>Ga0070674_100001051_pt1 | contig 14442 bp, 21 predicted proteins | sample KBSM33metaG_FD_65344 | JGI IMG/M metagenome (GOLD analysis project Ga0070674, IMG submission 65344) | Miscanthus rhizosphere microbial communities from Kellogg Biological Station, Michigan, USA - KBS M3-3 metaG | ecosystem: Host-associated > Plants > Roots > Rhizosphere > Soil ... | reverse complement strand
GTACGTATCGTCATCCAATTGCCGATGGATTTGAAGACTCGCCTGGACGGCCTGAAGCAACAGGGCTATACGACCAGCGGGTTTATCCGGGCCATGCTGGAGCGGGAACTGGCAAAAATCGATCAGCAGATGCCGGACCAGAAGCCGCTCTCCCTCGTGCCTGCAGTCAAAAAAGCCAACAGCCGCTAACGTCCTTCCTGTTCTTCGAACCACCAGGCACGTCCTCGCCTTCCTCTTGCACTGACCACATAAATCCCGCTACAAGTGTCGACCATGGTTCCGACCGTCCAATGGCATGAAGGCGCTGTGCGTCTGCTCGATCAGAGCCGCCTCCCGGAGACGGTGACGTTTCTCGATTGTCGGGATGTGGAGTCGGTGGCGGTCGCCATTCGCGAGTTGAAAGTGCGCGGGGCGCCGGCAATCGGAGTGACCGCGGCGATGGGAGTCGCTCTGGGCGCGCAGGCGATTTCCGCGGAGGAGTACGAGACGTTCGCCAAACAGCTGCTGGGAATCTGTGAGCGCCTGGCTGCCACCAGACCGACGGCGGTCAATCTCTTCTGGGCCATCGAGCGGATGAAGCAGAAACTTTCGGCATTACGAGGCGAGCCGGTCGCTGCCATCAAAGCCGCGTTGTTGAAAGAGTCGCAGGCCATCCTGGAGGAGGACATCGCCCTGTGCAAAGCGATGGGCCGCCACGGCGCGGAACTTATCCAAGGAGGCCAGACGATTCTGACGCACTGCAATGCGGGGGCATTGGCGACGGCGGGATACGGCACGGCACTCGGGGTCATCCGCGCCGCATGGGAGCAGGGCAAGCAGATCCAAGTGATTGCCGACGAAACTCGGCCGGTGTTGCAGGGGGCCCGTCTGACGGCGTGGGAACTCATGCAGGACAAGATCCCGGTGACGCTGATTACCGACAGCATGGCAGGATCCTTGATGCGCCAGGGCAAGATCCACCTCTGCATCGTGGGCGCCGACCGCATCGCCGCCAATGGCGACGTCGCGAACAAGATCGGGACGTATTCAGTGGCCGTGCTGGCCAAGGCGCACGGCATTCCGTTCTACGTCGCCGCCCCGTATTCGACGATCGATCTTCGGACGAAGTCAGGAGCGGACATTCCGATCGAACAGCGCAATGCACAGGAGGTGACGACGATTCATGGCAGCCATCCCGTCGCCCCGACAGGAGTGAGCGTCTATAATCCCGCCTTCGATGTCACACCCGCGGAACTGGTCTCCGGCATCATCACCGAGCGTGGTGTGTTCACCCCGCAGGAGCTCGCGCGGCGGTTTGCCTCCTAAGTCCTCTGCTCCCTTGAAAGTCCAGAGGTCCATCCCTATAATGCGACGGTATTTTTCGCACGATCCGTCTTGAGATTTGAGGAAGAGTTCAAGCAATGAGTGAACGAACGCTCGCGATCATCAAACCGGATGCCGTCCGAAAACAGGCCATCGGCGACATCATCAGCCGCTACGAGAAGGCCGCATTGAAGCCGGTGGCGATGAAGCTGCTGCATATGGCCAAACCGGTGGCGGAAGGGTTCTATGCCGTGCACAAGTCGCGGCCCTTCTTCGACAGCCTGTGCACCTTCATGTCGTCGGGGCCGTCGGTCGTTCTGGTCTTGCAAGGCGACAATGCCATCAAGAAAAACCGGGAGATCATGGGGGCCACCGATCCTGCGAAAGCGGAACAGGGCACCATCCGCGCGGCGCACGGGACGAATATCGAGTTCAACGCGGTACATGGATCGGATTCGCCTGAAACGGCAACATTCGAAATCGGCTTTTTCTTCCCCGGCATGGAGATTTACGACGGTCGATGAGCGAAGGAACATCCGACATGATTCCAACCGATCTGCGGTATCACAAAGAACATGAATGGGTACGACTGAAAGGCAATCAGGCCACGGTGGGCATCAGTGACTTTGCGCAGGACGCACTGGGCGACATCGTGTTCATCGAGCTGCCGAAGGTTGGCACCGCCGTCAAGGCCGGACAGCAAATCGGTGAAATCGAATCGACGAAGACCACCTCCACGTTGTACACGCCTGTGAGCGGCAACATCGTCCAGGTCAATGGGGAACTGAAAGACCATCCGGAGGTCGTCAACAGCGAGCCTTACGGCCGAGGCTGGATGGTGGTGATTGATCTTTCGACTGCCGGCGAAGTCGACACACTGATGACGGCGGCACAGTACGACGCGTTTCTTGCCAACCAGAAGAAAGGCTGAGTCACCGCTCCGGACGAGCGCCGGAACAGACCCTGTCTCTCTGAGTCCCGATCTCCGCCGACAATCCTGGTATGCCAGTTCAACCTCACATCGCCAATCTCGGTGCTGAGCCGACGGAGGATGCAGAGGACAAAGCCATTCATCACCTAAAGAAGCAGGTCGTCTGATGCTCACCTCATTGCTCGTCAGAGTGGCGATGGTGGCCCTGACCATGGGCCTCGTCTGCTGGATCGGGTGGACGATCCCAGCCTCGCGCGATGCTGAGATACGATTGCCTCTCCTGCCGGCTCCGCCGGCCACGCCGGAACTGCAGTTTCAGCGGCAGGCGCGAGAGTTTACGCGACCATCCGTCTCGCTCACACTGGATGTGAATCGGGCGAAACAGCAAGATTTCGAACGGCTGCCCGGTATCGGTCCCGTATTGGCCCGCCGCATTGTCGAGTATCGGGAGTCGCGTGGAGCGTTTCAAGACATCGAACAGCTGCGTCGTGTGAAAGGCATTGGAAAAAAGACTTTCGAAGGGATACGCGCCTTTGTGACCGTTCCGCCGACGGGCGTCACAAGACCAGCGAGGAAGACTGCATGAGCGACTTGTCGCGTCAGCTCGATCTCATTCTTCGAGGTGCGGTCGAGGTCATTCAACAGACGGAGCTCGAAACCAAGTTGACGCGTTCGCTCAAGGAACGCCGGCCGTTACGCATTAAGGCCGGCTTCGATCCGACGGCGCCGGATCTACATCTTGGCCATACGGTGCTTATTCACAAGCTGAAGCATTTTCAGGACCTCGGCCACCAGGTGATTTTTCTGATCGGCGATTTTACCGGGTTGATCGGCGATCCCACCGGAGTGTCTGAAACCAGAAAGGTCCTCACCAAGGCGCAGGTACAAGATAACGCCAAGACTTATCAGCGGCAGATCTTCAAAATTCTCGATCCGGAAAAAACCCTGATTGAATTCAACAGCCGATGGATGGGACCCATGACAGCGGGCGGCCTCATCGAGCTGGCCGCGCACTATCGGGTTGCGCGCATGATGGAGCGGGATGATTTTCACAAGCGTTTTCAGGAACAAAAGCCGATCAGCATTCATGAGTTCCTGTATCCGCTCGTACAGGGATATGATTCCGTAGCGTTGAAGTCCGACATCGAATTGGGCGGCACCGACCAAAAATTCAACCTCCTGGTGGGACGAGAACTGCAGAGAGATTACGGACAAGAACCACAAGTCGTCGTCACGATGCCGTTGCTCGAGGGCACGGATGGCGTGAAGAAAATGAGCAAGAGCATCGGCAACTATGTGGCCCTCGAAGATGTCCCTGGAGACATGTTCGGCAAGATCATGTCCATCAGCGACGATCTGATGCTCCGTTACTATGAACTCCTGACGACCGAGGATCTGGGTGGGATCAAGGCGGCGCATCCCATGGAAGCCAAGCAGCGACTGGCGGGTCTGCTCGTCGAGCGGTATCACGGGCAAGAGGCGGCCCGAAATGCCCTTGCGGGGTTCCAGCAAAAGTTTCAAGACCGGGAGTTCCCCGATGTCCCTGATACGGTCGTCCAGCTCCACGCGACCGATATGACCGGGCTTGATGGGGGTGAAGAGGGCGAGATCAAGCTTCCTGACTTGGTGATGAAGACGAATCTGGTCGCCAGTAAGAGCGAGGCCAGACGGTTAATCATTCAAGGCGGGATCGAGATTGACGGCGAGAAAGAGCCGGACCCGAACAAGCTCATTCGTTTCAGACTCAATCAACAGCACCGATTGAAGATTGGAAGAAAGAAGTTTGCCATTGTTGAATGGAAGCCCGAGTCCAGATGAGATGTATCACCACGGTTACATCTCTACAGACAAATGCTAAGGCCTTTTGGCCCCTACATTTCCCCTAGACCTTGGTGCATAGTAGGCACCCTTCTTACTGGAAAAAGTCTATACGAACCTCTGGGGCTTCGGTTATGACTTATTCCTTCTGTCCGAGAGAATGCGACAGCTCGCGGTACCGCCATGGTTGTGACCCGCCAATAAATTCCCAGGTCTTTTGACACTTCGAACAAATCCACGCATACCGTAAGCACTTTCGACAGAAAGATAGTGACGATGTTCTTCACAGGACCTCGGAATTCTTGCTGTTTTGATATGGAGAGCTACATCCGCGCCTGCCAATATCTACTCTTCGCCTCATCCTTGCTTCAGAGTCGGCCTCTCACGAATGATGAAGCACAGCTCGTGGAATACTACCGTCAAGCACTAGCCAATGTTATCGGTACCGCTGTCGGGAAGAAGTAACGGATCAGCCCTCTCCGAAGCACACGCGGCATCGAGACAATTGAAAAACAGAGCTGACGATTTCGAGCGAGAAAACACGATCGTCTTGCGAAAAAAGTTCTGCCACAGTTTAGCCACAGCACGCTGGCGAGCGAGCCGTCGGCATGGTTACGAGTGAGGGGGTTGACGGGCACCTCGCTCATATTCAAGGCAAGGCGGTACGGTACTGGCTAGCGTGGATCGCCGGAAGGGACCCTGGGACGTTGTTCTTACTGCAGCACGTACACATACACCGCGCCAGCCCCGAACGTAGGGGAGGAAAGTTATTATCGCCAGGAGTTGAATCCGGCGGAGGTCCACAACTGTTATTGCTTTGGCTCCCGTTAACGCCTGTCGCACAGCTGTCTTCATATGGCGCACCGGCCACGAGCGTGTTCCCAGCAATCGCAAGTCCGTTACGCCTGCGCGGTGGGCGCCGCCGGATTTCCGCCACTTCCCCCTGAGTCGCCGCCACTACCGCCGCATCCGGCAAAAAGCAGCATGACAAGGATCGTAAAGTTCCATGTCAAGCCCGAGGGCCATCCCTGTGACGCCATGACCTCTCCCGGGTGGCGGGCTTATCCAAGAAACCCCTAATCTGAAATCTGAGGGGATTTGACGCCAAAGAAAAGCCTGAGAAGTAAGTGCACTAGGTAGCGAAGAAAATTCCCCTAGCGTAAACCTCGTTGTGGGCCTCGGCTGACAGGGCTTTCACCAGCATGTTTTCCAGGGGGAAGTGAATTGCCTATTCGGAGACCGCGTGTAACCCATGGATTACGCCTACGTCACATCTAGGTGTGGATGAACTGGGGGATGTATGCGGGATTTAGCCAGTGGAGCATTTCGTTCAAATAACCCTATGCTGGTTTCATTGCTATGAATCGCGAACCCAGCGCGTCCCCACACTGCCTCAATTGTGAAAGTACCCTTTCCCCTAAGAGCGCGGTCCACGTCGCTAACGGGGTTACCGTCCAGCCGTATGAGTGCCTCACCTGTGGCCGTCAATGGTACGCAGTCAATACCGGACGACGGGTCGTTCTTACATCACCGCCCTCCCGCACCTAGTCTCTAGTTCCTTGCTCGCAAACCCATTTCAGCCTGAGCAAGTCCGTACCCTCGCCTCATACGCCGATCACGGGACGATGCAGCGGACTCAATTTGCTTTCAGAGGAAGAATGAGGAGAGGGTAGGATTCGAACCTACGGTCCGGTTGCCCAGACAGCAGCTTTAGGGAAAGCCGCTTCGATTCGGCCACTCTCGCACCTCTCCGACCCACTCAGGGTAACGTCCGCAGCAGCGGAAATAAATTCTGGGATTGCCTTAGCAAATTCCTGATCTTTGTGTTGGATGAAATAGCTTAGCTCGAACGAAGCACTAGCAGTGTCTGCTGTAAGGCCACCCTTGTGCCAGGCTCTGTGCTCCATGCGGCATGTCAGTCAGGTAAAGCCGCATACATGGATGAGCGCAAAAGTGACTCGGCTGGATCGTATTGATCATGCCAGCGTTGGACTGGCGCTTGTGAGCCAAACTCGGTTGATGTACCATTTTGTCGCCGTGGCGACAGGCTACACGCGCTGTTGACCGTAACTCGGCCCGAAATTCTTCACTCCTTGTCACAAATATAGAATGAGCATACGGCAGAACCTGCATTTTCGTTCGGGCCTTCTCAACGTGGTTGCAGACGGAGAATTCTCGCTGCAAGATGCCAAACAGGCCTTCCTTGAAATGCTCGGTGCTGTTGTCCGACACAAGGCTGAGAGAATATTGCTCGATGGCCGGAACGTGCGCGGGAAACCCCAAGGACATGGAGCGCTTCTACTACAGTGAATTCGCCGCGAGAGAAACCCGCAGGATTGTCGTTGAGCACAAGATTCATCCGCGTTTGCGTATGTTATCCATGTGCCTCTTCGTGACCCGGCAAAATTCGGCGAAACGGTTGCCGTGAATCGAGGGATGATTCTCAGGGTGTTTGAGACGCTACAGCATGCTACCGAATGGCTAAACAAGGAGCGCGAAGGTTGAGTGGTCAGCGCCGTGAAATGGTTCCTGACGCTGTTTCTTAGCCGCGTCCCACTCCGGGTCGCCTTCCGCGGCGCATCCTTTCGGCAGGCGAACATCAGGGCGCTATTTTGACAACCCGATCGCTTCCGGGACATGCGCTCGGGGCTGTTTACATGCCCACGTGCTTCTTCAAAATTTCTGAATCCTTGATGGCCGGATCGTTCGGGGCAAGTTCCAATGCTTTCTTGAATGAGGCCGTGGCATCTTCATGTTTGCCCATTTTGTCCAAGGTCAGTGCCACATTATAGTGCACGACCGCGGAATTGGGATCGGCCTTGACCGCCTTTTGATAGTGATCCATCGCAACATCCCAATGACCTTGCTGGAAGTGGCCTATCCCCTCTTCATTTTCTATCCGCGCAGCCGAGCTAGGGAGGGCGACCAGTGGAGCATCAGTGGCTTTTCCAGATTGTTTCGACCCATATCCGGTCTGGCCAGAATCGCATCCGATAGCGATGCTGAGGAGTATGAAGCCAAAAGCGTGAAATAGAGAGGCACGTGTCATGGCATCCTCCAGATTAGGTGGGGAACCAATAGAACACGGTCGTGAGCGATAGTTCTGCCACAGTTTAGCCACAAAAAGATGGTCAAGAATTCTCCGTCTACCTTGATGAGCCTCAGAGTGGGCATCAGATCCCGTACCGTGTGTAGCCTGATGAAGTGGATGGTTCCCCCTCATTCAGCCATGTAAAGGCCGCTTCAAAATCACGGAAGGCTTTCAGTTCATATCCTCGATTCACCGCGCAGAGCTCAAGAAACGCTCCTCTATCAAAATCGTCTTTCGGACTATTTACCACTGCTATCCGGGCCCTGAGTCCTGAGGATGTCAGCTTCTTTGCCAGAGTCCACACATCCAGCATGCTCGCGTTTGAAGTCGCTTCTCGAGTATCGATAAGAATTCGGTCTATATTGTGGTTTTTGCACTCTTCCACGAGTTTGCGCAGTATGCTGAGGCTCCTCTCCAAATCTAGGGTACCCGACACATCTGATCGCAGAAATTCTTTGATGGGGATTATTCTCACATCGACAGCCATAGTTCACTCCTGAGGGTTAAGATATACACCCTGTCGTCCGGTCATCGGGAAAGGTGTGGGTCAAAAACCCCGGCGGAGCGATCCGCCGCAAAGATACGACCGGCATTGCTTCCGTGGACTCATGGAGACTTGTGGACGTTCCTGGCTCGGTCGTCGTGCTGCCGACCAATCCGCCAGTGGCGAATGCCAAGGGACTCGAAAGCCACCCACTTGGCTCTGCAGGCAAACTGTCCCGTCCTGCGACGGTGAAGCTGCTGATATTCCCGCCGCCCAGTGCCGCGCAGCGTTGACTCAAGAGCGTGGTTGCGAGCAACGGTTTTTGCCCAAGAGGAATGATCTTGCCGCTCGCCGGAGAGATGGGCGATTGAATGATGACGTTGCCTTGCTGGCCGAATTGAGAGGAAGCCGAGATCACGCTCGTCGAATCCGGTAATAGAAGATTGGTCGTGATGTTGATATTCCCGCCAGGGCCGAAGATGGCATTCGCCAGGATCTGACTGTTCTGTAGTACGACATACTGCGGGTCGATGTTCACGCTGCCGCCGCCCCCGTTGCCATCTAGCACCGAGGCGCTAATCGTGCTGTCAGTGAGCTGTACTGTGCCGTTGGCATTCGTCGTGATCTTGATCGCCCCACCGCTCGCCTGATTGGCCTCGGTGGTCACCGAGCTATTTGTCATCGAGAATTGGTTGCCCGAGCTGATCTGGATGTCGCCAGTGTTGCCGGGGCCGGTGCTGCTCGCCGTCATGTGGGCGCCGTTGGTCATGGTGACGGTGTTTGGCGCATCGATGGTAATCGTCCCGCCCACAGCCGATGATGCGGTGCCGGAAGTCTTGGCCGACAAAGTGCCGCCATTGGACATAGTGACAGTATTGGCGTTGACCACAATATTCCCACCTGCGCCGGAGTCCTCGGTGTTCGTAAAGACACCACTACCTGTGCCATCGACGAGAAAAGAGTTTGCAGGACTGTTTAGCCCTTGAATAGTGACGGTTCCAGCAGTACCTGCACCTGATGAGGCAGCATTGATGGTTCCTCCTCCACTAATCGCGACGTCGTTTGCTTTGACCAGAATGTTACCGGCATTGCCAGGACCGGTGCTGTTCGCGATGATCGAGCCTCCGTTACTCAAGGTGACGGACTGATTCGCTACGACTGAAATATTCCCGCCCGTTGCGCTGGGTTCGATCCCCGACGTTGATGCCGAAAGGACGCCGCCATTCTGAATGGCGACGGTCTGGGCTGATAGATGCATGCTGCCGCCCGCCCCGGTGCCTTGTGCGTCCGTGAAGATTCCGCTTCCGACTCCATCGATAACAATCGATTGCGCTGGACGCGCGACACTTTGGACCGTAACCGCCCCGCCTCCACCGGATGGAATTAATGAAACCCCCTCGGGGGGATCAAATGGGAAGGGGCTGCTGCCGCTTCTGAGTTGTCCACCATTGGTGACTTGTAGATTGTCCGTAAATAGACTGAGCCTGCCTCCCTGGCCGGATTCGAAGGTCTCGGTGCTGAGATGGCTCCCCTCGGTCACGAGAACCTGAGGAGCCGTGATGGTAAGGTCGGCAGCAGGAGCCGATCGATAAGCATTAGTTACAATTAGAGAGTGGCCATCAAGGCTCAATTGCCCAGACAGCATCACGTTGATGTTACCCGGTACCTGCGACGTTAAGTTGTCGCCTTCGATAAGGGAGTCGCCGTGAAGGGTCAGGTTTTGCGCAGTCACCGCCAACTTTCCTAACGATCCGGTTGTGCCCTCGGCAACGTTGAAGATGAAGCTCTGGGTCAGAACGACGTTGCCATCTGGAGCGCTCAGGGTAATGTTGCCTGAATTGCCCGTACTCAAGATGCCGTTCAGGAAGGTTTCCTCCGATTGGGTAGCCTGTGAGGTTATAAATGCACCTTCGAGGAGGATATTGCCGCCTGTACTGGTAAGCGCAATATCGCCTGCATTCCCCCCGCCCGCTGAACCCGCAGAGATACTCGCAAAAATACTCCGCGTTTCAATATTCTGTGCCGCTGTTAGAGTGATGTTACCCCCCGCACTCGCACTCTCGGTTCTGGTTTCGAGATTCGCAAGGTCCTTCATGAGAATTGAGTTGGCGTCCAACGTAATATCTCCGCTCTTCCCCCCCGCGCTCTTAGCCGCAACATTGGACCTGATGCCGGTGAAGAAGGGAAATGTCTCAAAGTCAGGGACCCCTGCAATCTCAATGTGATCGGCTCGTATGCGCACGCCACCCGATCCGATGCCTTGCGATGCCTGGTTGGTCACATTGGTTTCAAGGACTGCGAGGTTTCGTATCACCACATCCTGAGCCATCTGAATGTCGATCCCCGTCCCCGTTTGACCCGGCTGTCCAGGTGGCAGGCCGGACACGTTGGCCGAGAGTGTCGAGTCATCCACAACCAAACTGCCGCCTCGAATACGAATAGTCCCGCCGTCATAGCCGCTGCTGTCGATGACCGATTTTTGCGAAACCTGGATTGAACCGAGCGCTCCAAATGACTGTCCGTTTACATTGGGAGCCTGCTCCAAGTTGCCTGTCAGAATCTCTCCCGTCGAGGCAACGCTGGCAAGATTGATCTGTCCAGCCGGTGCGGTGAGGCGAGCTGGTTGAATCGTTACGCCATCGTCAAGCACTCCAGACTGAACGGTGATGTTGCCGCCCACGAGCGAGATGCTCTGTCCTGGCGTAACGGACAATTGGCTTCCTTGAACGGTGATCGCTCCAGGGTTTGAGCCTAAAAATCCATAGGCGGCGACGGGAGCTGTGCTCAGAAGGGCGTCTGCCGCTTGATTAGGCGCGGCATTGAATAATTTTCCGTCTGCTAATCGCAGATAATCGGCAGAGGTAAAGGAGACCATACCACCGACATTCACCGTGGCGTTAGGACCGAATAAAAAACCCGCTGGGTTCATCAGGAACAGATTCGCATTCCCGAATCCGGTGGTCTGGATCGTGCCGAAAATGTTTGAGAGGTTTCCTCCTGTCACGCGCCCTAGAATGTTCGACGTGGCGAGCCCGGAGGAGTTCAAAAAGTTCGCAATGTTGTTGTTGGGAACATTGAAGTCCCCGAAGCTGTGAAACAGATTTGTCCCACCACCAGGCCGAGTTCCGTCGGTGATGTCGTATTGCACGTTGCCCGAAGGAAGCGTGGAGGGTGGGCTGACCCGTGTATTAAGCCCCGACGAGGTAATGGGCGAGGCCGCCTGCACCGGCATGGTCCGGTAACCGAATAACAGAACGGAGAAAACGAATAAAAGACAAATGATCAATCGAATCCGTTCCGCATTAAATGAAGAACCTTCTTGGAATAAATGCTTTCACCCCGCTAATATCGAGGCGCATAGCCTATCGATGAGAGCTGTGGGGAGGCCAATTTTATGAATGCGTTGCAAGCAAAGCAATAGGGCGGAAACAATAGGGCCGAATGGAGGGTAAGAAATTACATGTAATTAGGGATTGTTTTTCTGCTGAGGATGGTCCGCCTCTTCGACCACTTCATCCGCTTGCTGAGATGTTGGCTGCTCGGAAACTGAAGGAGCGTCTTCCGGAAGAGGAGCGTCTTTTAGGATGACGACGGGGAGGATGGACGCGACTGCCCGCTGAATCGAACTGTACAGCTCGTGGACAGCTTTATCCTTTGGCAGTACCTCAAACGCTCCGGCTTTAAGCATGGCATACTCACTATAACTATGCACCGTCATCGAAAAGCCGATCACAGCGGGTAGTTGGTCTTGATAAATCGGGTTGCCGCGATGCCATCCATCTTCGGCAGGTTAATATCCATGAGAACGAGAGTAGGTTGGAGAGTTGCCACCATTCGGCAGGCAGTTTCCCCGTCGCCTGCCTGTCCAACGACCTTGATGTTCGGATAACTTTCTAACACACTCCGCAGTCCTTGACGAACCATCGTGTGGTCGTCAACAAGGAGTACGTGAATCAATTGTGTTGCCATCATTTCTCTCAACGTCGGTAATGTTGGTACCTTAAGGTCACGAGTGTAATCCCGTCAATTAAGCCCTCCTTCCCTAGGACAAACCCTTGCAAATTCCAAATCGATACCTCTTTTGGGGGACTCGTAATCATCCATCCTATATCCTAAGATTTCCTCCCTATGATTGATGTGCTCCTCGTTGATGATCATCCCGTCATGCGCGAACTACTGCGTCAGGTGTTGGAGGTCTATCCAGACATCTCTATTGTCGCAGAGGCAAGCAATGGTGAAGATGCTGTTATGCAGGCGATACACCTCCGGCCCGCTGTTGCTATCATTGATATTCATCTGCCGACGATGAGTGGCGTTGAGGCCACGAAGAGGATTAGGCTTCAAAGCCCCTCGACCGTTGTCATCGGTTTAACCGCTGGAACACCGGACCATAAAGATATGGCGATGATTTCCGCTGGCGCCGACCAGGTGATAGACAAAGTGGATGTGGTCTGTAGACTCTATGCTGCCATCGTAGACGCCGTGAGCAGGCTAAAGACAGCTATTTGATTCAATGCTTGTTTCCTGTCACCAATACATATAATGCCCCTTAGCCTTCCTCATCCTGCCTACTACATCGTCATCCATCAATAGGCGATCCAACTTTTCTGGATTGCTGGTTATCTCGGAGAGTCGCGGCCATCCGACCTTCAGTTTGTACTGCTCGAACGTCTTCACATCGGTCATCGTGAATCTGTGACAGATAGTCGGATCGGGAGCGTCCTCCGTCAATTGGAACCCTGGAAATCCGTTGATCAAATAGCCGCGGATGGTCCTGAGGTTTTGTTGAATGCGATGTCGTTCGTCGAGCACCATGTCTGCACCTCGGAAGGAATTCACCTGGACCATACAACAGGATTTCTGGCTTCCATAGAGCCTTGTGGCCGTATCCTTTTCTTACGAGGCGTTTCTGTGAAGAGGGTGGATGGACGCGTCAGAATGCGGGTTTGCCGGTTTCAATTCCAAACCGCTCTGATGTGGACATGCGACGGCGAGAATTTACGTTGCGGCGCAGCAAGAACGGTGAGGTGCGGGTCGTGGCCATGACACCCACCGTCCATCAAGGGTTCGGAGAATTGTGGAAGGAACGGCGCCTAGACACCAATCGGGTGTTCCTGTATAACGATAAGCCCGTACAGCGGATTGGAACGGCCTTAAGGCGGCCTGTCGTCGGGCACTGTAGTAACACCTGACCTCCTGGCAGTTGGCAGTCCGATTATGAGTGTGCGATCTAACGATGCGAGCGGGCGTAGCTCAGTGGTAGAGTCCTAGCTTCCCAAGCTAGTTGTCGTGGGTTCAAATCCCATCGCCCGCTCCAACCCCTTTACCTCCTGAATGTGAAGCCACGACAAGCCATGTGTGGCACACATCATCATCCCAGACTCCTGAAATCTCCCATATTGGATAGCAAGAAAGGATGAGTCATGACGAAACTCTCATGGGTTGTTATGTTGGCAACCACGTTCGCCGGCAGCCTGATCGGCGGAATTCTGGCCGAACGGCTATTCGTCGCCGGGGTCGTCCACGCACAGAAGGCGAATGGTGTGCATGCCGAAGAATTTCTGTTGCTGGATCAAACGGGGAAAGCCCGTGCGGGTTTGGGGTTGGACTCCAACGGGGAAGTCGGTCTGGTCTTGACCAGCCGAGACGGCAATCGAACCCTGGCCTTCTCTCCAGACGGGCCGGTGGCGGCCAAGCTCAGTGATCGTTCGGGGCGAATTTTGTGGTCGGCGCCGTAAGAAGGCGATTAGACAGCCTTCCGGACCTTACCGCTTCGGAGGCAACGGGTGCAGACTCGGATGCGCCTCGTCGATCCCTCGACCACGGCGCGCACACGCTGGAGGTTGGGATTGAAGGTTCGCTTCGTCTTGTTATTGGCGTGACTGACGTTATGTCCTGACTGATGTTTCTTGGCGCAGATGTCACATACGAATGCCACGGCGTACTCCTTCACTCAGAAAGTTCTGACGGTGCAATTGCAGCGTGACTGTATCATAGGGAATTTGGTGATGACAAGTGCCGCAAGGTCAGCTCAGTCGAGCTGATCAGCGGCGTCCCTGGCGAGTGACCAGCGGCACCGGCGCAGCGGGTCTGGCTAGTATCTGTCCCACCACGGCGGGCACGCTAATATCGAAGGTCGGATCTCCTCCATCATCCAATCGATCTCTTCCGACGCTATAGAGTTTGTGTTGGGTAGGACTCCACAACATTGGCAGGCCCGTAAAAGGATCAAAGTATTGAGAGCCGACTTCTGCGAGCCTGGTCGGCACAGCGGTTTGCGCGCTTGGGTGCCGAAGCTGAATCTGTAGCGAGGCCAGACGCAGCCGCGTGTCGGTTTCGACCAGTTGAGCGTGGAAGATCTCCCAGCCGGGCTCGACCGGACGTGATTTCAGGACACCATCGAACAGACCGCGATGAAGCGTTCCCACCACTTCCTGCATGCCGGGTAAATAGTTCACGTGGTTCTCGGAAGCCTTAATGATGGCCTCGTAATAGGCTGCGTAGGCACCGGCCGCTTGCCCCCACTGGAAACTACCCGTTGCTGGACGAGTGGGCGGATGAATGATGCTGTCGAACGCGTTGGTAGGAAGATGCCCCGTTCGACTCAGCCAGTCCTCATAGAGGCGGCGTCGTACACTCTCAGGTCCGAGGCCTGCCGATCCTTCCTTCATGGCCAACACCACTTGGTGCCGGATGGGCCAGCGCAGGGAATACTCCGGAACGGACAGTGGTAGGGTGAGTTGAAGTCCCATCGTCAGGATCGTCTTGTCCACCGTGGGTTTGGCCAGCATCCGTGACAGCAATTGCAAATCATCG
>Ga0070674_100001049_pt1 | contig 14456 bp, 13 predicted proteins | sample KBSM33metaG_FD_65344 | JGI IMG/M metagenome (GOLD analysis project Ga0070674, IMG submission 65344) | Miscanthus rhizosphere microbial communities from Kellogg Biological Station, Michigan, USA - KBS M3-3 metaG | ecosystem: Host-associated > Plants > Roots > Rhizosphere > Soil ... | reverse complement strand
GATCCTGTCCGGCATTCCGGAGCACAAGATCCGCATCATCTCGCCCGACATCGGCGGCGGCTTCGGCAACAAGGTCGGCGTCTATCCTGGCTATGTCTGCTCGATCGTCGCCTCGATCGTGCTGGGCGTCCCGGTGAAGTGGGTGGAAGACCGGATCGAGAATCTCTCCGCCACCGCCTTCGCGCGCGACTACCACATGACAGCGGAGCTGGCGGCGACCAGCGACGGCAAGATCCTCGGCCTGCGCTGCCACGTGCTGGCCGATCACGGCGCGTTCGATGCCTGCGCCGATCCCAGCAAGTATCCCGCCGGCTTCTTCAACATCGTAACCGGATCGTACGACATCCCGGTAGCGCACCTGGCGGTCGACGGCGTCTATACCAACAAGGCGCCGGGCGGCGTCGCCTATCGCTGCTCGTTCCGCGTCACGGAAGCGGCCTACTGCATCGAGCGCATCGTCGATGTGCTGGCGCGCAAGCTGGACATGGACCCGGCGGAAATACGCCTGAAGAACCTGATCAAGACCGAGCAATTCCCATACAAGTCCGCGCTCGGCTGGGAGTACGATTCCGGCAACTACGCGCCCGCGCTCGCCAAGGCGATGGAGGCGGTCGGTTACAAGGCGCTGCGCGCGGAGCAGGCCAAGAACCGCGCCGATTTCCAGAATGGCAAGACCCGCAGCCTGATGGGCATCGGCGTCGCGTTCTTCACCGAGATCGTCGGTGCCGGCCCGTCGCGCAATTGCGACATCCTCGGCATCGCGATGTTCGATTCGGCGGAGATCCGCGTCCATCCGACCGGCGCGGCGATCGCGCGCTTCGGCACCAAGAGCCAGGGCCAGGCGCACGAGACCACCTATGCCCAGATCATCGCGACCGAAACCGGAATTCCCGCCGACATGATCGCGGTGGAGGAAGGCGACACCAGCACCGCGCCCTATGGCCTCGGCACCTATGGCTCGCGCTCGACGCCGGTCGCCGGCGCTGCTTGCGCACGGGCCGCCCGCAAGATCCAGGCCAAGGCGCGCAAGATCGCTGCGCACCTGATGGAAGTCGGCGAGAAGGACGTCGAGTTCGATGTCGACCGCTTCCAGGTCAAGGGCCTGCCGGAGAAGTTCAAGACCATGAAGGAGGTCTGCTGGGCCGCCTACAACAACGTGCCGCCGGGGATGGAGCCGGGCCTGGAGGCGGTCGACTACTACGACCCGCCCAACATGACCTATCCGTTCGGCGCCTACATCTGCGTGCTCGATATCGACGTCGATACCGGCAGCACCAAGGTGCGGCGCTTCTACGCGCTCGACGATTGCGGCACGCGCATCAATCCGATGGTGATCGAAGGCCAGGTACACGGCGGATTGACCGAGGCGTTCGGCATCGCCATGGGCCAGGAGATCACCTATGACGAGGCGACCGGCAATGTGCAGGGCGTCACGCTGATGGACTATTTCCTGCCGACCGCGGTCGAGACGCCGGTCTGGGAAACCGACCACACCGTCACGCCGTCGCCGCATCACCCGATCGGCGCCAAGGGCGTGGGCGAGAGCCCCAATGTCGGTGGCGTGCCGGCCTTCTCCAACGCCGTGATCGATGCCTTCGCGCATCTCGGCGTCACGCACCTGCAGATGCCGCACGATGCCTGGCGGGTGTGGAAGGCGGCGCAGAAGCTGGGGCTGGTCGGCTAGGCTTCATGGACCGGCAGCAGATCGCGGAGCGGCTGGCGGAGCACGGCTACATTGCGGGGCCGGACCTCGCGATGGCGCTGTGGCTGATGGATCTGCTTGGCCGTCCGCTGCTGCTGGAGGGCGAGGCCGGAGTCGGCAAGACCGAGACCGCGAAGGCCCTTGCGGCGGCGCACGGCACCAGGCTCATCCGCCTGCAATGCTACGAAGGGCTGGATGCCAGCGCCGCGCTCTACGAGTGGAACTATCAGCGGCAATTGCTGTCGATCAAGGCGCGCGAGACCTCCGGCCAGGACGCCAAGGAGATCGAGCGCTCGATCTTTTCCGAGGAGTATCTGCTGGAGCGGCCGTTGCTGGCGGCGATCCGCCAGGACAAGCCGCCGGTGCTGCTGATCGACGAGGTCGACCGCGCCGACGAGGAATTCGAAGCGCTGCTGCTGGAAGTACTGGCCGACTTCCAGGTCTCGATCCCGGAGTTTGGCACGGTCACGGCGCGCTCGATCCCGCGCGTGGTGCTGACCTCCAATGGCACCCGCGAGCTGTCCGATGCCCTCAGGCGGCGCTGCCTCTATCACTATGTCGACTATCCGAACGAGGACCAGGAGACGCGCATCCTGCTGGCGCGCGTACCCGGCATCGCCGCGACGCTCGCCGGCCAGGTCGCGCGCTTCGTCGCGCTGGTGCGCAAGGAGGATCTGAAGAAGACACCTGGCGTTGCGGAATCGATCGACTGGGCGGCCTCGCTGGTCGGGATCGGTGTCGGCAAGATCGATGCCGCATCGGAGACCGTGCTCGACTCGCTGATGTGCCTGATCAAAACCCGCGAGGACCAGGGCAACTTCAGCCGTGAAGTGGCCGAGCGCCTGATCGGCAAGGTGGCATGACCATGCCGGCTGACGATCTCGATACCTTGCTCCATTCGCCGCACGCAGCGGGCATCGGATTCGTGCGGCGCATGGTCGGGTTCCTGCGCAACCTGCGCGACAACAACATCGCCGTCGGGTTGGGCGAGGCGCGCGATGCGCTGACGATCGCCAGCGCCATCGACGTGTCGCGCCCGGCGCAGCTGCGCGCGGCCTTGAAGCCGCTGCTGGCGGCGCGGCGCGAGGAGGCCGAGCGCTTCGATACTTTGTTCGATGCCTACTGGTTACGGCGCGGCGTTAAGCGAGGGGGGAGGCCGGCGCCGGCGGGCCAGAGCGCCGGGCAGGCGAAGCGCCGCCCGGCGCTCGGGCCCATGCCGGAAGGCGTCGCGGCAATCGCGGATTCGGTCTCGCGCGAGGCCGGCGACCAGGCCAAGGCCGCCGACCGTTCGAAGCTGGAGCGCGGCGGCGCGTCGAGGTCGGAAACTCTGGCGCGCACCGATTTCCGCCATCTCGACAACCCGGACGACCTGGCGCAGATCGAGGAACTGGTGGAGAATCTGGCCCTGTCGCTGCGGCGCCGGCTAGAGCGGCGGCGCAAGTCGGCACGGAAGGGCGAGCGCCTCGACCTGCGCCGCATGCTGCATGCCAGCATTCCTCACGGCGGCGAGCCGATCGAAATCTATCGCAAACGCGCGCGGCGGCGGCCGCTGCGGCCGGTGCTGCTGCTCGATGCCTCCGGCTCCATGTCACAATACAGCGCAATCTTCCTGCGCTTCATGCTGGCCCTGCTGAAACGCTTGCCGGAGAGCGAGGGCTACTTGTTCCATACCCGCCTGGTGGAGATTGGCCCGGTGCTGCGCGAGCGGCGAAGGGCCCAGGCGCTGGAGCGGCTGTCGCTGCTGACCGAGGGTTGGGGCGGCGGCACGCGCATCGGCGAATGTCTCGCGACCTTCGTGAAACATCATGCGCAGCGCGCTCTGCGCGGCCGCTCCATCCTGTTCATCCTGTCCGACGGCTACGACACCGGCGAGCCAGCGGTGCTGGGAAATGCGATGGCGGCACTCGCCAGGCGCGCGCGCCGCATCGTGTGGCTCAATCCCCTGCTCGGCTGGCAGGGCTATCAGCCGGTGGCGGGCGGCATGAGTGCCGCCCTGCCCCATGTCGATCTGTTTGCCCCCGCGCACAATCTGCAGAGCCTGGCGGCTTTGGCGCCGCATCTGGCCCATGCGTGAAGCGGGGGCTTGAGGAGAGGAAGATGTCCGCGAGTGACGACGTCGCCAAACTGGCCGAAGAGCTGACCGCAAGGGGCGAGCCCTTCGTGTTCGCGACCGTGGTACGCACCGTCGCCTCGGTCGCCGCCAAGCCTGGCGCCAAGGCGATCCTGACATCCGACGGCCGCATGGCAGGATGGGTCGGCGGCGGCTGCGCCCTCGGCGCGGTGAAGAAAGCGGCGCAGCGCTGCCTCGATGACGGCGAGGCGCGCCTCATCAGCGTCATGCCGTTCGACCAGCTGAAGGCCCAGGGCCTCAAACCCGGCGACACGCGTGACGGCATCGAGTTCGACAAGAACATGTGTCCCTCGCGCGGCGTGGTCGATGTGTTCATCGAGCCGGTGTTGCCCAAGCCGCAGGTTATCCTGTGCGGCGCGACGCCGGTTGCCCTTGCCATCGCCGAACTGGCACCGCGCGTCGGATTGAAGGTCGCCGTTCACACCTTCGCCGACGGCTTTGATGACGTGATGGCGGCCGGCGCCAGCGCGTTCATCGTGGTAGCGACCCAGGGCGCGGGCGACGAGGACGCGCTGAGCGCAGCTCTGCGTTCGCCGGCGCGCTATGTCACCTTCGTCGGCAGCAAGGCGAAAGTGGCCGCGCTGAAAGAAAGCCTGGCGGAGAAAGGCATTCCCGCCGACCGTCTGGCGGAGTTGCGCGGCCCGGCCGGCATCCCGATCGGCGCGGTGACGCCGGAGGAGATCGCACTGTCGATCCTCGCCGACATCGTGCAGGCGCGCCGTCGCAAGGGCGCAGCCAAGACCCGCATGGAGGCGGCGGAATGAGCGAAGAGAAAATCGACGGCGTGGTGGCGGTGATCCTGGCGGCGGGCCTCTCGCTGCGCATGGCGCCGGACAACAAGCTGCTGCTGGATTTCGGCGGCGAGCCGCTGGTGCGCCGGATCGCGCGCGAAGCGGTCGCCAGCAAGGCAGCGCGGACGTTCGTGGTGGTCGGTCACGACCGCTGGAACGTGCGCAAGGCGATCAGCGACCTTGCCGTCACCATCGTCGAGAACCCCGACTACACCGAGAGCCAGATGACCTCGGTGCGCGCCGGCGTGCTGGCGTCGCCGGAGGCCAAGGGCTATCTCATCATCCCCGGCGACATGCCGCTGCTGACCGCCGCCGATTTCGACCGGCTGATCGCGCGCTTCGAGGAACTGGGCGCGGACAAGGCGGTGGTGCCGTTCGACGACAGCGAGCGCGGCAACCCGATCGTCATTCCGGGCTGGAGCCGGGAAGAGATGTATCGCCGCGGCATCAATTTCGGCTGCCGCAACCTGCTGATCAATTACCCGGAGCTGGTGTCGCCATTGAAGACCGCCGATCCGCAGTTCTTCCAGGATTGCGATACGCCCGAGGCCTATCGCGACCTGCTGGCAACATTTGCCGCCATGCGGCTGCCGGCGAAATCCGCCTAACGTCACAGCGAGTGAATGATGGAACTGACCGGTCAAGAACGCATCGCCGCGCCGCGCGCCCAGGTCTGGCAGGCGCTGAACGACCCCGAGATCCTCAAAGCCTGCATTCCGGGCTGCGAGAGCATCGAGCTGACGTCGCCGACAGACATGAAGGCCCGCATCACCCTAAGGCTGGGACCGATCAAAGCCAGCTTCTCCGGCCAGGTGACCCTCAGCAACGTCGATCCGCCCAACGGCTACACGATTTCAGGAGAGGGTTCCGGCGGATCGGCCGGCGGCGCCAGAGGCAGCGCCGACGTACGCCTGGCCGAGGACGGCGACGGCAGCCTCCTCACCTACCGCGTCACGTCGCAGGTGACCGGCAAGATCGCGCAGCTTGGCGCGCGGCTGGTGGATTCGGCGGCCCAGAAGCTGGCCGGCGATTTCTTCGCCGCGTTCAACAACTCGTTCCAGCAGACGGTTGCGGCGGGGGCGCCATCGCTCTCTGCCGCTCCGGCACCGCCGGCGCGCGACGACGTCGCCAAGCAGCGCGCAACCTCGTGGCGCTGGTTCCTCGGTCTTGCGGCCGGAACATCGGCGTTGCTGATCGTGATCTGGCTCACCTCTCGCTGACATCGAAAAATCAATGGGTTAACTGCTTCGCTCGCGCGTGACGTACTCCGCCGGTTCGGCAGTACGGCGCAGGAAATGTTCGCTGCCGGCAAGGCGACCGGAGGTGGCGCACGATGCAGCGTGAAACTGGCGCCGCTACCGCCCGGCTGAAGCCTGCCGTGCCGGCCCGCGCCCGCATTTTCAGCCTCCGAGCGGAATAGCGATCAGGGCCAGGGCCAGACCGATCGACATGATGAGCAGGCCCGCTACCAAGGGCGCTCCCATCTAAGCTCCTAACAAGGCAATAGAATTCGATGCAGCCATTCGACCGCCGGCACTTTACCGTAACGTACTGCCATCGACCTGCGTGGCATGCTCCAATTAACTTGTCGACGTGCCTGATCAGCCGAGAAGCTGAAGGCTGCGGCGTTGTCTGATGGGGTTTGTTTCATGGCCACCGCGAAATCCCGCTTCGTGCTGCCACTGCTTCTGTTGCTCATAGCTCTGCCGCGCCACGAAGCCGAGGCTCAGTTCGCCGATGCCACATCCGAGGAGGCGGCCGCCGCGGGCGACACCGCCAGCGGGGGAACACTGCTCACCGCGGAGGAGCTTAACACTCTGGTAGCGCCAGTCGCCCTCTATCCCGACGAGTTGCTGGCCATCGTTCTCCCCGCCTCGACCAATCCAATACAGATCGTCGAGGCCCAGCGCTTCCTGGAGAATCGCGCCAAGGATCCGAACCTGCAGCCCGACGAGGAATGGGACCCCTCCGTTCTCGCCCTTATCAACTACCCAGAAGTCGTCAAGATGTTGAGCGACGACGTTTCCTGGTGCCAGGATCTGGGCAACGCCGTGCTCGATCAGCAGGACGACGTGCTCAATGCCATTCAGGCCGCCCGCGGATCGGCATCGGATGCCGGCTACCTGCAATCCAACGACCAGGTGACGGTCGTCAACGAGGGCGACAACATTACGGTCGAATCGTCGGATCCCGAGGTGATCTACGTCCCGCAATACGACCCCGCGCCGGTGGTAAACAACAACTACACGAGCTATCCGCCGCCGTACTATTCCGACCCCTACCCGCCCTATTGGGCTCCGGCCGCTACGTTCTTCACCGGCATGGTCGTGGGGGCGGCATTTTCATACGGCTTCGACTGGGATAATGGCGACATTGATATCGACAACGACATCAACATCGACAACAGCCGCGGCGACGTCAACGTCGACCGGGGAGACCGGACCAACATCGACAAGACCAAGGCGCAGGACCGCTTCAACGGCGAGCGCAAGGCTGGCAGCACTGATAAGATGAAATGGTCCGGCCAGAAGGCCCGCCAGACATCATCCGCCACCAGGAAAACACCGGCCGCCAAGCGGCCCGACTCAGCCAACATCCAAAAGCAGCTCGGCCAGGGTGGATCCGGCCAACTCCAAGGCAACCAGAAGCTCAAGAACAACAAGGCGACGAGCAACCAGAGCAGCCGTGGCAACCAGAGCCTGAAGCAGAACAACAAGTCCACACAGCAGCTGCGCCAGAATAACGCCAGCAAGCAGCAGGTGAAGAGCCAGCAGCAGCGGCAGAAACCGCAGCAGCAGCGGCAAACGACGCAGAAATCGAACAAGGGTGGCGGCGCTTTCGCCGGCCAGGGAAACCAGCGCGTCAAGCAGCAAAGCTCCCGCGGAAACAGCAGCATGAACCGGCCCAAGGGCGGCGGCGGAAAGCCGGCGAGGCCACCTCGGTCGAGCAGCGGACGTCGCTAAGACTGTCATGAAGGAGGGATCTATGAACCGCATCGCCTTGCTCGCGTCCCGCTTCCTTGGCGGCGCACTGATCGCATTGACGATGCCGGGTCTGGCCTATGCCGTCGATGCAAAGGTATTCGATACCCCGGACGCCGCTGCGGCCGCCATGGTCGCGGCGCTCGAGAAAGGCACCGATACGGCGATCGTTGAGCTCCTGGGCGATGCTCACAATGACGAGCTCTTCACCGACGACCAGGCGGCCGAGCGCGAGAATCGCAAGCGCGCCTACGATGCGGCCAAGGAGCAGATGAGCCTGCGCGAGGACGACGCGGATACCCGCACCGTGCTCATCGGCAAGGACGAGTGGCCGGTTCCCTTTCCGATCGTCAAGGACGGCAAGGGCTGGCATTTCGACCTTGAATCCGGGCTCGACGAGCTGCTGGCACGCCGCATCGGGCAGAACGAACTCGCCGCCATCGCCTCGCTGCGCGCCGTGGTCGATGCCGAGGAGGACTACCGCGTCATCGATCGCGATGGCGACGAGGTCCTGGAATACGCCCAGAAGTTCGTGAGTTCGCCCGGCAAGAAGGATGGCCTCTACTGGGACGTGCCGGAAGGCTCCAATGAGGCCGTCAGCCCGATTCTCTCCTTCGTGACGCAGCAGGAAGGCTATCTCCAGGACCGCGACGAAGGCGACCCCCTGCGGGGCTATAATTTCCGTATCGTCACGCGCCAGGGCGACGGTGCGCCCGGCGGGCGCTATGACTACATCATCAACGGCAACATGATCGGCGGCTATGCCGTCATCGCCACGCCAGACGATTACGGCAACACCGGCATCATGACCTTCGTCGTCAACCAACAGGGCAAAGTCTACGAGAAGGACCTGGGGGACGACACGGCGCTCAAGAGCGCCGGCATCCAGGAATACGACCTCGACGACACCTGGAAGTTGACCAAGGACGAAGAAGAATAGCAGCACTCTCTGCGGCCATGGCGCCGAAGCCGCGCCATGGCGAGCGCACCCGCAGGGAGTGCCGCGGCCGCCTTCCCTCGCCGCACCGGGCGAGTAACACCGGAGTTAGGCTTTTCAGCCTCCGAGCGGAATAGCGACCAGGACCAGGGCCAGGCCGATCGACATGATGAGCAGGCCCGCCACCAAGGGTTTGCTTCCGACATGGCGGCCCCACAAGTAACCGACAACAAACAACAATCCAACCAGCAGGAAATTGGAGACACGCAACGCGACATATCCGTCCTCGATCAGCAGGAAGGGCAATGCCGCCGGGACTGCCGTCGCGAGCACGAGGAATAGTACTAACGCTGCGCCGCGCAGGTCTCCCGCCGTTATCTTGACTGGTCCCGCCGGGCGAGCGCGCGCAGCCGCAGCAATCGAGGCATAGAACCTGTCGCTCTCCTGTGAGCCGGCGAGACTTGCGAGATCGCCGTCAAGCTCCCCTCGAATCGCTGCCATGGCAGCCGTATCGTCGCGTTCCTGCTGCACCGCTTGGATCAGCGATGCCAGGCGCCGACGCTCGAACACCTGCCCAAGGACATACAAAAAGCCATCGATGATTCCCCAGGCAAGATTGCATCCAATGGCGGCGATCAGAAGTTCCCTGCCATCCGTCGGCCCTTCTTCGACGAGAAGCCGAGCGCCGATCGTAAAGGTCAGGACCATGATCAAGCCGAAGATCAGCTCGCCCAGCGTATCCGCGGGGTCGAGATGACGGTGCATTCGGTGGAACAGGCTCATACTCCGGGCGCCTCCCGTCGCTCCGCACGGGGCCGCGCCTCGAGCGGAAACTGCCAATAGACCTGGTCGATCGTCTTGCCCATCACGGACGCAACGTGCTGCTTGAGCTGCTCGCCAATCTCCGTTAGGCGCGCGAAGTCGATGTGGCTCGGCACGTCCGCCGGCGACACGTGGATGAACAGCAGGCAGCGATCCGAATCGACCAGGGTCGAGGCGACCTTGATCCGGATGCCTGCCTTGTCCTTGATCATGCGCTCGATCTCCGCGTCGATGCTGGTATCGGCGACATCGATCAGGACTTCCTTGTTCAACTTGGCGAGGCCGATTGCCATCGCGCCCAAAAGCAATCCGATGAAGATCGATATCACCGCATCCATGCGCGGGGCGGGTTCCACCAGCCGCGACCAGAATGCGACAAACAACGTGACCGCAATTCCGATCAGCGCCACCGCGTCCTCGAGCAGGACGGCCAGGATCGTCGTGTTGGTCCGGGCGGCACGCAACCCCGGCAGGCCCCCGATCTCGCGCCAGGCGACATGGAACGTGTAGCTCTCCAGCACGGCGGCGAGCAGCAGCAAGGCAATCGCAAGCGCCGAGAACGGCGTGCCAGGCTCGTGGTGCCGCAGGGCCTCGACGCCGTGGCGGACCGACGCGCCGCAGCCCAGGAACAGCACGGAGATCGACGAAACCAGCGCCCAGAAATGCCGCTCCTTGCCGAAGCCGAACGGGTGCAGCGCGGTTGATTTCTTTCCTGCCTTGACCTCGCCGACTTTCAACAGGACCTGGTTGATGACGTCGGTCGCCGAGTGGATCGTCTCGGCAAACAGCGTCGGCGAGCCCGTGGTGACAAACGCGAAGAACTTCGAGCCGGTGATGAGGCTATTGGTGGCGATCGATATGGTGACGGATTTCGACATCCCGTTTGGTCAGCTCGCCGATTCCGTCCAGTCGGCCGGATCATACGCGTCGATCGCGGGAGCGGCAGCGGCGGTCTCCGGTGCCAGCAGCGGTGCCGCTTCGCCTTCGCTCTCGATGGCCGCTTCCTGGGCAGCCTCCTCGTGAGCCCAGGCTGCTCTCCCAAGTAACGTGGAGGCAGCAATCGGGCCAATCATGAGCCGGTAGATCGGACGCATCATTGCCTTGCGGTCCTTCTTGCCTGACCTTCACGGAAGGTACGATTGCGCCGCGCGCGCCAAACCGCACGAAGCCCATGATAAGAATGTGCGAGATCGCGCCGTCTAGCAATGAAGAGAGGGTAAATTACGGTAAGGTGGGACACCGGTCAGCCGCCGAATTAACTTCTATGCTCAGCCTTCGCATCCCGAGGTACGCCGAGCACTTCGAACACCGTCGAGGGCTGATTGCGCAGCCCTTCGAGCCCTGCCGGCGACCGATCTTCGTTATCCCACGCGAGGTTCCTGACCACCTTGCGGCGAGGAACCCGGCGCCGTCGCCGCCGATATGCGCAGAACGCGCAGGCCAAGAGCGGCGAATGCGATGGTGAACAGCGGGTTGAGCAGGTTGAAGAAGCAATACACGACATATCCGGTCACCGGAATGCCCAGCGCCGCAGCCATGTAGGCCCCGCAGCTGTTCCACGGGATGAGGGGCGAGGTCACTGTTCCAGAGTCTCCGACCACCCGTGACAGCAGCACGGGGGCGAGGCCACGCTTCTCGAACTCCAACCGGAACAGCCGCGCCGGAAGGGCAATGGAAATGTACTGGTCGGACGTCACGATGTTGGCGCCGATGCAGGTGGCGACCACGGCGGCGACCAGGGCGCCAACGGACTTCACGCCACGAACCACCGGGTCGATCAGCCGGTTGAGCAGACCGGCGCGCTCGACGGTGGCGCCAAAGGCCAGGGCGGCGATGATGAGCCAGACGGTGTTCATCATGCTGGACATGCCGCCGCGGGTTAGGATGACGTCGATGGCCGGGTCGCCGCTGTTGGCCACGTAGCCGTTGGCGAGCGCCATCCAGATGCCTTTGAGCGCGGCGAGCGGCGCCCCCAGGTCGGGCGAAGCTGCGAAAGCGATCACGCGCGCGGGATCGAGAATTATCGCCAGGATTCCGCCCGCCAGCGCCGCGATGAAGATGGTGACGAACGGCGCGAACTTCGCGATCGAAAGGCCGAGCACGATCGCCAGCGGAATGAACGCCCAGAGCGAGATCTCGAAGTTGTCCTCGATGCCCGCCAGCATCGCGCTGGCATCGAAATCGCCCGGCGATCCCAGCAAGCTGAACAGAATGACCGCGATCAGCAGCGACGGAACCGAGGTGAACAGCGATTCCCGGATATGCGCGTAGATGTCCGAGCCAGCGCTGGCGGCCGCAAGGTTCGCAGTATCCGACAGGGGCGAGGCCTTGTCCCCGAAATAGGCGCCCGAGATGACGGCGCCGGCCGTGATTTCCGGAGAAAGATTCATGCTGGCAGCAACACCCATGAGCCCGATGCCGATGGTGCCGGCGACGGTCCAGGAACTACCGATACTGAATCCGATGACGGCGCAGATCAGCGCGGTCGTCGCATAGAAATAGTTCGGGTTCAGGATCTGCAGCCCGTAATAGACCATGGCCACGATCGTCCCGCTCAGCGCCCAGGTGCCGATCAGTGCGCCAACCGCCAGCAGGATGAGGATGGCGGGGAGGCCGGTCGCGATGCCGTCGACGACGCCCTGGCGAATCCCTTCCCAGGACATTCCATTCTTGAAGCCGATACCCGCGGCGATGATCCCGCAGAACAGCAGCGCAACCTGGTTAGGGCCGGATGAGGCCGCATCGCCGAAGAGGATGAAGGAGAGGGCGAGCAGGCCGATCAGGGCGAAGGCTGGGATCAGCGCGTCCAGCAGCGAAGGAGGCCGTACTGGCCGGCCGCCAGCCGTCGGCGTTCCGTTGTCCTTTGAGCCCTCCATGATTCTTCCTCGATTCCGCTCGATTTGCCTTCCCGCTCAGCCGTGCCAGGTGGTGCCCTCGAACTTCTGGCTGATGATCGTTCCTTTCTCGCCGCGCACGATAGCCGGCACATCGGCCAGGGCGCCGATCGCCGCGCTGTGCCCCGTCGCCCTTGCGAAGCGGCAGGCTGCGTCGACTTTCGGCCCCATCGAGCCCGCGGGAAAGCTGTGCTTGGACATTGCGTCCGGGCTCGCCTTGTGGATCGCCTTTGCCTCCGGCGTTCCCCAGTTGAGGAAGACCGCATCGGCGTCGGTCGCCAGGATAAGAAGATCGGCGTTGAGTTCCCGCGCAAGCAGCTCCGAACAGAGATCTTTGTCGATCACGGCCTCGACGCCGATCAGGGTGCGGTCGGCTCCCGGCTTGTACATCGTGGGAATGCCGCCGCCGCCGGCGCAGATCACGATCGTTCGATGCTCCAGCAGCCACTTGATCGGCCTGATTTCGAAGATCCGCTTGGGCAGGGGCGACGGAACGACGCGACGCCACTTTGCGCCGTCCTGCTTGAACACCCAGCCCTTCTCCGCCTTGATCCGATCCGCTTCCGGCTTTTCATAGACCGGCCCGACAAATTTGGTCGGATCCTTGAAGGCCGGATCGTTGCCGTCGACCTCGACCATGGTCAGAAGCGTGGCGAACGGCACCTCGAATGGCAGCAGGTTGCCCATTTCCTGCTCGATCATGTAGCCGATCATGCCCTCGGTCTCGGCGCCGAGGACGTCGAGGGGATAGGCCTCGTCCGGCCGATAGGCCGCGCCCTGGAGCGCCAGCAACCCGACCTGCGGGCCGTTGCCGTGGCTGATCACCAGCTCGTGCTCCTTGGCGACCGGCGCCATCGCTTCGGCGGCGACGCGAATGTTCTTGCGCTGCACCTCCGCCGTCATGGGCTCGCCGCGTTTCAGCAGCGCGTTCCCGCCCAGTGCCACCACGATCCGCATGGCTACTCTCCGAGCGTTGCAACCAGCAGCGCCTTGATCGAATGCAGGCGGTTCTCGGCCTGCTCGAATGCGATGTTCGCCTCGGATTCGAACACGTCGTTCGTGACCTCGAGGCCGTTCGGCATGTCGTAGTCCTTCGCGATCTGCTTGCCGAGCACCGTCTCGGTGTCGTGGAACGCCGGCAGGCAGTGCATGAACTTGACCTGGGCGTTGCCGCTCGCCGCCATCAGCTTCGGATTGACCTGGTAGGGGCTGAGCAGCTTGATGCGCTCCTTCCACACCTCCTTGGGCTCGCCCATGGAAACCCAGACATCGGTATGGATGAAGTCGACACCTTTCACGGCGGCATTCACATCGTCGGTGACGGTGAGCCTGGCGCCCGACTTGGCGGCCAGGTCCTCCGCGATCTTCTTGTATTCGCCCGACGGCCACAGGCTCTTCGGCCCGCAGATCCGCACGTCCATGCCCAAGAGGCACCCGACGATCATCAGCGAGTGGCCCATGTTGGAGCGGGTATCTCCGACATAGGCGTACTTGATATCGCTGATCGGCTTGTCGCTGTGCTCGCGCATGGTCATGACGTCGGCGAGCATCTGGGTCGGATGGTATTCGTCGGTCAGGCCGTTATAGACCGGCACGCCGGCGTATTTGGCCAGCTGCTCCACGCCGCCCTGGGCGGAGCCGCGATATTCGATGGCATCGTACATCCGGCCGAGGACGCGCGCGGTGTCCTTGAAGGATTCCTTGTGGCCGATCTGCGAGCCCGCCGGATCGAGATAGGTGACGTTCGCCCCCTGGTCATAGCACGCGACCTCGAAGGCGCAGCGGGTGCGGGTCGAGGTCTTTTCGAAGATCAGGCAGATCTCCTTGCCGTCCAGGTGCTTCTGCTCGGTCTTGGCATATTTGGCGCGCTTCAGGTCGCGCGCGAGGTTGAGCAGGTAGCGGAATTCGGGCGGGCTATAGTCCTGGACCGTCAGCAGCGAGCGGTTACGCAGATTGAAACTCATGGATGTCCTCCGTGGTGTCTCGCGGTTTGACTTTGCGGCCTCAATAGGCCGGGTCGCGCCAGATCGGGCAGGTCATACAATGCCCGCCGCCGCGGCCGCGCCCCAGCTCGGCGCCGCGGATCGTGATCACCTCCACGCCGGCCTTGCGGAGCAGGGTGTTGGTATGGGTGTTGCGGTCGTACGCAACGACGACGCCGGGCTCGAGCGCAACGACATTGTTGCCGTCATCCCACT
>Ga0070674_100001048_pt1 | contig 14464 bp, 14 predicted proteins | sample KBSM33metaG_FD_65344 | JGI IMG/M metagenome (GOLD analysis project Ga0070674, IMG submission 65344) | Miscanthus rhizosphere microbial communities from Kellogg Biological Station, Michigan, USA - KBS M3-3 metaG | ecosystem: Host-associated > Plants > Roots > Rhizosphere > Soil ... | reverse complement strand
GCGGCCAGCGGCCTCGCCCTCCTGGTCGTCTCCTCGGATCTGCCGGAGGTGCTCGCTTTGGCCCACCGCATCGTCGTCATGTCGGAAGGCCGCGTGGCCGGCGAGCTTGATGCTGCCTCCGCGACGGAGGTCGGCATCCTGGAACTCGCGGCGATCAACGTGAACAAGTCGGATCAGAAAGGTGCAGCAGCATGAGCGGTGACGGCACCTCGTCCAACCAGGTCGCTTCCGGCGCGGCGAAGGACCGTCCGCACAAGAAAAGCTTGCTGGTGCTGATCGCAACCGAGCGGCAGTTGCTGCTGATCGTCCTGATCGTCGCGCTGATTGCCGGCATGGCGATCCTGGAGCCGGACACGTTCCCGCGGCCGGCGAACGCCGCGGTGGTGCTGCTGGATACCGCGCAGACCGGGATCCTGGCCTGCGGCATGATGGTGTTGATGATCAGCGGCATGTTCGATCTTTCGATCGGCGGCATCCTGGCGTTTTCCGGCATCATGGCGGCCCTGGCGGCGAAGTATCTCGGCTTCCCGCCGATTCCCGCTTTCCTGGTCGGCTGCGTGTGGGGCGTGTTCCTGGGCGGCATCAACGGCGTGCTGGTGACGCGGTTCAAGATCAATGCGCTTATCGCCACGCTGGCGACCTTGTCGATCTATCGCGGCGGCCTGCAGCTGGTCTCCGGCGCCGGCGTCACCAATATTGGCAACGACTTCACGATCTTCGGCCAGACCAAGCTCCTCGGCATTTATTCGCCCTTCTGGTTCATGGTGGTGATCGCCGGCGGTTTCGCCTTCCTGGTCGGGCGCACGCGCTATTTCCGGCAGGCTTACTACATCGGCGGAAATCCCCGGGCGGCGAAGCTGTCCGGCATTAATGTGGACCGCACGGTGTTCAGCTTTTTCCTGATCATGGGCTTCCTGTCCGGGCTGGCCGGCGCATTGCTGGCGTCGCGGCTCAACACCGCGGTGGTGCTGGCCGGGCAGGGGGTCGAACTCAAAGTGATCACGGCGGTGGTGCTGGGTGGCGCCAGCCTGTCGGGCGGCGTCGGCACCATCTTTGGTGCGCTGCTGGGCGTGCTGCTCATGGCCCTGCTGCAAAACGCCATGATCATTGCCCACATCAATCCGTTTTGGCAGCTCATTGTCGTGGGCATCGTTCTTCTCATCAGCGTCGGACTCGACCAGTTCGCGCGGAGCCGCGGCCGGGTGTGATCGGCCCGCAACAAGCGTTTTGGGTGGGCGTGCGCCGAAAGTCGCATCCAGCGATCAGGCGCAAGGGAGAGCAAAGGGAGAGACATCATGAGACGAATGGCGTTTGGCGCGCTCGCGCTCTTGACCATCGCAGCCGGTGCATCTGCCCGCGCTGAGGATCCAAAGGGGCTGGACGTTCCGATCGGCGACGCAAGCCGATCTGATCAGGAGTATGTGTGGATCAGCAACGCCTCGAACCTGCCGCTGTTCGTGGAGCGCGTGTATCCAGGCCTCGAGGCGGCGCGCAAGGCGCTGAACGTGAAGGTGCGCATCTCCGGGCCGACCTCAGTCGACCTGGCTGCCTTCATCGCCACGGTCGATGCCGAATGCACGGCCAATCCGGCCGGCGTGATCATCGTCGGCGGGTGGGACGACGCGCTCGCTTCCGAGGTCGACAAGTGCATCGACAAGAAAGTCGCGACGGTGGTGACCGACGGCGATCTGCCGATGTCCAAACGCCTCACTTATCTGGGCACCAATTGGTACAACCTCGGCTATCAGCACGGCCAATACCAGTGCCGCTATCATGCCGAAGCCGGGCTGAAGGCGGGTGAGATCGGTACGATCTCCTTCCTCGCCGCCAGCAATTTCATCGCCGCGCGCCAAGGCCTGCGCGATGCGCTGGCGAAGGAGTGCCCTGACGTGAAGGTGGTGGCCGATGAAGAATCCGGCACCAACGTCGAACAGGTGGCAGCCAACACAGCGGCCATCATCCAGGGCCATCCGAACCTGACCGGCATGGTCGGCTTTGATTCCGAGGCCGGCCCCGGCATTGTCCGCGCGGTTACGGAAGCGGGCAAATCTGGACAGATCATCGTGACGTCCAATGAAGCCGGCCGTGACTTCATGAATTCGATCAAGGACGGCACGGTGAAGATGATCAACATGGAAAAGTACGAGACCATGGACTTCTTCGCGGTCCTGTATCTCTACACCTTCCACAACGACATCATCCGCAACTTAGGGATGGATCAGTGGCTGCAGAATCCGCTGCCCGCGGTCGGCGATTCAGGCCTGATCTTCGTCACCAAGGAAAACGTCGACACCATCCTGGCGGCGACCGATCCGGGCAACGCACAGAATGCCGCCGGCCCGAAAGGGCTGGACGTTCCGATCGGCGATGCGAGCCGGGCGGACCAGGAATATGTCTGGATCAGCAACGCCTCGAATTTGCCGCTCTTCGTCGAGCGCGTGTATCCGGGCCTGGAATCCGCGCGCAAGGCGCTGAACGTGAAGGTGCGGATCTCCGGCCCGACTTCGGTCGATCTGGCGGCCTTCATCGCCACGGTCGACGCCGAATGCACGGCCAATCCGGCCGGCGTGATCGTAGTCGGCGGCTGGGACGACGCGCTCGCCTCCGAGGTCGACAAGTGCATCGAAAAGAAGGTGCCGACGGTGGTCACTGACGGCGACCTGTCCATGTCCAAGCGACTCACATATCTCGGCACCAACTGGTACAATCTCGGCTACCAGCACGGCCTCTATCAGTGCCGCTACCACGCTGAGGCGGGCCTCAAGAAAGGTGAGATCGGGACCATCTCGCTGCTCGCCGGCGCCAGCTTTATCGCCGCGCGCCAGGGCCTGCGCGATGCGTTGGCCAAGGAATGCCCGGACGTGACGGTGGTGGCGGATGAGGAATCCGGCACCAATGTCGAGCAGGTTGCGGCCAACACCGCCGCCATCCTGCAAGGCCATCCCAACCTGACAGCGATGGTGGGCTTCGACTCCGAAGCAGGTCCCGGCATCGTGCGCGCTGTTACCGAGGCGGGCAAGGCCGGCCAGATCATCATCACCTCGAACGAGGCCGGCCGCGATTTCATGAACAGCGTGAAGGACGGCACGGTGAAGATGATCAACATGGAAAAATATGAGACCATGGATTTCTTCGCGGTGTCGTATCTCTACACCTTCCATAACGACATTATCCGGAACCTCGGGATGGATCAGTGGCTGCAGAATCCGCTGCCGGCGGTGGGCGACTCCGGCCTGATCTTCGTTACCAAGGATAATGTCGACACCATCCTCGCGGCGACGGCGGGACAATAGACTCCTTTCGTTCTTCGCGATGACCTTTGGGCCTGGGAGAGCATCCGCTCCCAGGCCGGTTTCGTGACCGGCGCGCCTCTTTGGCACGATAGGCGCGCCAAAGCGGAGGAACTCATGGAAAAGCGTTTTGTCGGCAAGGTCGCGCTCGTCACCGGCGCAACAACCGGCATCGGCCAAGCGACGGCGGTGCGCCTGGCTTCGGAAGGCGCTCTGGTCGGGGTCAATCAGCGGCCGACTGGCGACCCCACCGAGACGCTGCGGATGATCAAGGCAGCGGGCGGCGAGGGCTTCGCAGTCAAGGCCGACATGCGTGACCCCGACGCAGTGAAAGCCATGGTCCGGGAGGTTGCGAAACAGGGCGGACGCCTCGACTACGTCGTTTCCAATGCGGCGATCAATCCTTTCATGACCTGGGACGAGACCTCGATCGAGGACTTCGACAAGCTGTTCGAGACCAATGTTCGCGGCACCTGGGTGGTCTGCACCGAAGGTGCGCGGCAGATGATCGCCGAGGGCCATGGTGGCGCCATCGTGATGGTCAGTTCGATCTCCGCCCATGTCGGCGCGCCGACCCAGGTCGCGTATTGCGGCACCAAGGGCGCCATCTCCATGCTGGGCAAGGCGCTGGGCGCGGTGCTGGGCGGCAAGGGCATCCGCGTCAACGTGATCGAGCCGGGCGCCGTCGAGACCAATATGAGCGCATCGATGTTCGACCAGCCTGACGTGATGAAATATTATATGGAGCGTATCGCGCTGCATCGCGTCGGCAAGCCGGCGGAACTCGCCGCGGCGATCGCCTTCATGCTGTCGGACGATGCAAGTTACGTGACCTCGGCCACCTTGCTTGTCGATGCGGGCTTCATCGTCAATGCGGAGCTCTGAGGACGGCGCTTATTGCGACAACTTACCGATGGCCTCTTCGGCCAGAGTCGCTTCGGGTGTTTGCACGAAGAGCAGCGTGTCGTCGCGCGAGACGACATAGAGCGGGCCATGGGCCAGCTGGCCCGGATCGCCGATGCGGGTGACGGCGCGCCCGTTGACAGTCTCTTCGGCGAGCGTCAGCGGCGTGGTGCTCGAGGATTGCAGTGCCGTCTTGAATCCCCGCAGCATGAGCGCGGGATCCGCGCCTTTGACCCGCCACGCGCCGATCTCGGCCCGCAATCCGCCGGTCGCATAGGCGCTGGCGACAGAGAAATCCGTGCGCGTCTTGCCGAGACTCTTGAGAAACTCGTCGAACGCCCCGCTTTTGGTCGCTAGATCGGTGCCGGACTGGCTTTCGACCATCAGAACGACGCCGCCCAAGTTCGTCGGCAACAGTGCCTCCAACTCCGGATCGGCGTGCCTATCTCCACCTGCAAGGATGTCAGCCATCTGCACGGAAACGGATGGCGCTGCTGCAGTTGCCGAAAGACCGCTTGCACATGCGATCGCGGCCGACAGCAGGAGCGCCAGTGCGAGACGGATATCACAAGTCATCAACGATCCCAGGGCAGAGCAAATGAGTTCTCACGACGTTATGGCAACAGCTGCGACAAACTACGCTCGATCATTTGAAGCTGGCATTCGGAGAGTGTCAAGGTGAGGACCCCATCGAGGCAGTAGTGCAACCGGCATCTTAGAGGTCTTCAGCCCGACCTCCGGCTAGGCGACCTTGTAGCGTTTGACAACGTCCCAATCGATCTCGACGCCCAAGCCCGGCTTGACCGGCAGCGGGATCGTACCGTCGCGGCGCAACACCAGTTCTTCTTGAGCCAGCTCACGGCGCAGGCGCTCGTGGCACAGCTGCGGCGGCAGATATTCGATATAGGCGCAGTGGTCGGTGACGAACGCCAGGTGTGCCGTGCCGGAGATCGAGATGCCGGTCTTCCAGCAATGCGGCACGATGGTGCGGCCGCGCGCCTTCGCCATGTCGCAGACGATCTTCGCCTCGCCGATGCCGCCGACGCGCCCGACATCCGGCTGTGCGACCTGCACTTTCCCCACATCCATCAGCTCTTCGAACTCGAAGCGCGTCGCCAGCCATTCGCCGAACGCGATCGGCATCGGCGCCTGTTCCGCCAGCTTGGCCATTTCGCGCACGTTGTCGGACCAGACCGGGGTTTCCAGAAAGTAGACGTTGAATTCGCGCCAGTCCTTGACGGTCTGCAGGCAGGTCGCGGCATCTTTCCACAGATACTGCACATCGACCATCAGCGTGACATCGGGGCCGACGGCCTTGCGGACCGCGGCGAGCACTTCGGTGTGGCGCTCGTAGCTTTCGCGCATGCCGCCGTGGCCATAGGGGCCGTTCATCGTGATCTCGGTCTTCATCGCCTTGAAGCCGAGACTTTTGGCTTTCTGTGCTGAGGCACACAGGGCATCCCGGTATTCCTCGAACCGATGCCCGGCTGGTTGCAGCGACGCATAGGGCGTGATGTGCTGGCGCGTCGCGCCGCCGAGCAGTTCGTGCACGGGCTTGCCCAGCGCCTTGCCGCACAGATCCCAGAGCGCCATGTCGACGGCGCTCATAGCGTGGATGATCATGCCACGCCGGCCATTCATCGCGGTGCCCAGATACATCTTCTTCCAGAGCTCGCCGATCTGGAACGGGTCCGCGCCGATCAGCATCTCCTTGATGCACAGGCCCATCGTGTGGGTTCCCGGCGCTTCGATGCAGGTCTTGGCCATCCACGGATTGGCGTCGCACTCGCCGACCCCAATCACGCCGCCATCCGTGCGGATGACAATGACGAAGCTGTCCTGCGCGGAGGAGGTGAAGCTGGCGTCATAGTCCGGCGCCAGCAGGACGTGGCATTCGACGTCCGTGATTTTGAGGCGCGGCGCAGGGCCGGCGAAGCGTGGCGAGATAGTTTCAAAAGGCATGGATGCGACCGTGTAGTGAAAGGATAACTTTCGACGTTCAAACCATCGTGAGGCCGCCATCGATCGGCAGCACAGTACCGGTGATGAAGGAGGCCTTGTCGGACGACAAAAACGCGGCGGCTTCCGCGATCTCGCTGACCTGCGCATAGCGGCCCATTGGATGCATCGCCGCCAGCACCTTCAGGCCGGCTTCTTCGCCGCCCGGCATGCCGCGGGCATAGTTGCGCGTCAGCGGCGTGTCGATGACGCCGGGCCCGATGATGTTGGCGCGCAAGCCGGCCTTGGCGTAGTCGGAGGCGATGCAGCGGGCGAGATGATGCAGGCCCGCCTTGGCCACATTATAGGCGGCATCGCCCTCCCAAGCGACGAGGCCGCAGACCGATCCGATGAACAGAATGGACGGATTCTTGCTCTTCAGCAGCACCGGGATGAGACGCCTCGACAGCCGGAAGGCGGCCGTCAGGTGCAAGGTCATCATGCGATCCCAAAGATCGTCGGAGGTTTCGTGCATGGGAGCGGGCGACGTGACGTCGATGCCCGCCGAATGAACGAAGATGTCGAGTCCGCCGAGGCCGGCGATGACGTCTTCCGCGGCGCGTTCAGTCTGCTGCCGGTCGTAGAGATCGGCCTGCACCACGATATGATTGCCGCTGCCAGCCGGCAAGCTCTTGGCCATGACGCGTGCCTCATCCGCGTGGCGTGAGGCGCCGATGGCGACGCGTGCGCCCTCGGCGGCGAAGGTCTTGACGATGCCGGCGCCGATGCCGCTGGAGCCGCCGGTGACATACGCGCGCTTGCCCGCCAGAATTCCGCTCATCTTCGTTCAACTCCCTATGTTCATCGCGTGGAATAGCCGCCGTCGATCGCGAACGCCTGGCCGGTGACGAACGCGGCTAGATCGCTGGCAAGGTAGACCGCCATCTCACCCATCTCGTCGAGCCGTCCGGCGCGCGGAATCGCATGCATGAGCCGCTTGGCCTGGAGCACCGCTTCCGGGTCTGCTTCCTGCTTCACGACCTCGAGGGACAGCGGCGTCTCGACAAAGCCCGGGCACATCGCGTTGACACGCACGCCCTTGTCGGCGAAATCGAGCGCCGCCGATTTGACCAAACCGATGACGCCGTGCTTGCCGGCGCAATAGCCAGCGCGCTCTTTCTGGCCGACGAGGCCGTACATGGATGAGATGACGATGACCGACGCCTTGCCGGTAGCCATCAGGTGTTCCGCGCCGTAGCGCATGGCGAGAAAGGGCGGCAGCAGCGAATGATCGATGATGCGCTGGAACTCCTCGACCGACGTGTCGAAGATCGGGGTGCGCCCGCCGGCGCCCGCGCTGACCAGGATGGTGTCGAGACCACCCATGAATTTCACGGCCGCCGCCGTGACGCGCTGCACGTCGGTCGCGATGGTGGCGTCTCCCGAAGCGAAGCCGGCCTTGCCGTGCGGCTTCAATCCTTCAACGGCTTCGCGCAGGACGCCTTCGCGCCGGCCGGAGATGAAAACCGCAGCGCCTTCTCGGGCCATCGCTCCCGCGCAGGCAAGACCGATCCCGGTTCCGCCCCCGTAGATCAGTGCTTTCTTGCCCGCCAGCCTGTCACTCAATGCTTACCCCTGTCCGTCAAATCGGCTTGAAGACCGGCTCCGGCAAGCCCGGAACCGCGACCTCGGTCGTGAACACTGCGCCACCTGAGGGTTCGCTGCCGTCCGCCGCGAGGCCGGAGGTCACAAACAATGTCCGCAGATCCTCGCCGCCAAGGCAGCATGACGTGACGTTGCGAGCGGGCAGCAGCAAGGTCTCGAGGCGCTCGCCGCTTGGCGAGAATCGGAAGACTTTGCCGCCGTCATACATGGCGACCCAGATGCAGCCTTCGGTATCGACGCAGCAACCGTCGGGAATCCCGTCGGCTTCGGTATATTTCTGGAAGACGCGACGGTGTGCGAGCTTGCCCAACGGATCGAGATCGTACGCCAGGCTCTGACGGCCCATGGAATCGCTGAAATAGAGCACGTCTCCCCTGGGCGAGAAGGTCGGACCGTTGCACACCACGAAGCCGCTGTCGCCGATGCGCCACTTCCCACGCCGGTTCAGCACATAGAGGATGCCGCGCGGCATCGTCTCGGTCGCGTCGACGGTTCCGATCCAGTAGTTGCCGTGCCGGTCGATCTTGGCATCGTTATAGGCGATGTCCGGCCGCCCGTGGTTGGGATCGGCAAAGGGGGCGACCGAACCGTCGCGGAGATCGAAGAAATAGATGCCGCGATCGACACCGATCAGCAGGCGATCGTCCTCGCAGAACACGACCGAGCCGATGCTCGTGAACTGCGAAAGCGTCCAATCCTTGCGCTTGCCGTCGGCGGAGATGCGGTGAATGGTCGGGCCGTAGTAGTCGATCCAAAAAAATTCACCGGTCGCGCTGTTCCATTGGGCACACTCGCCCAGCTTGTCGCGGTGATCGCTAAGGATTCGCCAATCCGGTGTGCGCGCCATGGCCGGCCAGTGTTTGAGTTTTCAGCGTCAAACTGTAGAGTCGAGGCAGCTAGATCACAATACCAGACTTCATTCCGATATTTCGGAATAGGCGGAGTGGCGCGGGGGCATGGTTTCGACGGACATTGCGGTGCGATTGCGCGGGCTGAGCCGCAGCTTCGGCGCGGTCACCGCCGTGCATCCGATCGATCTCGACATTCCGCGCGGCGATTTCCTGGCGATCCTGGGGCCCTCCGGCTGCGGCAAGACCACATTGCTGCGGATGATGGGCGGGTTTGTCGAGCCCACCTCCGGCGGGATCGAGGTCAATGGTTCTGACATCACGCATCTGGGGCCAGAGCATCGGCCGATCAACATGGTGTTCCAGGGATACGGCCTCTTCCCGCACATGAATGCGCGGCAGAATGTCGGCTATGGCCTGCGGCTGAGAAAGTTGGATCGCGCTGCGATCTCAAAGAAGGTCAGCGACGCCATGGCGCTGGTGCGTCTCGACGGTTACGAGGACCATATGCCGTCGCAACTGTCCGGCGGACAGCAGCAGCGGGTTGCATTGGCGCGCGCTCTCGTGATGGATCCGCAGGTGCTTCTGCTTGACGAGCCGCTGGCGGCGCTCGATCTGAAACTGCGCCAGGCCATGCAGGAAGAGCTGCGCCGCATCCATCGCGTCATCGGCGGAACCTTCGTCTTCGTCACCCACGATCAAGGCGAGGCTTTGGGCCTGGCGAACCGGATCGCGGTGATGAAGGACGGGCGGATCGAGCAGCTTGGCACCCCGGAGGAAATCTATCTTAGGCCGGCGACGCATTTCATCGCCGGCTTCATCGGCGAGGCAAACCTTCTCAAAGCGGAGCTCAAGGGCGGACGGATCGTAGCTGCCTGTGGCATCGCTTGCGGCCATGCGGGGCCCGATGGTCCCGTCACATTGGTCGTGCGGCCGGAGAGCGTGCGTCGGCTCGCCGACTCCGACCATGCGGACGTCGAGATCGCCGGGACGGTGGAGGAGGTGGTGTTCCTGGGTGCTCACGTCAAATACGTGCTGGCTCTTCCGAGCGGCGAGAAGCTGCGCGTGCAGGAGCCCGTGGAGCATGCGCGCGTGGCGCTCGGCGAGACGATGCGGGTCGGCTGGAGCAGCTTGGCGCAGCGCGTGCTCGCCTAGACCCGTTTGCCGGCGGTGGCGCCGCCGTCCGCCATGATGATGCTCCCGGTCATGAAGGTCGCGCGGGGCGATGCGGCCATCAGGATCGCTTCCCCGATTTCGCGCGGTGCGGCGACCCGCTCCAGTGTGGTGTAGGATGCCCATTGCAGCTGCGCCTGCGCTTCGTCGGGCGCTGTCGTCACGCTTTGCCGCATCATGTCGGTGTCCGTCGGGCCCGGGCAGACGCAAAGCACGCGGACATGGGGCGCCGTCTCGATCGCCAGTGCCCGGGTCAGGCCGACGATTGCGCCCTTGGAGGCGCAGTATGCCACGCAGCTTGCGTAACCCAGCATCGCCGCATCCGATCCGACATTGACGATCGCGCCCCGGCGCTGCCGCAGCACCGGCAGCAGCTCTTGGCTCAATACCCAGGAGGCAGTCACGTTGACCGCGATTGTCTCGTCCCAGATCGCAAGGCTGGTCTCAGCGATTGGCGCGTCGCGGAAGATGCCGCCGCAATTCACCAGGATGTCGAGCGCGCCGACCTTTTGCGCCAGCGAACGGCAGTGCGCGCGATCGGCCAGATCGGCTGCCAGTCCGTGCACGCGGTCGGGATACTGGGCCGAGAGTCGCGCAACGGCCGCGTCGACCCCAGCCTGGCTTCGGCCGTGCAGGATCACCGACCCGCCGCGCTCCAGGAACAGTTCCGCCGCCGCCGCGCCGATGCCGCGCGTCGAGCCGGTAATCAGGATCGTCTTGCCGGCGAACTCCATGGCTACAACCGTCCTGCGGTGCTGCCGCCATCGATCGCGACCGCGGATCCGGTCATGAACCCGGCCGCCGGCGAGAGCAGGCACAGAACGAACGCGGCAATCTCGTCGGGCGAGGCCAGCCGTCCGACCGGATGATAGCGGTTGAAGGCCGTGTAATAGGCCTCCGGATCGCCGCTGTCCGTCGCACAATCACGCATCAACTCGGTATCCATGGTGCCCGGGCACAGCGCATTTGCTCGCACGCCGTCGCGCGCCAACTCGATCGCCATCGCCTTGGTCATTGCGACCAGTCCATGCTTGGCGGAGACGTAGGCGACGTTGTTGGCGATGGCGTGCAGGCCGAGCTCCGACGCGACGTTGACGATGCAGCCTCGGCCGGCCTTCAGCAGCGGCAATGCGGCCTGCACCGTCAGGAAGCTGGCGCGCAGGATGACGTTGAGGTGCGTGTCCCAATGCACGTCGTCAGTCGCCTCGATCGACCGTTCGACATTCACGGCAGCATTGTTGATGAGAAAGTCGAGCCGGCCGCCGCTCGTGGCCTGGGCGACTGCGTGCCTGGGACCGTCGGCAGTCGACAGGTCAGCGGGGGCTGCGATCAGCCGGTCGCCGCCACCCAGTCGCGCGATTGCCGCATCGCAGGCGTCCGAAGTCCGGTCGTTGATCGCGACGGTCGCTCCGGCATCACGCAGCGCCTTGGCGATGGCGAAGCCGAGACCCCGCCCTGCGCCGGTCACCAGCGCGACATATCCTTCATAATCGAAGGTCAGCTTAGCCACGATAGCTACTCACGCGCAGCGCCAGGAAGGTCGAGCCGACGCTGAGCAGAATGAGCAGCGTCGCGATGGCGTTGATGGTGGGATCGAGCGACGTGCGGACCATGCCCCAGACCAGGGTCGGCAAGGTATTGCCTGCGCCGATCGTGAAAAAGGTGATGACGAAATCGTCCAGCGAGATCGACAAGGCGATGAGCGCCGCACCGATGATGGTCGGCCGGATGATCGGCAAAGTCACGGTCATGAAGGCCCGCAGCGGGGACGCACCCAGATCCCGGGCGCTGTCCACCACCGCCCAGTCGAACGTCGCAAGCCGCGAAAAAACGATCAGGATGACGAAGGGCTGCGCGATCACCAGATGCCCCAGGATCACGGTCGGCAGGCCCAGCGGCAAGTCGATCAGGCGCACGAAACAGCTCATCATCGCAACGCCGATGATCAGGGCCGGCAGCATCATGGGGATGCTGATGATCCCGATCAAGATCTCGGCCCGGCGGGACGCCATGCGCGCCAGCACCAGGGCCGCCATGGTGCCGATCGCCACCGACAGGATTGCAACGAAAATTGCCACGATCAGGCTGTTCCACATTGCCGGCCAGAACGCGCCAAGCGAGAACAGCTTGCGATACCAGTCCAGGGTGAACCCGGTCAGCGGCAGGCTGGTTAGCGCGGACTGGTTGAAGCTGAACAGCACCACCAGCACCAGCGGCGCGCCCATGAAGGCGGCGGTGAGCAAGGCAAAGGCGCGCCAGCCGAGATCGCCAAGTTGTCCGGTCGGACGCCTCATGGCTGCAAGCCTCGCCGCAACAGCCCGCGAAACAGCATGACCAGGGCCAGCGACACGGCCATGACCGTGAAGGCCATGGCGCTGCCCATCGGCCAGTTGAAGCCGAGCGAGAATTGCAGCTCGATGAAGTGCCCCATCATCGCCGCGCCGCCGCCCACGAAGCGCGGCGTCACGTAGTCGCCGGCCGTGATCAGGAAGGCGAAGGTGAAGGCGATCACGATGCCCTTTTCGCATTGCGGAATGACGATGTCGCGCAGCACCGCCCAGCGTCCGGCGCCGAGATCGCGCGCGGCTTCGATCGTGGCAGGGCGGATCGCGCGCAGATTGCCGTAAATCGGCAGAATGGCAAAGGGCAGCAGAAAATAAGTAAGGGTGATCACTACGCCGTTGACGCTATAGAGCAGGGCGTCGAGCGGCTGGTCGATGAGTCCCGTCCACCGGAGGAACTGGTTGAGGATGCCCTCACGGCCCAGGATGCTTTTCCAGGCATAGATCTTCACCAGATATCCGCCGAACAAGGTGATGAGCGCCAGGAACAGCAACGGCGTCTCGAACCTCCCGCACTTGAACCGGATGGCATAGGCGAAACCCAAGGCAAGCAGCGTCGTCAGTGCGCCGATCGCAAACGCGATCAGCAGCGTGCTTCCCATCGCGTCGTAGTAGTCGGCCCAGGTCGCGACATAATTCTTGATCGTGAAGTCCGGGCGCATGATGCGCGCCCGTACCGACCAGAAACTGATGACCAGGAAATAGAGCAGGGGAGCCGCGAAGGCGCCCAGGAAAACCAAGGCGGCCGGCAGCAGGAGCCAGTTCTGCCGCTCCCGTGCCGGCCGCTTGACCACGCAGGTCTCCTACGCCTTGGACAGGCGCTGGTACTCGTTCAGGAAGTCGTCATAGGTAGCGACCGACCCGTCGGATTCCGTCGGCGGCACCGGCTGCAGTCGCGCTTTCTTCATGAAGCCGTCGATGTCACCGTAATTGTAGGAGTCCGCCAGTTCCTTCGGCAGCATCGGCACGGTATCGAGATTGGTGATGCCGGCGCTCTGTTCCGTGGCGAACTGCTTCTGCGGCTCGGCCGAGACGATGTGGTTGATCATCTTGTAGCTGAGCTCCGGATGCGGGGCGTCCTTGGGGATGCACAGGCAATCCATGAACATGCCGGTGCCTTCCTTCGGGATGGTATATTTGATGGTCTTGCCCTTGGCCTGGGTCCAGACCGCGACCGCTTCCCAGCCGATCGCCGAGACAGTCACTTCATTGCGCGCGAATGCATCCGACATGTCGCCGTAGCTCGCGAAGAAGGCGCGCGCATGCTTGGTCTTGATTTCGATCAGCTTGTCGATCACCTGCACCATCTCTTCCTTGGTGAGGATGGTGCCCATCGGCTTGCCGGTTACGACGGTGCCCCAGATCAGCAGGTTGCCCAGCGGGTCATCGACCATGGCGACCTTGCCCTGGAATTCCGGCTTCAGGATGTCGAGCCAGCTTTCCGGCGGCGCGCTCACCGCCGCCGGATCATACATCAGCGGCAGCGAGCCCCAGTTCCACGGCACGCCCATCAGGTTGCCGTTGTGCTTGATGGTGTCCTGTTCGACGAACTGCGGGATCAGCTTGGGGAGCTGATCGATCTTGGAGGTGTTGATCGGCTCCAGCAGCTCGCCTTCGGCCATCAACGGCAGATAGCCGAAATACATGGTGATGAGGTCGGTCTTGCCGATGCCGCCGGCCTGCAGCTTGGTGATGATCTCCTCGTTGGAAGAGATGAAGGTCGGCTGGAAGTCGATGTCGTTGTCGGCGATGAACGAGCCACTCAGGATCGGGGTCTCATAACCTTGCCAGCCCATCCAGGTCATGGTGGTCTTGGCGAAGGCCGGGCGCACGCCGATCGCGGCCGTCGCGCCGAGTGCGGCGGCGCCGACCAGCGCCTGGCGGCGCGACAGCGCGGAGCGCGCCGACAATTGCGCCAGCGCACTCGAAATCTGTTTCCGATTGTGCATGAGGTGGCCTCCCAGCCTGTCTTGTTGAGATCCGGCAGCCGGATCCGTCCCGCATTCTAGCGGAGGGCGTTGGTTGCCCTTCTTCTTTCGATTGCGTCCAGCGTCGGAGGATTTCCGAAATCCTGGACGCATATACAAGATGCAGGAATAAGCTAACATACGCTAAAAAAAGCGGTCAAGCAGACCAACGGAGCGCTCGGCAGCAATGAGCGTCGCAGCAAAAAAGAGGCCGTTGTGAATTACTTCGACAATCCCAATTACGCCGTCGTCGTTGTCGGTGCCGGGCGCGGAATCGGGCGCGCCGCCGCCGACCTGCTTGCGTCCCAGGGCGTTGCGGTGGGTTGCCTCGACAGCGA
>Ga0070674_100001047_pt1 | contig 14477 bp, 10 predicted proteins | sample KBSM33metaG_FD_65344 | JGI IMG/M metagenome (GOLD analysis project Ga0070674, IMG submission 65344) | Miscanthus rhizosphere microbial communities from Kellogg Biological Station, Michigan, USA - KBS M3-3 metaG | ecosystem: Host-associated > Plants > Roots > Rhizosphere > Soil ... | reverse complement strand
CAGCGAACTCCGATCGAGGACGCGACGGTCGAGTGGCGAACGCAGGACGCGCCCTACCATCGCGTGGCGACGATCCGCATCCCGCGACAGCGTTTCGACAATCCGGAACGTGCGACTCGTGGCGAGCAGATGATGTTCAATCCCTGGCTCGGACTGATGGCTCACACGCCGCTCGGGGGGATGAACCGCGCCCGCCGCGAGATCTACCGCGCGATGGCGCAGTTCAGAGGCCAGCCGCGAGCATAGCGGCTGGCGTCAACTCCCAACTCCCAAGGGCCCAACTCCCAAACCCGTAGCGGCGGGCCTTCAGGCCCGCCCTAAAGGTAGAATCGCGAAGAACCATGGAGGGCGTGTGAACCGAGGCTTCGTGCGTTGGGCGGGATGGATAGTTGCGGTTGCTGGGGTTGTTGCCGGCGTCGGCTCATTCGTCGCATCACCCCACGCGCAAACATCTCCTGCCCCGGAGGACGTGGCCGCCGGATTCCGGATCTACCGGCAGAAGGCCGACTGCCAGGCGTGTCACGGCTGGGCGGCTGATGGTCGCAAGATGGAGAGCCAGATGCCCGACGGCGCCAACCTGCGCGCCACCAAACTCGATCGCGCCAAGCTGATTCAGGCGATCAAGTGCGGCATCCCCGGGAAGTCGATGCCGGCGTTCGATAAGTTCGCCTACACGGACGGCCGTTGCTACGGCATGAAGCAGGCAGACCTGGCGAAGCTCGGGACGACCATGCCCGACCCCGCCACGACGCTGCAGGCGCGCGAGATCGAGCAGGTGGCTGACTTCCTGTTCGCGAAAGTCGTCGGGAAGGGCACGATGAATCACGCGGCGTGCGTCGAGTACTGGGGCTCCGATGTCGACGTCTGCAAGGAGTTTCCGAACTAGGTCAGTCCTCAGTCCACGGTCCTCGGTCTCCGGTTTTCTCGAACCAACCTTTTCGAACACCCCTCCGTCCAAGGGCACAGTTCATTCTCTCGGTTACCGAGGGCAGTGCCCATGAGTAAACCTCCAGACCTTATGCAGGGGACGCTCGACCTCTTGCTGTTGAAGATTATCGGGCTGGCGCCACAGCACGGCTGGGCGATCAGCCAGCGGCTGAAACAGGTCTCCGATCAGGAACTGCAGGTCAGCGACGGGTCGCTGTATCCCGCTCTCCACAAGCTCGAGTTGTCCGGCTGGATCACCGCCGAATGGAAGGTGGGCGAGCTTGGTCGGCGCGCGAAGTTCTACACGCTGACGCGGGCGGGGCGTCGTTGGCTCGATCACGAGACCGAGCATTGGCGCCGCGTCTCCACGGCCATCACACGCGTTCTACAGCTGAAGGAGGTGTGAGCATGTGGCGCTGGTTCTACGCCCTTCGTGCCCGTCTGCGCGCCCTTGTCGGTTCAGCGCGATCGGACCGCGACCTGAGCGACGAGCTGTCTTTCCACCTCGCCATGCAGAAGCGGGCGAATGAAGAGCGCGGCATGAGCAGCGCCGAGGCAGAGCGCCGCGCGCGGCTCTCGCTCGATGGGGTTCAGCAGACCAAGGAGCGGCTGCACGAACAGCGCTCGGTTCCATGGTTCGATCACCTTCGCCAGGATGTCACCTTTGCCATCAGGATGATCTTCCGCACGAAGGTCGTCAGCCTCGCGGTCATCGTGACGTTCGCCCTCGGTATCGGCGCGAACACCGCGATCTTCTCGTTGATCAACAGCGTGCTGCTCTCGCCGCTGCCGTACGACTCAGCCGATCGAATCGTGACAGTCGAGCCGTTCTGGACGAACACGGGGCAAGTGAATGTCGTCTCGTCGGCGGGGGATTTTCGTGACTGGCGCGAGCGCAATCACACATTTGAGTCGATGGCCTTCCACTCGGGAAGAGAAGTCAGGATCGTAGCGAAGGGCACGCCGATCTTCGCGTCCGTTCAGCTCGTCACGCCCGACTTCTTCAAGGTCTTTGGCGTCCAGCCATTCCGAGGCCGCGTGTGGACCGAGGCCGAGGAGCGAACGCCGCTTGCTGTTGTCAGCCACTCCTGGGCGAGCGGCCAGTTCGGCGACGCCGCGGCCGCGATTGGCGAGCGGATTGAGGCGGTTGGACAAGCCGCAGAGATCGTCGGCGTCGCGCCACCGGCGTTCACCTATCCCGGATCGACAGACATCTGGATGTCGAGCGCGATGATTCCCATCAACTCGAATCGCGGCGGCCACAACTACTTCGTCGTCGGCAAGCTCAAAGCGAACGCGACGATAGACGAGGCGGGCGCCGATTTGCGCACGATCGCTTCGCAACTCGCGCAGGAGTATCCAGAGAATCGCTTCAAGTCGGTCGTCATCACGCCAATGCTGGACAGCCTCACCGGTCCGGCGCGGACCACGCTGTGGCTGCTGTTTGGGACGGTGCTCGGCGTGATGCTCATCGCGTGCGTGAACGTTGCGCATCTGCAGCTCGCGCGCGCAGCTGCGCGTGGGCGCGAGATGGCCGTTCGCACCGCAATCGGGGGAGGGCCTGGGCGTCTCACAAGGCAAGTGCTCACCGAGAACGTCGTGCTCGGCTTCGCCGGCTGCCTGGTCGGACTTCTGTTCGGATGGCTCACGCTGAAGGCCTTTCTGGCCATGGCCCCCTCCGACATTCCGCGTCTGAATGAAGTGCACATCGACGGACGCGTCCTGCTCTTCACTTTGATAATCACCACGCTGTGCAGCGTCCTGTTCGGCGTCGGACCGGCGCGCCGTGCGGCGCGAGCGGACGTGTCTTCAGGCTTGCGGCATCAGACTGCGCGAAGCACCGTGCGAGGTGTCGCGCCGCGCGTCCGTTCGACGCTGGTAATGGCCGAAGTTGCGCTGTCGCTCGTGTTGCTGGTGGCGTCTGGACTGCTGCTGCGGTCGTTCGTGCGTTTGAGCCAGGTCGATCTTGGCTTCACCACTGAGCGAGTGCTCGTGACCACGACCTCGTACCCCGCGGTCGGCCCAGGTGGAGGAACCCAGGCCACCGCGTTCTATCGCGATCTCCTCACGCAGTTGGGCACGCTGCCCGGTGTTCGTCACGCGGCTGGAGTGATGACCATGCCGTTCGATCCGTTCCGCGCGAACTCGGGCTATTCGGTTGACGGCGGTCCAACCTTTCGCGACGGGGCACCCCTCATCGCAGAGATCCAGGTTGTGACTCCCGGATATTTCGCCACTGTGAACACGCCCGTTCGCGTTGGGCGCGATTTCGACGATGGCGATCTTGCGGGTTGGCCCCAGGTGGCCATCGTCAACGAACGGCTGGCTCGAGAGGAGTTCGGTACGGACAATCCGCTAGGGCGGACGATTCAAACGGGGATGACGCCGGAATCGCGCAAGGGCATGCGAATCATCGGCGTTGTCGCGGACGCGCGCCAGCGATCGCCCCAGACGCCATCGCGACCCGAGATCTTTCTGCCCTACCTCCAACACCCCGGTCCCGGTTCGCGGCTCACCATCCTGACGCAAACCCCACTCGATTCCAGCGCGCTCACGGGATCGATCCGCGAAACTGCGCGGAAGCTGAATCCAGGCGTCCCGATCCGCTTCTCGACGATGGACGAGGTGTTGACGAAGGCGCTCGCCTATCCCCGCTTCAGGACCACCCTGGTGGCGGCCTTCGGCCTGCTGGCCGGGCTCCTGGCGCTGATTGGAATCTACAGCGTGCTCTCGTATCTCGTCGCCGAGCAGACGCCCGAGATCGGCGTGCGCCTGGCGCTCGGCGCACTTCGGCGCGACATCTTCAACCGCGTGATCGGCGGAAGCATGAGGCTCGTCTTTGGCGGTGTGATGATCGGGCTGGTGCTTTCTCTGATCGTAACCAGGGCGATCGAGGTGCTGCTCTTCGAGGTGAGCGCGCGCGATCCGATGACGATCGCCGCTGTGATTGCGTTGCTCGCGGTCACCGCACTGACAGCCAGCAGCATTCCTGCGCTGCGGGCGGCATCCGTTGACCCACTCGTCGCGCTGCGCGACGAATGACAGGCGGGCCTGAAGGCCCGCCTCTACACAGCAGTAGCGGCGGGTCTTTAGACCCGCCGTTAACGATCGATCGGAATAGTAGGAAGGAACCGCGGTGGTTTCCGATGCCTGCTCGCCTGCTCGTAGGCGAACGCGAGGCCGATGAGGCGCGATTCACTCCACGCACGTCCCATGAACAGGATCCCGACGGGGAGCTCGCCCACCCAGCCGGCGGGCACCGTGATGCTTGGATAGCCGGCCACCGCCGCCGGCGTCGTGCCGCCGCCGGTGATGTGGTCGCCATTCACCAGATCCGTAGGCCAGGCGGGTCCCACTGCAGGTACTACCAGAGCATCCAGTTGATGTTTCGTCATCACCGCGTCGATACCCTCATCGCGCGCGAGCCGGCGGCATAGCGTGGACGCCGCGCGGTACTCTGGCGCGGTCAGCGGGCCCTTGGCCTCGGCGCGGATGAACAGTTCCTGTCCAAAGTAGGGCATCTCGCGGGAGCGCTCCCGCTCGTTGAACGCGATGAGGTCCTTCAGTGTGCTCGCCGTGGCCGCCGCGCCGCGCGTCGCGAGGTAGGCGTTGAGATCGGCCTTGAATTCGTAGAGCAGCACTTCGATCTCGCACGCGTCAAGTCGCGCCGCCGTCGGGATGTCGGCAGGGTCCACGATCGTCGCGCCTTGCGCCTTCATCAGGGCGATCGCCGCATCGACGAGAGTATCCGCCGGCGCGCTGTAGTCGAAGTACTGCGCGCGCGCGACGCCGATGCGCGCATCTTTGAGCGCGTCCGCCTTCAACGCCGCTGTGTAGTCTTCGCGCGCGGCGGGCGCTGCGGTCATCGCCGCATCCCGCGCGTCGACGCCGGCCATGGCGTTCAGCAGCGCGGCGGCGTCTGCCACCGTCCGCGTCATCGGACCGGCCGTGTCCTGTGAGTGCGAGATCGGAACGATTCCCGTTCGGCTGACGAGTCCGATCGTGGGCTTGATGCCGACGAGCGCGCTCACAGAAGAAGGACACACCACAGATCCATCGGTCTCGGTGCCGACGCCGACCGCGGCCAGGTTCGCGGCGATCGCCGCGCCAGTGCCGGAGCTCGATCCGCACGGATTGCGATCGAGCACGTAGGGGTTCTTCACCTGGCCACCGCGCGCACTCCACCCGCTTGTCGATCTCGTCGACCGGATGTTGGCCCACTCGCTCAGGTTCGTCTTGCCGAGAATGACGGCGCCCGCGGCTCGCAGTCGTTCGACCACGAACGCGTCGCGCGGCGCGGGGGCGCCGGCCAGTGCGAGCGATCCTGCGGTCGTCAGCATTTTGTCGCCGGTGTCGATGTTGTCTTTGATCAGGATGGGGATGCCGTGCAGCGGGCCGCGCGGACCTTTCGTTTTCCGCTCTGCGTCGAGCGCGTCCGCGATGGCGAGCGCGTCCGGATTGGTTTCGATGACGGAGCGCAGTTGAGGGCCGGCGACATCGATCTGCGCGATGCGCTCCAGGTAGAGCTCGACCAGCCGCCGCGCGGTGTAGCGGCCAGATGTCATGCCGTCCTGGAGTTGGGCGAGCGATAGTTCGTTCAACTCGAATTCCGCCGGCGATGGTGGCGGGGGGCTTTCTCGAACCTCGCCACGACACGCAATGCTGCCGATGACCAGGACCAGGCAGACGAACCCGCGGACAGGCACGGCAGAACTATAACGAATGGCCGAACCCCGGATCCCGGATCCCGAGCCCCCGAGGACCGGTATAATCGCGCCGCGAGGGTGCAACCAGCCCTTGGCTGGTTGCCAGTGTCTTCTGGCGCGCTATTCGCGCGCAGGACCGCTATGCGGGAACTGACAATGCAACATTCACGCACCGGGCGGCACAGCGGTCCTGGGATACGTGGATCGCTTCGCCCCCTGCTCGTCGGCCTTCTCTTCAGTTTCTGCGCGCTGACTCTTGTTGCCAGCGCACCGGTGTCTTCGCCCGCAGGGTGGGCCGGAGACCTCTCTCCCATTTCTGCCTCGGACTGGAATTACGAGCGCGCAGCGCATCTGATTGAACGCGCGGGCTTCGGCGCGACACCCGAGGAGATTGCGCGACTCGCGGCGATGACACCCGAGCGCGTGGTGGCAAGCCTCGTCGACTACGAAGCGATCGATGGGGGCGTGCTGAAGCCGTTCGACGAGTCTGGTATCTGGGATCCGGGCATGGATCCGTTTCCCCCGAGCCGGGCAGAGGCCGTGCGCCGAGCTCGCGAGCACGGCGAGGGGCTGGGCGAGAAGCTCCTGCCTCCTGGCACGCAGCGTCGCCTTCAGCCTGTCGTCGACAAGTTCTTCTACAGCCTGACCGCCAACAACATCGAAACACAGCGCCTCGGTCTCTGGTGGGCGAACCGGATGCTCGCCACACCGCGGCCGCTCGAAGAGAAGCTGACGCTCTTCTGGCACGGTCACTTCGCGACCGGGCAGAACAAGGTGCGCGATTACCGGATGATGTTCCAGCAGAACCGGATGTTGCGCGCGAACGCGTCCGGCAATCTGCGAAACCTGCTGGTCGGGATCCTGAAGGATCCCGGGATGCTCGTGTATCTGGACAACGGCGAGAACATCAAGAGCCACCCGAACGAGAATTTCGGACGTGAATTGCTCGAGCTCTTCACCATGGGCGTTGGCAACTACAGCGAGCGTGATGTGCGTGAAGCGGCGCGCGCGTTCACGGGCTGGACCAACGACGTGCTGACGTACAAGTTCGACGCCGAGCAGCACGACGCTGGCGAGAAGACATTCCTCGGACGCACTGGAGCGTTGAACGGCGAAGACATCATCGACACGATCCTCGCGCAGCCGGTGACGGGTGAGTTCGTCGCCGGCAAGCTGTATCGCTATTTCGTGCGTGAGGACGTCTCGAGCGACGTCAGGGCCGACCTTGGGCGCTCCTTCCGCGCGAGCGGCTACCAGGTCAAGCCGCTGATGCGGCGTATGCTGCTCTCGAAGGACTTTTACAGCACGCCGTCGGTCGCCACGCAGATCAAGAGCCCGGTTCATCTCGTCGTCTCGACCTACAAGAAGATGGGGCTGCGTGAAGTTCCGACGGTTCCCGACTTCGGCCGCATGACCGGAGGCCTGGGCCAAACCCTGTTCGAGCCGCCCAACGTGGCCGGGTGGGCCGGTGGCCGCACGTGGATTACACCCGCGACGCTGCTGCAGCGCGGCAACCTGTTCCGCGATGTGATGTTTCCAGATGTCAAAGGATTCCGCCCACCGGATCGCGCGATGTCAGCCACGGACACCCGCGTTGGTGAACGGCTCGCGCAGGGCATGAACATCACCGAAGCGACGCGTGAAGGCGACGCCGAGTCGAACAAGATGGTGGATCGCGACGAGGACTACAACACGCGCTATGGCGGCTACGCGGGCAACCTGCTCGCCTTCAAGCGCACGAAGCTGATTCCTCGACAGCCAGCGCCGATCGATGTGACGGCGATGATCACCGCAGCGAAGGCGGACACGGTCGAGAAGGTCGTCGATCACCTTGCCCATCGCTTTCTGAGCGTTTCGCTGGCGGACAAGGATCGCGCGGTGCTCGTGAGCTTCCTGCGCGACAGGCTCGGGTCGTCGACCGTACGTCCGAGCCAGACGCTCGAGTCGTCGCTGAGAGAGTTGCTGTATCTGGTGTTGAGTACTCCTGAATATCAGCTTGGATAGCCTGGATTGAGTACTTGATGACTACGACACACAGAGGCACCAAGACACAAAGGAGAAATCGATTTCTCTGTGCCTCTGTGCCTCGGTGTGACGTCGCAAGCGTTGTGGTGGGCTGAGGTCTCTATGGCAAAACATTCCAGTTGCCGCTGTAACCGCCGGGACTTCATTGCTCGAGGCATGTACGGTCTCGGACTCGGCGCGGGATTGCCCTTCCTCCTGAATCGCACGTCCGCCGCGCTCGCGGCCCAGGCGCTCGAAGGTACGAGCCTCGAGAAGCACCCGAATCGCATCCTCGTCGTCATCGAATTGTCTGGTGGCAACGACGGACTGAATACCGTCGTCCCGTTTGGCGATGCGGCGTACTACAAAGCGCGACCGAAGCTCGGTATTCCCGAACGCGAGGTTATCAAGGTCTCTGACGGTTTTGGCTTCCATCCTTCGATGGTTGGCTTCGAACGACTCTACAAAGACGGGTCGCTGGCCGTCGTTCATGGGTGCGGCTACGACCATCCCAGCCTGTCGCACTTCTCGTCAATGGGCTTCTGGCATACGGGCGTGCCGAATGGCGGTGAGTCACTCGGTTGGCTCGGGCGTGTCGCCGATGAAACGCTCGACGCGAGTCAGCGCAACCTGATCGTCAATCTGGGGACGTCGCAGTCGCTGGCCGTCCGCAGCCGCAAGCATTCACCGCTGGTGTTCGACGATCCCGCACGATTCAGACGCGACGGGACAGATGCCGAGAAGCAAGTACTCGCCGAGTTGAGTCAGGAGCGCGCGACGTCGAATGCGACACTCGACTTCCTCTCCTCGACCGCGCACAACGCAACCGAGAGCTCCGACTTCGTGCGCAGTGCCTCGTCTGCGTATCGGACGCCGGTGGACTACGGCCAGGGTGGCGGGTTGGCCGGGAATCTCCAGCGGGTGGCTGCGCTGATCGCGGCGGAGATGCCGACGCGTCTCTACTACGTCACCTATCAGGGCAACAACTTCGACACCCACGTGCAGCAGGCCGATCTGCACAGTCGTCTCCTGATGTACACCGCCGATGCCGTGCGCGGCTTCGTCGACGACGTAAAGCGTCTGGGCCGGGGAGACGATGTCGCGGTGATGATCTTTACGGAGTTCGGGCGGCGAGTCGAGGAGAACGGTAGCCTCGGGACCGATCACGGCACTGCGACGCCGATGTTCATTGTCGGGAAAGGCGTGAAGGGCGGCCTCTACGGCAACGCACCAAGCCTCACCAATCTCGATGATGGCAACCTCAAGATGACCACTGACTTCCGCCGCGTGTACGCGACGATGATCGACGGGTGGCTCGGATGTGCCGAGACACCGGCGATCCTCAAGGGACAGTTCGAAACGTTCAAGGTATTCGCATAGATGATCATCAGGACTCTTCTTGGCGCAGCGGCCGTCATTGCCAGCACGTTGACCCTCGTCGCCCAGGCCCCGCAAGGTGGTGGCCCTGGCGGACGTGGCGCCGCGGCAGGTCAGACGGTGGAGAAAATCCGGGAGCTCAAGCCGAATCTCTACCTGATCACCGGAGCTGGCGCGAACACGCTCGTTCGGGTGACACCCGAGGGTCTCATCGTCGTCGATACCAAGCTGGCGAGCGACGAGAACTACAAGCGGTTGATGGAAGAGATCGCTTCCGTCTCGAAGCTGCCCGTCAGGTACGTGATCAACACGCACCATCATCCCGATCACGTCGGCAACAATCAGAAGTTCATCGACGCGGGAGCGAAGGTCATCGGGCTCGACGCGCTCAAGAAATACATGACGAGTGATCCGCGGACGAAGGACATCCCGGGACCGCCGGCGGAGACGTTTGCGAAAGACTACGTCCTCAGGTTCGGCGGCGCCGTCGTCGAGGCACACGCATACGGCCGCGGTCACACCGGCGACGACACGATGGTGTATTTCCCGGACGCAAAGGTCGTCATGGTCAGCGACCAGATCACGAACGCGACGCCGATCGTGGATTTTGCCAACGGTGGCAGCGCCGTTGAGTGGACGCAGATTCTCGACGGCGTGCTGAAGCTGGATTTCGAATCAGCGATTCCCGGTCGCGGCGAGCCGAAGACGCGCGCGGAAGTCCAGGCCTATCGCGCGAACTTCGCGACGTTGATCGCTCGCGCCACGGACGCGATCAAGAGCGGTGCGACAAAAGACACGCTCGCGATGCAGGTCAAGACGGACGATCTCGGATGGCAATTCAATCCGCAGTTCTACGGCCAGCTGTATGACGAACTAAAGAAATAGGGGGTCGGGAGTCATTTGATCAGGACAGTGTCGGCGGCGCGCACGACAATGTGTCCACATTAAATGACTCCCGACCCCATTTACCCGGAGGCTCCAGATGAGTGCACTCGTTCCATCTCGGCGCATAACGGCGGTTGTCGTCGGGGCGATCGTCGCCGTAACGTTGGTAAGCCTCGGTGCGAGACAGCGGCAGGCCGATACGCGCGCCGTCGCGGTCGACGCGGACGACATCGGTGGTGTCGTCACCGGCCCGCGCGGGCCTGAAGCCGGCGTGTTCGTCATCGCAGAGACGACGATGACGCCGACGCGACTGATCAAGAGCGTCGTCACCGACGATCAAGGTCGCTACCTGATACCCGATCTTCCGCAAGGGACCTACGACGTGTGGGTACGCGGCTACGGTCTGGTCGATTCACAGAAAGTCAAAGCAACTCCAGGTAAGACAGTCGGCTTGACGGCAGTCGCTGCACCCAGCACCAGAGTTGCCGCCGAGTACTACCCGGCCGCGTACTGGCTGTCTCTGCTTCAGGTGCCACCTGTCAGCGATTTCCCGGGCACTGGTCCGAGCGGCAACGGCATCTCGCCAAACATCAAGAGCCAGGGCGAGTGGATCCGCAACATCGTCAATACGGACGGCTGCACCGGTTGTCATCAGATGGGCGGCAAGGCAACGCGTGAGATCCCCGAAGCGCTCGGCAAGTTCCCGAATTCGCCGGCCGCATGGGACAGACGCATCCAATCCGGACAGGCTGGCGCCGGTATGAGTGCGCGGTTCACTCAAGTCGGCCGCGAGCGGGCGCTCGCGATGTGGGGCGATTGGACGGACCGAATCGCCAAAGGCGAATTGCCCGCGACGGCACCGCAACGGCCGCAGGGTAAGGAACGCAATGTTGTCGTGACGCTGTGGGATTGGGCCGATCCGAAGGCGTATCTCCACGACGAGATTGCCTCCGACAAGCGCAATCCGATCGTCAATCCGAATGGACCGATCTACGGCGCGCTGGAGGCGAGCGCGGAGTACATGCCGGTCGTCGATCCGGTGAAGCACACGGCGACGCAGATCAAGCTGAAGGTGCGCGACCCGAAGACGCCGAGCGAAGCCGACACGCCGCCGGCAGCGGCATCGCCGTACTGGGGTGACGAGACGATTTGGAACAGCCAGTCGAACGCGCACAGTTTCGCGATGGACGAGCAGTCTCGCGTGTGGATCGCGGCCCGTATCCGCCCCAACCAGACGCAGCCGTTCTGCCGTGAGGGGTCGGATCATCCTTCGGCGAAGGCGTTCCCGATCAATCAGAGCGGCCGCCAGATGCAGATGTACGACCCGAAGACCAAAGAAGTCACGACGGTCGACACCTGCTTCGGGACGCATCACGTCAACTTCGATAACAAGGGCGTGTTGTGGTTCACGGGTGGCAACGCCGTTGAGGGATGGTTCGATACCAAGATCTACGACAAGACGAAAGACGAGCAGAAAGCGCAGGGATGGACCGTCTTTGTCGTCGATACCAATGGCAATGGGAAGCGGGACGCATACGTCGAGCCCGATCAGCCGCTCGATCCCATCAAGGACAAGCGAGTCAACGCAGGGTTCTACGGTGTAGCGCCGAGCCCGATCGACGATTCGATCTGGGGATCGGTCACCGGCATGCCCGGATTGCTCGTGCGTCTCACGCTCGGATCGAACCCACCATCGACGGCGCTCAGCGAGATCTACGAGGTGCCATTCAAGGACCCGAAGGCATCAGGGTCGGGATTCGCACCCCGCGGCATGGACGTGGACAGCAACGGCGTGGTGTGGACCGTGCTTTCGAGCGGCCATCTGGCGAGCTTCGATCGGCGCAAGTGCAAGGGCCCGCTGAATGGACCCAACGCGCTGGGTAAGCACTGTCCGGAAGGCTGGTCGCTCTATCCGCTACCTGGTCCCAACTACAAGGGAGCGACCGAATCTGGAAGCGCTGATACCGCTTATTACAACTTCGTGGACCGCTTCGACATGCTGGGGATGGGCAAGAACGTCTCGCTTGCCACCGGCAACGGATCCGAAGCGCTCCTGGCGCTCATCGACGGCAAGTTCATGACGTTCCGCGTTCCGTATCCGATGGGGTTCTACGCGAAGGGCATCGATGGCCGCATCGATGACCCGAAGAGTGGCTGGAAGGGCAAGGGCATCTGGACAACGTATGCGACGCGCGCGCCGTTCCACTCCGAAGGCGGGAAGGGGACGACGAGCAAGCTGGTGAAGTTCCAGGTGCGGGCAACGCCGCTCGACAAGTAGATCGGACCCCAACCGTCAGCCGCGACGAGAGCCGACCGTGAGCATCACTAGACGACGCGTATTGAAGGGTGCCGGCGGAATCGTCGCGGCGTCTTTTCCTGCTTCCACTACAGCGGACGCGGCCGAACAATCCACCCCGACAGCCGCAGGCGACGCGCGGACATCCGCCGACGTCACCGGCAGGCTCGCGCGCTACATGGTCGCAGCGCGGGATCGAGACCTGCCGGTGCCGATCGTGCGTGACGCCAAGAACCGCATCCTCGACACCATCGGCGCGATGATCTCGGGCGCCGTGTTGCCTCCCGGCGTCATGGCCACGCGCTACGTGCGCGCGCAGGGCGGCACGGCTGAGGCATCGGTCCTCACGACGGACATCCGCACGACGGCGGTGAACGCCGCGCTCGCGAATGGGATGTTCGCGCATGCCGACGAGACCGACGACTTCGAGCCGGTGACCAAGGCGCATCCAGGATCTGCGGTCGTTCCCGCGGCGCTCGCAATGGCGGAGCGTGAAGGACGTTCTGGCACCGAACTCATACGCGCCGTCGTGCTCGGCTACGACCTCTGCTGCCGCTTTCTGATGACGCTCGGCCCAGATCACGTGCGCGCCACGCACCGAAGCGCCGAAGGGACGAGCTCGACGTTCGGCGCTGTCGGAGCGGCGGCATCTCTCGCGCGCCTCGACGAGAAAGGCATGCGGTTCGCTTTGTCGTATGCGGCGCAACAGGTGTCCGGTCTGTGGAGTTGGACTCGAGATGAGGACCACGTCGAGAAGGCGTTCGACTTCGCCGGCATGGGCGCACGCAATGGCGTGACCGCCGTCACCATGGTGCAAGCCGGCTTCACTGGCGTGGCCGACGTGCTCGACGGCGAGCACAACATGATCCTGGCCATGTCGAGGGAAGGGAAGCCCGAGGAGATGATCGCGCGCCTCGGCTCGCGGTTCTTTGTGAGCGAGACCGCCATCAAGCTGTTCTCCGTTGGTTATCCGATTCAGGCGCCGCTCGATGCGCTGCTCACGCTGCGACGACAGCACGGGCTCCGTCCGGACAACGTCACGCGCATCGTCGTCCGCCTCCCCGAGGACGGCGCCCGCATCGTCGACAACAGTGCGATGCCGGACGTGAACTGCCAGCACCTCATGGCCGTTGCGCTGATCGACGGCACGGTCTCGTTCGAGGTGAGTCATTCACGAGCGCGCATGGACGATCCGGCGGTCAAGGCTGTTCGTTCGCGCGTGCAGCTCGTGGCTGACAAGTCGCTGATGGATCCGGCCGCGCCTCGCAGCGGACGAGTCGACGTGACGATGTCCGATGGCCAGACCGTGAGTCACTTCACCAGGCACGCGCCGGGGACGATGGAGAATCCGATCGACGCGGCGGGTCTCAACGCCAAAGTCAGCGACCTCATCGTGCCGGTTCTCGGTGCGCGCCAGGCCCAGGCTGTGATCGATCGCGTGAACACGCTGGAGAATGTCAGCGACGTTCGCGAATTGGTCGCGCTGATGACCAGGCGGGCCTGATACATTCAATCGTCAGGAGGATGCGATGCGATCGATGAGGTGGGCCTGTGTGCTCGTGGCGCTGATCTTCACCGCTGTTGTCGATGCGGGCCAGGTTTACGGGACGATCGTCTCTGAAGGCAAAGGTGTCGCGAGCGCGAGCGTCGAGATCAAGTGCGGCACGACTGAGCCGGTGACCGGTTCGACCGCCGCTGACGGCGCCTATCGCATCAACGTCGCACCGCAGGGGCAGTGCACGCTCACGCTGCCGACGTATATGGGGCGCCCATCGGCATCGATCTTTTCCAGCCCCAATCCAGCGCTCTACAACTTCGACCTGGTGAAGCTCGGTGACGGCAAATACGAGTTGCGTCGACGGTGAGCACGAACGAGGGCGACGTCCCGATCCCGACCCCGCCTCCGACCCCGGAAGCCCGTCATTCGTGGCTGATCGACCTGGTCAAGGTGCTGGCGTTGCCGCTGGTCACGCTGGTGCTCGGCTACTGGTTCAACTCGTCGCTCAACGAGCGGCAGCAGATCGACAACAACGTCCGGCTCTACGCCGAGATGATGGGTCGCCGCGAAGAAGCCGACAGCAACCTGCGCAAGGACATGTTCAATTCGATCTTGAACACGTTCATGGCGAAGGATCCCAACTCGCGCACCACACCCGAGGAGCAGATCCGGCAGCAAATTCTCAGTCTCGAATTGCTGGCGTTCAACTTCCACGAGTCGCTCGACATCGCGCCGCTCTTCAAGGAAGTGAACAGACGCATCCCGCCGGACGACAGCCCGTCAG
>Ga0070674_100001045_pt1 | contig 14481 bp, 10 predicted proteins | sample KBSM33metaG_FD_65344 | JGI IMG/M metagenome (GOLD analysis project Ga0070674, IMG submission 65344) | Miscanthus rhizosphere microbial communities from Kellogg Biological Station, Michigan, USA - KBS M3-3 metaG | ecosystem: Host-associated > Plants > Roots > Rhizosphere > Soil ... | reverse complement strand
ATCGTGCAGAAGCTGTCGGTGACGATCGGCGAGATGATGCGCGACGAGAAGTTGGTCAAGCGCCTGAAGGACGTTGGCAACGAGCCGATCGGGTCAACGCCTGCCGAGCTCGACAAATACTGGAAGAGCGAGATCGAGCTCTATCGCAGGATCGTCACGGACGCTGGAATCAAGCTCGATCAGTAGGCGGCGCCAGACGGCCTTCATGATGTGACGAGGATGCCGGCGCGGCGGCCCTCGGCGATGGCGTCGACCAGCCTTCGTGGCGCGACGGCATCGCCGATGACGTGAATATTGGCGTGCCGCGGCGACAGCGCCTTGGCGAGATCGTCGCGCGCCCGCAGACTGCCGATCCAGTGAATGGCCGCCGCCGTCAAATTTTCCTCCCGGCCGGAGAACTTGTTCCTCAGGATTGCGGCGGCGTCCTGCACGCGGACGAGGCGCGTGTTGGCAACGATGCGGACGCGATGCCGGTCGAGCACTGCGATGACGTGCCCGCGTGAAACGCTCGAAATCTCCCGAAATACCTCGAAGAACGGGGTGACCACCGTCACCTCGCAGCCGTTCAGGGCCAGAAACTCCGCTGCCGCCGCGCTCCAGTTGTGACCGTCCTCATCGACGACGATGACATGCGCGGCAGTGCCGCCAGCCGGAAATACGATGCGGTCCTCGGTAACGATTTTGATCGAGCCGTCGGACGGCACAGCCGGCGCGACCTGTTGCGTGCCGAGCGCGAGAATGACCGCGTCGGCGCCTTCGGCATCGATGCTGTCGATCGTCGCCAGGCTGTTGAGCCGGATGTGGGCCCCGCTGCGCTCGGCCTGCCGCGCAAGATAGATTGCGAAATCCGACAGCTCCCGCTGGAACGGCAGGTCAGCCGCCGCCAACAGCCGTCCGCCCAATCGATCGCCGGCTTCCATCAGCGTGACGCGCGCGCCGCGTTCCGCGGCCGTGCGCGCCGCTTCTAGGCCGGCGGGACCGCCGCCCACCACCAGCACGTGCCTGCGGGTCGCGGCGGCCGGCCGCGCCGCTGTCAATTCGCTGCCGACGGTCGGGTTGACCACGCACCGGATCTTTTCGCCCGTCATCGACGACACCCAGCACTGGTTGCAGGCGATGCACGGAATGATGTCGCCGCTCAGTTCCCCGGCGCTCTTCCGCGGCCAGTCCGGGTCCGCGGTCAACGCGCGCGACATGCCGATGATGTCCGCCTTGTCGTCAGCCAGCGTTTGTTCGGCCATGGCGGCATCGATGAAGCGGCCGCAGGTTACGGTGGGAGTTCTCCCGACGTGGCGTTTCACCGTGGCGTGCAAATCGGTGAAGGCGCCGGGCGCCTGATGGCGATCCGGCAGATGCTGCTCGATCGAGGTGAAGTTGCCCTGGCTCAGCGAGAAATAGTCGATCTGTCCGGTGGCGCTCAGCATCTCCGCGGCCCGGCAGGCGTCGTCGAGTGTCAGCCCCCCGTCCGAAAATTCTTCGACGCCGAGCCTGTAACCGACAATGCCGGATGGACCAACGGCGGTGCGCACGGCGGCGAGGACCAGCATGGGAAAGCGCATGCGGTTCTCAAAACCGCCGCCGAATTCGTCCTCTCGCCGGTTGCTCAGCGGCGACATGAACTGCTGCAGCAGATAGCCCTGCGCGCCGTGCACCTCCACGCCGTCGAACCCGGCCTGCATCACATGCGAAGCGGCGGAAACAAAGCCCTGGATCAGATCGCCGATCTCCTCGCGGGTGATTTCGTGCGCCACGCCGCCGCTGTAGTCGCACGCCACGGGAGATGGAGCCCACAGCAAGGGCAAGCCGCGGGAGGAGTGGTGCTGTCTGCCGCCATGCAGCAATTGCGCGATGCAAAGCGCACCCCCAGCGTGCACAGCCTCGCCAAGGCGACGCAAGCCCGGCACGGCCTCCGGGCGAAAGGCGGCGACCAGCTTGTCGCCTCGCACGCTGCTCGCATGCACGGCCATGCCTTCGGTCACCACCGTGCCCACGCCGCCCCGGCTGATCCGCGCGACGTGGGCAACCATGGCGTCACTGACCGAGGATTTTTCTCCGAGATTGCTGATCGTGGGCAACCGCATGATGCGGTTCCTGGCAACCTTCGGCCCCAAAGACAGTGGTGAAAAGAGCAGCGATGCCATGTGGGACTATCGCAAAAATGCGGGCGTTCGGCCATTCAAAGCGTTAGAAATGGCGCTTGGTCCAACGATGACCGTCCAGGAAGGAAATGCCCGTGTCCCTGACCGAAGGGCGTCAACGCCGAATCCTCACGACCCATGTCGGCAGCCTGCCTCGCCCGCAATCGCTGTCGGCAAAACTGTTCGCGCGCATGACCGGTGACAACTACGATCCGAAGGCGCTGTCGGACGAATTACAGCAGGCGGTCGGCGACATCGTCAAGAAGCAGGCCGAGCTCGGCGTCGATGTGATCAGCGACGGCGAACTGTCGAAGACGAGCTTCCAGTACTACGTCACCGATCGGCTGAGCGGGCTCGAGCGCTTTACGCCCAAGCCCGGCGTGCGCTCGACGCGCGAGAACCGCGCATTTCCGACGTTCTACAAGGACGGATCGCATTCCGGGACGCAGTCGACCCGCTATGCCTGCACCGGTCCGCTCAAATATGCCGGGCAGAAGCAGGTCGAGGCCGACATCGCCAATCTGAAGGCGGGCCTGAAAGGCGCATCGCCGGTCGATGTGTTCATGCCGTCGGTTTCGCCATCGAGCTGCGTCGGCCTGATGGAAAACCGGCACTATCGCGACGACGAGGAGCATCTCTACGCCGTCGCCGAGGCGCTCCGCGAGGAATACCAAGCGATCGTCGCGGCGGGCTTCATCGTTCAGATCGACGACCCCCGGCTGGCGATGAACTACATGCTCAACCCGGAGCTCACCGTGGAGCAGCAGCGCGCCTGGGCGGCGCAGCGGATCGCGGCGCTGAACCATGCGCTCCGCGGAATTCCTGCCGATCGTGTCCGGCACCACACCTGCTACGGCATCAACATGGGGCCGCGCACCAGCGACTTCGAGCTCAAGCACCTCGCCGATCTCATCGTCACGATCAACGCCGGCTTCTACTCCTTCGAGATGGCAAACCCGCGCCACGAGCACGAGTGGAAGGTCTGGGAAAACGTCAAGCTTCCGGAGGGTAGGGTTTTGATGCCGGGGTGCATCACGCATGCGTCGGTGATCGTCGAACATCCGGAGCTCGTGGCCGAGCGCATCCTGCGGCTGGCGCGCGTGGTCGGCCGCGAGCGGGTGATGGCGAGTTCCGATTGCGGCTTTGCGTCGACGATCAATCCCGGCGAGCCGCCGGAAATCGAGCCGGAGATCGTCTGGGCGAAGTTCGAAAGCCTGGCTGCCGGCGCGCGTCTCGCCAGCCGCACCTTGTGGAGCAACTGAAGTTCGCTGCCGGCAGGCCGCTCGCGGGACAAGAGCCTGCCGGCCGAAGTTTTCAGTTCCTGGCCGCTGCCGATGATATGGCCTGCCAGATGCGGCTTGGCGTGTAGGGCATGTCCAGGCTTTCGATCTTGAGTGGCTTCAGCGCATCGAGAACCGCATTGGCCAGAGCGGGAACCGATCCCGTCGCGCCGGCTTCGCCCGCGCCTTTTGCGCCGAGCAGATTGGCCGGCGACACCACGCCGCGATCCATCAGTGTGGTGGACGGCAGCAGATGGGCTCGAGGCATGAAGTAGTCCATGAACGTGCCCGAGAGCAGTTGCCCGTTGGCCGGATCGTAGACGATGTGCTCGCCCAGCACCTGACCGACGCCCTGCATGAGGCCGCCGCGCAACTGGCCTTCGACGATGGTGTGATTGTAGACCGTTCCGCAGTCGTCGACGGCGAGATAGCTCACGATCTCGAGCAATCCCGTCTCGGGATCGATCTCGACCTCGGCCACATGCGCACCGCTCGGGAAGGCCGTCGCGGTGGCGATGCCCATGTTAGTATCGAGCGGATGCTCGGCCTCGCCCATATGTTTCTGGATGAGTGAGGCGAGGCTGACGGAGAGATCGGTGCCGGCCACGCGATACTGGCCGTCCGCGAATGTCACGTCCTGCGGTGCGACCTCGAGATCCTTGGCGGCGAGGTCCTGGCCCTTGCGAATGATTTCCTTGGCTCCGGCGGCGAGCGCCGCCCCGTGGCTGATCAGCGAGCGCGATCCAAAGCTGCCGGTTCCGGCCAATTTCGGCATCGCGTTGTCGTTGTACCGCAGCTCGATGCGATCGTCGGGCAGACCCAGGATTTGCGCGACCACATCCGGAAATACGGTTTCATGCCCCTGTCCCGATGGGCCGGCAAGCGCGTACATCGCAAGCTTTCCATCGGATTGGATCTCGATCTTGACCTCCTCGCGGCCCACGCCGCCGGACGGTTCCAGGAACAGCGCTAGCCCGATGCCACGCAGCCGTCCGGCCTTCTTCGCCGTCCGCCGCCGCTCCTCGAAAGACTTCCACTCCGCCTTGTCCAGGGCCGTGTCCAGCAGTCCGGCCGGATCGGCGCTGTCGTAAGTCGAGCCTGTCGGTGTCTTGAGCGGAAACTGGCTGGTCTTGAGAAGATTGCGCCGGCGCAACTTGATCGAATCGATGCCGAGCTTCTTCGCGGCCTCTTCGACCAGACGCTCCCACAGGTACGAGACGTTCGGACGGCCGGCGCCGCGGTACGCGGTCGTCGGCGTCGTGTTGGTGAACATCAACCGGTGCCGGCCGTAAACGGCAGGGACGTTGTACAGGCTGATGGCGGACGAGGTCGGCGCCGCCACGGTGTTGATGAGAGCACCCGCACCGGAGCAATAGGCTCCAAGGTTGACCAGCCATTGGACGCGCAGGCCGAGGATCCGGCCCGTCGCATCGAGCGCCAGCTCTCCGGTCAGATCCGCAGCCCGGGCATGATGATCGCCCGATATCGTTTCCGAGCGCGTTCCGTTCCACTTCACCGGCCGCCCGGTCTGCTTCGTCGCCAGCATCAGTGCCGGGAACTCCGGATAGATTTCGTTCCGGATGCCAAAGCCGCCACCGACGTCGATCGAATGAATGATGAAGCGGCTGCGATCGAGCCCGGTGATTTGCGACAACGCCGACTTGAAATCCGACGTGCCCTGGCTCGGGACGCAAATCTCGAACGTGTCCGCCGCTGCGTAGTATCGCGCGACGCAAGATTTCGGCTCCATCGGATTGCCGGCGATGCGCTGGGCGCGCAAATCGACCCGCACGACATGCGCGGCCTCGGAAAACGCGCGTTCCGTCTTCTCTTGATCGCCGTAGACATAGTCCAGCGCCAGATTGTTCGGGACGCCGTCGTGCAAGGCGACCGCCTGATCGGATCCCGCGTCGGACGCTTCGACGATGACCGGCAGGTCTTCGTATTCGACCTCGATCAGCTCGGCGGCGTCCTGCGCCTGATATTCCGACTCGGCGATAACCAGAGCCACCGGCTCGCCGACGAACCGAATGCGTTCATGCGCCAGCGCCGGCCGGAACGGATCGCGCAGCGTGCTGCCGCCGATGCCCTTGAAGAAAGCCATTGCCGCCGGGCTCTTCCACCCGGCTGCGATGATATCTGCGCCGGTGAGGACACCGAGGACGCCGTCACCCTTGCGCGCGGCTTCAGTATCGATCCGGACGATCTTGGCGTGGGCCCGATCCGCCCGCAAGAAATATGCAAACGCCTGTCCAGCGATGTCGTGATCGGCCGTGTACTTTCCACGCCCGGTCAGCAACCGGTAATCCTCCCGGCGGCCTTTGTATGGCTTGTCTGACAATGTCGCTGTCTCCTCTATTCAGTTATCGACTTTATCCCGGCCGGCCTGCGGGACGAGTGTATCGTTTATCGCGACAGGAGCATCCCACATCGCGCCTTGACGGTATCGTCAAATATAGTGCAGCTTTGTAAACAACCACATTCGATCGGATGGAGGAACAGCCGCATGCCGTACCAAACCGTGCTCGTGGAAAAAAAGGACGGCATTGCCACCGTCCGCTTCAATCGGCCGGAAAAGCGCAACGCCATGAGTCCTCAGCTTCACAAGGACATGACGGCCGTGCTGGAGGACCTTCGTTACGATGACGAGGCGCGTGTGCTGGTCCTCGGTGGCATGGGCAAGGCGTTTTGCGCCGGCATGGATTTGAAGCAGTTCTTTATCGAGCTCAACGATAACCGGTCCGAATACGATCGTATCCTGAGGCTCGCTTTGGAATGGCGCGGCCGCACGCTTCGCTACTATCCCAAGCCAACCATCGCGATGATCCATGGTTATTGCTTTGGCGGTGCGTTTTCCATCGTCGAAGGCTGCGATCTTGCCATCGCGGCGGAGGATACGACGTTCGGTCTGTCCGAGATCAATTTCGGAATGTTCCCCGGCGGCACGGTCTCGAAGTCGATGGCAAACCTCATGGGTCCGCGCGATGCGCTCTGGTACGGGATGCTGGGACGAACGTTCGACGGCAAGACCGCCCAGCAGATGAAATTCATCAACCTGGCGGTGCCGGCGGCCGACCTTGAAAAAGAAACGATGAAGGTCGCGGCCGAACTGGTGACCAAGGATCCCATCGCGCTTCGGTGCGTGAAGGAGGCCTACCGTCATTCACTGGAGATGCCGTGGGAAGCGGCAATGGGCCTGAGCAGCGCGAAGGAGAGCGAGGTCGCCTATCTGCAAAACGATGCGTGGAAAAAGACAGGCATCGGCGACTTCCTGAAGGGCAAGTACAAGCCCGGCCTTGGCGGCCCGGGCGCCGGGAAAGATTCGTAGCGCGTTCGTCGGCTCACGGCGATGGTGCGACCGGGTGTCAACGGCGGCGAAGATCGTCGGACCCCGCGACGGAGGAAGCAATGAGGAGCGGAATGCAGGCCGCGGCATTGGCGTTTGTGGGGCTTTGTGCGTCGGTTCCCGTGGCGCACGCACAGAACTGGCCATCCAAGCCGATCACTTGGGTGGTGCCATTCGGCGCGGGCGGAGGCGCCGACGTCGTGTCGCGCATCATCGCCGCAGCGCTTGGCGAAGAGCTCAAGACCACCTTCGTTATCGAAAACAAGCCCGGCGCATCGTCGACCATCGGCACGCGCGCCATCGCGACGGCGGAACCGGATGGCTATACCGTCGGCCTCCTCACCGACGTTCATCCGGTCAACGTCGCGACCGGACAGGCGGTCCCCTACGACGCATTCCAGGACCTCGCCTACATCAGCCAGCTCATCACCGTGCCGATGGTGCTGTATGGAAGTCCGCAGCGTTCCCTGAAAACGCTGAAGGACGTCATCGAATACGGCAAGGCCAATCCGGGCAAACTCACGGCCGCCTCGATCGGCCCGGCGACGCCGCATCATCTCACCATGCAATGGCTGGCGAGCATGGCGGGCGTTCGGATGACGATTGTGCCTTATCGTTCCATCCCGCAGGGCTTGCAGGCTCTTGTCACGGGAGAAGCCGACCTGCAGTGGGTCGGTGCGGCCGCCGGCGAAGATCTGATTGCAACCGGCAAGATCCTTCAGCTCGGCGTGGCGACGCGGCAGCGGCTTTCGCGCGCGCCTGATATGCCGACCTTGATTGAGCAAGGTTATCCGGGTTTCGAGATGATTTCTTTCTACGGTCTTGTCGCGCCGAAGAAGACGCCGCAAAACATCATCGAAATATTGCACCAGGCTCTTGTGAAGATATCCGGCAACCCCGCGGTCAGGCAAAGGGTCGAGACGGCCGGCGCGACCTTGACCCCCACCAGGCCCGCCGAGTTCGAGCAGTTGATGCGCGACAGCATGGACAAGTTTCAGCGGATTGCCGACGCCGCCAAGGTTGAAAGCAAGCCCTGATCGATTGGCAGGTTGCTTGCTAGGCGATGACGCCGGAAGCCCGTAGCCGATCTTGATCGGCCGCCGGCAATCCAAGCTCGCCAAGAATCTGCGGCGTATGCTCGCCCAACCTCGGAGCCGGTGAAACATCCGTCGGCCTTTGCCCGTCAAATCGGATTGGGCAGGCGATGCCGAGGCTCGGCACACCCGGTTGCGCGGGAAAAATCCCCGCCTGGATCGCGTGCGGATCGCTGACCAGATCGGCGAAGTCGTTGATCGGCGCGAACGGCACGTCGAATTTGTCCAGGATCGCCATCCACTCGCCACGGGCCTTGCGCTGGAAGATAGGCTGTAGCTCGTCATTCAGCGACAGGTAATTTTGAACTCGGAGCTTTCGACTGGAGTATCTGGGGTCGGAATTCAGCTCCGGCTTTTCGATTGCTTGCAGCAAAGCCAGCCAGAATTTGTCGGGCGTCGACAAATGAATGGCGACGCAACAAGAGTCCGCGCAGACCAGCGCGAAGCACATCGATTTGGCCGGGCGGTCCAATGGCACCGGCGTCTGGCCGGTGAAGATGTAGTTCATGATCGGCTGCCGGAGGAAGGCGATCATCGCCTCCATCATCGTGACATCGATCCGTTTGCCTTCGCCGGTCTGGCTGCGCTCGAGCAGGGCGCCCAGCACCGCGTAGGCGCCATACAATCCGGTCACCGCGTCACAAAGGGCAGGGCCGACGATCTGCGGGTGATCTTTGTCTAGTAGCTGGCTGAAAAATCCCGACAGTGCACCGGCCACCGAATCGTAGGCGGGACGATGCTGATAGGGGCCGTCGCGGCCGAAGCCTGTCATCGAGCAATAGACGAGTCTCGGATTGGCCGCGTGAATGCGATCCCAGCCCAGTTGCAGGCGGTCCATCACGCCGGGACGAAAGTTCTCGACCAGCACGTCCGAGGTTTTCGCAAGCTGCTCGACCAAGGCGCGACCCTCGGGCTTCGTCAGATCGATGCCGACGCTCTTCTTGCCGGTGTTGTAGGAGCAGAAATCAGCGCTGTAGCCGTCGGGAGACAGGCTGCGAAATGGATCGCCGCCCTTCGGGTTCTCAATCTTGATGACCTCCGCGCCCAGATCCGCCAGCAGCTGTCCCACATAGGGCCCGCTGACGAAATTCGCCGTTTCGATCACTCTTATTTTTTTGAGAAACGACGTCATGAGCGGCCCCAATCGTAAATGACGTCAGGTGTACATCTTGAAAATTTCACGGGCCAGCACCGTCCTCATCACCTCAACGGCGCCCTCCGTGATCATGAAGCTCCGGGAGTCCTTCCACATCTTGTGAATAGGCAGGTCCGTCGTCAGACCGAGACCACCATGAAGCTGCATGCATCGGTCGGCGGCGCGAAATCCCAGTTCGGTGCAGAAGATTTTCGTGATGAAGCTTTCGTGTCGCGCCAGCCTGCCGTTGTCGGATTTCCAGGCCGTCCGGTACACATAGTTCTGCCCCAACTCGTGCTCCATCACGGTGTCGGCCAGCATGAACTGAATCGCCTGACGGTCGCTGAGCGGCGCGCCGAACGTCACCCGCTGCTTGGCGTATCGGGACCCAAGCTCAATGCAACGTTGGGCGACACCCAGGCCGCGGCAAGCCTGATAGACGCGCCCAGCGGTGATCCAGCTTTGCGCCAGCGCCATGCCGCGGCCTTCCTCGCCGACCAGATTGGCGACGGGTACCCGCGCATTGTCGAAGGCGAGTTCGTAGGTCACGTCGCCCATCATCTTCTGCTGCTTCCGCGTCACAGCGACGCCGGGCGTCGTCATGTCGACTAGCAAGACGCTCAGTCCTCCGCGCGAGCCCTTGGCGCGGTCGGTGGCAACGACCAGTTGCAGGAAGTCCGCTTCGGCGGCAAAGGAGATGAAGCGCTTGGCGCCGTTGACGACGTAGTGATCGCCGTTCCGTACCGCCGTCGTTCGCATACTGCCGGGGTCGGCGCCGGCTTCTGGCTCGGTCTGCGCGAAAGCCGTTTTCTTCTCGCCGGACAGAACCGGCAGCAGATATGTTTTCTTCTGCTCCGGCGAGAGCGAAAACAGCAAAGGCCGAACCTCGGGGCCGAAAATTCCCGGCCCGCGCGGCGGCAGGGCGATGGTCCGCGCCAACTCCTCCCAGACCGCCGCCATGCCGAGTAGCGACAGCCCCTGGCCGCCGTATTCCTCTGGGACGTCCAGCAGCCACAGGCCGAGGTCCTTGGCCTTGCGTTCGAGACGCAATCTCACGTCAGGCTTCAGGTCGGGACCATCCATCGACTCCATCTCGATCGGAATGAGTTCGTCATTCACGAATCGCGATACCGTTTCTTTCAACATCACGAGTTCGGAAGGCAGATCGAAGTCCATGTCCGTCCCTGCGCTCATGTTTTACGTGTGTGTCAATAAATCTCGGTTGAACGGCAAAAGCAACTCGACAATGAGCGGGAAACAGGCGCTCCGGCTTCATTGACGGAAGCGTCAATCGATTGCTACCGTTGCTCGCCATTGTCCCAGCTTCGCTATCTCAAGATGCCGTGCTGGCGGCGCCGATGCGTTTAATGGAGAAGTTTGATGCTGCTGAATTTCGGCATCGAGACACTGGGCGACATTGTCGAGATCGGCACCGGGAAATTCAGCGCGAACACTTCGCTGGTGTACGACGGACGAAGCTTCAGCTTCGGCGAGCAGCGCTCTCGGATTTATCGCCTGGCCAACGTACTTTATGAAATGGGCGTGCGGCGGCAGCACCGTGTCGCGATCCTGGCGCAGAACTCCAACGCCTATGTCGAGGTCTATGCCGCCGGCGAAGTAGCGGGCTTCATCACGGTGGCGATCAACTACCGGCTGGCCGCCTCGGAGATCGAATACATCGTCAAGGATTCCGCGCCCAGCGTGCTCATTTTCGATGAGGAATATGCCGCGATCGCCAGCGACATCCGCGCGAAGTTTCCTGAACTCAAGCATTTTGTCGTCATCGGTTCTGGCACTCTCGATGGCACCGAAAATTACGAATCCCTGCTTATGAAATCGAGCGACCACGTGCCGAAAACCCGCTCCCGGCCAACCGACATTGCTTATCTGATCTACACCAGCGGCACGACCGGACGCCCGAAGGGCGCCATGCTCGATCACGCGGGTCAGCTTGGCTTCATCCAGATGCAAGCCGCGGAAATGAGCGCGCGCTCGACCGACACGATGCTGTTGGTGATGCCGTTCTATCACATCGGCGCCAAGTGCAATTATCTCATGTCCTCGTTCACCGGCGGGCGGGTCATTCTGCATCGCTCCTACGACATTCGAGCCATATCGGCAGATATCCAGCGGGAGAAGGTGTCGATCATTCATCTCGCCCCGGTCATGGTCAAAGACCTTCTCGACCTTCCCGGTTTCGACAAACGTCACTACTCCTCTTTGCGTCTGATTCAATATGCGTCGGGCCCGATGGCCGTTGCGCAGTTGCGCCAGGCGATCGCGGCGTTTGGCCCGATCCTCGCGCAAATTTACGGCATGACCGAATCGGGCCTCGGGACCATTCTTCATCCGCATCAGCACGTGTTGGATGGGCCGCCCGAATGGGTTCGCCGGCTGGGCTCCGCCGGACAGGAGGCGCTGGGCTATCGCGTTCGCGTGGTGCGGCCGGACGGGTCGGATTGCGAGCCAGAGGAGCAGGGCGAGATTTGGGTCAAAGGGCCTGGCGTCATGGCCGGGTATTGGAACAATCACCCGGCCACGCTCGATGCCATCGAGGATGGCTGGATGAAATCCGGTGACATCGGCGCCTTCGACAAGGATCGCTTCCTGTTCGTTCTCGATCGGAAGAAGGACATGATTCTTTCCGGCGGCGAGAACATCTATCCGCGTGAGGTCGAGGAGGCGCTGTACGCCCATCCCGCGGTGGCGGAGGTCGCGGTGATCGGCGTTCCCGACAGCCGCTGGGGCGAGGCGGTGAAGGCTTTCGTTGTCGTCGCGCCGGGTCAGGCGGCAGACGAAACCGATCTGATCGAGCACTGCCGAAAGCACATCGCGAGCTACAAGAAACCGAAGAGCGTCGAATTCGTCAGCGCGCTGCCGCGTCTGCCCAACAAGAAGATCGACAAGAAGCTGCTCCGGGCGCCGTACTGGGATGGCTGCATTCGCCAAGTGAACTGAACAGGCCAGAGGATTTGGGACACGGCCATGACCGTCGCGGTAAAAAACGGGTTGCGGGGTCAAATCCTGGATGAGAGCGCCAGGCTGTTTATCGAACACGGTTTCAATGGCACGACCATCAACGATATCGCGGCTTCGTTGGGCGTGACGCGAACCAACATCTATTATTACTTCAAGGACAAGAAGGAGATCCTGGAGGAACTGACCGGAGACATCTTTATGACCGGACGCATGATAGCGAAGAAGGCCGCGGAGCCGCGGGCGGATCCGGTCCTGGCGCTCCGCGAGCTTGTCGAAATATTCGCGCGGGTTGTGTTGAGCAATCCGGTACGCTATCGCGTCATCGAGCGGAACGAAGGTTATCTGGGGCCGGAGCTCAAGGTCAAAGTCGCGGCCGCCAAGAAAAAAGTCTTCAATGATTTTCGCAGCGTGATTCAGGAGGGCATCGGCGCCGGCGCGTTCCGGCCGGTCGATGCCGGCAGCGCAGCGCTGGCGATTATCGGAATGTGCAGTTGGGCCGCTTGGTGGTATCACCCGGACCCAAAGCGGCCGATCGACGGCTTGATCCAGTTTTTCGTGGATTTCGTGCTGAACGCCCTCGTCCCGGCCGGAGGCCGGCGGCGCTCGCGTCTGGACGCGCGGGGCATCATCGAGAATGTCCGAAACGAATTGGCCTTCCTGGAGAAGGCGCTGTCGTAGGTCTTGCTTGATTGCTACGGCAAGATTTCCTGGCGGTCGCGCAGTTGCGCGTCGAGCTTGGCCTTGAGGCCGGTGAGCTGGCCGGCTTCGGCCGCGGTGACCACGTCGAGCAGTTCGTTGGCCTGATCGAGCCGCGCCAAGGTCACGTAGTCGGCGCCGGCGGCATAGAGGATTTGCGTCTCCGCCAGTTCCTCCGCGGTCGCGATGATCTTTGCGGTCGGGTTGACCACGCGCACATGGCGAACCAACTTCTCGTTGGTGGTGCCCTTCAACAGCGAATCCGGCACGCTGGAAATGACAATTTCCGCGTCGGCCAGGCCCGCATGGATGAGCGAGGCGGAATTGGAGATGTCATTGTAATAGACCTTAATGCCCCGCTCCTGCAGCGCGCGATAGACGTTCGGATTGAAGTCGACGACGAAGATTTGCTCCAGCAGAGAGGACTTTCGCCGTTCCAGTTCGCTGAGGAACGAGCTGGCGATCCGGTAGAAACCGAGGATCAGGATGCGCCGCTTGATTTCGGATTGGCCTTCACTCTCCGCCGGGCCGTGATCGAGATCGCTGAGCCCGAGCCGCTTAAGGAGGGGGATGATGCGCCGCGTCGCTTGGTCGCTGCGCATCATCACGAAGGTGTTGAGCACCGCCAGCACGACAAAGGCGGTGGTCGCCGCGCCCGCGATGCCGGGCGTGGTGTGCCCGGATTGCACGCCGATCTGAACCAGCACCAACGAGAACTCGCTGATCTGCGCCAGATTGATCGCCGGCAGAAGGCTCGCGCGCAGGCCTTGCCGCATCGCGTAAAGTGCAGGAACCACGGTGACGAACCGGCTGATCCAGGTGAACGCGACGAGAATAAGCGCGAGTCCGAGAACCGACGACGTCGGCAGCGGGATGGTCATGCCCAGAGCGACGAAAAACAGCGTGATGAAGAAATCACGCAGCGAGGTGATTTTTGCCGTTACGTCGATGGCGTAAGGGAAGGTCGAAAGCGAGACCCCGGCGATCAGCGCGCCCATCACGCGCGAGAGGCCGAGAAATTCGGCGAACTCGGAGACGGCAAAGCACCACGCCAGCGCGCCAACCAGCACGAGTTCAGGCAGATGCGCGATGAGCTGGAATAAATGCGGCAGGGTGTAGCGGCTGATCAGCAGCGCCGCGGCGAGCAGCGCGCCGACGCGCACCACCGAAAGCAGCGCCACGTCGAGCTGAAGATCATTCAAACTTGGCTGGATCGCGAGGAACAGGATCGCCATCAGGTCCTGCACCACCAGGACGCCAAGCGTGATGCGCCCCGGCAAAGTGTCGAGCTCGAACTTGTCGTAGAGCACCTTGACGATGATGACGGTGCTGCTCAGCGAGACTGCGGCGGCGAGATAGACGGCGTCGAAGCGGCGATCGCCGAGCGGAATTCCGATCAGGAGAAACAGCACGAGGGCCAGGGCGAAGCAGCCGAAAACCTGCGCAGCGGACGTCACCAGGATCACATTGCCGGCGCGGATGATCTTCTTCAGGTCGATCTCCAGCCCGATCATGAACAGCATGAAGATCAGGCCGAGCTGGCCGATGGTGTTGATCGATTCCTGGGATTGCACCCATTTCAGCCCGGAAGGACCCACCACGAAGCCCGCAACCAGATAGGCCAGGATTAGCGGCTGGCGCGCGAGATGGGCGGCGACGCCCAACAGCCACGCCATGACGATGGAGATCGCAAGGTCGTGGATCAGCACGGTCATGGGCGCCGCTTGCCCTTCGCCAGCGCCGAGGCGACGGCGAATTTGATCTCGGCCAAAGCAAACGGCTTGGCAATGACGTCGCAGATCAGCGCTTCGAG
>Ga0070674_100001043_pt1 | contig 14489 bp, 15 predicted proteins | sample KBSM33metaG_FD_65344 | JGI IMG/M metagenome (GOLD analysis project Ga0070674, IMG submission 65344) | Miscanthus rhizosphere microbial communities from Kellogg Biological Station, Michigan, USA - KBS M3-3 metaG | ecosystem: Host-associated > Plants > Roots > Rhizosphere > Soil ... | reverse complement strand
TTGTCGTGCAGCTGGTTGTGCGTGATCGCGTGGTACTTGATGCCGGTGTAGACGCGATGCCCTTCGGGGTGGATGTACGGCTTGATGTAGTCGAGCGGCAGGTCGAAGCCGATGTCGCGATAGAAGTCGCGGTAGTGGCGATCGCCCGGATAGCCTTCCTTGGCGCTCCACACCTGCTCGGATGATTCCATGTCGCGGCCGAACGCCGCGACGCCGCTGGGGCAGTAGATGGGCGCGTACACGCCGTAGACCGGGCGGCGGTCGGCGAACATCACGCCGTGCGAATCCACGAAGAAGTAACGGATCGCGGCCTCCCGCAGCAGCTCGTCGACGCCGGGGACGAAGCCGCACTCGCCCAGCCACATGCCGCGCGGGCGGCAGCCGAAGTGCTTCTCGTAAAGGTCCGCGGCGACGTGGACCTGGGCGCGGATGTTGGCCCAGTTGCGATCCATCAGCGGGAAGAACGCGTGCGTCGCCGTCGACGTGATCACCTCGACGCGGCCCGCGTACTGCAACATGCGGAACGCGCGCACCAGATCGCCCTCGTGGCTGCGCCAGGTGTGGCGCAGCGACTGGAAGCGGTCGTGGTACATGTGCGCCAGCCGCTGGTAGTGCGGTTCGGACTTGGTCCGATCGATCTCCTTCTCGGCCAGCTCGATCAGCTTGTCGAGGTGCTCCGCGTAGCGCAGCTTCAGCAGATCGTCGGTCAGCATCGTGATCAGCGGCGCCGACAGCGACACGGTGGCGCGGTAGGGGACGTGATCGGCGATCAGCCCCTCGAACATCTGGATCAGCGGCAGGTACGTCCCGGTGATGGCCTCGTAGAGCCACTGCTCCTCCATCACCGTCGGGTCCTCGGGGTGACGGACGAACGGTAGATGGGCGTGCAGGACGAGCGCGAAATATCCGGTCGGCATGACGGCGCCTACTTAATGTCTCGAGGCGGGGCAGGATAGGGGGAGTTCGGGTCGTGCTCGTACTCGTAAGGGGCGCCTGATCCGCCCCCGGATCGTTCGCTCGCGCCGCCCAGTTGTTCGCTGCCGCCGCCAAGCCTGCGTTCGCTCGCGCCCGCGAACACGGACTCGCTCGCGCCCGCGAACATCCGTTCGGTGGCGCCGCCGATGCGCAGCTCGCTGGCGCCCGCGAAGCGGCGCTCGCTCGCGCCGCGGAATCGAAGCTCGCTGCCGCCCTGGAACGCGCGCTCGCTGGCGCCCGCGAACAGCATCTCGCTGGCGCCCAGCAGCCACAGCTCGCTGGCACCGCGATAGAGCAGCTCGCTGGCGCCCTTCCACGCGCGTTCGCTGGCGCCCATCATCATCCACTCGGAGCTGCCCGGCGCATAGCCGCCGCCGAAGGTGGTGCGCTCGACGCCTCCCTCGATCGCGACTTGCCGCCGATACTCCCACGTCCCCAGCACGCGCCGCTCGGCGCGCGCGCCGACGCCACGGATCACGACCTGCCACGGTCCGTACATGACGTGCGTGCGCCCGCCCTCGGTGCGCACCGCGACCTCGCCGCTGTCCTGGACCTCGACGCTGCTCTCGGGAACGTCGATCGGGTACGTGAACGGTCCCGATTCCCATTCGCTGCGCAACACCGGACCGATCCATTCGGTCTTCTCCCACCCGCCCGCCCACTGGTGGGTCGCTCCCTCGTGGCGCTGCCAGGTGCGCCCGAACAGGCGCTGGCCGCGCGGGACCGGAAAGCCCGCCTGGTCCGTCCAGTCCGCCCATTCTTCGCCCGGACCCGGCGCGCCGCCGCCGCCACCGCCGCCGCCCGGCCCGGCGCCGCCGCCCACGGGACCGGGGCCGACCGCGTTTTCGCCGCCCGGGCCGCCCGGAGCGCCCGCCCACCGGCTGCCCACAGGGCCGCTCGCGCCGCGCACGCTCAGCCACTCGGTGCCGCCGCCGCCGACCGGCTCGTTGCGCGGGAACTCCACCCGGCCCGAGCGCACGATCTTCACGAAGTAGCCTTCGTCCGACTTCAGGCCCAGCTCGACGCACGTGGCGGAGGTCGGCTTGTCGATGCCGAAGAACCACTGGCGCTCGTGGCGCTCGACCCGGTGATCGAAGTAGCTGTGCGCGTTGGTGCCGTCGAACAACCGGCCCGTGATGTCGTAGACACGTACGTTCAACCAGGCGTGTTCGCCGGCCGGTCCCAGCCCGGCACGCGCGGCGGCGATAGCGCCGTCGGTGGCCTCCCAGTAGACGTAGAGACGCGCGGGGTCGACGGCCATCGCCGTGATCCGGTCGTAGCCGTAACCCCACGGAATGTCTTTCGGCATCGTCGTGGCGTCGGGGGCGGGCCCGAGGTCGAACTTGTGCGACAAGGAGCCGCCGCCGTTCGCGGGCGGCGTGGCGCCCGATGGTTCGATCACGTCGTGCGTGCCGGGTGCGGTCGGCGGAAGACCGGCCAGCCCCGCGAACGCCACTTCGATCCGGCCGGCGAGGTCCTCGCGCGACAGCTTGGACACGCCTTTCAGGCCCAGGCGCGCGGCGCAGTCCAGCAACTGCTTCTTGGAAGCGTTCGCAAAAAGATCCCCAGGTGAGGACGCACCTTCGCTGCCGTCACGGCCAATCAAGGCGAGGATTTCAGACACCAGATTGTCAGCGGCAGGGGAGGATTCGGGCATGTGGTCCAAACTCGCACAGGAAGATACTCTCGGGTTTGGTTAACGGCGGGTAAAAATGCTGTCAATCGGGGGTCTCAGGATTTCCCTGATTCCAGAGCGACGCGAACCGCCAAGCATGCATAGCTATAAGTCGCAATCGTCATGAGTGCGCGCGAAAGCTGGGGGCACGAGATGGAGTCCGTGTTCCTTTATCGGGTCGTCGCCGACGCCGAGCCGGCGGAGGATCGGCGCGCCCTGTTTCGCAAGCTGGCGGGCGAGGCCGAGGCGCAGGCGGCGATCTGGGCCGACGAGATCAAGAAAGCGGGCGGCCCTGCCCCCGACGCGTACGTGCCGGCGACGCGGGCGCGGATCGTCGCCGCGCTGGTGCGCCGCTTCGGCCCGCGCCGGATGAAGAGCGTGCTCGCCGCGATGAAGGTACGCGGCATGTCGATCTATTCGTCCAGCGCGCATCCCGCGGGTCACCCGATGCCGCATTCGGTGGACGAGATCGGGCAGCGGCATCGCGGCGGCATCGCGGGCGGCAATCTACGCGCTGCCGTGTTCGGCGCGAGTGACGGGCTGGTGTCGAACGTGTGCCTGATCCTGGGCGTGGCGGGCGCGGCCGGCGGGCAGGGACACACGGTGCTGGTGTCGGGCGTCGCGGGCCTGCTCGCGGGCGCGTTCTCGATGGCGGCCGGCGAGTACGTGTCGGTGCGATCGCAGCGCGAGATGTTCGAGTACCAGATCGGCGCCGAGCGCGACGAGTTGGCGAAGTATCCGGACCAGGAGGCCGCCGAGCTGTCGCTGATCTATCAGGCGCGGGGCCTCGGCAAGGACGACGCGGATCGCATGTCCTCGCGCATCGTCGCAAACCCGCACTACGCGCTGGACACGCTGGCGCGCGAGGAGCTGGGGTTGGATCCGGGCGCGCTCGGGTCGCCGGTCGGCGCGGCGGCGATCTCGTTCGCGGCGTTCGCGGTCGGCGCGGCCGTGCCGCTGGCGCCGTTCGTGTTCAGCAGCGGCGCCGCGGCGCTGGTCGCTGCGATCGTGCTGACCAGCGTGGCGCTGTTCGGCGTCGGCTGCGCGACCAGCCTGTTCGCGGGGCGGGGCGCGGCGCGCGGCGGGCTGCGGTCGCTGCTGATCGGCGCCGCCGCCGGCGCGGTCACGTTCGGGATCGGGCGGCTACTGGGCGCGGTCGTGTAGCTTGCCGGGGAAATCGTCGGAATCGCCCCAGCCGTGCCCGTGGTCGCTGTCGCCGGCGCCGCTCGGCCCCTCGAGCACCGTCCCGCCCACGTAATATCCTTCGGCGTCGACGCGCGCGGCGATGGCGCCGCCGCTGTGCTGGCAGATGGTTGGCGCGACGTGATCGCGGAAGCGCTTGAAGTCGCGCGTCGGCCACTCTGGGCCGCGGCGGCCGCGAAACTCGATCACGCCGACCTCGCGATAACCGTTCAGTCCGAATGGCGTCATGAACATCTGCTCCGGCGGGCGCCCGTTTTCGCTCGTGTGCACGCGTTCGGGCGGTCCCTCGAACACCCAGATCCGGCACCGAGCGGGCATCGGGAAGGGACCGGGTGGTCCCAGCGTGTGCTGGTAGACGTAGGAACCGCCGCACGCCGGGATCGCGAGGGCGAGGACGATCAGGTGCGGCGCGCGCATGGCGCGGACGTCAGTTGCAGGTGCAGAAGCACGCGTTGACGCAGAAGCGTGCGGTGCCCGCAGGCGCGCCGGGGCAGCCGCACATCGGCTCGGCCGCCGGGCACAGATTCGTGTCGGTGCAGTTACGGTGGCAGGTGCACACGCCGGGACCGGGGCCGCCGCATGCGCACGTGAACCCGGTGGGGCAGTCGTTCCGATCGAGGGTGCACGCGAGCGGACCGTCCGCGCCGCCGTCGAGACGACCGCCACTGCCGCCGGCGCTGGTGCCGCCGGCGCTGGTGCCGCCCGCGCTGGTCCCGGCGGCTCCCGCTGCGCCGCCAGTGCCGCCGCTCTGGCTTCCGGCCGCGCCGGCCGTTCCACCGTCCCCCGTCGACGTGACGGATCCGCACGACTGTGCGGTAGCGGCAGCGCCCAGCGCGACGATTGCGAGCAGCGCGATCTTGCGACTGAAGTCAGGGCTCATCCCGTGATCGTACGCCTGTCGTCGGCGGCTTGACAGCATGCACGCGCTGGCCACGTTCGATCTGAACGTGTGGTGATGTGGGAATCGGGGAGCGGGGGAGGTGGGCGATGAAGATCCTGCGCGGGATCGCGACCGAGGTGGGGAAGGGGTTGCTGGCGGGTTTCGCCGGAGCCGTGGCGATGACGATCGCCAGCACCATGGAGATGAAGCTGCGGCGCCGCCCGGCCAGCTCGACGCCGGCCGACGCGGCCGGCAAGGTGCTGGGCGTGCAGCCGCGCGACGAAGCCGGCAAGCGGCGGTTCGGCACCCTCGTTCACTACGCATACGGAAGCGCGTGGGGTCTCGGGCGCGCCGCGCTGGGCGCCGCGCTGTGCACGTCTTCGCGGCGGCGCGGCCGTCGGAGCGCGCTCGTCGAACCGATCGCGTTCTTCGCGGCGGTGTGGGGCGCGGCGCTGGCGATGCTGCCGGCGCTGGGCGTCGCGAAACCTTTCTGGCGCTGGGGCGCGAAGGAGGTCGCGATCGACGCCCTCCACCACAGCGTCTACGCCGCGGCGACCGACGGCGCCTACCGTCTGCTGGGGCGGGTCTGACCATGGCGCGCGCGTCGCGTTCGTGGTTGCGTGCCGCCGCCCTCGCCGCGATCACGGGCGGGCGCACGACGCTGGGGCCGGCGCTGGTGGCCCGGCGGAAGGCGCGGCGTGGTTGGCTGCGCGCGGCCGCCTACCTGGCAGCGGCGGCCGAGCTGATCGGCGACAAGCTCCCGCGCACCCCGAACCGCACCGCGCCCGTCGGTCTCGCGTTCCGCCTCGTCAGCGGCGCGTGCGTCGCGCGCGCGCTGCTGCGACGGCACGGTCGCGCGGCGGGGCTCGGGGCGCTGGTGCTGGGCGCGACCGTCGCGATCGCCAGCGCCTTCGCCGGCCTGCGCCTGCGGCTGGCGCTGACCCGGCGGCTGGGGGGCGGCGCCGTCGCGAACGCCGTCGCCGGGACGATCGAGGACGCCGCGCTGCTGGCGGTCGGCCGCAACCTGGCGGAGGCGTAGGTCCCCGCGCCGCGCGGCGATCGCGGCGCGAAGCTAAAGCGTCACTTCAGGTCCGCGCGGCGCCAACGTCCTGCGTCCGGCGCGGTCGCAACGGTGGTACGCTCGGGTCATGGCCGACACGAACACGACCTGTCCCGTCTGCAAGCTGCCGGTGGGCGAGAGCAAGTTCATCTGCCACCTGTGTCGGGCCGCCGGGCGCGAGGTCCGCTTCGACTCCGGGCCGTGCGAGGCCGAGCACCTGACGAAGGCGCACACGCAGGCGGAGGTCGATCGCTTCGACGTCGAGCAGACGATCAGAAAGGGTTAGCGCCCCGCGCGTGCGCGTGACGCCCGCGACAGGCGCGCCCGCGATCGCGTGCTAGTGTCGGGCTCATGAAGCGCGGGTTGCTTTTACTGACCCTGCTCGTCGGTCTGGCCGGTTGCGCGAGCGGTCAGGTGGTCGGCGCTCCTGACGGCTACCCGGCGATCTACGTCCGGTGCCACGGCGATCGCATGGACCGCTGCTACCTCAAGGCCGAGCGCCTCTGCCCGTACGGCTACTACATGGCCGGACCGCCGGGTTACGGCACGCTGCTGATTCGCTGCAGCTGATTCACCCGGGTGGGCCGCCGGGACCGATGCCTCCCGGCGGTGACGCCGGCGGATCGCCGTAGCCGAGCAGCGCCGCCTTCACGACCGCACCGGTCGGCGACGGCGTCGCCCACCAGTCGTCGATCAGCGCGGGAAACGTGCAGCCACCGGGAAACCACGCCCACGCCGTCCAGCTTGCAGCGTGTGCGTCGGCGTAGCGAATCAGCGCGGCGCTGTAGTCGGTCGCGCAGGTGGCGTCGTTGAGGCCGCCGAACTCCGTGATGATGACCGGATCTGTCGCGGTCAGGAAGCCCCAGGACTTGTCCCAGTTGGCGGGACGCCGCCCGGGCGTGTTGTAGGGGTGGGTCGCGTAGACGATGTTGTGCCCGTCGATCCGGTGCGCCGGGACGCCCGAAAGGTCATACGCCCAGTTGAGGCCGCCAATGATCACCAGATTCTCGGCGCCGGCCGCGCGCACGGCGTCGTGAAGCTGCTGCATGCCGGCCGCCTCGAAACCCGCCGTCGTGCCGTCTGCTGCGATCGTGCCGCCGGATCTCCAGACGTCCCAGCTCACGTCGTGGGGCTCGTTGTAAAGCTCGAACAGAACGCGACCATCGTGCTTGTAGCGCGTCGCGACCTCGGACCAGAACGTGACCGAGTTGGCGTCGGGCATCTTCTGCTGGCACCCGCCCGCCGAGCAGCCGCCGAGTACGCCCGCGTCGGACCAGTGCAGATCGAGGATCACGTCCATGCCCGCCGTCTCCGCCCAGCCCACCGCGCTGTCGACCAGGGAGGCGTAGCCCGGATCATGAAGAGGAGAGGCGGCGAGCCAGAAGTCCTGATTGAGCGCGATTCGCACCACGTTCGCGTTCCAGGAGGCCATCAACCGGAAGTCCGCGAGCGATAGAATCTCGCCGGTGCTGGACCACTCGAGCGACGGCCGATCGACGCCGTGAAGTTGATGGGCGCGTCCGTCGGCGGTGCAGATCGTGTTGCCGTTGACGTAGTAGCCGCCGGGCGCGACGGGCGCCGCCGGGCTGACGGCGCAGCCGGTGCGCTGGACCGGCGGCGGTGACGCATCCATCGCGGACGCATCCAGCATCACCTGGCCGCTGCCACCGCCGCCCGCGTCGGAGGAGCAGGCCTGCGAGGCGAGCGCGATCGCCGACGCGGCAAGCGCCCACGTCCGGGTCACGGCGTGACCTGGCTGCCGGCAGCGTCGAGCAGCGTGAAGTCGCGGACGCAGAAATCGTAGCTGCCTTCTCTGACCGCGACGCCAATCGGGGGCATGACGCTGGTGTCGATTGTCCCGCTGGTGCCGTCGTTCGGCATGAAGTCGGCGAAGCGAACCACCTGCGGCCCCGGTTGTGTGATGTACACAGGCGGGTTCCCGACGTGGAAGCCGAAGGTGCCGGGAATCGCTCCTGCGCTGGGCGGCGAATCGATCGTGAACGCCCACTGCGTGATGCCGCGAGCGGCCGCGTCGAACGTCGTCGCAACGGTACCGTCGCGGTCGAGCGTGTCGAACCGGAACAGGATCGCGACAAATCCATCCGGCGCGACAGTCCCCGCCAGACAGAACGAGCCGGGCGCTGATACGCTCAGCCGAGCGGTCGAGGCGCCAGCGGGCGGGATGGTCGTCGCGGGGCAGCCGACGCCGGTGAAGGTCGGATCGCAAAAATCGGAGTCGGCGAACACCGCCTTCACGAACGGAAGCCCGGCGGGAGCGCAGATCAGCCCGTCGCGTTCCTCGCAGAAGTTGGGCGTGGCCGACGTTCCGGATTCGCCGCACGCGGGGACGACGGCGAACGCTGCGAGCAACGCGAGAACGGTGGAAACCGAACGGCCTCTTGTCATGACTGCTCCTCGTTTTTGAGATGCCAGCGAACGGCTCCACCTTCAGCAAGCTGCGGGCCACGCGCGTCGCGCGTCGGACTGCGAGCGATTTTCGACCAGCGCCGTGCGAACTGAGCTGCGAACGCGCAGTTGAGCCGGAATTGCGCTGATTCCGCTCAGCTATGTCCTGTCTCCGGCACCCTTGGGCGACGTCATCAGGAGGTAGACCGCCGCGGCGAGGGTGGCCAGGCCCGTGACGACGAGAATCGTCGAGACGTCGGCGGCGGTCCCTGCCTGATCGTTGAGATCGGCGCCCTGCTGGCTGGCGCAGGCGCCGCCCGGACAGAGATCGTCGCTCTGCTGACGCTTGTCGAACGCCCGCAAGCCGAAGATGCCGGCGACGCCCATCTGCACCGCGCCCGCTGCGCCGGCCGTCCATCCCAATCGCCGGCGCGCCTTCGGCGAAAGCAGCGGCGGCGCGGGGGGCGGCGCGGACGTCCTGGTGGTAAGCATCGGGTCGGTGGCCAGCAGCGCCAGGGGATCGACTTCGAGTGGAGGAATTTCGACCGTGCTGGCGGATGCTTCGTGCGCGATCGTGACCTTGGTCGAGAACGCTCGCCGACCCGGCGCCGTCGCCAGCACCACGTGATCGCCGCCGTCGACCGGCATCGCGCTCGACCACGATGCCTGCCCCAGCTCGCGGCCGTCGCGTTCGATTCGCAGCCCCGCGACGCGCGCGCGTTCGGGAACGACGATGGTCAGCTTCGACAGCCGTGGTTCGAGGGCGCTGGCATGCGCCGTCGCCGCGGCCTCGCGATCGCGCCGGCCGTCACGCCGCGCGAACGCGATCGCCTCGTTGAATTCGCTCCACGAGCGCGCGATCGCCCCCTGCTGCTCGTGGCACAGCGCCAGGTTCAAGATCGTGCCGCCGCTCGGATCCAGACGATGGCTCTCTTCCAGCTTGGGGCACGCCTCCGGGATGCGCCCCGTGACCATCAACGCCCGGCCTTCCTTGAACAGCGCGGTCGCCAGCGCGCGATCCTCGGCGCTCGAGTCGGCACGCAGCCGCCCGGCGCTGGCGAGCAGCAGCGCCAGCACGACTGCGGGGATCTTCGCGCGATCGATCAAGCGCGTCATCCTTGTTCGTCCGGTGCCCCCCCGTCAATGCACCCGGGGCCACTCAGTCGGGGTCATGGCGTGACGGCGTTGCCCGCCGCGTCGAGGAACTTGAAGTCATGGACGCAGAAGTCGTAGTCGCCCGGGCCGACATCGAATCCGAAGGTCTGGACGTCGTCCGGGGCGACGGCGACCGACGGATCGTCGTCCGATACGAAGCCCGAGAGCGGCACGATCAGCGCTCCCGGCGTCGTCACGGCCACCCAAACACCGGGTGCCGAAGCAAGCTGGTAATGATTCCCGCCAAACGTGCTGGGAAAGATCCCTCCGCTCGGGGGCGAATCGATCGTGACCGCGAACGCGGTGATGCCCGCTTCGACCGGGTGGAAGCTCGTCTCGACGGTGCCGTCAGCGTTGCGCGTGTCGTAGAACCGGAGCCCCATGAGCGCCCATCCATCTGGTGCGGCGGTTCCGGCCATGCAGAGCTTGCCCGCCGCAGGTTGAGACAGGCGCGCCGTCGAGCTGCCCGCGGGCGGTATCGTGGTGGCTGGACAGGTCGTGGCGTCGGTGACGAAGCAGTAATCGGTGACGGCTGTGGCTCTTTTGACGGAAGGGAACCCCGCCGGATTGCAGACGAGGCCGTCGCGCTCCTCGCAGGCGGGCGGCTGGGCCGACATCCCGGAGCCACCACATGCGGGCAGTCCGGCGAGGGCGGCGAGCGATGCGGCCCCAAGTGCAACTGCGAAATTCGATGGTCGTCTGGTCATGACTGTCTCCGTTGTTGTGTACGCGAACAGCCCGACCTTGAGCAAGCCGCAGGCCACGCGCTGGCGCCGCGGACGACGCGTTCGATGCGCCGGCCGCGCCGCCGCCGTTGCGCGGGCGCGGCGCAGTCGAGCCAGAGCGGCGCATGTTAGGCTGGTTCCGCTCGCCAGCAATGATCGACAACTCGAAGCTCCCCGAGATCATCGCCGCCCGCTACGTGCCGATTCGACTCATCGCCACCGGGGGCATGGGCGCCGTCTACGAGGTCGAGCACGCGCGCACGGGTGATCGCCTCGCGCTCAAGTTGCTGCTTGACCGGGTCGGATCGGCGCCCGAGATGGTGGAGCGTTTCAAGCGCGAGGCACGCGCCTCGGCCCGCATCAAGAGCGAGAACGTCGTGCGCGTCACCGACGCGGACGTTGCTCCCGAGCTCGGCGGTGCGCCCTTCCTGGTGATGGAGCTGCTCGAAGGGACTGACCTGGAGCGGCTCGCCGAGAAGGCTCGCCCCGCCGCGGCCGACGTGGTCGAGTGGCTGCGGCAGGCCGCGCGCGCCGTCGACAAGGCCCACGGCCTGGGCATCGTCCACCGCGATCTCAAGCCCGGGAACCTGTTTCTCTCGAGGTCGGAGGGGCGCCTGCCGGTCGTCAAGGTGCTGGATTTCGGCATCGCCAAGATGATCGAGGACGGCACCGGCGCGACCGGCTCGGGACAGATTCTGGGGACGCCCGGCTACATGGCGCCCGAGCAGGCGTCGTCGAGGACGCGCGTCACACCGGCGGCGGACCGGTACGCGCTGGGGTTGATCGCCTACCGCCTGCTCACCGGGGAGAACTACCACCGCGGCGACATGATGAGCATCCTGGGCGATCTCGTGCACGGGAAGCTGGAGACGCCGTCGGCGCGTGGCCATGCGTTGGGCGCCGCGTTCGACGCGTGGTTCGTGAAGGCGTGCCATCGCGATCCCGACGAGCGGTTCGCGTCGGCAGCGGAGCAGATGGACGCGCTGGCCGAGGCGCTTGGCCTGCCCGTGCAAGTCGGCGCGCCCACCGGCGGGACATCGACGCGTGCCGGGGCCTCGGAGGCAAGCGCGCGCGTGCGGCGAATCGTGCTCGCGGCGGGCGCGCTCACCGTCGCGACGATCGCCGTGGCACTCGCGCTCTGGCGCGCGGGCGCGCGCACGCCCGACGCGCCTCCGGTCGCCGAGCCCCCGCAGGCTGCGGTACCGACGGCGCCGCAGCCACCGCGCGAGATCGCGCCCGCTCACGCCGGCACGGAGGCCGCCGATCCGGTCGCCGCCTCACCGCAGAAACCGGAACCCAAAGGCCGGGCCGCCGCGGCCCGGCGGCCAGGCGCGGGCACGCCGAAGATGCGGCCCGCGGATCCGTTCGCAGATCAGAAGTAGCGCACGCGCTTCAAGGCGTCGGGTTCAGGGTGACCAACGTCTTCGCGTTCGGGCGAACGACCACGCTGGCGGTGCCGACGATGCGCGTCTTTCCCCAGACGCGGGCGGCGACGCGCGCGAGGAGCGCGGGCGCGTTGACGGGCAGATTCATCGCTACCGCTTCGCCCGTCACGGGGTAGGGCTGCAACGTCTTCGTCTGCGCGTCCGCGTCGGGAAAGTCGACCTGCGCGATCAGCGACGCGGGCCGGCCGGTGCAATCGTAGGGGAGCACGGCGACGATCGCGCGCGTGGGATCGTACGTCGCATGAAGGTTCGTCGTCGCCGCGAGCGCGACGCTGGCCGCCGACTCCATGGCGAGCGAGCCCAGGTCGACGGTGCCTGAAACCGGTGGTGTGTTGAGGGAGACGAGCGTGTCCAGGAAACCGTCCGCACGGTATTCGACGAACACGGACAGGGGTGGCGGATGCATGCGGACGTCGACCCTCAGGGTCACGACGCCCGACGACGGGTCACTCATCGCTGTCGCGAACGGGTTCGTACACATGGGGTCGGCGATCGAGCAGACGCGTCCCATCACGTTCGGTACTCCGATCACACCGCCGTCACTCGCTTGCACGAGCGTCGCCGTGATCGGGAGCTGCGCCAGCACGAACGACGGAAAGTTCCATTCCACCTGGCCGACGCACGCCCAGGGACCGCCGGTGCATTCCATCGCGCACTCGGTGACGCGACACGCTTGCACCGATTCCAGCGCCGCGTTGGCAGCGCGATCCCGCGTCTTGGCAGCGCACTTTTCGCGGCACGGCGAATCGCCGGACGGGCAGGCCTGCATGCAAACGGAGAGGTCCGGGCAGCCGCTGACGTCCGCGCAGTACTGCGACTCATCGCAGCACGCCTGCATCATGCACGGCGCACAGGCGGGGGTCGCCCCCAGCGTCGGCAGCCCGCACACGGGCGGACCGTGCTCGTGGAACGAGCGATCGTCGATGCCCACGACCTGCCGGCACGACACGCCCCACGCCAGCAGGGTCAGGACGATGCTGATACGCGCCGACGCTGTCACGGGTCAGTCCGTCAGCGCCGTCAATTCGTTGATGCAGAAGGCGAACGACTTGGCGTCGAGGTTATCAGCCTTGATGCCGAACTCGATGGTCCGGATCAGTGTGGGGTCGAAAGGCGGAGGGTTGGCGAAGTAGTGCGGCCCGCCGACGGCGGCCCACCGGATCTCGTTTCGACCGGCGTGAACGGGAGACGTGTCAGAGGTGGCTCCGCCCCACCAGGGCGGATCGTTGCCTGTCGTCGCGGTGCTGATGACGACCGTCATCTCGGCGCCGCGCGCCGGCTCGGCGTCGATGTGGAAGGCGAGACCGGTCACGCCGTGCGCGGGCGCGTCGTAGCCTGCGGCGTCGAGCGCGAAGGCGATCCGGGCGCCCCACATGTTCGACCAGTCCAGCTCCAGCTGCCCGTCAGGTCCCGGTCCCGGTATCACCTTAGCGATGACCCCGACCGCGCACATGCCAAGGTTGGCGGTGGGCGCGAAGATGGGATCGGCGGGATCGGGCGTGACCAGCACCGAACACTCCGCGGCGGTGTGCCGCGACAGGCAGCTCTCGCCGTCGGTGAAGGCATACCAGGGGCCTTGAATGCCCGTGGTCCCCGTCGTGCTTCGGTCGACCCATCCGGTCGCGTCGGGCGTCAGCAACTGGCCGGCGCCGCCGTCCCGCGCGGAACCGCAGCCCGCGAACGCGACGGCGATTGCGACGGTGACGGTGACGATGACGCCCGCGCGCGCGTGGGAAGGCACGGCCGCACAATACAGCAAGCGCAGGGCCACACCGGAACGCCGGCTGGCTCGCGGCGAAAGCTGCGCCCCTCCGCGCAGCTGAGCAGAGTCGGCGCAGGCGGCGAGCGTATACTCCCGCACCGTGCCGCCTGACGTGGTCGACCCCTCCCGAGCGGCCTTCGAGCTGGTCGTTTTTTCCGGCGAGGAGATTCGAACGTTCGCGTTGCCCCGGTCCGGCGAGGTCACCATCGGCCGCGACGAGGGGAGCACGGTCCGCATCGATGATCCGTCGGTCTCGCGGCGGCACGCCGTCTTGCGTGTCGGGGACGCCTTGGAGATCGAAGATCTCGGAGGAGCAAACGGAACGTTCATGCGCCCGAAGGCCCACGGCGGCGCGGGCAAATCGACGGTGAACGTGCGGCAACTTCTGGGCAGGAAAGCCGCGCTGTCCGTGGGCGACTGTCTGCTGTTTGGAACCGCCAGCGTCGTGGTGCGGCACGAGCGGGCGGTGGAGATCCCCGACCTCGGTTCCGCGGAGCAGCCAGATACGGACGCGACGGGCGTCGTCGTGCGCGACCCTGCCATGCGCGCTCTGTATTCGGAGGCCCGCCGCGCCGCGCAGAGCAACATCAGCGTCTTGCTTCTCGGCGAGACGGGCGTCGGAAAGGAGGTTCTGGCGCGCGCCATCCACGCGCATTCGCCGCGCTCGAAGGGTCCCTTCATCGCCATCAACTGCGCCGCGATCGCCGAATCGCTGCTGGAGAGCGAGCTGTTTGGCAGCGAGAAGGGTGCGTTCACCGGATCGGTGTCCGCGCGCGCGGGGCTCTTCGAGGCTGCGCAAGGCGGCACCGTGTTCCTCGACGAGATCGGGGAGCTGCCTCCGGCGATACAGGCCAAGCTCTTGCGCGTGCTGGAGGAACGCGCGGTGACACGCCTGGGATCGACCCGACCGCGGCCCGTCGACGTGCGCTTCGTAGCGGCCACCAACCGCGATCCTGAGATCGACGCCAGAGACGGACGGTTTCGGCCGGACCTCTATTACCGTCTGAACGGGATCTCGTTCGTCATTCCCCCGCTGCGCGCGCGGCCCCAGGAGATCGATGTCCTGGCGGGGCTGTTCCTGACAGCGGCGTGTCGGGGAATCGAACGAATCGAGCCACTGACGCTTTCCCCCGCAGTGCTCGAGCTCCTGCGCCGGCATACGTGGCCCGGCAACGTCCGCGAGCTCCGCAACGTCATCGAACG
>Ga0070674_100001041_pt1 | contig 14499 bp, 9 predicted proteins | sample KBSM33metaG_FD_65344 | JGI IMG/M metagenome (GOLD analysis project Ga0070674, IMG submission 65344) | Miscanthus rhizosphere microbial communities from Kellogg Biological Station, Michigan, USA - KBS M3-3 metaG | ecosystem: Host-associated > Plants > Roots > Rhizosphere > Soil ... | reverse complement strand
CAACCGCTGATGAGCGTGCGCTTCAAGAACGGCCGAAAGCTCGGCACGGTCGAGGAGGGATTCGCCTCCGCGCTCGCGCCCGGCGACCGCTTCTTCTTTGCCGGACTCAGCCTCGAGGTCGAGCAGTTCAAGGACACCGACATCATTGTCCACGCGTCCTCCAAACGCGGGCAGGTCGTGACGTACGGCGGGCAGCGCATGAGCATGTCGACGCACCTCGCCAACCGCGTCAGGCGAATGCTCGCCGACCGGAACGACTGGTCGCGCTTTCCCGACGACGTCCGCGAATGGCTCGAGGTTCAGTCCGAACGTTCGGTCCTGCCCGAGCCGCACCAGCTGCTGGTCGAGACCTTCCCGCACGAAGGCCAGTTTTTCATGGTCGCCTACAGCTTCGAAGGATGGAACGCGCATCAGTCGCTGGGAATGCTGCTGACCAAACGGATGGAGAAAGCGGGGCTTAAGCCGCTCGGCTTCGTCGCCAACGACTATGCACTCGCCTGCTACGGGCTCGAGCCGATCACCGACCCGCAAGCGCTGTTCTCGGCGGACATCCTCGAGCAGGAGTTCGTCGACTGGGTGGAAAGCTCCTACCTGCTCAAGACCGCGTTCCGTGAAGTCGCGGTGATCGGCGGGCTGGTCGAACGGCAGCACCCGGGAAAGAAGAAGACGGGGCGGCAGGTCAGCTTCTCGACCGACCTCATCTACGATGTCCTCCGCCGCTACGAACCGCAGCATTTGCTGCTGCGAGCGGCGTGGGACGATGCACGCCGCCGAATGACCGAGCTCGGGCGGCTGGTGCGCCTCGTGGATCGTGCGTCCGCGACTATGCTCCACGTAGAGACCGGCCGGATCACGCCGATGGCGGTGCCGCTGATGGTGATCGTCGGCCGCGAGGCGCTGCCGCCGGGCGCCGAGGCCGACGAAGCGCTCCTCACCCAGGCCGAAGCGCTCGCCGAGGCGGCGATGAGCGGCTGACGGTCATTGCCGCTTCATCGCACTTCTGCGAATCTCGGCCGATGAGATACCTTGTCGCGCTTATCCCGCTTGTCCTCTCCGGCTGTGTTGTCGGAACCGTCGCCAAGACCGCGGTCGATGTCGTCACGCTTCCGGTGAAGGTTGCGTCAGCGGGGGTCGACGCCGTCACCACGAGCCAAAGCGAGGCCGACGAAAAGCGCGGCCGCGAAATCCGTAAGGAGGAAGAGCGGCGCGGCAAGGAGGCGCGGCAGGCCGAAGAACGCTGTCGTAAAGGAAAGCCGCTGCCGACCGACGCCTGCCCGCAAGCGGTTCGGCGCTGAGATACTTCCTCGACACCGAATATAATGGCTGGGGCGGCGCGCTCCTCAGCCTGGCGCTGGTGCCGGACCACGGCGAGGAATTGTACCTCACGCTCGACTGGGATTGCGCGCTTGAGGAATGGGTGCAGCGCAACGTCATCCCTTACCTCGACACGGTGCCGCAGCAGCTGGTCTCGCCGCGACTGAGCCAGGCTGACGCCGCGCGCACAGTGGCTCATTACCTCGCGGGCGATGCCGAGCCCCTGATCGTGGCCGATTGGCCCGAGGACGTCGCTCTCTTCAACGCTTTGCTGGTCACCGGCCCAGGACTCATGGCCGAGGTGCCGGAAATCACGTTCCGCCTGGTTCAGCTTCCCGGTTTCAGCACGGCGGCGAACAGCAAGGTGCCGCACAACGCGCTGCACGACGCACGCGCGCTGCGCGACCACATCCTCGCTATCGAATGATTATTGGGCGGCGGTGCGGAGCGACCCGGCGGATTCGCGCTCGATCCAGGTGAGGTCCTCAAGCTTCAGCTCGCGTCCGTCGTGTGACAGCACGCACAATTTGCGCACGGGCTTGCGATCCCGCGCATCGGCGAGAACGACGTTCATCTTGCCATAGCCCCATTGCTCGCCCCACTGGCGCAAGGCGAGCACCACCGGCAGCAAGCCTTCACCCTTTGGCGTGAGCGAGTAGATCACTCGTCGTCCGTCCTCCGGGTCCGGAGCGCGCTCGAGGATGCCGCCGGCGACGAGCTTCGACAGGCGATCCGAGAGGATGTTGCGGGCGATCCCGAGGCCACCCTGGAATTCCTCGAAATGCTTGAGCCCGTTGAGCGCTCCGCGCAGGATCAGGAACGCCCATTTCTCGCCGATCAGCTCGACCGCCGGGGGAAGCGGGCACGACAGGGCGGCTTCCTTGAACGCGTCGAGGTGCGCGGTCAGCGTATCAGCCGGCATAAACCCTTCTCTCCCCAAGCGAATCTCATCAAAGCACACAAATTCGCGAAAAAACAGTTGCCAAGTGAAACTGATATGTTATTCAGTAGTAAATCGCAACTTTTAAAGGGGTGAATAGCGATGTTTCGTCCGGTCTTGATCCTGTCCGCGCTGGCTTTCGCCGCTGCGCCCGCAGCTGCGTCGACTTATTCCGCCAAGCTTGCCGCCCCGACCACACAGCGCATCATCGCCCGCGATATCGTCTGGAATTGCGGCATCGAGGCCTGTCAGGGCGCGACTGAAGAGAGCCGCCCCGCGGTGCTGTGCGAGTCGCTTGCCCGGCGCGCCGGCAAGGTCGACAGCTTCCTCGCCGACGGTCGCGCCTTCACTCCGGCCGAGCTCGACAGGTGCAACGTCTCGGCCAAGTCCGGCTCGGGCAAGGCGCTCGCCGCCCAATAATTGCCCCCAGGGGCTGCCGATCCTCCCCTCTTGATCGGCGGCCCCTTGTTTCGCGCTTGCACAAAAGCGCCGCACTCCCCCATCTTAGGCTCGTGCTGAGACAGTATGAGCTGGTCGAGAAGGTCCGGTCCTACGATCCCGATGCGGATGAAGGGCTGATCAACCGCGCCTACGTCTTCTCGATGAAGGCCCATGGGTCGCAGATGCGCGCCTCGGGCGACCCCTATTTCAGCCATCCGATCGAGGTCGCGGGGATCCTCACCGACCTGAGGCTCGACGACCAGACCATCGCCACCGCGATCCTCCACGACACGATCGAGGACACGCTGGCGACCCCGCAGGAGATCGAGAAGCATTTCGGCAAGGATGTCGCGCGCCTGGTCGACGGCGTGACCAAGCTCAGCAAGATCGAGGCGCAGTCGGAGAATGAGCGCGCCGCCGAGAATTTGCGCAAGTTCCTGCTCGCGTTGTCCGACGACATCCGGGTGTTGCTGGTGAAGCTCGCGGACCGGCTGCACAACATGCGGACGCTCCACCACATCCCATCCGAGGAGAAACGCCGCCGGATCGCCCGCGAGACGATGGATATCTATGCCCCGCTAGCCGAGCGCATCGGCATGTACGAGATGATGACCGAGATGCAGACGCTCGCGTTCGCGGAGCTCGAGCCCGACGCCTTCGCCTCGATCACGCGCCGTCTCAACCAGTTGACCGAATCCGGCGGCGACCTCGTCAACCGCATCGGCCTCGGCCTGCAGCTTTACCTCGCCGACAACGGCCTCGTCGCCGAGGTCCTCGGCCGGCAGAAGCATCCTTATTCGATTTGGCGCAAAATGGCGGAGCGGCACATCAGCTTCGAGCAGCTGTCGGATGTGATGGCCTTCCGAATCATCGTCGACGATGTCGCCGAATGCTATCGCGCACTCGGGCTGATCCATCGCCGCTGGCCGATGGTTCCGGGCCGCTTCAAGGATTACATCTCGACTCCGAAGCGCAACGGCTACCAGTCGCTGCACACCTCCGTCATCCACGATTCCAAGATGCGGATCGAAATCCAGATCCGGTCGAGGGAGATGCACGAGCAGGCCGAGCGCGGGCTTGCCGCGCACTGGGCGTACAAGGAAGGCAAGCCGAAGAACGACGTCGCCATCCCGTGGGTCGATGACCTGATGGAGATCCTCGAGCACGCCGAGAGCCCCGAGGAGCTGCTCGAGCACACCCGGATGGCGATGTACCAGGACCGCATCTTCGCCTTTACGCCCAAGGGCGAGCTCATTCAGCTCCCCAAGGGCGCGACCCCCGTCGACTTTGCTTATGCCGTCCACACCGACCTCGGCGACCGCACCGTCGGCGCCAAGGTCAATGGCCGGGTGGTCCCGCTGCGAACGATGCTTGAGAATGGCGACCAGGTCGAAATCCTGGCGTCCGAGGCGCAGCACCCGCAGCCGAGCTGGCTTCGCTTCGTCGCCACCGGCAAGGCGCGCGCCGGAGTCCGCCGTTTCGTCCGCCACAAGGAGCGCGATGAAACGATCCAGCTCGGCCGCAAGATATACGACGAGATCATCGCGCGGCTTCCGGCCGAACTCGACAAGGACGCGCTCAAGCGCGCGATGAAGAAACTCAAGATCGAGAATGACGACGAGCTGATGATCGCCATCGCCCGCAAGCGAGTCAGCGACGATGTGCTAATGGAAGCGCTGATGCCGGGGTCGGCCGGTGGCGACGTCGCACCACGCCCGCTTGGCCAGCGCAAGGCGATCTCGATCAAGGGGCTGACCGCCGGCGTCGCCTATCACCTGGCGCAATGTTGCCACCCGATCCCCGGCGATCGCATCGTCGGCCTCCGCCGTGAGGACGAGGAGATCGAGGTCCACGTGATCGGCTGCGACACGCTTGCCAGCGGCATCGACGCCGACTGGCTCGACCTCGCCTGGGGGGAAGGCTCCGACGGCGGCGCCGCACGGCTGTCCGTGATCCTGCGCGACATCCCGGGAGCGCTCGGAACCATGTCCGGCATCCTCGGCACAAAGCATGCCAACATCATCAACCTTCAGCTCGCCCACCGCGACGGCAGCTTCCAGACCTTCCACCTCGACATCGAGGTCCACGACCTCGCGCACCTGCACGGGATCATCGCGGCACTGCGCGACGCCGAGCCCGTATCGAGCGTGGAGCGCATTTGACTGCGAGACGGACCGGGAGCCCGCTGACGCGCGAGGGCCTACCGATCGCTTTGCTTGCAGCCGTCACAATGGCGGCCGTCCTGGCCCTGCGCATCGCCGCGGCGCGAGGGCTTCCGCTGACCATCGACGAGACCTTCACCGCGGTCATCACAGGGCAGTCGAGCCTTGGCGATTTCGTGCGCGAGGCGCGCCGCGATGTCGCGGCGCCGCTCTATTACACGATCCTGTGGCTGCTCCCCCATGCGAGCAGCGACCTGGCGCTGCGGTTGCCCTCCTGGCTGTTCATGATCGCCGGTTCGGCCCTGCCGCTGGTGTGGCGTGTGCCTGGCCAGTCGCGCGCGGCCGCAATCGCCTGGTCGGCCTTGCTCTTCTTGTGGCTGCCGGGCGCGATCTTCGCGACGCAGGCGCGGCCTTATGCATTGCTCTTCCTGGTCGCGACGGCGCAGACCATCGCCTTCGCCCGGCTGGTCGATCAGCCGACGCTCAAGCGCGCCTTCGCCTGGATTGGTTGTGCGTCGCTGACCATCCTCACCCATTACATGGGCGCAACGCTGGGGCTGGCTCAGGGGCTTCTTCTGCTTGCCACCCTCCGAACCCAGGCGTTGAAGCTGTGGCCGTCGCTTGTCCTGTTGCTCGTCCCCATCGTCGAGACGGTCACGCACTTCCAGGTGCTGGCCTCGGTCGCGGGCGGCGACGCCAACTGGTGGCCGAAAGTGACGCTCGCCAACCTGCCGGACTACGCCATTTACGGCTTCGGTGCGTTCGCGCTGGTGGCGCTGATGCTGGCCCTCGGCTCGCGCTACCTCCGCCGCGATGAGCCGATCCCGCGGGCCGCGGCCCTTGCCTCATTGTCCGGCTTGCTGGCCTTGGCGCTGCTGATCGCGGCCGGCTGGGGCCGGTCCCTGATTGTCGACCGCTATCTCACAGCCTGCGCGCCGGCGCTGATGCTCGCGCTGGTGACCGTGGCGTCAGGAGAGGCGGCAAGGCTGGCGCTCGTCGGCCTGTCCGCGGCGGTGGCTCTGTATGCCGCGGTCGCCGAGCCGATCGAGGTCCGCGAGCAAAGCATGGAATGGGCGGCCGAGCAGCTGATCCCGTTCCATCCGCAGCAGCTCAAATTCTCGCTCGGTTACAAGGGCCAGCATACGCTCGCGGTCGAAACGCGCGCCAGGCTTGGGGAATATTTCTTCCGGCGCGCCGGCGTCCCGACGAATGCCGAAATGGTCCTGACGCTCGACGGCCGCGAGTTGGTCCGCGCGGCGGGCGATGATTCGGCCGTGCTTTGGGTCTTCTATCCCGCCTGGCAACCCGTCGCGAACGAGATTGCCGCCAGGCGCCATTGCTTCGTCAGGCCGACGCAGCTCGCCTGCCCCGCGCTTAGCAAGCGCTAGGCCTTCCGTGCCGCCTGACGCTGCTGGCGCGAATGGGCGTCGCCCCCCGCCAGCACCGCCAGCATGACGAGGTCCGACGCGCTCGCGGTCATCGGGGCAATTTGCACTGGATATTCAAGGCCCAGCATGTAGGGACCGAGCACGCTCTCGCCGCCGAGCTCACGCAGCAGCTTCGCCGAAATGCTAGCCGACTGTAGGCCCGGCATAACCAGGATGTTCGCGGGGCCGCTGAGGCGCGTGAACGGGTAGAAACGCTTCTGCATTTCGTAGTTCAGCGCGACATCAGGCGCCATTTCGCCTTCATATTCGAAGTCGGCCTTGAAGCCGTCGAGGATACAGACAGCATCGCGCAGACCCTCGATGTGAACGCCTGGAGGGTTGCCGAACGTGGTGTAGCTGGTGAAGGCGACACGCGGTTCGAGGCCCATTCGCCGCGCGAAGGACGATGAGCGCATCGCGATCGCCGCATATTGCTCGGGCGTCGGCCGCTCGGTGACCGCGGTATCGGCGACCAGCACCGTATGGTTCCGGCCGACGACCACGGTGACTCCGAACGCGGTCGCGCCGGGCTCATCGTCAATCACGAGGCGTACCTGCCGCAGCGACTGGCTGAACGGCCGCGTCGTGCCGGTGATCATCGCGTCCGCCTCACCCAGGGCCAGCATCGCCGCCGCGAAATAATTGCGGTCCTGGTTGACCAGCCGCTCGATCTCGCGGCGCAGCATGCCGTGGCGCTGGTGCTTGGCGTAGATGAAGTCGACCGCGCGACCGACCAGCGGCGAGTTGCGGCTGTTGAGGACTTCATATTCCTTCGGGTCGTCGACCCCCATCTCCTTCAGGAGGTCGTAAACCTCCTCTCGCCCGACCAGCACCGGCGTCCCGTACCCGGCTTCCTTGAAGGCGATCGCCGCGCGCAACACGTTGGGCTCCTCGCCCTCGGCGAACAGCACGCGCTTCGGATTCTGGCGCGCACTCTCATAGGCGAGGCTCATCACGGCTACGGTCGGGTTGAGCCGGGCGCGCAGTTCCTGCCGGTACGACTCCATATTCGCGATCGGCCGCTGCGCGACGCCACTGCGAACCGCAGCCTCGGCGACCGCGGAGGCGACGATCTCCATCAACCGCGGATCGAACGGGGCGGGGATGATGTAATCGCGCCCGAAGCTTTGGGCGCGGCCGCCGTAGGCCGCAGCGACTTCCTCCGGCACCGGCTCGCGCGCGAGCTCGGCCAATGCCTCGGCCGCGGCGATCTTCATCTCGTCGTTAATCGCCGTAGCCCGGACGTCGAGCGCGCCGCGGAAGATGAAAGGGAAACCGAGGACGTTGTTGACCTGGTTAGGGAAGTCCGAACGGCCGGTGGCGATGATCGCGTCGGGCCGCGCTTCCATCGCGTCGGGCGGCCAGATCTCCGGATCGGGATTGGCCATCGCGAAAATGATCGGCTCCTTGGCCATCGACTTGACCATGTCCTTGCTGACGACATTCGCCGCCGACAGGCCGAGGAACACATCGGTCCCTTCCACGGCCTCGGCGAGCGTCCGTTTGTCGGTCTCGACCGCGTGGGCCGACTTCCACTGATCGAGGTCGCTGCGGCCCTTGTGGATCACGCCCTTGCGGTCGCACATGATGACGTTGTCGCCGTGCACGCCCATCGCCTTCACCAGCTCGGTGCAGGCGATCGCTGCAGCGCCGGCGCCGTTCACGACGACCTTGATCTCGGCGAGCTTGCGGTTGGTCAGGAAGCAGGCGTTGATGAGGCCCGCGGCAGTGATGATCGCGGTGCCGTGCTGGTCATCGTGAAACACGGGGATGTTCATCCGCTCCCGCAGCGTCTGCTCGATGATGAAGCAGTCGGGCGCTGCGATGTCCTCGAGATTGATGCCGCCGAAGCTCGGCTCGAGCAACTCGACGCAGTCGATGAAGCGCTGCGCATCCTCGGTCTTCACTTCGATGTCGATCGCATCGACGTCGGCGAAGCGCTTGAACAGCACCGCCTTACCCTCCATCACCGGCTTCGAGGCGAGCGCGCCGAGATTGCCGAGGCCGAGGATCGCGGTGCCGTTCGAAATGACCGCAACGAGATTCCCCTTGGCGGTATAATCATAGGCGCAGCCCGGATTTTCGGCGATTGCGCGCACTGGGACGGCGACGCCCGGCGAATAAGCGAGCGCGAGGTCACGCTGCGTCGCCATCGGCTTGGTCGCGACGATTTCGATCTTGCCGGGGCGGCCGCGCGAGTGGAATTCGAGCGCTTCCTCCTCGGTATATTTGACGTTGCTTTCGCTCATCGCGCCGCGCCTTAGCGGAGTGGCGGCGCAAGAGTCACGCGCATGCGATTCCGGGTCGATTGGCAACGGCCCAGCCGCTACGGTTCGCGCCATGGCCCGCGCCGACGCCCCGACCCCCATGATGGCCCAGTACAGGCGCCTCAAGGAAGAGGCGGGCGACGCCCTGCTGTTCTACCGCATGGGCGATTTCTTCGAATTATTCTTCGACGATGCCAAGGCTGCGGCAGCCACGCTCGATATTGCGCTGACCAGCCGCGGCGAGGATGCGGGCGAGCCCATCCCGATGTGCGGCGTGCCCGTCCACTCGGCCGAATCCTACCTCGCGCGGCTGATCAAGGGCGGCCATCGGGTTGCCATTGCCGAGCAGACCGAGAGCCCCGCGGAAGCACGCAAAGCCCGCGGATCGAAGGCGCTGGTCGACCGCGCCATCATCCGCCTGGTCACTCCGGGGACACTGACCGAGGAGACTTTGCTCGAGTCCGCTTCGGCCAACTGGCTGGCGGCAATCGGCCGCGTGGGCGACGAATGGGCGATCGCCGCCGCGGACATCTCGACGGGCCGCTTCGAACTGGTGAGCTGCGGGCCGGGCGAGCTTGCCGCCGAACTTGCCCGGCTATCGCCGGCGGAGACAATCGCGGATTCGTCGGTGCCGGGGATTCACAGCTCTGTCGGCAAGGGCGGCTTCGACAGTCTCGCCGGCGAGCTTTCGCTCAAGGCCCGCTTCGGTGTTGCGACACTCGATGGCTTCGGCACAGTGTCGCGCGCCGAGCTGTGTGCCGCCGGCGGCCTCCTCGCCTACCTAGACGCGACCCAGAAAGGCGCGGGCATATTGCTCGACGCGCCGCGGCGTGTGGCGCGGGCAGGCCACATGGCGATCGACGCTGCGAGCCGCGAGAGCCTCGAGCTGACTCGGTCCGCGACGGGCGCCGTCGCCGGAAGCCTGCTCGGCGAAGTCGATCGCTGCCAGACCGCCGCCGGACGCCGGCTGCTGTGTGAAGACATCGCCGCCCCACTGACCGACCAGCGCGCCATCGAGCAACGCCTCGCGCTGGTTGCATGGCTGCATGAAGACGCGATCCGGCGCGAGCGCGTCCGCGTCGCGCTCAGGGCGATGCCCGACTTTGGGCGAGCTCTTGCCAGGCTTGCCGCCGGGCGCGGAGGCCCGCGCGATCTCGCCTCGCTGCGAGACGGACTTGGCGCCGCTTCGTCGCTCAAGACCGATCTCGAAAGCGAGCCCGACGGACCTCAGCTCCTCGAGGCTCTGCTGCCGAGGCTCGGCGGCCACGAGGCGATGATCCACAAGCTCGCTCGCGCCCTGGTCGCCTCCCCGCCGCTCGATCCCTCCAAGGGCGGATATATCGCTGAAGGCTATGACGCCGATCTCGATGCGCTGCGGGATGCTGCGTCAAATGGCCGCCGAGCAATCGCCGCGCTCGAAGCGCGCTATCGCGACGCGACCGCCATCAGCTCCCTGAAGATCCGCCACAATGCAGTGCTCGGCTACCACGTCGAGGTGTCGGCGCGGCACGCGGACAAGCTGATGAGCCCCGACAGCGGCTTCACCCATCGGCAAACGCTCGCCGGTGTCGTCCGCTTCAACTCGCCCGAACTGCACGACGAGGCCAGCCGGGTCATCGAGGCTGGCGGCCACGCGCTCGCCGCTGAGGCTGCGCATGGCGAAGAGCTCACTGCGCTAGCGGTTGCCGCAGCGCCTCAAATCACGGCGACTGCCGAGGCCATTGCACGCATCGATGTCGCCGCGGGCCATGCCCATCGAGCAGCGGAGGGCGGCTGGGTGCCCCCCCAACTTACGGACGAACCCTGCTTCGAAATTGATGGCGGCCGCCATCCCGTGGTCGAAGCGGCGCTTCGCGACAGCGGCGAGCGCTTCGTCGCCAACGACCTGTCGCTCGGGCCGGCCGACCGGCTGTGGCTGATCACCGGTCCCAACATGGGCGGCAAGTCGACCTTCCTCCGTCAGGCCGCGCTGATCGTGGTCCTCGCACAATCCGGAAGCTTCGTGCCGGCAACGCGCGCGAAAATCGGAATCGTCGACCGGCTGTTCAGCCGGGTCGGCGCCTCGGACAATCTCGCGCGAGGCCGATCGACCTTCATGGTCGAAATGGTCGAGACCGCCGCCATCCTCGCGCAGGCGAGCCCCAGCAGCCTCGTCATCCTCGACGAGATCGGCCGCGGCACCTCGACGTATGACGGTCTAGCGATCGCTTGGGCAGTGGTCGAAGCGATGCACGACCAAGTGAAGTGCCGCACCCTGTTTGCGACCCACTATCACGAGCTGACTCGGCTGGCAGGGCGGCTCGATTGCCTGTCGCTGCACCATGTCCGCGCGCGCGAGTGGAAGGGCGACCTGGTCCTGCTTCACGAGGTCGCGGACGGCGCCGCCGACCGCAGTTATGGCATCGCGGTCGCCAAGCTCGCTGGCCTTCCATCGACGGTCGTCGCACGCGCCCGTTCGGTGCTGGCCAAGCTTGAAGCGGGCCGCGACGCGACGGGTGGAATCGCTGCGGGCCTGGACGACCTCCCCCTCTTCGCGGCGGCGGCGGCGGAGCCTGAGCGCGCGCCAGACCCGATGGCCTCGGCGCTCGATGCCATCGACCCGGATCGCCTGACACCCCGCGAAGCGCTGGAAGAATTGTACCGCCTGAAACTGCTCGCTGCGGAGCGCAGCTCATGACCATCGGCGAGGTCGATCATCGCCGGTTGATCATCGACCGCCGCGCGCTGGCCGACGGGCTCGCCGCCTTGCGCGCTGGCAAGTCGCTCGACGCCGAGGCCGCGAAAATCCTGCGCGGCGCGCTCGAATATGGCCGCGCCGAAATCGCCAAACGACTGAGTCGAGAACCGGGCAACGGCCGCGCGGCCGCGCAGGCGACCGCGTTCTTGCACGATCAGCTCGTTCGGCTGGCGTACGATTTTGTCGCGGACCGGTTGCTCGCGGAGCCGCCCGCTGGCCTGGCGATCGTGGCGCTCGGCGGCACCGGGCGCGGCGAAATGGCGCCGTTCAGCGACCTCGACCTCATGTTCCTGACCGCCAGGCCGCCGACCCCGGGACAGGAGCGCGCCGCCGAGGCGATTCTTCATCTGCTCTGGGATCTCAAGCTAAAGATCGGGCACTCGGTCCGTTCGGTCACCCAGCTGATCACGCTGGCGAAGAAGGACATGACCATCCGCACCGCGTTCCTCGAGGCGCGATGGCTGTGGGGCGATTCGAATGCGTTCGACCTGGCGATGGCGCGCTTCCGCAAGGAAGTGGTCGCCGGCTCCGCCGCCGAATTCGTCGCAGCCAAGCTTGCCGAGCGCGACGAGCGCCACGTGCGAATGGGCGACAGCCGCTACGTGGTCGAGCCCAATGTGAAGGACGGCAAGGGCGGCTTGCGCGATCTCCACACGCTCTACTGGATCGGCAAATATGTCCACCGGGTCGACCGCCCTGCCGACCTCGTCGCCGCCGGCCTTCTAAGCGCCGCGGAGTTCAAGCGCTTCGACCGCGCCGAGCGGTTTTTCTGGTCGGTGCGCTGCCATCTGCACCAGCTCGCCGGCCGCCCCGAGGAGCGGCTGAGCTTCGAATATCAGCCGCGCATCGCCGAGATTATGCACTACGCCGAGCGCCCCGGGAAATCGGCCGTCGAGCGCTTCATGCAATTCTATTTCCTGAACGCGAAGACGGTCGGCGACCTCACCGGGGTGTTCCTCGCCCAGCTCGACGACCAACTCGGCAAGAAGGGCTTCCGCTTCGCGCTGCCGACCATCCGCCGGCGGCCCAAGCGGCTCGGCGGGTTCGTCCTGGATCGCGGGCGCATCTCAATCCCCACCGATGATTATTTCCGCAAAGACCCCGTGCGTCTTCTTGAACTGTTTGCGCTCGCGGCGCGTGAGCAACTGGAAATCCACCCTGCGGCCATGCGCGCGGCCAGTCGCGACGCCGCTCTGATCGATCGCCCGGTCCGCGCCGACCGGAGGGCGAATGCTTTGTTCATGGAGGTACTGACGTCTTTGCACCGCCCCGAACATGTGCTGCGCTGGATGAACGAGGCCGGCGTGTTCGGTCGCTTCGTGCCCGACTTCGGCCGGGTCGTCGCGCAGATGCAGTTCGACATGTACCATCATTATACGGTCGACGAGCATTCGATCCGGGCGATCGGCTTGCTCGCGGCGATCGACCGCGGCGAGCTCAAGCAGGACCATCCTGTCTCCACCGCGATCATCAAGCAGATCGCGTCGCGACGCGTGCTTTATGTCGCCGTCCTGCTTCACGACATCGCGAAGGGCCGCGGCGGTGACCATAGCGAAATCGGCGCCGAGATCGCGCTCAAGCTCGGTCCACGCTTCGGCCTCGATCCGGCCGAAACCGAAACGGTGTCCTGGCTCGTCCGCTATCACCTCCTGCTGTCCTCAACCGCGTTCAAACGCGACCTCGCCGACCCCAAGACGATCGAGGATTTCGTCCGCCAAGTGCAGAGTCCCGAGCGGCTCCGGCTGCTGCTGATCCTGACCGTCGTCGACATTCGCGCGGTCGGCCCCGGCGTGTGGAACGACTGGAAACGCACCTTGCTGCGGACCCTGTTCGAGGCCGCGGAGGAGCGGCTTCGCCTGGGGCACAAACAGCACGGACGCGCCGCGACCGTCGAGCGGCGGCAAGAGGAGCTGGCCGCCAGGCTCGGCTGGAAAGCGAGCGCGGCGCGTGCCCACACCCGCCGGCTGCCCGACAGCTACTGGCTCGCCGAGCCCCCCGCCTGGCAGCTCGCCAATGCGCGCCAGGTCGCGGCGGCCGAGGCGCATATCGGTGATGCCAAGCCGAACGTGGTCGTGGAGGACGACCCCGAGAGCGGGGCCACCCGTGTCAGCATCTTCACGCCCGACCGAGAAGCCTTGTTCTATCGCATTTGCGCCGGGCTCGCGGCCGCCGGCGCCAACATCATCGACGCGCGCATCCATACGACGCGCGACGGCATGGCGCTCGATAACCTGCTGGTGCTCGACGGGCGCGGGCAGCCCTATTCGGACCGGCGATTACGCGGCCGCCTGGTGAAGTCGGTCGAGACCGCACTGACCAGCGCCTCCGCGCCGGCGCTGCCCGGCGGCGAGCTGCAGCGCCGCAGCGCAGCGTTCGAGGTTGCCCCGTCTGTCGCGATTGCCGACCGCGCTTCGACCAGGACCACCGTGGTCGAGATCAACGCGCGCGATCGCCCGGCCCTCCTTGCTGCGCTCGCTGCGGCGATCCACGCCTGCGGGCATGTCGTCCATTCGGCACACATTGCTACCTATGGCGAGCGTGCCGTCGACGTCTTCTATCTCACCCGGACTGACGGCAAGAAGCTGACCGAAGATGATGCCGAGCGGCTTCGCGCCGCGTTGCTCGAAGCCGCCCGCGAGCCCGCCAAGGCAAAGGCGGCCTAAGAAAAAGGCCCCACCCGGATGGGCGGGGCCTTTCCGTTTTCACCATGCCGCGGGAATCAGAAGCCGCGCTCAGGCGCCGGCGGCGGAGGCGGTGGCGGAGGCGGCGGAGCCGGGCACGTCGCGGTCGCCGGGATCACGCTGCCATCCGGGCAGGTCTGAGTCGCCGGTGGCGGCGGCGGAGGCGGTGGCGGCGGCACATAGGCCGGCGCCACTGCCCGTTGGCCGGTCCACCGCGCGCGAAGGGTCACGCCGACCGTCCGCGGTTCCGCGAGGAACGCCCCGTAAAGCTGGTTCGCGATGGCCGAGGTCGGCGATCCGAAGCGCATCACCTGCGCGACCGTGCCATTGTTTCCGCTGCTGCTTTGGAACGGCATGTTGAAGGCCACCTGCTCGTAATTGGTATCGAACAAGTTCTGGGCCCACAGCTCGATCGCCCAGCGGTCGGCGGAGTCGCGGACTCCGACACGCGCATTGGCAACGAAGAAGCCGTCCTGCAGCTTCTCGGGGAACAGGTCGGAGCCGGTGTTGAACTTCGACGTATAGCGTCC
>Ga0070674_100001039_pt1 | contig 14518 bp, 13 predicted proteins | sample KBSM33metaG_FD_65344 | JGI IMG/M metagenome (GOLD analysis project Ga0070674, IMG submission 65344) | Miscanthus rhizosphere microbial communities from Kellogg Biological Station, Michigan, USA - KBS M3-3 metaG | ecosystem: Host-associated > Plants > Roots > Rhizosphere > Soil ... | reverse complement strand
CCGCCCAGGAAGATGAGGGCGACGATCGCGACGATCGCGATCAGGGCGAGGATCAGCGCGTACTCCGCGAGACCCTGGCCTTCCTCGCGACGGAAGGACGAGATGAGAGCAAGAAGCTGCGTCATGTGTTGGTACCTCCTTTCCGGCGGATCTCCATGGCCCGAGGCCACGGGACGGGCAACGGTACGGGCCGGTCCCTGCGGTGTCAAACGCGCAGGGCTCGGATCCCGCAAGCCCGAAACGAACGAAGGGCCGCCAGGCCTCGAAAGGTCCGGCGGCCCTTGATCTTGTCCGTTCGGAACGACGACTAGATCGAGTCGCCGACCGTGCTCAGGATGGTGCTGACCTGGCCGCCCAGGAAGATGAGGGCGACGATCGCGACGATCGCGATCAGAGCGAGGATCAGCGCGTACTCCGCGAGACCCTGGCCCTCCTCGTCCCGACGAAGCGAGGCGAGGAACGAATTGAAGAGCGCCATGTGGCTGCCTCCTGGATGAGTACTCACCCCCAACAGTTCGAGGGCTGCGCCAATATATGGATGGACCCTGCGGAACGCATTAGCACGATGGTCCGGGTCGGTGCAGGACTCCCGTCATGCCTGCGAGCGTGGGTCAGCTGCCGCCCGCCGCGTCGATCGCGGCGCCGATCGCCGCCAGGACGTCGGCCACGGTGCCGCCGAACAGGCCGAGGATGACCACCGTGAAGACCGTGGTCAGGGCGAGGATCAGCCCGTATTCGACGAGGCCCTGCCCGGTCCGCGCGCGGTCGCGCACGTCAGCCCTCCGAGGCCGCCGGCAGCTGCACGACGAGCTGGAGTTCCGACCCCTCGTCCAGGAGCTCGGCGGCGACGCCGATGGTCGCGGCCCGACCCTGGATCTCCCGCCAGGCCGTCGGCGGGAGGGTGACGATCGATTCGCGTCGGGCGGTCTCGACGGCGTCGCGGGCGGCGGCCCGGCGGTCCTCCACCATGGCGGCCAGGGCGGGCGGCAGATCGGCGCTGCTGGGCACCGCGGCCTCCTCCGCCGCGGCGGCCGATGCGGCCTTCGGCGTGCGTGTTGCGTGCACCTTTGCCACCAGGACCTCACTCCAGTCGAGCTGCAGCGACACCTGGTCCGGGGCGCGCTCGAGGTAGGCGACGAGGGCCTCGTCGAGGATGCGGAAGAGGCCGCTCTCCAGCTCCATCGGCAGCCGCCGCTCCTGGCCGAGGGTCTCGAAATCGACCGTCAGGCCGGCCCGCTTGCCCCGCTCGCGAGTCGCGCGACGGAGGGTCGGGACGAGCCCGAGGTCGTCGAGGACCATCGGCCGGACGTCGAAGATGAAGGTCTTGGTGGCCTCGAGCGTCTGCTGGACCATGGCCACCAGCTGGCGGGTCTCGACCTGCGCGAGGGCCGGGTCCTTGCCGACAAGACGCTCCACGATCTGGGCCTGGAGGACGATGTTGGTGAGGCTCTGGGCGGGGCCGTCGTGCATCGCCCGGGCCAGCTCGCGACGCAGGTCCTCCTGGGCCGACAACAGCATCTTCGGGACCGCCGTTTCGCCCTCCGCGGGGGTTCCGGACCCGGTGCCGCGCGGCAACGAAGATGACGCCGGAGCCTCCGGATCGAGGCCGGCGGCCATCTCCGCATAGGCCGCCATGGTCTCGCGGTGGCGGGCCATCGCCCCGCGCTTGCCCTCGAGGACCTCGACCTGCGACTCCATGAGGGCGGCCCGCTTGGTGAGGGTGACCAGCTGGACGCTGAGCTCGGTGACCTCGTCGGTCTGCGCGTCCTTGGTCATGGCGGTGAGCTTGTCGGAGGCGGCGCTGCGGCGAGACTCGTGACGGGTCGCCTCGGCCTTGGCCTGGGTGACGAGCAGGTCCACCTCGCCGAGCTCGCGATCGAGGCGCGCGACCTCCTCGGCCAGCCTGGCGGTCAGCTCCGCGAGGCTCGCCGGCGAGGTGGGCGGCGTGGTGGCGGGTGCGTCGGTCATCGAATGGGGTGCGCGGTCGTCGCTGGGGTCGCGATGATGATCAGTCCTCCGGCATCCGGATCCAACCCTGGCGCATGGCGTACACCACCGCCTGGGTCCGGTCGTTCACGGACAGCTTGCGCAGGATCGAGCTCATGTGGTTCTTGACGGTCTGCTCGCTGATCGACAGCGCGTAGGCCACCTGCTTGTTCGTCATCCCCTGGGCGATGTTGTCGAGGATCTCGACCTCGCGCGGGGAGAGCGGCGCGAAGATCGGGGCCGCATCCTGGCCGTAGACGGCCAGCTCGCGGAACTCCTTGAGCACGCGCGAGGCGACGGCCGGCTTGGCGAAGACCTTGTCGTTGATGAGGTACTCGCCGGCCACGACGCGTCGGATGATCGTGACGAGGTCGTCCGGGCCGACATCCTTGAGGATGAAGGCGGCCGCGCCGGCCTTGATCGCGTCGAACAGCGCGTCCTCGTCCTCGCTGACGGCCAGGACGATGATCGCCGTCGAGGGCAGCTCGCGCTTGATGCGCTGCGTCGTCTCGATGCCGCCGGGCGCGGGCAGCGAGAGGTCCATCAGCACGACGTCGGGTGACGTCTCCAGCGCGCGATCGACCGCGCTCCGGGAATCGTCGGCCTCGCCGACGATCTCGAGATCCGGCTCACGTCCGAGGATGTTGGCGATCCCCACCCGGAAGAGGGCATGGTCGTCGACGATGAGGATCCGTGTCCGTTCCCCGAGGTTCCGGCGATCCGGACCTCCGCGCCGTCGTTCGGGCCCGCTGTAATCGACTCCGCTCATCTGCTCTCCTCTACTCCCGTCGCGCCATCGTTGGGGATCGCGAGCCTGACGACGGTGCCGCCGTCGGGTCGCGATCGAAGGTCCAGGCGAGCGCCGATCAGCTCGGCTCGCTCGCGCATGAATTGAAGGCCGAAGTGACGGCGGCCCTGGGCGGCCACCGCCTCGCTGTCGAAGCCGCGACCGTCGTCGCGGATCTCGAGGACGAACCCCTCGTCGTCCACCGAGGTGGAGATCGTCACGTTCGTCGCCGAGGCGTGCTTGTGGACATTCTGGAGCGCCTCCTGCGCGACGCGCAGCACGACGGTCCTGCCCGCCTCGCTGAGCCCGTCGGCCGGGCCGTCGAGGAAGGTCGTGATGGTCAGGCCGCTGACGGTCCGCGCGTGCTCGACGGCGTCGACGATGGCGGCGTCGAGTCCGACCTCGTCGAGGAGCGGCGGGCGGAGCTGGCTGATGAAGAGCCGCATGTCGCCGAGCTCGCGGCGGAGCAGCCCGCGCAGGTGCCGGAGCTCCGTCGCGGCGAGCCGCGGGTCGGTATCGAGGACGCGCTCGATGTACTCCACCTGGAAGATGGCGTTGGTCAGGCTCTGGGCCGGCCCGTCGTGGACCTCCTGGGCGAGCCTGGAGCGCTCGGCCTCCTCGGATTCGACGATCCGCATCGCCATGTCCTCGGATGTCGCGGGGCCGTCGGGCTGCGAGAGCAGCGTCTCGTCGCCGCGCTCGATGAAGAGCCGCGTCCGCTCGAGGGTGTGCTGGGCGAGCTCGAGCCGGGCCAGCTCGGCCTGGTGGTCGGCCAGCTCGAAGACCAGCCGGTCGACGTCGCGCTGCAGCGCGCGCGTGCGCGCCTCGTCGATCCCGACCGGCGCGCCGGCACCCGAGAGGCTCACGACGGCAGCCGTGCCGCTCGTGCCGGTTCCACCGGTGTCCGGCTCGCCCTCGAGCCGCTCGAGGTCGTCGCGAAGGGTCTGCCAGCGCGCGAGCTTCTCGTCGTACGCCTCCCGGTAGCGTTCCCGGATGCGCCGCAGCGAGGCCGCGCCCTCGCCGACCGCGGCGGTCGCCGCTGACTGGAGACCGTCGAAGCGGTCACCGCCGGCATGCGCCTCGGAGCGTGCTGCCTCCATGGACTTCGGAGTATAGGGGTCGTCTCTCATGGACAGACGACCTCGAAGGCTCGAACGTCGGCGAGCGGATCCGGCCGATCGGCCGGCGCGGCGCCGAGGTCGATCTCGCGGAAGCAGTCCGCGTCCTCGGTCGCGGTGTCGAGCACGGCCGGCCAGCGGCCGTGGCTGTCGCCCACGACCACGAGGAGGTGCGTGCCCGGGAACGCCGGGTCGTGGGCCAGGTCGAGGACGTCCGCCGGCGACTCGTCCGGCAGCGCGAGCGCCGGGATCCGCTGGCTCTCGGCGAGCCAGATCGGGAAGTTGGTGATGACCGGCCCGGCGGTCGCGTCGAGGGGATGGCCGGCGATGGCCATCCGCCGGCCGAGCTCCTCGTAGAGCGCGGCGGTCCCGCGCGATCCCTCGCCGAAGGACGGCAGCAAGGCGACCGAGAACAGGGCGGACCCGAAGATCCCGAGCAGCGCCCCGAGCCACGCCACGGGCCGCGTCCACCCGAGCCGGGTGCCGAGCCGGGCGATCCCGGCGTCGAGGGCCAGCAGCGCCGAGACGATCAGCAGCACGTGGGCCGGCCCGGCCGCGTGGAGGAACGTGCCCCACGTCGTGGCGACCGGGAAGACCAGGCTCGTGAACAGGAACGTGATCACCGACAGCAGGAGGACCGGTCGCAGCGCGGCGTCGCGGCCCTGCCACGGCAGCGCCAGCAGGCCGATGATCGACAGCGGAAGACCCGGCAGCAGCAGGACCGAGAACAAGTTGTGGACGATGCCTTCGACTCGCATCTCCACCAGCCGGGCCGGTCCGACCGCGAGGTAGCGGGCGAGGGTCGGCGGGTCGTTCCAGGCGAAGATGTCGAAGCCGGTCACGGACAGGGCGTTCGTCGCCGCCTGGCCCGGGAGCGGGCTCCCGAACACCACCCAGTCGCGGTACGCCCACGGCGCGAAGACCAGGACCGCCACGACGCCGGCCACCCCGACGAGCCGGACACGGGCCGCACCGTCGAGGCCGCCCGCACGGACCGCCACGACGGCCCAGACCAGGCCGATCCACAGCGCCTCGTTGCGGGTCAGCGCGGCGAGACCGATGAGGACGCCGAGACCGATGACCCGGGGGTCGGCGAGCCTCGCGCCGCGCGGGTCGCGGGCGATCCGCGTCATCAGCAGGCAGGCGCCGAGCGCCAGCGCCGCGAAGGGCATCGTGGAGTCGGGCAGCGCCGAGTGCAGGATCAGCGGCAGGTAGACCGCCGCGGTCAGGCCGCTGCCGAGGGCCAGCGTGCTCGCCCGGCCGTGCGGCAGGCCGCGCTCCTGGGCGACGTCGGCGGCGAGCCGCCAGGCCAGGACCGGGACCAGCGACCCGACGATCACCGACGACCACTGGGCGGCGGCGAAGCTCACGCCGCCGATCGCCATGGCGATGGCCGCGAGGAACGTCGGGAGCGGGAGCCAGACCTCGAACGCGGGCCGCGGGAACGTCAGCGGTGGCGTCCCGTAGCTCCACAGCGCGTCGGAGACCAGGCCGTGGCCCTCCACGAGGTTGCGCGCCACGCCGACGTAGTAGGCCGTGTCCTCGGGCTTCGGGAACACGATCTGCGAGGCGTACACGGCGCGGACGACGAACGCCACCGCGAAGACCAGCAGCGCGGACAGGATCGCTTCGCGGCGGCTCACGACGCGGAGAGCTCGAGCGGGTAGACGGCGAGCCGCACCGGATCGCCCTGGGTCATGACGGGCGCCCCGACCCAGGCCGGCCGCTGGCCGTCGAGGATCGGCTCCACGGCCGCCACGGAGTCGTTCCGGTCCAGCACGAGCCAGCGGATGTCGTAGGCCCGGGCGACCTCCTCGATCGTCTCGAGCGGGTCGTTGACGAGGACCACGCCCCCGTGCCCGGTCCAGTACTTCGTCCCGGACGCGTCGATGGACATCACGCGGTCCGTGTCGGCGGCACCGGCCTGCTCGAGCGCGGCCGCGACGGTCTCGAAGCGCGCCTGGCGGCTGGCCCAGTTCGCATGGACGAGCAGCGAGCCGGTGGCGGCCAGGACGAGGGCGAAGCCGATCGCCGCGCCGACGAAGATGCGCGTCGCCTGGTCCACGTCCCAAGCCGGCCGGCGCCGGGCGATCCAGACGACGCCGGCCACGATCCCCTCGAGCGCGAGGATGTAGGCGTACGGCGCGAGCGCGATGGCCGAGTGGATGAACGTCCCGCCGGGCACGTGGACCGCGGACACGAGGGCGGAGAAGCCGAAGAGGATGGCCGCGTAGGCGAAGAACGGCCCGAAGTCCAGCGAGCGCCGGCGAAGCCAGCCGCCGACGACCATGAACGGCGCGAGGACGAACCCCGCGACCAGGGTCGTGAAGATCATCACGGCCGCGATCAGCCCGCCGATCCGGCTCGCGATCAGCGGCCCGATCCCCATCCCGAGCAGGTGCTCGAGCGTGGCCGGCGTGGTGATGCTGTTCCACTCGCCGATGTCGCGGATGAACAGGACCTTGCCCGACGCGGTCGACGGTGAGAGCGAGCCGAAGACGGCCAGCTGGCGGATCCACCACGGCGCCATGACCAGCGCGAACAGCCCGACGCACGCCGCCGCCGACCAGAGCGGGATCGCCGGGGCGCGGGTCCCGGTCGATCGCCACGCGCGCCAGCGGTCCCAGGCGACGGCCAGGCCGAGCGCCGCCAGGACGAGCAGGCCGTCATTGCGCGACAGGGTGGCCAGGCCGGCAAGGAGGCCGGCGAGCGCGAACGAGCGCGGTGAGCCCCGGAGACCTCGCGCGCCCATCCACAGGGCGGCGACGACCAGCGGCTGGTAGAGCGAGAAATTGTCCGGCTGGACGAGGTAGACCGCGGACAGCAGCGGGATCGCGACGAGCACGCCCGCACCGACGGCCACGATGCCGCGCGAGCCGGCGTCGCGGGCGATCGCCCACGTCAGCGGGGCGGCCAGGGCGCCGAACAGGGCGAACGGGGCGGCGGACGCCCACGCGACGTTGCCGAAGATCGCCAGGAACGGGACCTGGACGATGGACGCGAGCGGCATCCAGTGCGCGTTCGAGGGGATCGGCAGGTCCGGGTACGCGGGGATCTTCCCGCCGACCTCGGCGAAGATCCAGATGAAGTCGACGTTGAACCCGCCGCCCGTCTGGAGCGATCGCGCCACGTCGACGTAGTAGGACGAATCGGGATACGCCGGTGCCGGGAAGTGCCAGATGAGCACGGCCCGGACGGCGAGGGCGAGCCCGTACAGCAGTAGGGGTGTACGCACGGCCGGTGCAGCGTAGCACCGGCCCTGTCGCCCCCAGACCGGTACTTAGGGGCTATCCGGAGGGGCCGGTCGGGGGTCGCCGGCGGGCCTCGGACCGGCCTTGCCGGCGGCCAGCGTGGAGAGCATGTACATCAGCAGGCGGGGACTGGCGAGAACCGAGAGCGCGACCGCCGCGAGCCATCCGAACCGCCCCCGCGAGGTCCGCAGCGCGAGCACGGCGAGGCCCGCGACCATCACCAGCCAGATGACCGGGGAGAGCTGGTACGGCGAGAGGTTGCGCACCGCGCCGACCTGCTCCAGATCGAGGAACGACAGGTACGCGAGGGTGCCGCCCGGCTCGAGGACGAACGTGACGAGACCGAGGACCGCCATGGCCCCGCCGAACCACGCCAGCGATCGCCAGTCCCGCCGGCCGATCCAGAAGACCGCGACCAGCGCCGGCAGCACCTTGAGGTTGGTCGCGAGGGCGACGGCCCACGGTGCGCCGACGGCCAGCAGGAACGTCACGGCGACCTGGGCCTGACCGACCGCCAGGCTCCACGCGATCGGCGCGGCCAGCCAGCCGAGGACCAGCCACGTCCAGCGGTCGCGGACGCCCATGCGGATCACGGTGAGGATGAAGAGCCCGATCAGCAGCGCTTCCCAGATCCGCGCCGCCGTCTCGAACGGCAGCAGGGCGAGGGGCCGGAAGGCGATGGCCAGCAGCGGTGGATAGCGATAGAAGGACGCCTCGTTGGTCCCGACGGCCTGCTCGTAGAGGGGGAGGCCCGCGTTCAGGCGCGCCCCGGCGTCGTAGTAGGCATGGACGTCGGCCAGCGGGTCCAGCTGGAGGTGGACCCGCAGCGTGTCGAAGCCGATCAGCGCGCCCAGCCAGGCCGCGGCGATCAGGACGTACCAGACGCGCCGCGGCACCGGCCCACGACCGGCGTCCGTCCAGAACGACCCCTCGGCGATCACGCGGGGACCGGCTCGAGGGCGGCCGGCCAGCGCCGGCCGGCGAGCATCCCCCCGACGACGATGGCGATCCCCAGCCACCAGCCCTGAGCGGTGGCGGTCGAGGTCAGCATGGCGGCCAGCAGGGCGAACTCCAGGCGGATGCGGAGCATGGCCGGCAGGAGGAACAGGCCGCTGAAGTCGTGCATGTTCGGGGTCACGAGCAGCATCAGCAGGCCCAGCCAGATGCCGGTCTCGGGACCGCGCAGGCGGAGCGCGACCAGGAGCGACGCGGCCGTCAGCAGGGCGACCACGGCCGCGGGAAGGTAGCGGAGGAGCGACGGGCCCATCGCGGCCCAGGTGGGATCCGAGGCGCGACCCAGCTGGGCGAGCCAGTCCCACCACAGCGCGATCCCGACCAGTGGCAGCGTCACCGCCACCACGACGACCCACGGCGCCACGCCGAGGAGCGCGGACCGGAGCGAGCGGCTCGCGATCGAGAGCCAGGCATGGATCTGGGTCGCCTTCACGCTCGCGACCGTCGCGGCATACCAGCCGATGCGCGGTGTCACCGCTCCCGGGCGCTCGAGGTCGCGCGGCTCGGGGTGGAGGTCGTGCGCGGCCGGCGCGCGCCAGAACGCGGCCACGAACGCCGCGAACAGCAGCAGCTGGACATTGGCGCCCCAGATGCTCCCGAGCATGGGCTCCCAGATGAGGACGATCGCCACGAACCGCCACGGGATGGCGAGCCGCCGACAGACCAGCAGGGCGACCGCGACCGCGAGCCCCGTCCAGGCGAGCCGGACCAGCTGCTCGGGCAGGAGCGTCAGCGGGGCGACGAACGGGAGCACGAACGGCGGATACAGGAACGGCGGCAGGACATCCGGGTTGGCGAACCCGTCCGCGACGTAGACCGTGCCGCCGTCGAGCCAGCGCTGCGCGGCGGCCAGCGGGATGGTCGCGTCGATGGCGACCGGGAAGGTCGTCACGACCCGCAGGTCCGTGACGAGGGCGACCGCTACCGCCATGGCGGCGAGCGCGAGCCGGACGATGGTCGTCGCCCGGGTCCCCGGCCCGAGCGCGACGGCGGTCGTAGTCACGTCGGGAAGTATCGACGCCGTGAACAGGGTCGCGACGGTACGATGGTCGTGTGTCGATCAGCGGCCCGGCCTGACAGGATCGATGGATGCCCGACGTGATCGACGGATGACCCCGGCCACCCGCGCCCTGCGCGACGGCGCGGTCATCGCCGGCCTCCTCTTCCTGGTCTACCTGTTCGTGATCATCGCCCCGCAGCAGGGCACGGTCGGGTTCGATGCCTTCGCCTACTGGTCGGTCGACATCGCCGACCCGTACAAGTCCGGCGTCGGCGGGCTCGGGGCGTTCAACTACTCGCCACCGATCGCCCGGCTCTTCGACCCGTTCGGCCTGCTCGAGTGGCCGACGTTCCTGTGGATCTGGCTGGCCCTGCTCGTCGGGAACCTGGTCTGGCTCGGCGGCCGCGGCGTCCGCGTGCTGTGGCTGCTCGCCCTCCCGCCGGTCGCGCTCGAGCTCTATCACGGCAACATCCATCTCTGGATCGCCGCCGCGATCGTGCTCGGGTTCCGCTATCCCTGGACCTGGGGGTTCGTGCTGCTGACCAAGGTCACGCCCGGCCTCGGTCTTGTCTGGTTCGCGGTCCGCCGCGAGTGGCGGGCGCTCGCGATCGCGCTCGGGGTCACCGGCGCCATCGTCGCGGTCTCGCTCCTGGTCGACTGGCACCTCTGGGCCGAGTGGGTCGCCTTCCTGACGAGCACGCCCGAGGGCGGGTCCGTGGCGCAGTTCCAGATCGCGATACCGCTCTGGGCCCGCCTCCCGGCCGCGCTCGCGATCGTCGTCTGGGGTGCGCTGACCGACCGGCGCTGGACCGTGCCGCTCGCCGCGACGCTGGCCCTGCCGGTCCTCTGGATCAGCGGCTTCGCGATCTGCGCCGCGTGCCTGCCGCTCGCGCGGCGCTCGTGGACCGACGGGCCGGCACCCCTGTCGATCTCGGCGATCCCCGCCGACCCGACGGCCGCATGACGGCCGCCGCCGGCTCGGGCGCGACCGCCCCGGCGAGCGCCGCGCCGCCACCACGGGGCGACGCGCGCTGGTGGCTGCCGGTGGTCTATCCCGCCGCGTTCCCGGTGGGCCTCGTCGTCCTGACCTGGGGCGAGGCGTCGGTCAACGTGCTCGAGATCATCCGGCCCCTGCTCGTGGCCCTGCTCATCGCGTTCGGCACGTCGATCGTGTGCAACCTGCTCGCCGGCGACCGCCGTTTCGGCGGCATCGCGACCACGGCGCTGATGGTCGCGCTCGTCATCGACCGGTACGAGGCAAGCCTCCTCCTGGCGGCCGTCGCGGTCGTGGTGATCATCCTGGCCCGGCTCCCCGGGGCCGGCGCGATGCGCTCGCTCTCGATCGTGAACCGTGGGCTGGCGCTGCTGTCGACGATCGCGTTCGTGACGATGCTGTTGGCGATCGCCGGGCGGCCCGGGCTCGTCGACAACGTCACCGAGGCGTTCCTCGCCCCGCCCGGTCCCGCCGAGCGGCCGATGCCGCCAGCGGGCACGCCCGACATCTTCGTGTACCTGATCGACGGCTACCCCGGCGCGGAGGCCTCCGCGCAGGCGGGCGCGACCTTCGACGCGACGGCGTTCCCCGACGCCCTGCGCGAACGGGGCTTCACCGTCCACGACGACTCGCGCACCAACTACCTCATCACCCGCCTGGTGATCCCCTCGATGCTCGAGGGACGGCATCTCGACGACATCCCGGCGCTGGCCAAGCCGTTCGGGCCGGACCAGGCGGTGGACGCCCAGCGGCTGCGCTCGGTCACCGAGCACGCGGCGAGCCTGGCGGCGATCCGCGCCGCGGGATACGACGTCATGTGGGTCTCGTCGGGCTTCAGCCACCTCGACACGCGCAACGTCGACCGGCGCATCGAGGCGCCGGGCCCGTCCGAGCTCGAGGTCGCGATCCTGCGGCAGTCGTTCATGGGGACCATCGTCCAGACGATCGACCCGGCCTTCTTCTCCGAGGCCATGCGCGTGCGGATCCGGGCGTCGTACGACGCGGCGACCGCCCTCGCGGCCGAACCGCATACGCGGCCGCGGTTCGTCTTCGTCCACGTCCCGGCGCCGCACCCGCCGACGGTCCTCAAGGCCGACGGCTCCGCCGAGGACGGCAGCCCGGACGCATCGGTGGCCAGCGCGATCGCCGGCCCGGAGTCGACGGAGCTCCGCCGCCAGCGGACCTTCGAGCAGGTCTCCGCGATCGACGACCTGACGATCGACGGCATCGACGCCCTGCAGAAGGCCGGCGACGGCTCGCCCGTGATCGTCCTGTTCTCTGACCACGGGACCGATGTCGGCTGGGACCCGAACGCGCCGTTGGCATCGGACCTGCGCGAGCGGCCGAGCGCGTTCCTCGCGACGCTCACGCCCGGCCATCCGGACCTGTACCGCGAGCCGACGACGCCGGTCAACATCATGGGGACGCTGACCAACGCGTATCTCGGCACGACCGTCCCGCACCAGCCGGACGTCACGTACGCCTACGACGGCTCCGTGCTGGACCTCGTGCCCATCGAGACCACGCCCGGCGACTGACGGCCGAGCGCGACCGCGAGCCAGACGGCGAACAGCGCCATCGCGATGACCGGGACCCGGATCGGCGGGCCTTCCACCGCGTTGGCGCTGACCCCGTTGGCGACCAGGATCACGAACGGGGCGATGGCGAGGATGACACCGGCCCGCCCGGCGTTCGGCATCTCGCGCAGCGCCCGGTAGGCGATCGCGGCCGCCGGCACGAGCAGCAGGTCGTCGTGCGGGTTGAGGTGCGCGCTCGTGAGCAGGCCGAGCACGATCGTCAGGGCGAAGCGGAGGTCGAAGTCGGTGGTCGTCGGCGACCAGCGGCCGCGCCACAGCCAGGCCACCGCGGCCAGTCCGAGCACCTGGACCACGAACCCGATGCCGTTGATGAGGCTCGCCTGCTCCGCCGCGCGGTCCGGCCCGATCAGCAGCGTGAGCGTGCCGCGGACGTTCCACATGACCGAGGGCCGGACGCTCAGCTCGTCGAACGTCGAGACGTAGCGCGACAGAAAGCGGAGGTAGTCGTCCCAGATCCCCGATCCGAGGACTTGGGTCGCGAGGACCGCCAGGATCGCGGCCACCACCAGGCCCGCGGCGATCGCCCGCCAGCGCCGGCCGACGAGCAGCATCAGGCCGAGACCCGCGACGGCCTGTGGCTTGATGGTCGCGAGGACGAGCCACGCCCCGGCCCAGCCGTCACGTGCCCGGCGAAGCGCGAGATAGGCCTCGAGGACGGCGACGCAGGCAAACAGCGAGAACGCGCCCTGGAAGAACGTGATCAGGAGCGGCGACGCCGCGAGCGAGACCGCGATGAGGACGCGTCGCTCGTCGCGCGACCACACGGTCGCGACGCCCGACCAGAGCCGGTAGACCAGCCAGGCCAGCAGGCCGACCTGGACGGCACCCCAGGCGAGATAGCTGATGGAGAGGGGCAGCAGCGCCAGCGGCACGAACGGCACGACGAGGTGCGGCGGATTGTTGAACGGGTTGAGGCCGGCCTCGAAGCTGCGCCCGCCGAGGATCGCCTGCTGGGTCGCCGTCTGCGTCCCGATGTCGTAGAGGTCCGCGCCGTGGCCGTGGGCCACGATCGTCCAGCCGGTGTAGAAGGCGGTGTAGTCGGCCTGTTCGGTGTGGCCGCCGACGATCAGCGCCAGCCACAGCCCGACGTAGATCGCGAAGACGCCGAGTCCCAGCGCCGTCAGGGTCAGCGCGATGCGACGGCGCGTCGGGCCCTCCGGCGTTGCGTCCATCCCGCCTCCGTGCTTGCCGGTGTCGCGCCGCAGCCTAGCAGGACCATCGAGCCGCGACCCGTCCCGTAGACTTCCGCCGATGTCCCTGCCCGCCAGCCTGACCATCGTCCTCCCTGCCTTCGACGAGGAGGCGCGCATCGGCCCGGCGCTCGACGAGCTGTTCGGGTACCTGCGCCGCGGCGGCGAGCGCGCGCGGGACGGGGCTCCGGGCGCGGCCGGCCTGCCTGAGCGGATCGAGATCCTGGTCGTCGACGACGGCAGCACCGATGCGACGGCGGCGCTCGTGACGGCGCGGCCGGAGGCCCAGGTCCCGGATGACGTGACGCCGCGGCTGCGGCTCCTGTCAGTGCCACACGGCGGGAAGGGGGCCGCGGTCCGCAGCGGCATGCTCGCCGCGACCTCGGACCTGATCATCTTCGCCGACGCGGACATGGCGACCCCGCCGGACCAGCTGCCGCTGATGGTGACGGCGCTCCGGGACCACGACGTGGCCCTGGGGTCGAGGATCCAGCCTGACGGCCGCGACATGCGCGCCACCCAGCCTGCCTACCGGCGGCTGCTCGGGAAGGTCTTCCACCTCCTGGCCTCGATCTGGGTCGTCGGCCCCGTCCAGGACACCCAGTGCGGGTTCAAGGGCTTCACGCGGGCCGCGGCGCACGACCTCTTCGCGCGGCAGCGCATCACCAGCATCGTCTTCGACGTGGAGCTCATCTACCTGGTCCGCCATCGCGGGTACTCGATGGCGATCGTCCCGATCCGCTGGGACGACCGGCGCGGCTCGCGGATGCGGGCGCGGCCGGGCCTGGCCGTCCGCGTCGCCTGGGATCTCTTCCGGATCCCGCTCATCCACCGGCGGAGCGGACGAGGCGCCGGCCGGCCCGCATGACCGGGGCGATCCCTTCCACGAGCCCCGGCCGACTCGGCCGCGCGGCCCTCCCCATCGTCGCCATCGCCGTCTTCGCGGCCGGCGTCGGGCTGACCCTTGCCGTCGCCGGCGACACGCTCGGCTTCGACTTCCGCGCGTACTACCAGGCGGCTCGACGCCTCCTCGACGGCGGCCCGCTGTACATCACGGACTTCGCGGCGATCGGGCCGTTCGGGCTGTACCTCTACCCGCCCACCGCGATCCTCCTGGTGCTCCCGCTGGCGCTCCTGACCGAGACGACGGCGGTCCTGACCTGGACCGCGCTGATGATCGCGGCCTTCGCACTCGGGGTCCTCGTCCTCCCGGTGTCGCGGACCGTCCGTTGGTGGATCGTGCTGCTGGCCGGTCTGTCGTGGCCGTTCGCCTATGCGATCAAGCTGGGCCAGGTCGGCCCGCTGCTCTTCCTGGCCTTCGCCGTCGGCTGGCGCTGGCTGGACGACCCGGTCCGCCTCGGCGCCAGCACCGCCATCGGCACCGCGGTCAAGCTGCAGCCCGGGCTCGTGTTCGTCTGGGCCGCGCTGACCGGTCGCTGGCGGGCGGTCGGTGTCGGCGTCGCCGTGCTCGCGGCCCTCGCCGTCGTGGCGACGCTGCTGGCCGGGCCGTCCGCCTGGTCGGACTTCCTGGCCGTCATCCGGACGATCGCCGAGCCGATCACGACGCCGAACAACGTGAC
>Ga0070674_100001038_pt1 | contig 14532 bp, 13 predicted proteins | sample KBSM33metaG_FD_65344 | JGI IMG/M metagenome (GOLD analysis project Ga0070674, IMG submission 65344) | Miscanthus rhizosphere microbial communities from Kellogg Biological Station, Michigan, USA - KBS M3-3 metaG | ecosystem: Host-associated > Plants > Roots > Rhizosphere > Soil ... | reverse complement strand
GCCGAGGTGGCCGAGAGCGCGCGCGACATCGACTTCGCGATGCGCTGGGGCTTCGGCGTCAGCCAGGGCCCGTTCGAGCTCTGGCAGGCCGCCGGCTGGGGCCAGGTCGCGCAGTGGATCAAGGAAGACATCGATGCCGGCAAGGCGCTCAGCAACGCGCCGCTGCCGGCGTGGGTGTTCGAGGGGCCGGTCGCCAGCAATCAGGGCGTGCATCGCGCCGAAGGCTCGTGGAGCCCGGCGCACGCGCGCTGGGTGCCGGGCAGCACGCTGCCGGTCTACCAGCGCCAGGCATTCGCGGAAAACGTGCTCGGCGCCGACGCGCCGGCCGCGCTGAAGTCGGGCACCGAGGAGTTCCGCAACGACGAGGTGCGGGTCTGGAGCCACGACGGCGAGGTGCTGATCGCGAGCATCACCGCGAAGCTGCACCTGATCAGCCCGCTCGTCATCGAAGGCCTGCAGAAGGCGCTCGAGATCGCCGAGTCGAAGTACCGGGGCCTCGTGCTCTGGTCGCCGGACGACGTGTTCTCGGCCGGCGCCAACCTCGAGGCGCTGATGCCGGTCTTCATGAAGTCGGGCGCGAAGGGAATCGAGCCCGAGATCAAGAAGTTGCAGGACATGCTGCTGCGAATGCGCTATTCGACCGTGCCGGTCGTTTCAGCGTTGCGCGGCATCGCTCTCGGCGGCGGCTGCGAGATCGCGCTCTACTCGGCGCGCCGCGTCGCCGCGATGGAGAGCTACGTCGGGCTGGTCGAGGTCGGCGTCGGTCTGATCCCGGCCGGCGGCGGCCTCGCCTATATCGCTCGGCGCGCGGCCGAGATGGCCGGCGCCGCGAACGCGAACGCCGACCTCCTCGCGTTCCTGCGCGACGGCTTCACGAACGCGGCGATGGCGAAGGTCGGCACCAGCGCGATCGAGAGCCGCCGGCTCGGCTACCTGCTGTGGAGCGACGTCGTCGTACCGCACAAGGACGAGTTGCTGCACGTCGCCAGCACCCAGGCGAAGGCGATGCACGAGAGCGGCTACCGGCCGCCGGCGCGCACGCCGTTCCCGGTCGCCGGCCGCTCGGCGATCGCGACGATCAAGGCCCAGCTCGCGAACATGCGCGACGGCGGCTTCATCAGCGCGCACGACTTCCACATCTCGGCGCTGATCGCCGACGTGCTGTGCGGCGGCGACGTCGATGCCGGCTCGCTGGCCAGCGAGGAGTATCTGATGGCGCTCGAGCGCAGGCACTTCTGCAGCCTGCTCGAACATCCGAAGACGCAGGAACGGATCATGGGCATGCTGCAGACCGGCAAGCCGGTCAGGAATTGAATCCCCCCGAAGCGCCTTCGGCGCCTCCCCACAGGGGCGCCGCTGGCGGACCGGCAAAGCCGGATCTGCGGCGGCTGCTTGAGTCGACAGACCCATGATCCGTGTTTTCATCGAAACGAAGGCGGCAACGACATGAGCAAGCAAGTTCAAGAGGCGTACATCGTCGCGGCAACCCGCACGCCGATCGGCAAGGCGCCGCGCGGCTATTTCAGGAACACCCGCTCCGACGACCTGCTGGTCCTCGCGATCCAGAGCGCGCTGAAGCAGGTGCCGACCCTCGATCCGAAGGCGATCGAGGATGCGGTGATCGGGTGTTCGTTCCCCGAGGGCGAACAGGGCATGAACATGGCGCGCATCGCGGTCACCTTGGCCGGCCTGCCGCACTCGGTCGGCGGCATCACGGTCAACCGGTTCTGCGCATCGGGCCTGTCGGCGGTGCAGATGGCGGCCGACCGGATCCGCGTCGGCGAGGCCGACGTGATGATCGCCGGCGGGGCCGAATCGATGAGCCTGGTGCCGATGGGCGGCAACAAGCCGTCGTTCAACCCGCGCGTGTTTGCCGCCGACGAGAACGTCGGTATCGCCTACGGCATGGGACTGACGGCCGAGAAGGTCGCTGCACAGTGGAAGGTCACCCGCGAAGCGCAGGACGAGTTCGCGCTGCAGTCGCACCTGAAGGCGCTAAAGGCGCAGCAGAGCGGCGAGTTCAACGACGAGACGACGGCGGTCGAGGTCATCGATCGCTTTCCGGACCTCGCGCGCGGTGAGCCGGGGACACGCACCCGCATCGTGACGCTCGACGAAGGTCCCCGCCCGGACACGTCGATCGAGGGCCTCGCGAAGCTGCGACCGGTGTTCGCGGCGAAGGGCTCGGTCACCGCGGGCAACAGTTCGCAGACCAGCGACGGCGCCGGCGCACTGATCCTCGCCAGCGAGAAGGCCGTCCAGCAGTTCGACCTGAAGCCGCTGGCGCGCTTCGTCAGCTTCGCGAGCCGCGGCGTCCCGCCCGAGATCATGGGCATCGGCCCGATCGAGGCGATCCCGGCCGCGCTGCGCTACGCCGGCCTGCAGATCGCCGACATGGACTGGATCGAACTGAACGAGGCTTTCGCGGCGCAGGCGCTGGCCGTCATCGACACCGTCAAGCTCGATCGGACGAAGGTCAACCCGATGGGCGGCGCGATCGCGCTCGGCCATCCGCTCGGGGCGACCGGTGCGATCCGTTCGGCGACCGTCGTGCACGCGCTGCGCCGCCACAACCTGAAGTACGGCATGGTCACGATGTGTGTCGGTACCGGGCAGGGTGCCGCCGGAATCTTCGAACGCGTCTGAGCGAGAAAACAGCATGAGCATCAAGACCGCCACCCTGAACGGCGTCGCGACGATCGAGATCGCACGTCCGGAGAAGAAGAACGCGATCACGCAGGCGATGTACCGCGCGATGGCCGAAGCGGTCGAGGCCGCGGTCGCCGATCCGGCGGTGCGCGCCCTGCTGCTGACCGGCCAGCCGGGCATCTTCACGTCGGGCAACGACATCGAGGATTTCATGCAGCGGCCGCCCGGCAATCTCGAATCGCCGGCGTTCGGCTTCATGCGCGCGCTGATCGGCTGCGACAAGCCGGTCGTCGCCGCGGTCACCGGCGCTGCGATCGGGATCGGCACGACGATGCTGCTGCACTGCGACTTCGTCTACGTATCCGACGAGGCGCGCCTCGCGATGCCGTTCGTCAGCCTCGGCCTGGTGCCGGAGTTCGGCTCGAGCCTGATCGTGCCGCAGCTGATGGGAAACGTGCGGGCGGCCGACAAGCTGCTGCTCGGCGACCCGTTCACCGGCGCCGAGGCGGTCGAGGCCGGCATCGCGAGCGCGGTCCTTCCCGCCCCCGAGGTCGTCAACCATGCACGGCGGGTCGCCGAGCGCTTCAATGCGCTGCCGCCCGGCGCGGTGCGCGAGACCAAGCGCCTGATGCGGCGCGCGCGCAACGCCGCAGTGCTCGAGACGATCGGCGTCGAAGGCGGCGTGTTCGCGCAGCGCCTGCAGAGCCCCGAGGCCAAGGAAGCGTTCAGCGCCTTCTTCCAGAAGCGCAAGCCCGACTTCTCGCAGTTCTGAGCCGATCGATCCCGCCGGCTTGTCGCGCCATCGCATGTCGCTCGCGCTGAAGCTCGTGCTGTCGCCGCTGCTGGTCGCGCAGGCGATGACGACGCGGCGCCGCGCGCTGGTCCTGCCCGAGGCCGAAGGCCCGCGCGAAGGTCGACTCGGCGCGCGAGGCGGGCGTGCAGTGCGGCTGCTGCTCGCCGGCGACTCGTCGGCGGCCGGTGTCGGCGTGACCCATCAGCGCCATGCGGTCGCCGGCCATCTTGCAGCCGCGCTGCGGTATCGGCTGCGCCGCCCGGTCGAATGGGTGCTGCGGGCGCGCTCCGGGCTGACCACACGCCAGCTGCACGATCTGCTGCAGGCCGAGCCGCCGGCGGCGGTCGATGTCGCGGTCGTCGTGACCGGGGTCAACGACGTGATCGACCAGGTGCCCAGTGCGCGCGCCGTGGAGCACCGCGCTGCGATCGCCGACTGGCTTTTCGAACGCCGGCTCGCCCGCCACGTCCTCTTCGCGCCGCTGCCGCCGATCGGCCGCTTCCCGCTGCTGCCGCAACCGTTGCGGCACGTGCTGGGCGCCGACGCGCTGCGCCACGACGAAGCGCTGGCGCGCTGGGCGAGCGGGCGCCAGAATGTCTCGCACATCGCCGTCGACCTCGATCTGACGGCTGACGTGATGGCCGCGGACGGCTTCCACCCTGGCGAGCCGGTCTACCGGGCCTGCGGCGAGGCGTTCGCGCGGCACATCGCAACAACGGTCTGGCCCGCGCTCGAGGCGCGGGCGACCGGCTGAGCGACGAACCGAAAAGAAGCCCAACCCATCCACAGGGAGAAGACGATGGATCTCAAAGGCAAGACGCTCTTCATCACCGGCGCGTCGCGCGGCATCGGCCTGGCGATCGCGAAGCGCGCCGCGCGCGACGGCGCCCGCGTCGCGGTCGCGGCGAAGACGACCGAGGCCCATCCGAAGCTGCCCGGCACGATCTTCAGCGCGGCCGAGGAGCTCGAGGCGGCCGGCGGCCAGGCGCTGCCGCTGCAGTGCGATATCCGCGACGAGCAGAGCGTGCACGAAGCGGTCGCGAAGACTGTCGAGCGCTTCGGCGGCATCGACATCCTCGTCAACAACGCCAGCGCGATCAGCCTGACCCGCACGCCGGAGACGCCGATGAAGCGCTTCGACCTGATGTTCGGCGTCAACGTGCGTGGCACCTACCTGTGCACCCAGGCCTGCCTGCCGCATCTGCTGGCGTCGGCGCTCGCCGGGCGCAGCCCGCACGTGCTGACGATGTCGCCGCCGCTGTCGATGAAGCCGCACTGGTTCGAGCACCACACCGCCTACACGATGGCGAAATACGGCATGAGCATGTGCACGCTCGGCCATGCGGCCGAGTTCAAGGCGCAGGGCATCGGGGTCAACAGCCTGTGGCCGCGCACCGCGATCGCGACCGCGGCGCTGCAGATGATTCCGGGCGCCGATCTCGGCCGCTGCCGCACGCCGGAGATCCTGGCCGACGCCGCCTACCTGATCCTGACCAGCGACCCGAAGACGACGACCGGCAACTTCTTCATCGACGACGAGCTGCTCGCGCGTCACGGCATCACCGACCTCGACCGCTACAGCGTGACGCCCGGTACGACCCGGTTCATTCCCGACTTCTTCGTGGACTGAGAGGCCGGGTCCGATGCTCCAGTGGCGGATCGGCGCGGTGACGGTCTCGCAGATCGTCGAATCGAAGGGCGCGAGTCCGCCGTCGTTCTTCTTCGCCGCCGTCGAGCCGGCCGACGTGCAGCGGCACGCCTGGCTGCGACCCCACTTCGCGCACCGCGACGGCCGGCTGTTCGCGTCGGTGCACGCGTTCGTGATCGAGTCCGAAGGCCGGCGCATCGTCGTCGATACCTGCGTGGGCAATGACAAGCCGCGCGCGATCGCGATGTGGAATCATCTGCACGGTCCGTTCCTCGACCAGATGACGGCCGCCGGCTTCGCGCCGGAATCGATCGACACGGTGCTCTGCACCCACCTGCACATCGACCACGTCGGCTGGAACACGCGCCTCGTCGACGGCCGCTGGCGGCCGACGTTTCCGAACGCGCGCTACCTGTTCGGCCGCATCGAGCTCGCGCACTGGTCGGCGACGCACGACGCCGACGAGCGCCAGATCCTCGTCGATTCGGTGCAGCCGGTGATCGATGCCGGCCTCGCCGACCCGGTCGAGAGCGACCATGTCATCACGTCGGAAGTGCGCCTCGAGCCGACACCCGGCCACACGCCGGGACACGTGAGCGTGCGGATCCGTTCCGAGGGCAGCGAGGCGGTGATCACCGGCGACCTGATGCACCACCCGATCCAGTGCTGCGAGCCGGACTGGTCGGTGCACTTCGACGTCGATCCGCAGCAGGCGCGGGCGACGCGCCGGGCGTTCCTGGAGCGCCAGGCCGATCGGCCGGTGCTCGTGCTCGGCACCCACTTCGCTGCGCCGACCGGCGGCTGGATCATGCGGGACGGTGCCGCCTGGAGGTTCGCGACCGACGAATCGTGTCTCGCCGGTGGCGTTGCCGGGAACGGCGGGAGCGCCCGACGAAGCGCCAGGACGTCGCCGTAGGGACAGGCGCGCGTCAGGTCGCGGGAATCTCGCGCGGCCGGCCGTTGCGGTCGATCGCGACGTAGGTCAGGTTCGCCTCGGTGACCTTGACGACGTGCAGGTCGGCCGGGTTGCGTTCAGCGTAGACCTCGACGTTGACGGTGACCGACGTCCTGCCGACGCGCGTGACCTTGGCATAGAAGCTCAGCAGGTCGCCCATCGACACCGGCTGCTTGAAGACGAACTGGTTGACCGCGACGGTGGCGATCCGGCCCTTCGCGATGCGCGCCGGGATCACCGCGCCGGCGAGGTCGACCTGCGCCATGATCCAGCCGCCGAAGATGTCGCCGTTGCCGTTTGCGTCGGCCGGCATCGGGCTCACCCGCATCACCAGCTGCCGGTCGTCCGGCAATTGAAGCGGAGCGAGGGAGTCGAGGCTGGCGCTTGAAATCTGGGGCATATTGCTTCACGTGGACGGGACTGCCGTCGATTCTTTCACCTTTTCCCTTCCGTCCCCTCCGTTCTCCGATGCGCCGCGAGACACTTTCCGCCCCCGTGCCGGCCGGCGCCGCGCCCAAGCGTGAGGGCTCGGACTGGACGACGCTGAAGAAGCTCGTCCCGTACGTGTGGGAGTGGCGCTGGCGCGTGCTGGTCGCGCTGTCGTTCCTGGTCGCGGCCAAGCTCGCCAACATCGGCGTGCCGCTGGTTCTGAAGAGCCTGGTCGACGCGCTCGCGCTGAAGCCCGGCGATCCGCGCGCCGCGCTGGTCGTCCCGTTCGGGCTGCTGATCGCCTATGGCCTGTTGCGCCTGTCGATCACGCTGTTTACCGAGCTGCGCGAGTTCCTCTTCTATCCGGTTGCCGCGCGCATCGCGCGCCGCGTGTCGCTCGAGGCGTTCGAGCATCTGCTGAACCTGAGCCTGCGATTCCATCTCGAGCGCCAGACCGGCGGCGTCTCGCGCGACATCGAGCGCGGCTCGCGCTCGATCCAGTCGCTGCTGAACTACACCATCTACAACATCCTGCCGACGCTGGTCGAGATCGTGCTGGTGATCGTGCTGCTGTCGTCGAAGTTCGACGTCTGGTTCGCCGTCATCACGTTTGGCGCGCTGCTGCTTTACGTGGGCTTCACCGTGACGGTCACCGAGTGGCGCACGCATTTCCGGCGCGCGATGAACGAGCAGGACTCGAAGGCCAACACGAAGGCGGTCGACGCGCTGATCAACTACGAGACGGTCAAGTACTTCTCGAACGAGCGTTTCGAGCAGGCCCGCTACGACGAGAACCTGCAGCGCCTCGAGAAGGCCTCGATCAAGTCGCAGACCTCGCTGTCGGTGCTGAATCTCGGCCAGAGCCTGATCATCGCGGTGGCGGTGACGCTGCTGGTCTGGCGCGCGACCGCCGGCGTCGTCGCCGGCACGATGACGCTCGGCGATCTCGTGCTCGTCAACGCGCTGATGATCCAGCTCTACATCCCGCTGAACTTCCTGGGCGTGATCTACCGCGAGATCAAGCAGTCGCTGATCGACCTCGAGAAGATGTTCGCGCTGCTCGGCCAGAACCGCGAGATCGCCGACGCGCCCGGTGCGAAGCCGCTGGTCGCGCGCGGCGGCGCAGTCCGCTTCGAGAACGTGCGCTTCGGCTACGACCCGGACCGGACGATCCTGCACGGCATCAGCTTCGAGATCCCGGCCGGCCAGAAGGTCGCGGTCGTCGGGCCGTCTGGGTCGGGCAAGAGCACGCTGGCGCGGCTGCTGTTCCGCTTCTACGACGTCAACGCCGGCCGGATCTCGATCGACGGCCAGGACATCCGCGAGGTCACGCAGCAGAGCCTGCGCCAGTCGCTCGGCATCGTGCCCCAGGACACGGTGCTCTTCAACGACACGGTCGAATACAACATCGCGTACGGCCGCACCGGCGCCGGCCGCCCCGAGGTCGAGGGCGCGGCGCGCGCGGCGCACATTCACTCGTTCATCGCGTCGACCCCGAGGGGCTACGAGACGATGGTCGGCGAGCGCGGGCTGAAGCTGTCGGGCGGCGAGAAGCAGCGCGTCGCGATCGCCCGCACCTTGCTGAAGAACCCGCCGGTGCTGATCTTCGACGAGGCGACGTCGGCGCTCGATTCGGCCAACGAGCGGGCGATCCAGGCCGAGCTGCAGAACGCCGCCCGCAACAAGACGGCGCTGGTCATCGCCCACCGGTTGTCGACGGTCGTCGACGCACACCAGATCCTCGTGATGGAGGCCGGCCGCATCCTCGAACGCGGCACCCATGCCGAGCTGATGGCGATGGGCGGCCGCTACGCCCAGATGTGGGCCCTGCAGCAGGCCGACGCGAAGAAGGGCGCCGCGCTGGAGGCCGCCGCCCCGTGAGCCGCGCCAGCGCGGGCCTACACTGGCCGGCGTGGAAACGAAGTGGCTCGAGGACTTCATCAGCCTGGCCGAGACGCGCAGCTTCTCGCGCTCGGCTCAGCTGCGCCACATCACGCAGCCGGCGTTCTCGCGCCGCATCCAGTCGCTCGAAGCGTGGGCCGGCATCGACCTGGTCGACCGCTCGTCGTATCCGACCTGCCTGACGCCGGCCGGCGAGACGCTGCACGCGCAGGCGCTCGAGATCATCGGCTCGCTGCAGGCGACCCGCAACATGATGCGCAGCCACGCCGCGGCGGGCGCCGACGTGGTCGAGTTCGCGGTGCCGCATTCGCTCGCGTTCACGTTCTTCCCGCACTGGGTGATGGACCTGCGCCAGCGCTTCGCGGCGCTGAAGAGCCGCCTGATCGCGCTCAACGTGCACGACGCGGCGATGCATCTGACCGAAGGCGGCTGCGATCTGCTGCTAGCCTACCACCACGCGTCGCAGCCGCTGCCGCTGCCGCCCGAGCGCTACGAGATGCTGACCCTCGGCGTCGAGACGCTTGCTGCCTATGCGAAGGCCGATGCGAACGGCGAGCCGCTGTTCCGCGTGCCCGCGCCGCCGGGACACCGCGTTCCGTTCCTCAGCTACGCGTCGGGCGCGTACCTCGGCCGGATGGTCGAGGCGATCACGCGGCTCGCGCCGACGCCGCTGAACCTCGAATCGATCTACGAGACCGACATGGCCGAGGGCCTGAAGGCGATGGCGATCGAGGGTCACGGTCTTGCATTTTTGCCGACCAACTCGGTCGCTCGCGAGCTGAATGCCGGCCGCCTGGTCCGCGCCGCGCCACCCGGCCTGCACGAGGTGACGATGGAGATCCGCATCTACCGCGAGCGGCCCGAGGTCGCGCGCCACACCAAGCCGGCCGCCGCGGCGCTGTGGACGTTCCTGAGCGAGAGTGCGGCGGCGGCGCCGGTCCTGCGCACCGGGACCTGAGAAGCGGGGGGGTCGCCCCCGGCACAAACCCTGCTTTCCGGGGAAATACGAGAAAGGCGGTCAGCCTGCATCCCTAGAATCCCGTTGCATCCGTTCCACCGTTCCACTGCTCTCTCAGGAGTTCGTATGAAGAAAACGTTGATGTCCGCGGCCGCGGTCATGACCTTGGCGTTCGGTCTGACGGGCGTCGCGCTCGCCCAGGACACGCTGAAGAAGATCAAGGACAGCGGCTCCATCACGATGGGCGTGCGCGAGTCGTCCGGAGCCCTGGCCTACACCCTCGGCGACGGCAAGTACACGGGCTTCCACTACGACGTCTGCCAGAAGGTCATCGCCGACATCCAGAAGCAGCTCGGCATGGCGAAGATCGACGTCAAGTACCAGCCGGTCACCTCGCAGAACCGGATCCCGCTGGTCCAGAACGGCACCGTCGACATCGAGTGCGGCTCGACGACCAACAACGCGGCGCGCCTGAAGGACGTCTCGTTCGCGCCGACCCTCTATGTCGAGGAAGTGCGCATCGCCGTGAAGGCGAACGGCGGCATCACCGGCATCGCCGGGCTGAAAGACAAGACCGTCGCGACGACGACCGGCACGACGTCGGTGCAGCTGCTGCGCAAGAACAAGCGCGCCCAGGGCCTGGACTTCAAGGAACTGAACGGCAAGGACCACTCCGACAGCTTCCTGCTGCTCGAATCGGGCCGCGCCGACGCGTTCGTGATGGACGGCCAGATCCTCGCCGGCCTGATCTCGAAGTCGAAGAACCCGGCCGATTTCAAGATCGTCGGCGAGCCGCTCAGCGTCGAGCCGATCGCCATCATGTACCGCAAGGACGACCCCGGCTTCAAGAAGGCGGTCGACGACAGCGTCAAGGCGCTGGCGAAGAGCGGCGAAGCCGCCAAGCTGTACGACAAGTGGTTCATGCAGCCGATCCCGCCGGCCAACACCAAGGTCAACCTGCCACCCAGCGATGCGACGAAGGCGGCCTGGGCCAACCCGACCGACAAGCCGCTCGAGGAGTACGCCCAGCCCTGAACTGATCGCAAGTCAAGGGCAAGAACGCCTCAGGTAAGCCCTTAGCGCCCTCGGCGCGGAGTTTGCTTACAGTGGCGCAGAGCGCGGCGCGGAGCCATTCGCGTCGCGCTTTTCATTTGCCGAACCGCTGCAGCGGACCATCTCGGGGGAGCACGCGTTGAACAGTACATGGGACTGGCAGTTCTTCCTGAAGGACACCGGCGACGGGCGCACGTACTTCGAATGGCTGCTGTCGGCCTGGGGCTGGACGCTGTCGGTGGCGGTTCTCGCTCTGGTCGTCGCGCTCGCGGTCGGCTCGTTGATGGGAATCCTGCGCACCACGCCGAATCCCTGGTTCGTCGCGATCGGCAATGCCTGGACCGAACTGTTCCGCAACATACCGTTGCTGGTGCAGCTCTTCCTCTGGTACCACGTGCTGCCGTCGATCTTCCTGAGCCTGCGGGCGATTCCGAGCTTCCTGCTGGTCGTCTTCGCGCTCGGCTTCTTCACGTCGGCGCGGATCTCGGAACAGGTGAAGGCGGGCATCCAGTCGCTGCCGAAAGGGCAGCGCTACGCCGGTCTTGCGATGGGCCTGACATTGCCGCAGACGTACCGGCACGTGCTGTTGCCGATGGCCTACCGGATCATCATCCCGCCCTTGACCAGCGAGTCGATGAACATCATCAAGAACACCTCGGTCGCATTCGCCGTCAGCGTCGCCGAGCTGACGATGTTCGCGATGCAGGCCCAGGAGGAAACGTCGCGCGGCATCGAGGTCTACCTCGCGGTCACGGCGCTGTACTTCGTTTCCGCGTTCTTCGTGAACCGGGTCGCCCACTTCGTCGAGATGCGGGTGCAGGTGCCGGGGATGATCGGGGGTGCCAAGTGAACCTCGACTTCTCGTTCCTGAACTGGGCGGTCATCAGCAGCTTCGTGCTGAAGGGCTTCCTGTTCTCGGTGCAGCTGACCGTGATCGCGATGGTCGGCGGCATCGCGCTCGGCACGCTGATCGCGCTGATGCGGCTGTCCGGCAAGCCGTGGCTGGTGATGCCGGCAGCGGCGTACGTCAACACGCTGCGCTCGATTCCGCTGGTGATGGTGATCCTGTGGTGCTTCCTGCTGATCCCGGGGGGTTTCTACGGCGCGATCGCCGGCGACTTCGGCCGCAACCACCGATCCGAGATCTCGGCGATCGTGACCTTCACGATCTTCGAGGCGGCCTACTACTCGGAGATCATGCGGGCCGGTATCCAGTCGGTCTCGCGCGGCCAGGTCTACGCCGGCTACGCGGTCGGGATGACCTATCCGCAGTGCATGAAGCTGATCGTGCTGCCGCAGGCCTTCCGAAACATGCTGCCGGTGCTGCTCACGCAGACCGTCATCCTGTTTCAGGACACGTCGCTGGTCTATGCGATCGGCGCCTACGACCTGCTGAAGGGCTTCGAGGTCGCCGGCAAGAACTTCAACCGGCCGGTCGAGACCTACCTCGTCGCGGCGGTCGTCTACTTCGTCATCTGCTTCTCGCTGTCGATGCTGGTGCGCCAGTTGCAGAAGAAGATCGCCATCATCCGCTGATCGCCAGTCAGGACACCACATGATCGACATCAAGAACGTCTCGAAGTGGTACGGCAGCTTCCAGGTGCTGACCGACTGCACGACCTCGATCCAGAAGGGTGAGGTCGTCGTCGTCTGCGGACCGTCGGGCTCCGGCAAATCGACCCTGATCAAGACCGTCAATGCGCTGGAGCCGATCCAGAAGGGCGACATCGTCGTCGACGGCACGTCGATCGTCGACCCGAAGACGAACCTGCCGAAGCTGCGCTCGCGGGTCGGCATGGTCTTCCAGCACTTCGAGCTGTTCCCGCACCTGACCGTCACGCAGAACCTGACCTTGGCCCAGATCAAGGTGCTGAACCGCTCGATGGACGAGGCCAAGACGCGCGGCCTGAAGATGCTCGACCGCGTCGGCCTGATGGTCCAGAAGGACAAGTTCCCCGGTCAGCTGTCCGGCGGCCAGCAGCAGCGCGTCGCGATCGCGCGCGCCCTCAGCATGGACCCGATCGTGATGCTGTTCGACGAGCCGACCTCCGCGCTCGACCCCGAGATGGTCGGCGAGGTGCTCGACGTCATGATCAAGCTCGCCGAATATGGCATGACGATGATGGTCGTCACCCACGAGATGGGTTTCGCCCGCAAGGTCAGCCATCGCGTGATCTTCATGGACGCCGGCAAGATCGTCGAGGATTGCACGCGCGAAGAGTTCTTCGGCAACCCCGACGCGCGGTCGCCGCGCGCGAAGGAGTTCCTCTCGAAGATCCTGGCGCACTAGCCGCCGCCGAGGGACATCCGGCGCCATCACGGCGCCCGAGAGCCATCGAGGGCGATGCGAGAATCGCCGCCGATGGCCGACGAACTCACGATCACGCGCCCCGACGACTGGCACCTGCATGTGCGCGACGGCGCGGCACTCGCGACGGTGGTGCCGGCGAGCGCGCGCCAGTTCGGACGCGCCATCATCATGCCGAACCTGAAGCCGCCGGTGACGACCACGCAGGCGGCGCTCGCCTACCGCGACCGCATCGTCGCAGCGGTGCCGCCGGACGCGTCGTTCGAGCCGCTGATGACGCTGTACCTGACCGACACCCTGGGCGCCGACGAGATCCGGCGCGCGCGCGAGGCCGGCATCGCCGCCGTCAAGCTCTACCCGGCCGGCGCGACGACGAACAGCGATGCAGGGGTCACCGCGTTGGACAAAACCTACGCTGCACTCGAGGCGATGCAGAAGCTCGGCATGCCGCTGCTGGTTCACGGCGAGGTCACCGATCCGGCGGTCGACCTGTTCGACCGTGAGCGTGTCTTCCTCGAGACCCAGCTGATTCCATTGCGCAACGACTTTCCGGAGCTGAAGATCGTGATGGAGCACATCACGACGCGGGAGGCGGCGCAGTACGTCGCCGAGGCCGGCGCCCGGACCGCGGCGACGATCACCGCCCATCACCTGCTCTACAACCGCAACGCGATCTTCCTCGGTGGGATCCGGCCACACTACTACTGCCTGCCGGTCCTGAAGCGCGAGACGCATCGGTGCGCGCTGGTCGAGGCGGCGACGTCCGGACACGAGCGCTTCTTCCTCGGCACCGACAGTGCGCCGCATGCGATCGCGCTGAAGGAGCACGCGACCGGGTGTGCTGGCTGCTACACCGCGCTGACCGCGCTCGAGCTGTATGCCGAGGCCTTCGACGCGGCCGGCGCGCTCGACCGGCTCGAGGCATTCGCCAGCTTCAATGGCCCGGCGTTCTACGGGTTGCCGCGCAATACCGGCCAGGTGACGTTGCGGCGCACGGCCTGGAGCGTGCCGCACGCGGTGCCCTTCGGCGACGCCGAGCTGAAGCCGCTTCGCGGCGGCGAATTGCTGGCCTGGAAGTTCCTCGACAAGGGATCCGCATGATCGACAACCAACCCCGCATCGCGTTGCTGATCGATGCCGACAACTCGCCGTCGAGCAAGATCGACGTGATCCTCGCCGAGCTCGCGAAGATCGGCGTCGCGAACATCCGGCGCGCCTATGGCAACTGGAAGAAGGACGGGCTGAAAGGTTGGGAAGGCGTGCTCCACGAGTACGCGATCCGGCCGATCCAGCAGTTCGACTATTCGAAGGGCAAGAACGCGACCGACATGGGCATGGTCATCGATGCGATGGACCTGCTCTACACCGACCGGCCCGAGGCGTTCGGCATCGTCTCGTCGGACAGCGACTTCACGCCGCTGGTGATGCACCTGAAGGCGAAGGGCGCGCAGGTCTACGGCTTCGGCGCGAAGAAGACGCCGATGCCGTTCGTCAATGCCTGCTCGCGCTTCCTGTACCTCGAGAACCTCGGGCGGACGACGGCCGAAACCGACGCCGAGACCAAGCCGGAGACGCGCGGCCGCCGAACCCCGGCGCGCAAGTCGCGCGGCGGCGCCAAGGCGACCGAGGCGGTGGCCGTTCCGTCGGAGGCGATTGCCGAAAGCGCGCCGTTGCGGCTCGACAGTGGCGCCTTGCGCCAGGATGCGCGCCTGGTCGGCCTGCTGCGCAACGCCGTCGAATCGGCGGTCGGCGAGGACGGCTGGTCGGCGCTCGGCTCGGTCGGCCAGCAGATCGGCAACCAGGCCTCGTTCGACCCGCGCAACTACGGCTATCGGAA
>Ga0070674_100001037_pt1 | contig 14538 bp, 10 predicted proteins | sample KBSM33metaG_FD_65344 | JGI IMG/M metagenome (GOLD analysis project Ga0070674, IMG submission 65344) | Miscanthus rhizosphere microbial communities from Kellogg Biological Station, Michigan, USA - KBS M3-3 metaG | ecosystem: Host-associated > Plants > Roots > Rhizosphere > Soil ... | reverse complement strand
AACGACATCGAGGCGTGGCTGCAGGATCCGAAATCGGTCGACCAATATGAAAAGCACCAGGCCCAGCTCGGCGAGAATCCGTCGGAAGAAACCTTGCTGAACACGCGTCTCGTCCCCGACCCGCGCAAGGTCAAGCTGCGTGTCTATCATACCAATTCGATACACAAATCCATGTCGGCCTTGCGGCAGGGCTCGATCCTGCTGGTGAAGGATGTCGAATTCCACACCGTCGAGGCGCAATTCCGCGAGGCGGTGTTCACCCATGCGTCCACCAGTCCGAACCAGCAGCTCATCGCCAGCATCGATGTCGCGCGGCGCCAGATGGAGCTGGAAGGCTATGGACTGGTGCACAACGCGATCGAAGTCGCATTGGAGATCCGCCAGGCGGTCGCCCACCACCCGCTGATCTCGAAATACTTCCAGGTCGTGGGCGCCGACAAGATGGTGCCGGCGGAATATCGCACCAGCGGCTTCACCGACTACCTGGATCCGAAAGTGAACTGGCAGTCGGCAAACCGCAGCATGCAGGAGGACGAGTTCTGTCTCGATCCGACCCGGATGACCCTGGTTTGCGGCACCGCCGGATATGACGGCACGCAATTCAAGGGCATGCTGGCCGAGCGTTACAGCATTCAGGTCAACAAGACCTCGCGCAACTCCGTTCTGCTTCAATCGAACATCAACAACACGCGCAGCGACGTCGCGAATCTGATCCGCGTCCTGGTGCAGATCTCCAGCGAGATCGACAAGCGCCTGGCCGAAGGCGGTCCGAACGTGCAGCAGGCGTTCGCGGCCAGGGTCAAGAGCCTGATGACGGACGTGCCCGACCTGCCGAACTTCTCATACTTCCACGAGGCATTCCGCCAGGACGCGGGCGACCGCACCAGCGAGGGCGACATCCGCGGCGGCTTCTACGCCGCCTACGATGCCGCCGGCTGCGAACACATTCGGCTCGCCGATCCCGAGATCGACCGGCGCCTGAAGGAGGGCCCCGAGCTGGTCTCCGCCAACTTCGTCATCCCGTACCCGCCGGGCTTTCCGATCATGGTTCCGGGTCAGGTGATCACCCGGGAAACGATCGACTTCATGCGCAAGCTCGATGTGAAGGAGATCCACGGCTACGACGCCGCCAAAGGCCTGAAACTGGTTCGCACCGAAGCGCTGGCGAAGCGCACCAAGGTGCCGGCGAAACGCGCTGCCTGAGCATCGTCGCACACAGACCGAGCCCGGCGGGGCCACGGTCTAGTATCGGATCATCGCATTAGGGGGTGGCATCATGTTCGAATGGTTCGCCAATACGCTTCGCAGCTATCCGGAAATCGCCATCTTTATCAGTTTGGCGCTCGGGTACTACTTCGGATCCTTCACCTATAAAGGCCTCGGCCTCGGAGCGGTGACCGCGACGTTGATCGCTGCGGTGATTATCGGGCAGCTCGAGATCAAGATTACCGGGCCGCTCAAACCATTCTTCTTCCTGATGTTCCTGTTCGCCATCGGCTACGGCGTGGGACCGCAATTCGTGCGCGGCATCGCGAAGGATGGCGTTCCGCAGGCGATCTTTGCCGCAGTTGTCTGCGTTTTCTGTCTCATCGCTCCCTTCGCCGCGGCCAAGATGGCCGGTTACGACATCGGCTCGGCGGTGGGACTGTACGCGGGATCGCAGACCATCTCGGCGTCGATGGGCCTTGCGACGGACGCGGTGAACCGCCTGGAGGTGTCGCCCGAACAAGCCAAGAAACTTCTCGACGGGATGCCGGTCGCCTATGCGGTGACCTATATCTTCGGCACCGTCGGCTCTGCGGTCATCCTGGCGCTGCTCGGTCCGGCCCTGCTCGGCATCGATCTCGAGGCCGCGTGCAAGCGCTACGAAGAGAAGCACGGGGGCGCGAAGCAGACGGGTGGGCCCGGCACGGCCTGGCACCAGTTCGCGATGCGTGCGTTCCGCGTCCGCCAGGATGGGCCGGTCGTCGGCAAGACCGCGCAGGCAGCCGAGGCGCTGCTCCCAGACCAACGCGTATTCATCCAGCGGATTCGGCGTGGCGACCAGATCATCGACACGACGCCGGAGACCGTCATTCAGGCGGGCGACATCGTGTCGATAGCGGGCCGGCGCGAGGTGCTGGTCAAGCTCGCCGGTGCCGGCGCTGAGGAAGTCGACGACCGCGAGCTGCTGGCGGTGCCGGTGGAAGGCGTCGACGTCCTCCTGACCAGCAAGGAGCTCGACGGGAAGACGCTCGCCGAGCTGGCGGCGTCTCCTGCCGCGCGCGGCGTGTTCCTGCGCAAGATCACCCGCGGCGCGACCGCGACCGATATCCCGATCCTGGCGGATACCCAATTGAACCGCGGCGACATCCTGACTCTCGTCGGGCATACCCGCGACATCAACGCGGCCACCAATTACATCGGCGTTCCTGATCGCGTGACCGACGTGGCGGATGTGGCGTTCATCGGCGCGGCCATCGCGATCGGCGCACTGATCGGCGCGGTGGTCTACAAGGTCGGGAGCGTGCCGCTGACGCTGTCCACCTCAGGCGGCGCGCTGATTGCCGGGCTCTTCTTCGGCTGGCTGCGCTCGGTGCGCCCGACCTTCGGCCGCATTCCGTCGCCGACCGTGTGGTTCATGAACTCGGTCGGCCTGAACGTGTTCATCGCCATCGTCGGCATCTCGTCGGGACCAGGCTTCGTGTCCGGCCTGCAGCAACTCGGCTTCGGCCTGTTCCTGTGGGGCATTTTCGCGACGACGGTCCCGCTCATTCTCGCGATGTACGTCGGAAAATATATCTTCCGCTTCGACGACGCCATCGTGCTCGGAGCCTGTTCGGGCGCACGCACCACCACCGCCTCGCTCGGCATGATCAATGACCGCGCCAAGAGCCAGATCCCCGGCCTCGGCTACACCGTCACTTACGCAGTCGGAAACACGTTGCTGACGATCTGGGGAATGGTCCTCGTCATGCTGCTGACCTGATCGCCAAAACCCGCACCCTTCGCACACGGAGTACCCCATGGCTGACCTTCAAACCCTGCGCAAGTTCCAGGCCCTGAGCCCGTTTGAGATCAAGAACGAACTGATCGAGCTCGCCAAGGACGCCTCGAAGACCACGCAGTCGGCGTTCCTCAACGCGGGGCGCGGCAATCCGAACTGGATCGCCACCACGCCGCGCGAAGGCTTCTTCCTGCTCGGTCAGTTTGCCGTGACGGAGAGCCAGCGGGTGATGACCGAGTCTCCCGGGATCGGCGGAATGCCGCATCCGAAGGGCATCGCCGGCCGGCTCAACGCATGGCTCGGCAAGCATGCCGACATGCCGGGGGCTGCGTTTCTCTCCGAGATGGTGAAGTTCGCAATCGGCAAATTCAGCTTCGACCCGGACGCCTTCGTCCACGAGCTTGTCGACTCGATCATCGGCGACAACTACCCGGTGCCGGACCGGATGCTGGTCCACAACGAGCGGATCGTGCACGAATACCTGATGTGGGCGATGTGCGGGGATCCGTTGCCCCCCGGCAAGTTCGACCTCTACGCGGTCGAGGGCGGCACGGCCGCGATGTGCTACATTTTCAAGTCGCTCAAGGCCAACCGCCTGCTGATGCCGGGCGACACGATCGCGCTCGGTACGCCGATCTTCACGCCCTATCTCGAGATGACGCATCTCGAAGACTACGACCTCAAGGTCGTGAATATCGCGGCGCCGCAGGAAAATCGGTTCCAGTACAGCGATGCCGAGATCAAGAAGCTCGAGGATCCCAAGATCAAGGCGTTCTTCATCGTCAATCCCGGGAATCCGACCGGCATGGCGATGAGCAAGGAGACGATCGCCAAGATCGTCAAACTGGTGAAGACCAAGCGCCCGGATCTGATGTTGCTCACCGACGACGTCTACGGAACCTTCGTCGAGAACTTCCGCTCGCTGATGGGCGAGCTTCCCTACAACACCATCGGGGTCTACTCCTATTCGAAATATTTCGGCTGCACCGGCTGGCGGCTCGGTGTCATCGCGACCCACGAGAACAACCTCTACGACAAGATGATCGCCGACCTGCCCGCCAAGGAGGTGAAGGCCCTCGACAAGCGTTACGGGCCGATCACGCTCGAGCCGCGCAAGATGAAGTTCATCGACCGCATCGTGGCCGACAGCCGCGACATCGGCCTCAATCACACGGCCGGGCTCTCGCTGCCGCAACAGGTCATGATGACCATGTTCTCGCTGTATGAGTTGATGGATGCCAAGAAGGCGTACCAGAAGGCCTGCATGGAGATCGTCCATCGCCGCGCCAGAGCCATGATCGAAGGCATGGGCCTCGAGGTGCCGCCGAACGCGAACTTCGATGCCTACTATGGCCTTATCGACTTCGAATTCTGGGCACGCAAGAACATCGGCGACGACGCGGTCGAATACCTGAAGAAGAATATCCACCCGCTGGACCTCGCCTTCCGGTTGGCCGAGGCGCAAGGGATCGTGCTGCTGAACGGCGGCGGGTTCGAGGCTCCGGAGTGGTCGTTGCGCGTGTCGTTGGCCAACCTGCCGGACGAGGCATACGACGATATCGGGCGCGGTGTCCGAGCCGTCGCGCGCGGCTACCGCGATGCATACGAAGCTTCGAAGGCTGCCCCGAAGAAGTAGACGGCGATGTCGCCCGGCGCCCGGCGGAGATGGGCCAACCACAATCGGAGGCCCCGATGAACTGGGTGCAGCATGCTGTCACGAGCGGCCCCGAAATATTCCTCTTGCTGTCGGTCGCGATCGGCACGCTGCTTGGCCGGATTCGCATCCGGGGGTTCGCCATCGGAGCGGCCACCTGCACGTTGATTGCTGCCGTCGTATTGGGTCAGCTCGGGACATTCGTGATCCCGCCGTTGCTCAAGTCGATGCTGTTCGGGCTCTTCGTATTCACGATCGGATACCGGTCCGGTCCGGAGTTCTTCGCTTCGCTCAGCCTTCAGACGCTCAACCAGGTCGTCCTCGCACTCGTCATCGGCGGGACCGGCCTGGTCGTGGTCCTGGCGTTCGCCCATATCCTGCATTTCGACGCGGGCACGGCCGCCGGAATTGCCGCCGGCAGCCTGACGCAGACCTCGATGATGGGGACCGCGTCGGGCGCGCTCGAGTCGCTCGGACTGCCGGCTCAGGTGTTGAAACAGCAGCAGGCGAATATCGCCGCGGCATATGCGGTGACCTACATCCTCGGCTACATCATTGTGATGCTCTTCGTGCCGTTCGTAGCGCCGAAGCTGATGGGAGTCGATCTCAAGGAGGAAGCCGCGAAGCTCGAGGCTTCGCTCTCGGGCGGCGCCGAAGGCAAGACCGGCAATCTGGCGTACCGGAAGTTTCAAGCGCGCGCCTATCTGGTTTCCGTCGCCGCCGGCCGCACGGTGAAGCAACTCGAGGAGCAGATCGGGCTGCGCACCGTGGTCGAACGCGTGCTGCGCGACGGCAAGGACATCGATCCGCATGTCGATACGACGCTGCGTGCAGGCGATGAAATCCTGCTGGTCGGACCGAGCGCGGCGATTGTGGCCGCGGAGGCGACGATCGGAGAGGAGATCGAGGGCGAGCACGTCATGCGATCGGTTGCCGGCGGGGTGGTCGAGGTTTTCGTCACCGCGCGCGAACTGCACGGCAGAACGCTGAGCGAAATCGCCGCCGGGTTGGGCGACACGCCGCGCGGAATTTTCCTGCGGTCGTTGGTGCGGCGTGGCCAGGAGGTTCCGGTGACGCCCGCCACCCGCATCTATGTCGGCGACGTCATGACGCTGATTGGCCTGACCCAGGATGTCTCCCGTGTCGTGCCGAAGGTCGGACAGGCGATCAACTCCGCGGATCGAACCGACATCGCCTTTCTCGCCGGCGGACTGGCGGTCGGTCTGCTGGTCGGGCTGTTCAGCCTGACCGTCGGATCGATTCCGCTGACGCTCGGCGGCGGCGGCGGCGCACTGGTCGCCGGGCTGATCTGCGGCTGGTTGCGCACACGCCGCCCGACCATCGGCGCGTTTCCGCCGGCGGCACAGCAGTCCGTGAGCGATATCGGGCTCGGAGGCTTTCTTGCGGCGATCGGACTGGCGAACGGACCGGCCGCGCTGGCCGCGATCCAGGCCCAGGGGTTCACCTTGCTGCTGGTCGGCGTGGTCGTCACGCTGACGCCGCTGATTGTCGGCACGCTGTTCGCGCATCGCGTGCTGCGCATAAACCCGGTCATCGTCTGCGGCGCCCTGGCGGGCGCCATGACGGTGGATGCCGCCGTTAAGGGCTCATGCGAGGTCGCGCAGAGTCAGACCCCTGTGCTCGGGGTCGCCGTGCCTTATGCCATTGCAAACGTCCTTCTGACGGTGCTTGGCCCGATTATTGTCGGACTGGTTGTCGTGAGCTGAGTCAGGTGGGGCGCGGGCTGTGGCCGCCGCTGCCGCGTTCCTCTTTGGGACCCGACCCGGTCATTAGGCCCGCAGCCGACGCGGACTGTGACCGATGGGATATCATATTGGCCCATGGGACAATATCCAACAGCGTCCAGACGAGCATAATCGCGTACCGACACTCAAAGCGGCCGTCATCGCGTCAATTGGCGATTTCGCGCGGTGAGAGCCGGATTTTGTGATCGGCCTGGAAGCGGAAGCTACCCAAAACAACGATCGAAAGCGGGAGTCGCAGCCAAGGTTGGATAGCCGCAGCTCAACGAGGAAAAACCATCATGAACATCGCAAAGGTCTTGTCGATCGCTGTCATTGCCGGCGTCGGCGCGTGGAGTCCTGCTCTGGCCCAGTCGCTGCCGGGCTCCACGATGCTGACGCCCGGCGTCTACACGACGCCGGAGATTTCGGCCAAGTGCCAGGCATACGCGGCCCAGCAAGTCCCGGTCGGCGGCGACCAGCAGCGCCAGTCCGTGGCTCTCGCCTGCGTGAAGCAGACCTACGATGAGGAAGTCGCGAAGCAAAAGAAGTAATCGCCGGCGTCAGCTAGTCGCAACACAACGAGGATACCTATCATGAACATCGCAAAGATCCTGTCGATCGCACTCATCGCCGGCGCAGGGGCGTGGAGTCCTGCTCTGGCCCAGTCGCTGCCGAACTCCACGATGCTGGCCGCCGGCGTCTGGACGACGCCGGAGATTTCGGCCGTTTGCCAGGCCTACGTTGCCAAGAGGGTCCCCGTTGGCGGCGACCAGCAGCGCCAGTCCATGATGGCCGCCTGTATAAAGAAGGCCTATGCCCGGGAAGTCGCCCGGCAGAGCAGGAAGAAGGGCTAGTCGACGACTTCCTGCACGCTGGCCGGCGCAACGTGTCGGTTACGCCGGCCGCTTCCGATGCCCTCAATCTGACGAGCGCACCTCGCGGCGGCGTTGGCGGTCGCGCGTGTCGTCAACTGCTGCGTCCTGGTCTCGGAGTTCGACCAGCTATCGCGCGACGTGCGTTCGTCACTGGTGTCAGGCCGGACTCTGGAAGGCCGCAAGCAAAAAACGAACGGTAGTGAGGTACCTAGCCGGGAACCCTCGCGCGGCAGCGATGTTGTCCGCGGCATATCGTTAGCAACGCGCTAAATACTGGCGGAGAAAAAATCCCCAGTGCCGAGCAGTCAAGCGTACCAAGGACACCGCACGCCGGGGAATCGAGATTCTCATCCCTGAGGATACCGCGTCATCCCTGCGGATAATACAAACCAGCCGTGGGTGCGCGGTGTCTGCCGTTCGATCATTGAGGCGCGCAGCTTAAGGTCCTAGGATTCACTCGGCGACCAAAGCGAAGCGGTTTTCGAGTTCGTTCTTCCAAAAGGCAGCTGGGGCGCATGCTGAAACCTTCCGAAATCAAGGCCGGCGAACCGAAGCAGACCGTGTTCGTGATCGACGACGACAACGATGTTCGCGAAGGGTTGAGGTCGCTGCTGCAGTCGATTGGCTTGGGCTGCGAAGTTTTTGCAACCACCAAGGAGTTCCTGAACCGCAAGACGTCGAACGAGATAAGCTGCCTGATCCTGGATGTACGATTGCCTGGACCGAGCGGGCTCGATTTCCAGGCCGAACTGGCCCGCGCCCGCGTGAATATTCCGATCATCTTCATCAGTGGCCATGGCGATATCGCGATGACGGTCCGGGCGATGAAGGCCGGGGCGGTCGAATTCCTGACCAAGCCCTTGCGCGAGCAGGACCTGCTGGATGCCGTCCGCGTCGCGCTCGAAAATGATCGGGCAAGAAAAGAGCAAGAACGACAGCTTGCCGACCTCATGGCGCGGTACGACTCGCTCAGCGATCGTGAACGGGAAGTGACCTCCCTGGTCACCGCCGGAAAGCTGAACAAGCAGATCGCCGGCCAGATGAACCTCAGCGAGGCGACCGTGAAGGTTTACCGACACCACCTCATGAGGAAAATGGGTGCGAAGTCGGTCCCCGAACTGGTCAAGATGACCGAGGCGCTGCGGACTGTGCGCAGGGAAACGGGAGGGACGTAAACCAAAAGCTAGTGGCGCTAAATGCTTGGTTACACTACGTGCATGGCGGAAAATGCTATTATTCCACTCACCAGGTGTCCCTAGGAAATTGAGATTTGACCGCGCTTCCTGTGATTTGCATCGTCGACGACGATAGATGGGCTCGCGGAGGGCTTGAGTATCTGATTGCTTCGCTCGGCTATAAGGTCTGCTGCTTTGAATCCGCGGAACAGTTCATTGAGTCCGGCGCGGTAGGATCCGCGAGTTGCCTGATCACGGACCTGCATATGCCGGGCCTCAGCGGCCTCGACCTGCAGAGCCGGCTACGGAGCGAAGGCTACCGCACTCCCATTATCTTCGTCACAGCCTATCCGAGCGAGATGCATCGCTCGCGCGCGTTCGAAGACGGCGCGCTGGGCTTTCTGACCAAACCGTATGACGCGCAGTCCCTGGTAGACTGCATCGAGCTCGCGATCACCAGATAGGACCGCTGCCGGCCGTTACGCGCGCCACGAGCGCAACGACGTGCTTTGCATGCTCCGGTCTTCGTGAGCCCCGCCCGGCATTCTCGGCCCATTCCCGAATTGGGAATCAGGGTTTGCCCCAATAACACATGACATCCCTCAGGCCTTACGCTTGCCCGACGATTGCTTTCGAGGGATTCATGAGTACGAACCTTCTCTTGGCGTGGTCTGTTGGCTCTCTTGCCGTCGTCGTGGGCGCCATCTTGCTTCGGACATCGTGGATGATGTGGCACCGCGTTCGTGGCAGGCACGTCGACTGGTGGTGAAGCGGCCCCGGTGTGATCTCAGTCATCCCAGCGCGGGAGCAGCATTCATCCGCTGATGCCTGAAGCCAGAGAGTAAGCCACGCCGCGTCGTGCTGGTTCGTCGCGCATGCGTGGCCTGAGTGGTGATCCGCGCTCGCGCTTGCCCGCCTCGGCCCATGCTTTCGAACTGATCCGCGAGAATTTTGCAAAATGCGTCTGAGGCACGGGTGCTACTCGATATACCTAAGCCTATCTCGAACGACCTAAGTGCAATCCGGCCGCGCCTGAGCGTGCTAACGATGCCGCATGAGCGGTGCGCGCGCTGTACCCGTGACCGCGACGCCAATGGGCAACGCGTTTTGCGATTGCCGCTGGATGCCTTTTCCAGGCGACATGAACAGGAGGCTTCAATGCCGGCATTCAAACACACAGGATCGATAATCATCGCAGCGGCATTTGTTTTGGCGATCGCGGTCGACGCCGCGGACGCGCGGCGTGGCGGCGGCGGTTTTAGCGGCGGCGGAATGCGCGGCGGCGGCTTCGCCGGCGCCGGCCGTGCCGGGTTCGCCGGCCGCGCGCATGTCTCGCATCCGATCGCCGGAGTGGGCAGGCCCGGTTACGGGCGGCCCGGCTATGGTCGGCCTGGATACGGGCGGCCCGGCTATGGTTACGGTTATCGCCCTGGATACGCCGTGGGTGCGGCAGCGCTCGGAGCGGGCCTCGCGTATGGGGCCTACAACAGCGGATATTACGGCTACGACAGCGGTTACTACGGCTACGATGACTCATACGCTGCGTCGTCGGATCCGATCGCGGAATGCGCACGGCGCTTCAGAACCTACGATCCGGCGAGCCAGACCTATATCGTGCGCAAGGGCGTGCGCGCCTCCTGCCCGTAGCCGGGGACATTGCGGCGGAGTGGTGCGCCCCACGTCGCAAGCCACAGACTACACGCATGGCTGGCACGAGGGGCGCAACCCCAACGTCTATTTCGACACTGCCGGCCACCTCGCTCACTGCGCCGACGTGGCGGCCGCGGGTGTCAATCCGCTACAGCACGACGAAGCGTTGCCTGGAAGGCCGCGATCCGTCAGCGGGCTTCGACACGCTGAAATGCCTTGGGCCTGAGAGCATGATCGGCGGCGAACGCCGATCCGGCCAGGGGGCTGAGGATATCGCGCGGTATGGTGTTCCTTTGCCCGGATGCCTCTATTGAACCATCACCGGCAGCAAGAACCTCACCAATGACAAGTGCAGCATCCGGCGGCACCTTGATCACCTGAGCGCTCCGGCGCAATTCAGACGATGCGGAATGCCGAGTGCATCATGACAAGCCAATCTTGCGCACCAACCTGACGAGGCGGTCGGTGTCTCCCTCCAGAAAGCGCGCAAAGTCAGGTCCGTCGAGGTAGGACACTTGACTTCCGGCGGTGAGAAACCGTTCGACGACCGCCTTGTCCTGCATAAAGGGCCGGACCGTGTTGCGCAGGATGCGCGTCACATGCTCGGGCGTCTTCTTCGGAGCGAATACGCCTGCCCACAGGATATAGATGACATCGGGATACCCTGCCTCCTGGAACGTCGGCGCGTCGGGAAAATTGAGAAGCCGCTCGGTGCCCCATTGCGCCAGCACGCGCAGATTTCCGGCATCGAATTGGCCCTTGCCGATCGATTCCAGTGTGGGGACCACCGGCACCTGATCCGACAGCAACGCGCTGAACGCAGGCCCGCCACCTTGATACGGAACATGGACCATCTTGAGCCCGGCCGCATTCAGGAACATTTCCATCGCCAGATGCACGGTGCCGAGGTAACCGGACGTACCGTAGGGAATTTTGCCCGGGTTGTTTCTCACCGCCGTGACAAAATCGTCCAGCGTTTTCCAGGGCGACGACTTCTTCACCGTGAGTAACGGCGGGTCGGCGAACATGCGTGCGAGCGGTACAAACTGGTCGATTTCGTAAGTGGCCGGCTTGCCCTGCAGCTTGTTCGCCTCGGGGATGACCGCGAGCGACGGCAGCGCGGTCATCAGGGTGTAGCCGTCGGGTTCGGCGCGCGCCACATAGGCATGCCCGATCCCGCCTCCCGCGCCACCCTTGTTCTCGACGACGACGTTGCGCCCCAGCTTCTCGGCCAGATGCGCGGCAAGCGGGCGGGCCGCGAAGTCCGCCGTCCCGCCGGGGGGGAACGGCACCACGATCGTGATCGTGCGCGCCGGCCAGACCTCCTGCGCGTGCAGGCGATCGGCTTTCAGTGCCAGGAGTCCCGGTACGAGCGGAAGCCCGGCCGACATCTTCAGCAATACGCGGCGGCTCATCATGGCTCGTCCTCCCGATTGCCAGCATCTCTTGGTGGACGCTTCTCTAAACCTCGGTCTTCAAGTGGAACTCGCAGCTTTCCTCCCGTTCATGGCGCGCCAGACGCGCTCCGGGGTGGCCGGCATTTCGATGTGCCGGACGCCGAATTCGGAGAGCGCATCGACGAGCGCGTTGGCGACCGCCGGCAATGCGCCGACGCAGCCGGCCTCGCCGGCACCCTTGACGCCGAGCGGGTTGGTCCTGGTCGGAACCGGATGGCTCTCGACCTCGATGTCGCCGAAATCGCTGGCCCGCGGCATGGCGTAGTCCATGAAAGAGCCGGTGACGGGTTGGCCGGAGGAATCGCGAGAGATGTTCTCCATCATGATCTGACCAATGCCCTGCGCGACGCCGCCGTGGATCTGGCCGTGCAGCAGCATCGAATTGAGCACCGTGCCGACATCGTCGACCACTGTGTAGCGCGCGATCTCCACCGCGCCGGTATCGCGATCAATCTCGACTTCACAGACATGGCATCCGTTCGGATAGTTCTCCACGTCGGCGCGATAGACGGAGGTTGCGGCCAGTCCGCCTTCCATGTCGCTCGGCAATTTCGCCGGGTCCGCCGCGGCGCGCGCGACCTCCTGCATGGTCAATGTCCGATTGGTCTTTGGGCTGGAGAAGATTCCCTCGACAAAATCCAGGTCGGCGACACCGACGCCGAGCAAATGGGCGGCAAGTGCCTTTGCTTTGGCGGCAATCTTTTCGACCGCGCCGTGGAACGCCGATCCGGCGAGTGTCGCCGAGCGCGAGCCTCCCGTTCCCTGGCCGAAAAAGACCTTGTCAGTGTCGCCCTGCACGTACTCCGCCTGATCGGGATGGATGCCGAGGCTGTCGCAAACGAGCTGCTTGAACACGGTCTCGTGGCCCTGGCCCTGCGTGACGCTGCCGGAAAACAGCGTGACCGCGCCCGAACGGTCGAAGCGCACTTCGGCACCCTCAAACCCGAGCGTGCCGGCACGCTCAATCGAATAGGAGATGCCGAGGCCGCGCAGCTTGCCGTGCTTGCGTGAATCCGCGCGGCGCCTGCTGAAGCCTGCGACGTCGGCGCGTTGCATCCCTTCGTCGAGAATCTTTTCGAATTCGCCACAGTCGTACGTGAAAGTAAGCCCGGTCTTGAACGGCATCGCCTCGGGCGGGATGAGATTGCGCCGGCGCAACTCCGCCGGATCGATACCGATCTCGTCGGCGGCGAGATCGACCAGTCGCTCGATCACATAGGCGGCCTCCGGACGGCCGTTGCCGCGATAGGGTCGCACCGGGTTGGTGTGCGTGTACACGGCCGTGACATCGGCATGGATGGCGGGCGTGCGATAGACCCCGGCGAGCGTACCCAGATTGTTGAGGAAGTTCGGCGTGCCGGATTGCAGGTGAGCGCCCATGTTGGCGATGGTCTTCACCCGCATGCCGAGGAACGTGCCATCCTTGTCGAGCGCGAGTTCGGCGTCTGTGATGTTGTCGCGCGCTTCGGCGTCGCTGAGAAAAGCCTCCGATCGCGTGCTCTGCCATTTGACGGGACGGCCGGTGAGCTTCGATGCAAGCAGCACCAGCGGTGCCTCATTGAAAATCGCCGACTTCATGCCGAAGCTTCCGCCGATATCGCCGGCGATGACCTGGACCCGGCTCTCCGGGACTTTGAGCACCTGCTGTGCAAGATCCGAGCGGAAGGTGTGCACGCCCTGCGGTTGGGCATAGAGCGTGTAATGGCCGCTGGTCGCGTCGTAATCGCCGATGCAACCGCGCGGCTCCATGGTCACGGCGGTGACGCGGCTTATCTCGAGACGATGGCGCACGACGTGGTCAGCGCGCGCGAACGCCGCGTCTGCCGCCGCCTTGTCGCCTGCGAGGTGAACGAAACAGATGTTGTCGGCACAATCGCCCCATACGCGCGGCGCCCCGGGCGACATGGCGTCGGCAGTGGACGTGACGCTGGGTAGCGGCTCGTAATCCACCTCGATCAGCTCGGCCGCGTCGGCAGCCTGGGCATAAGTTTCCGCAACCACGAACACGACGTAATCGCCGACCCAACGCGCATGGTCGTGCGCCAGAGCGGGATACGGTGAACGATACATCGGGCTGCCGTCGCGGCGCTTTTGACCCCCGGGGACAGGCAAATCCCCCCATCCGGAACGCTTCCAGTCCGCGCCCGTCAATACGAGCAGCACGCCGGGCGCGGCGACCGCGCGCGCAATGTCGACGGAGCGGATCCTTGCGTGCGCATGAGGAGAGCGCAGCACGTAACCCATCGCCATGCGCGGCAGGACGATGTCGTCCACATAGCGCCCGCCGCCTCTGAGCAACCTGGGATCTTCGAACCGGGCTACGCCTTGGCCGATCGCAAACTCCCCCACCCAAGATTCCTTTCGCTCGCATGTCATTGCTGGCCGCAGCCGCGGCGAGCGGATTCATTAGCAAGCGCCCGCTGCGGTCAAGGGCAGCGTCTCACCGAGTTCAAGCCGAAGCTCTTTTGGGCGCTACGCAGCCGAGACCCTGCCGTGGCTACAAGGCGGCGCCGCACTGGTAGCGAGTTGCACACGTCGGGTGGCTACCGGCTCTGACAGGGAAGACATTTTGCAGGTTTCTGGCGCGACACAATCCGCGAAAGGGAGACACCGGGCACTTTTTGAGTCAGTCGAGGGTCACGCCGCGTTGCGTCGTTCCGTCGCTCTCAGCAGATCGGCTTCGATCAGCGCGAGCCGAATGCGTTCGATCTCGGCGCCGTCGATCTTGACCAGCGGCGGACGTACGACGGCGCGGGGTAATTTTCCCAGCAGCACGAGCGCCTCCTTCATGCGATTATGCATGTCGACTGCCGGGTCCGCATAGAACACTCCCGCAATCGGATTGATGCGATCATTCAGGCGCTTCGCCTCGCCGAGATCGTTGCCCTGCACGGCACGGAACAGCCGCGCCTGCAGATCGGAGATGACGCTGCCGCTGCCGGACAGAAGCCCGTTACAGCCAAGCACGAGCGAGGACATCAGCCACGCGGAATGTG
>Ga0070674_100001033_pt1 | contig 14557 bp, 21 predicted proteins | sample KBSM33metaG_FD_65344 | JGI IMG/M metagenome (GOLD analysis project Ga0070674, IMG submission 65344) | Miscanthus rhizosphere microbial communities from Kellogg Biological Station, Michigan, USA - KBS M3-3 metaG | ecosystem: Host-associated > Plants > Roots > Rhizosphere > Soil ... | reverse complement strand
GACTCGACGACGCGCCAGGCCCGCCCGCTCAGGGAGCGGAGGCTAGACCTTCCCGCGCATCGCGTCCAGATACTCGATGGCATCGACGAGGCCGGTGACGGTGCGGATTCGCTCGGCCGGGATACCCCCCAGGTGCCGGTTCGGGGCATGCAGCCATTGCCGCGCCTTCTCCGTCTGCCCGCCCAGGAGCGCGTCCAGGCTGCGGAAGAGGCGCACGAAGAGCACGGCCAGCTCGCCCTCCTTGCGCGCGGGATCGAGCGGCCGGTCGTCCAGGCGGGAGAGGGTGGACGGGCTCACGCCCAGGATCACGGCCAGGTCCTTGCGCGGGACGGAGAGCAGCTCGGCCGCGCGCAGGGCGGCGCGGGTGAGGACCACGTTCCGGCGCGGCGCCTCCGCGGCGGCGCGGGACGGAGCACGTCGTTCCCGGGGTGGCGAAGGCACGAGGCCCGCTCCTTTCAATTGACATGATATCGGCGATCTGGCGTCAATTGCAAGGGACGCCCCCTAGGCCAGGGCGCGCTCCCGCCGGCGGTCGGCGTAGGCGTCGGGCGGATGGGCGGGCGGATGGGCCAGGAAGCTGGCCGCGATGGAGCCGAGGTATTCGCGCAGCGGGGTCGCGCGGAAGGACAGCTCCTCCTTCGCCCGCGCGGGGTCGAGCATCGACATCCATCGTCCGGAGAACGGGGACACGCGCACGGGATCGAGCCCCGCCGCCTCCAGGTCCGAGCGGGGCACCGCGTGCAGGCGGAGTGCGGTGCCGAGCTGCGCGGCCAGGGTCTCCAGGATCTCGACCAGGGTCGGCGTCTCCTCCTGGCAGAGGTTGTAGGCCTGGCCGAAGGTGCGCGGCTGGCCCAGGAGCGAGGCGATCGCGCGCGAGACGTCGCGGCCGTAGACGTGGCGCACGCGATGCGTACCGCCGTCGGGCAGGATCACGGGGCCCCCGTCGAGCAGCCGCCACAGGTACCCCTCCAGCCGCCGCGTGTGGTCGCGCTCCCCGTTGATGACGGGGACGCGCAGGCGCGTGGAGGGAAAGCCGTCGCGGACGAAAGCGGCGGCGAGGACGTCTTCGGCGGCCCGCTTCCCGACCCCGTACGCCCAGTCGCCGTGGTCGGGATGGCCCGCCGGGGGCTCCGCCATCAAAGGCCCGTCGTAGTCGGCCTCCCGCGCCGGAGAGGGCCGTGGCGCGCGTACGAGGTAGACCTGGCCCGTGCTGATGAAGACGTAGTGCCCGACGGCGCCCTGGAGGACCCGCACCGCGCGCGCCGCGTCTCCGCCCACGAAGCCGGCGAAATCCACGGCGGCGTCGAAGCGGCGGCCGGCCAGGGCACGATCGAACGCGTCCGTGGCGCGATCGCCATGGAGGCGCTCGATGCGCTCGCCGAAAGGGTCGGCCAGTGTTCCTCGATTGAAGACGGTGACGGCGTGGCCGCCGGCCAGCAGCCGCCAGACGAGGTCGTAGCCTACGAAGCGGTTCCCCCCGACGACGAGGACGTTCAGGAAGCGGCCTCCGCGGCCCTCAGCGCCGCGGGCACGTAGCGCTCGGCCAGGCGCCGGTAGAGGCGGGGCCGCTTTCCCTTGAGCCAGCCCAGGAACTCCTCGGGCGAGGCGAAGCTGAGGCCGCCCTCGGGGTCGTTGACGTCGCAGGTCGTGTTGTCGAAGTCGCGGCAGATGATGGGCCGCTCCGGGTATACCGCGCAGAGCAGGCTGCCCTGCAGGTGGCGGCAGCGCGTCTCGAAGACGACCGACCACTCGCCGTCGCCGTCGCGGTAGACGCTGATCTGCTCGTGGTAGAGGTACCAGAGGATGTCGGAGGCGTTGCGCAGCGAGCTCGGCTCGTTGATGCCCACGCTGACGTAGGTGCAGCACTTGCCGCACTCGGTGCAGGCGACGAGGGCCTTGGGGGCCGGGAACATGGGAAGGGGGATGCGCGTCACGTCGTGGACCTCCTGTGGATGTTGTACACCCCCCGCCCGTCCGCGACCAGGAGATCGCCCTGGGTGACCTCGATGCGGACGTGGCACACGCGATTGCCCTTGCGCACGAGCTGGGCGGCGGCGCGCAGGTCCGCGCCCAGGCCCGCCGGCTCCAGGTAGTCCACGCGCAGGTCCACCGTGGAGACGCTCTCGCCCGGCGAGAGCGCGGACCAGGCGGCCAGTCCCCCCGCGGTGTCGATCAGGCTGGAGACGACGCCGCCGTGCAGGGCGGGACGCCGCGGGTCGCCGATGAATTCCTCGCGCACCGCCAGCGTCAGCACGCAGCGGCCCGCGGCCACCGACTCTCCCCGCATTCCGAGGAGGCGGTTGAAGGGGACGTGCTCCTCCATCACGCGCAGGAGGTCCTCCGGCGTGCGCGGGGTCCAGGCGTGGGTGTCGTGTTTCGTCACCGCTTCCGCACGGCAACACTCTATCGAAGGTGCGCGCCCGCCCCAACCGCCGTGTGAGGCGCCTCAGTCGCGGGCGACGGTCTCGGAGTGGAGGAGGTCCTGGAGCTGACGCGGGTCCACCGGCTTGACGAGATGGGCGTCGAAGCCGGCGGCGAGGGCGCGCGTGCGGTCCTCGGGCCGGCCGTAACCGGTCATGGCCACCAGCCGGATCTCCGTCCCTGCGGGTTCGACGCGGATGCGCCGGGCCAGCTCATAGCCGTCCATGCCGGGAAGGCCGACGTCGACCAGCGCGAGGTCCGGCCGCAGCAAGAGCGCCGCCTCCAGCCCGCTCGGCCCGTCGTGGGCGACGGAGACCTCGTGCCCCCACATCTCGAGCTGGATGCGGATGAAGTCGGTGATGTCGACGTTGTCTTCGATGAGCAGCACCCGGCGAGGCCGGGAGGCCGCCGGCGGCGGCACCACCGCCGTCTCTCCGGCCGAAGCCGCCGCGGCCAGGGGCAACCGGATGGTGAAGGTGGCCCCGCGGCCCTCGCCCTCGCTGTGCGCAGCCACTGTTCCTCCATGAAGTTCCACGAGCTTCTTCACCATGGTGAGCCCGATGCCGAGGCCGCCCCGCGACCGTGCCGCCGACTGGTCCACCTGCACGAACATGTCGAAGATCGACTCCAACATGGCGGGGGCGATCCCGATGCCGTGGTCGCGGACACGCCATACCGCCGTGGGCGGCAGGTCCTCGCTCGCCAGCGTCACTTCCACGGCCGCCCCGGGCGGCGAGAACTTGGCGGCGTTGCCGAGCAGGTTCACGATCACCTGCTCGATGCGCAGGACGTCCGCGTCGACGGGCAGCGGCGCCGAGGGCAGCGTGACCTCGAGGCGCGTCCCGCGCGATTCGAGGAGGGGCTCGGCGGCGGCCAGGGCCCGACGCGTGAGCTCGACGAGGTCCACCACTCCCCGTCGCAGCTCGATCTTGCCGTGGGTGATGCGGGAGACGTCGAGGAGGTCGTCCACCAGGCGGGCCAGATGCCGGGTCTGCCGGGTCAAGGTCTCCTGTATGCGGAGGCTCGTCTCGTCGCCGCGGGCCAGGGCCTCCTGCACGGCGAGGGCGGCCCCGATCGCGCTCAGGGGATTGCGCAGCTCATGGGCGAGCATGGCCAGGAACTCGTCCTTGCGGCGGTCCGCCTCCGCCAGCGCTACCGCATGCGCCCGCAGCTCGGCCTCCGCGCGCCGCGCGCGCAGCAGGGCGGCGAGCGTGGCCACGAGCTCGATCGCCTCGAAGGGCTGGACGAGATAGCCGTCGGCGCCGCTGTCGAGACCGTGGGCACGGCTCTCCGCCGTGATGAAGGCGGCCGAGGTCTGCAGCACCGGGATGAAGGCGGTCGCCGGATCGGCCTTGAGCCGCCGGCAGACCTCGAAGCCGTCGATGTCGGGCAGCTTCACGTCCAGGACGATCACGTCGGCGCCTTCCCGGGCACGGGCCAGCCCCTCCTGGCCCGTCTCCGCCTCCGCCACCTGGTAGCCGGCGGCGGTCAGGGTCTTCGACATGACGTAGCGAGTCGCCTCGTCGTCGTTGACGACGAGGGCGACGAGCGGCGGCGCGGAAGCGGGAGTTGCGGGCATTTGGAGACGAACGGACTCGGAGGCTTCTCAGCAAGGGCCATGCCGCCCGCAAATCACTGACGGCACTTCGGCGGGCGGACGCCAGTGTCAGAATGACCTTCGGATGAGCCCTTCGGTCACGGTCGTGATCCCCGCCCTCGACGAAGAGAGCCAGGTAGCCGCCGCCATACGATCCGTCCGCTCGGAGGCCGACGTGATCGTCGTGGACGGCGGCTCCCGCGACGCCACGCGCGACATCGCGGCCCGGGAAGGGGCGCGCGTCCTCGAGACGCCGAAGGGACGCGGCCGCCAGCTCGATGCCGGCGCGCGCGCGGCGAGCGGCGAGTGGCTCCTGTTCCTGCACGCGGACACCAGGCTCGAGGGAGGATGGCGCGAAGCCCTCGGCGCCCTGCCTGCGGAGGTGGTGGGCGGCGCGTTCCGCCTGGCCGTGGACTCCCCGCGCGCCGGATTCCGCGTGGTCGAGCAGGGAGTGCGTCTCCGCCTGCGCCTCTTCGGCCTTCCCTACGGCGATCAAGGCCTCTTCGCGCGCCGCGAGGTCTACGCGCGCATCGGCGGCATCCCCCATCTGCCCCTGATGGAAGACGTCGCGTTCGTGACGCGGCTGAGACGGGCCGGCCGGCTCGCCTTCCCGCCCGTGCGCGCCTTCACGAGCCCGCGGCGCTGGGACCGTTACGGCATCCTCGGCACCACCCTGCGCAACTGGTCGCTGCTCGCCGGGTACGCGGCCGGCCAGTCCCCGGAACGCCTCGCTCGCCGCTACGGCCGCGGCGCGCCTTGACCGCCTCCGGGCCGTCCTCTTTAATAGGTCCTTCATGAAAAGTGCGACACCAAGGGCTGCCATCACTGCGCTGGGGCGGTACGTACCCGAGCGGGTCATGACGAACGCCGATCTCGAGCGGATCGTCGACACGTCGGACGAGTGGATCCGCACGCGCACGGGGATCCAGCAGCGCCACATCGCCGAGCCGGGCACTCCCACGAGCGAGCTGGCCGCGCGCGCGGCGCGCATGGCCCTGGAGAAACGGGGCATCGGCGCGGACGAGCTGGACCTGATCATCATCGGCACCGTCACCCCGGACACGCTGTTCCCCGCCACCGCCTGCGTGGTCCAGGACAAGATCCAGGCGAAGAAGGCCTGGGCCTTCGACATCTCCGCGGCCTGCTCCGGCTTCACCTACGCCCTCACCATGGGCGCGCAGTTCATCGCGTCGGGGGCGCACCGCAAGGTGCTGGTCATCGGCGCGGACGTGATGTCCACGATCATCGACTACAAGGACCGCACCACTTGCGTCCTCTTCGGGGACGGGGCGGGGGCCGTGCTCCTGGAGCCGTCCACCGACGAGACCGGGTTCATCGACTTCTACAACGAGGTCGACGGCTCCGGCGGCTGCTACCTCAACATGCCCGCCGGGGGCAGCGCCCGGCCCGCCTCGCACGAGACCGTCGATCAGCGCATGCACTACGTGCGCCAGGACGGGCCCCACGTCTTCAAGTACGCGGTACGCAAGTTCGCGGAGGCCAGCCAGACCGTGCTGGAGCGCAACGGCCTGAAGGCGTCCGACATCGACCTCTACGTGGCCCATCAGGCCAACGCGCGGATCATCGACGCCTCTCGCGAGCGTCTGGGGCTACCGGAGGCGAAGGTGGTGAAGAACATCGAGCGTTACGGCAACACGACCGCGGCCACCATTCCCCTCGCCCTCGGGACCGCGCTCGACGAGGGGCGGCTGCGCCGCGGCCACGTCGTGGTGATGACCTCCGTGGGAGCCGGCCTCACCGTCGGCTCGATCCTGATGCGCTGGTCCGGCGTCCCCTGGTAGGCGCCCACACATGAAGCGCGAACCCATGGTTTTCGCAGTGGCGGGGATGATCTTCGGATTCGTCCTCGGTTACATGGCCGCCGGCTTCGGCGACGCGCCCTCGTCCGACACGCGGCCGCGGCCGGTCGCGGAGGCGTCGTCGCGGACCGCTCCCAACCTCGCGGGCCCGGCCGCGGGGGGCGCGGCCGCCGACGGGCACGACCATCCGGTGGGACCGGCCGATCCGGACGAGGTGCGCACGCTCGAGAACCTGGCCGCGCGCGACAAGCAGAACGTGCAGGTGCGGATCGAGCTGGGCAACCTGTACATGGATCACGCCCAATACGAAGAAGCCACCCGCTGGTACGGGGAGGCGCTGGCCCTGAAGCCCGCCGACAACGACGTGCGCGTGGACATGGGCGCGTCGCTGCTGAACCTCGGGCGGGGACCGGAGGCCCTGGCCGCGTTCGACCAGGCCCTGAAGAACGACCCCGGCCACAAGAAGGCGCTCTTCAACAAGGGCCTGGCCCTCATGCAGTCCGGGCGGCCCCAGGACGCGGTCACGGTATGGGACGACCTCCTGAAGCGCTATCCCGGCGACCCCCAGCTCCAGGGACTGAAGGACCAGGTGGAGCGCATCCGGGCCGGAAAGGGCAGCGGGCCGGCGTGATCGCGTTCGTCGTCAACCTCGTCCGCATCGTCATCGTGCTCCTGATCCTCCGCTTCGTCCTGCGCTTCCTGGCGGCGGTGGTGCAGGGCTACCAGGGCGCGCCGCCGCGGGTGCCGGCGGCCACGGACATGGTGCGTGACCGCGTGTGCGATACGTTCGTGCCCCGCTCCCGCGCCCTCATGGCCGTCGTGGACGGACGGGAGCAATACTTCTGCTCCCCCGAGTGCCGGGACCGCGCGCGACGGCAGCTCGTGACGACGTGAGCCGCGATCAAACGCAGCTGCGCTGCGACATCGTCGAAGTGGGACGCCGCCTGTATGCGCGCGGCCTCATCGGCGGCCACGAGGGCAACGTCTCCGTCCGCCTCGACACGTCGATCCTCATCACGCCCGCCGGGGTCTGCAAGGGCTTCCTGACCCCCGACATGATCGTGCGCACGGACCTCGAGGGGCATCCCACGGACGGCGGACGCGCCTCCACGGAGACGCTCATGCACACCGCCGTCTATCGGCGGCGCGCGGACGTGCACGCGGTGGTGCATGCGCATCCACCCACGGCGACCGGGTTCGCGGTGGCCGGCATCCCTCTCGACCGCCCCCTCATCGCGGAGGCGGTGGTGACCCTCGGGGCCGTGCCCGTGATCCCCTACGGCCAGCCCGCCACGGAAGAGCTGGCCGACAACGTCGGCCGCGTGATCTGCGACGCGCAGGCCCTCCTCATGGCGAACCACGGCGCCCTGGCCGTGGGGACGACCCTGGAGCAGGCCTGGGAGCGGATGGAGACGTTGGAGCAGCTCGCCCGGGTGACCCTCGTGACCCGCCTGCTCGGGGGCGATCACCTGCTGCCGAGGGCGGAGGTCGGACGGCTGGAAGAGTCGCGCACGAGATCGGGCTATCCGCCCCCGGCCTGCGATCCCACTCCCGCCAGCGCGGGGGCCTCGCGCGCGACCACGGGCCCGCGCCCCGGAGGAGCCGTGACCTTGAGCGAAACGGAGCTCGTGAAGCTCGTCACGGAGGCGGTGGAACGCTTCCGATCGTGAACGAAACGACGACGGCGCAGGGCTTGACTCCGTCTCGCGCTCGGTTCAGAGTCGAGACGGCTCGGAGGGTGTGAATGGGTGAAGCGCTGGGGATGATCGAGACGAGAGGGCTGGTCGCCCTCATCGAGGCCGCCGACGCCATGGTCAAGGCCGCCAAGGTCACCCTCGTCGGCTACGAGAAGATCGGATCCGGGTACGTGACCGCGCTCGTGCGCGGGGACGTGGCCGCGGTGAAGGCGGCCACGGACGCCGGGGCCGCCGCCGCCCGCCGCGTGGGCGAGCTCGTCTCCGTCCACGTGATCCCGCGGCCGCACGGCAACCTCGAGGACGTCCTGCCCATCGGCAAGGCCTCGAAGTAGAGACGTGATTCTCGGGCGCGTGGTCGGGACGGTGGTCGCCACGCGCAAGGACGACCGGCTCGTGGGCGCGAAGCTCCTCGTGGTCCGCACCACCGATCCCAGCGGCAAGGACGAAGCCGGGCACATGGTCGCCGTCGACACCGTGGACGCCGGCCACAACGACCGCGTGCTGGTGGTGACCGGCTCCTCCGCGCGCATGGCCTCCGGCCTCAAGGACACTCCCGTGGACGCCGCCATCATCGGCGTGATCGACAGCGTCGAGATGAAGGAGTAGCGCGTGTTCCTGGCCCGGGTGGTGGGAACGGTGGTGGCGACCCGCAAGGAGCCCGGCCTCACGGGCACGAAGCTGCTCGTCATCCAGCCCCTCAAGAACGACGGCAGCCCGTCGGGCAAGCCGCTGGTCGCGGTCGATTCCGTGGGCGCGGGGGTCACCGAGAACGTCTTCTACGTGCGCGGGCGCGAGGCCTCCGTTCCCTTCCTGCCCGACGAAGTGCCGACCGACGCCGCCATCGTCGGCATCGTCGACCACTGGTCGCTGAGCTAGGGCCCGATGCAGATCGCACGGGTCGTGGGAACGGTGGTGGCGACACAGAAGAACGCCAAGCTCGAAGGGGCGAAGCTCCTGCTCGTGCAGCCCCTCGACCCGTCGGGCGCGGCCAAGGGGCCGACGGTGATCGCCATCGACTCCGTGAGCGCCGGCATCGGCGATCGCGTGCTGCTCGTCCAGGACGGCAAGGCGGCCATCCAGGCCCTCGGGCGAGGCGTGGCGGCGGTGGACGCGGCCGTGGTCGGGGTCATCGACGCCGTGGAGATGGGCGCGTGAGGCGCCCGGGCCGCTGACCATGGACGACTCCCGCATCGAGCAGCTCCGGCGCGAAGTGCTGAGCCAGCTCGGCTCCTCTCCGTCCGAGCGCGCGACCCACGACCTCGAATCGCGCGTGGCCGCGCTGGAAGCGGCGGTGGCGGACCTGCTCGGCGGCCACCATCGCGATGCGTGGCTGCTCGGCACGAACCCTCGGCCCCTCCCCACCGCCCCTCGTGGCTACGCCCATCCGAGCCTCCAGGTGTTGGGACCGGGCGGCGGCGGCGATCGCTGCGTGATGGAGCCGGACAAGCCGTGCGTGCAGAGCCACGCCTGCCGGACCTTCGGCCACTGACGCCGGCCTGACCTCCGCCGGAGCCTTCGCAACGGACAATCCGCTCGTGGACGCCCTGCGCACGATCCTCCACGTCGACATGGACGCGTTCTACGCCGCGGTGGAGCAGCGCGACCATCCGGAACTGCGCGGCCGGCCCGTGATCGTGGGCGCGGACCCGCGCGGCGGGAAGGGGCGAGGGGTCGTGGCCACCGCCTCCTACGAGGCGCGCCGCTTCGGCGTGGGCAGCGCGATGCCGATCTCGCAGGCCTGGCGCGCCTGCCCCCAAGGCGTGTACGTCCGGCCGGACATGGAGAAATACGCCGCGGTCTCACGCCAGGTGATGGAGGTGCTGCGGCAGTACACGGACGCGGTCGAGCCCGTGTCCATCGACGAGGCGTTCCTCGACGTGACGGGTAGCCGCCGCCTGTTCGCGACCTCGGGACGTTCGGCCACGGGGGAGGACATCGCCCGATCGCTGAAGGCGGCCATCCGCGACCGCACGCAGCTCGCCGCCTCCGTGGGGGTGGCCGCCTCCAAGATGGTGGCCAAGGTGGCCTCGGACATGCGCAAGCCGGACGGACTCGTGGTGGTGGCCCCGGGAACGGAAGCGGCGTTCCTGGCCCCCCTGCCCGTGCGCCGTCTCTGGGGCGTGGGCCCGAAGCTGGAAGAGGCCCTGCTGAAGATCGGCATCCGGACGATCGGCGAGCTCGCCACCTGCGATCCGGCGCGGCTGGAGCGCCGGCTGGGCACGCACGGCCACGATCTCGTCCAGCTCGCGCTCGGGATCGACGACCGCGAGGTCGTGAGCGAAGGCGAAGACGCCAAGAGCATCGGGCAGGAGCACACGTTCGACGCCGACACCGCGGACCGCGAGCGGCTGCGCACGACGCTGCTGGAGCTGTGCGACGCGGTGGCGCGCCGGCTGCGCCAGCACGGCGTGCGCGCGCGAACGGTGAACCTGAAGTACCGGGACGAGGACTTCCAGACGTCCACGCGGGCGAAGACCCTGGAGGCGCCCGTCGATTCCGGCGACGCGATCTTCGAGGCGGCCTGGCGGCTCTTCCGGGGCGTGCATGGGCGCAAGAAGGTGCGCCTGCTCGGGGTGTCCGCGTCGGGCCTGGCCGGACCGGCGCAGCTGGCGCTGTTCGGCGCTGCCCCTTCGCGGTCCGACGTCGCGCGCGACCTCGTGGAGCAGCGCTTCGGCGAAGGCGCGCTCACGCGTGCGAGCCTCCTCGTGGCGGACCCGCGTCACACCCACGGGAGCGGGACGGAGAGAGAGCCGCGACCGGGGGGGCCGGTCCGGGACCGGAAAGGCAGCCGGCGGCGGCGCCGGTAGGGGCCTACTTCTTGCGGCGGGCGCCCTTCTTGCGGCCCTTGGCCGCCACGGCGCGCTTCACCTTGGCCTTGCCGCGCTTGACCCCGCGCGCCGTCTTGCGGGCCGCACCGCGCGTCTTCGCCGCGACGCGCTTCTTGGCGGAGCGCTTCTTGGCGGAAGCACGCGGCTTGGGCTTGGACGGCCGACGACGAGCCGCGGGCTTCTTGGCGCCGCCTCCCGGCAGCGCGCCGACCGCCTTCTTGGCCAGGTCCGCCATCGTGCCGGCGGCGCTCGACACCGCCGAGCCCACGGTGCTGGCCGCCGTGCCGACACCGGACGTCACGGTGTCGACGATGCCGCCCTTGTTGTCTTCGGCCATCATCCCTCCTCGAAGGCTCACGCCTTCAGAACGAAAGTAGCACCACCGCGCAGCGGTGGGCGTGGTATGCCATCTTTTACGGTGGCCGCCGTGATCGCGTTGACGCGCGCGCCCGCGGGCACGTAGGCTGCCTCGAGGATCGGGAGGACGCATGAAGGAGACGACGGACGACCCGCCGCGCCGCGTCCGCGACATGACGGACCAGGTCACCGCGGACGGGGGAGCGGTCCTGGCCGCGTTCCGCGAGCCCGTGGGCGGGCACTGGCAGCTCTTCTGCCTGCTCCCCCTCGAGAGGGTCGCCCCGACGCCCTACCAGCGTGACCTCTCCCCTACGCACGTCAAGAGGCTTCACGACGCGGTCAAGAAGATCGATCGGTTCGTGGACCCGATCGTGGTCGTCTCACCGGAGCCCGGCGTCTACTGGACTCCGAACGGCCACCATCGCCTGAAGGTCCTCCAGAAGCTCAAGGCAGACACGGTGCCCGCCCTGCTCCTCCTGGAGGCGGAGGTCGCCTTCCAGATCCTCGCTCTCAACACGGAGAAGGCGCACAACCTCAAGGAGAAATCGCTCGAGGTCATCCGCATGTACCGCGGGCTGGCGGAGTCGCAGCCCCGGAAGGGGGAGGAGGACTACGCCTACCAGTTCGAGGCCCCGCACCTGGTCACCCTGGGGCTCCTCTACGAGCAGAACAAGCGCTTCGCGGGCGGCGCCTTCGCCCCCCTGCTGCGCCGCGTGGACGGCTTCCTCTCGGGAACGTTCGTGAAGACCCTGCCCCAGCGCGAGGCGCGGGCGGAGAAGGTGCGCGCCGCCGACGCCGCCCTGGTGGACGTCGTGGCCCAGCTCAAGAAGCGCGGCATCCGCCACCCGTTCGTGAAGAACTACGTCCTGGCCCGGACCACCCCCCTGTCCCGGGCCCGCAAGAGCATGCCGTCCTTCGACACCGCTTTGGACAAGCTGATCGCCAACATCGAGGGCTTCGACGTGGCCAAGGTCCGCTACGACGACGTCCAGCGGGGGGCGATGATGTCCGCGGCTCCGGCCGAGTAGGACTACGCCAACCCCTTGAGGTCGATGAGGATCTTGAGGTGGATCTCGACCTGACCCTGCCCGTTCTTCACCGTGACCTCGACGGGCAACGCGACCTGCTTGTCGCCCGACTGGACGGTGGCGGAGACGCGAACGGGCGCGGTGTTCTCCCCCACCCGGCCGGACGCGGCCGCCACGGGGGGGATCGTCACGGAGGCGGACGCGGGCGCGGGCCCCCCGGGCACGCGCGTCGGAGGCAACGTGCGCGGAGCCGTCGGGGGCGCGGCGGCGGCGGGGGGGCGGGGCGCGGGCGCTGCGGGAGGCGCTACCCGGGGCGGCACCACCGCGGCCCGGGGCGGCGGCGCCGGAGGGGGCTCGCTTTCGGGCACGAGGTTGGGCGCGGTGTCGAACGAGATCTCCTCGATGTCCTCGTCGTCGGGGTCCCCCGCGTCGAGCGTGAGCTCCGGATCGGTGGTGCGTCCGATGCGGGCGCGAAGGTCGTCCGCCTCGTTCCCCGTCCGGATGAGCGTGGTGCGTCCGATCGACGGCGACGACGGCGGGCTCGGCGGATCGAGAGACAGCTCCTCGGAGGCGACGGTCTCCATCTCGGACTCACCCAGCGAGAGCTCCGAGGAATCATCCGTCAGGTCGATGGACTCGAGCAGCTCGTCCGTGGAGACGGCGGCCCGCGCCGGCGCCGGCGCGGGCGCGGCCACACGAGCGGGAGCGGGAGTGGCGACGGCCGCCCGCGCCGCCATGGGCGGCGCGGCCGGACGCGGCGCCGCCGGGGGGGCGGCGGCGGCGGGCCGAACCGGCGCCGTGGTCGGCGTCGAGGTGGCAGCCTTGGCCGCGTCGGCCCCTCCGCCGCCGTATTTGGTGGCCAGGGACTTGAACACGAGCCCAGTCGCCGCCTTCAGCGTCTCGTCCACGCCCTGACCCTTCATGGCCACCGCCTCGAAGAACGGCAGGCCACGCGGGTTGAGCCTCTCGTTGAGGATCTCCACGGGGAGGGCGTTGGGCAGGTCGCGCTTGTTGTATTGGATGACGGTCGGGATCTCGCCGGGGTCGATCTCGTTCGCCTCGAGGTTCTCTTTCAGGTTGGCCAGCGCGTCCAGGTTCGCGTCCAGCACCGGTTCCTGGCTGTCCGCCACGAACACCACGCAGTCCGCGCCCTTCAGCACCATGCGCCGGGTGGCGTTGTAGAAGACCTGGCCGGGGACGGTGTAGAGCTGGATTCGCGTCTTCATGCCCCGGATCGTCCCGAGATCGATGGGGAGGAAGTCGAAGAAGAGGGTGCGGTCGGCCTCCGTGGCCAGGGACAACATCTTTCCCTTGTTCTTGATCGGCGTCTTTTCGTGGATCCACTGGAGGTTCGTGGTCTTCCCGCACAAGCCGGGGCCGTAGTAGACGACCTTGGCCGTCAGCTCCTTCGTGGAATAGTTGAAGAGGACCATTTACCGCCGCCGATATCTTCCGCGGGAGGGAGCGCGGACCGTGGAAGAGGGCATTCTACGGGCCGCCCGGAGGCGAATCAACCGCGGGTCCTGCTAGAATCCGGTGAACGCCGCGACGGACCGCGACGCTTCCTGCGCCGCGCGACGACACGAGGAGGACGGATGATTTCGGCTGCTGCTTTGTTCCTTCTGGCCCAGACCGCGACGGCCTCTCCCGCCGCCTCGCCGGCGGCGGTCCCCTCCCCTCGTCCCACGCCCAGCGGGCCGGTCGTGGTCCTGGAGACGAGCATGGGCCGGATCCGCATCGGCCTGTACGACGACAAGTCGCCCGTCTCCACCGAGAACTTCCTCAAATACGTACGCAAGGGCCACTACAACGGCACCCTCTTCCACCGCGTGATGCCGAACTTCATGATCCAGGGCGGCGGCATGATCCAGGACATGACCGAGAAGCCGACGGACCCGCCCATCCGCAACGAGGCCCGCAACGGCCTGCGCAACAGCCGGGGCACGGTGGCCATGGCGCGGACGAACGACCCCAACAGCGCGACCGCCCAGTTCTTCATCAACCTGAAGGACAACGCCTTCCTCGATTTCGGCATCCGCGGCATGGGCTATGCCGTGTTCGGCGAGGTCATCGAGGGGATGGCCGTCGTGGACAAGATCGCGGCCGTCCAGACGACGCGCCGGGGGCAGCACGACGACGTCCCCGTCACGCCCGTGTTGATCCTCTCGGCCAAGGTCGAGGGCGGCGCTACGGCGCGCCCCCCGTCGCCGCGCCCCTCGCCTCGGGTCAGTCCACGTCCCTCCGCTCGTCCGCGGCCGGCGTCTCCCCGTCCCGCGGCCAGCCCCAGTCCCAAGGCCTGATCGCCGCGGACGCATCGTGATCCGCGAGGCCCTCTTCGCCTTCGCCGTCGGCGGCGCCGTCGCCGCCGCGGCGGAGACGCGCAAGTGGACGGCGCCCGACGCCGACAAGGCCCGCGTCAACCCGGTGGAGGCGACGCCGGCGGCGCTGCTCAAGGGGCGAGCGCTCTACCAGAAGCACTGCGCGTCCTGCCACGGCGACAAGGGCAAGGGCGACGGGCCCGCGGAGAGCTACGAGATCGAGCCGGCCACGGACCTCACCGACGCGGCGCTGCAGGAGCGCCTGACCGACGGCGAGATATTGTGGAAGATCACGACGGGTTTGAAGTCGGGGACGGACGTCATCATGCCCGGGATAGTGCAGCGGGTACCGGCGGAAGAGGATCGGTGGAAGCTCGTGATGTTCATGCGGACACTAGCGACGAAGAATCCGTAGGACCGTTGTTCGTCCTTACAGCTCCTTGAAGGCCTTCACCACGTCCGCCGCCTTCTTCGGATCCACCTTCAAGATC
>Ga0070674_100001032_pt1 | contig 14558 bp, 11 predicted proteins | sample KBSM33metaG_FD_65344 | JGI IMG/M metagenome (GOLD analysis project Ga0070674, IMG submission 65344) | Miscanthus rhizosphere microbial communities from Kellogg Biological Station, Michigan, USA - KBS M3-3 metaG | ecosystem: Host-associated > Plants > Roots > Rhizosphere > Soil ... | reverse complement strand
GGCCATCGCGGCGATCATCGCGAGACGGGACAAAATGGCCGTCGAGGTCGACAAGCAGATCAAGAAGAAGGGGCGCGCGCTCGTCCTGGTCCCCTGATCTTCAATACTCCTGCCCGACCGTTGAAAAAGGAGTGATCGATCCCCAGGCATCGCAGGACGGTCGCGTTCAGATCGTGGATGTGCACCGGGTCGGCGGTGAAGGCCCGGCCAAGGAATCCGTAGCGGCAAGCTCGTCGCGTCGCAAACCAGAGGGAGACGACATGAAAGTCGTGGTGGACTTGAGCGTATGCGACCTCCACGGGCTCTGCGTGGAGGCAGCGCCTGAGGTGTTCCAGATTGGCGACGACGGTGCACTACACGTTCTGATCGAGACGCCGCCTGACGGGCTACGCGCGAAAGTGGACAAGGCTGTGCGGGAATGTCCGACCGGTGCGATCTCAATCGAAGAGTGATGTGCTCCGATGCTCCGCCGCATCGCCATCGTTGGCGCCTCGCTCGCGGGCCTGCGCGCGGCCGAGACACTGCGCGACCGAGGCTTCGATGGTGAGCTCGCGCTGATTGGCGACGAGCCACATCGCCCTTACGATCGCCCGCCGCTCTCGAAACAGGTGCTCCAAGGCGCCTGGGAGCCGGAGCAGACCTTTTTCCGGAAGAAGGACGGATACGACGCGCTCGCGCTCGACATGCGGCTTGGCGTGCGTGCCGTGTCGGTCGACCTCCGCGCCAGGCGCGTCGCACTTGCCGATGGTACGTTCGCCGATTACGACCGTCTGATTATCACGACAGGTGCGCGCGTCCGGACCCTCCCGGCCATTGCGCCACGGGCGGGCCTGCTCGCTTTACGCGGTCTGGACGACGCGATCGTACTGCGGCGGGCACTGATGGACGCGCCCCATGTTGCTATCGTGGGCGCAGGGTTCATCGGCCTCGAGGTCGCCGCCTCCTGCCGCGCTCGTGGCTTGCCGGTCACCGTGATCGAGACGCTTCCTGTCCCGCTCTCCCCAATCCTTGGGGCGACGTTCGGCGACATGGTCGCGGCCATCCACCGGGACCACGGCGTGGACCTTCGCACTGGTGTTGTTGTGACCGACATCCTCGGCGAGTCGCGCGTCGCCGGGGTCACTCTCTCCGACGGCTCACGGATCGATGCCGACGTCGTAGTGGTCGGCATCGGCGTGACTCCAAACACGGAATGGCTCGAACACAGCGGCCTCACGATCGACAACGGCATCGTCTGCAACGGCTCCGGTGAGGCCGCACCAGATGTGTATGCGGCCGGCGACGTGGCGCGGGTCGCAAACCGATGGCACGGCGACTCACCGCGAATCGAGCATTGGACCAACGCGGTCGAGCAAGCAGTGCATGCCGCGGAAAACGCGCTCGCCGGCCCCAAGGCGTCTACGAGTTTTTCGTCCGTACCGTACTTCTGGTCGGACCAGTACGACCGTAGAATCCAGTTCATCGGTGCTGCACGGCCGCACGACGAGATGGTGATCGTCGACGGATCGCTCGCCGACCGAAGGCTGACGGCGCTCTACCGGCGAGGCGATCGCGTGGTGGCGTGTCTCGCGGTGAATCAGCCGCGCGCGCTAATCAAGTACAGAAAGTTGCTCGCCGCCGGCGCATCCTGGGACGTTGCCCTGTCGGGAACGGCCGCTTCGTAGCCCATCTTGTCGCCCTCTGTCGGAGCGTATCGGGCCTTCCGTACTGTGCTCGCGGCCTCAGTCACTTCGTCGGCACGAGGCGCTGCATTGGGGTTGGCGTGGAACTTCTGAACGGCAAAGCGTCAGTCTCGCGATCGCTTGAGCTACTGCTGCTGCGGTCGCGGCTCACCCTCGACGAACTCCATCACCAGTGCGCGGACACCGCCGGACTCTTCGAGCCCGTGAATGTGTGCGATCGCTGGATGGTTCAGCGACGCGAGCGTCTGAGCCTCGCGTGTGAACCGGGCGAGTCGTTCGGCCTCGCCAGCAAATTCGTCTGGCAGGACTTTGAGCGCGACGTCACGATTCAGTTTCGTATCGCGAGCGCGGTAGACCTGCCCCATCCCGCCCTCGCCGATATGCGCAATGACTTCGTAGACGCCGAGCCGGGTGCCGGATGTGAGGGCCAAGTCTTGCAAAACTATGTGGCGGCGTTGAACGCGAGCGCCTTCTGGAAGACGCGCCCGGCGGTGTCGGTGAGCCGGAAGTTGCGTCCTTGATACTTGTAGGTCAACCGTGTGTGATCGATCCCCAGGCATCGCAGGACGGTCGCGTTCAGATCGTGGATGTGCACGGGGTCGGCGGTGATGTTGTAGCCGTAATCGTCGGTCTCGCCGAGCGTGATGCCGGGCTTGATGCCGCCGCCCGCCATCCAGATCGTGAACGCACGCGGATGGTGATCGCGCCCGTAGTCGTCCGCCGTCAGCTTGCCCTGTGAGTACACCGTCCGCCCGAATTCGCCGGCCCAGATGACCAGCGTGTCGTCGAGCAGGCCGCGCTCCTTCAAATCCTGAATCAAGCCGGCGCTTGGCTGATCGACCTGCTGGCACGTCGTCCTGATCGCCCTCGGCAGTCCGGAGTGATGATCCCAGGCGCGGTGATAGAGCTGAATGAAACGCACGCCTCGTTCGGCCAGGCGCCGAGCCAGCAGGCAATTCGCTGCGTAGGTCCCCGGCTTTCTGGAGTCGGGACCATACAACTCGAACGTGTGCTCGGGTTCCTTCGAGAGATCGGTGAGCTCGGGCACCGAGCTCTGCATGCGGAACGCCATCTCGTACTGCGCGATCCGCGTCGCGATCTCGGGATTCTGAGTAGCGTCGTATTCGGCCTGATTCAGCTTCTCCAGATCCTGGATGAAGCGCGCGCGCTGCGACGTCTCGAAACCCTCCGGGTTCGACACGTAGAGGACGGGATCGCCCACCGACCGCAGCTTGACTCCCTGGTATTTGCTCGGGATGAACCCCGTGCCCCATTGCCGCTCGGCCAGCGACTGGCCGTTCCCGGTGATCATCACGACAAAGGCAGGGAGATCCTGGTTGCTCGTCCCGAGCCCATAGGAGACCCAGGCTCCCAGGCTCGGCCGGCCGGCGAGCTGAAACCCCGTCTGCGCGAACGTGACGGCCGGATCGTGGTTGATCTGTTCCGTGTGGATCGATCTGATGAAACACAGGTCGTCTGCAATCTTCGCCGTGTGAGGGAGGAGCTCGCTGAGCCACGCGCCCGATTGCCCGTACTGCGCGAACGTGAAGATCGACTGCGCGACCGGGAAGCTCGTTTGTGCCGCGGTCATCGCCGTCAGTCGCTGCCCGTTGCGGATCGACTCTGGCAGATCCGTGCCCTGTACCTTGGCGAGCTGTGGCTTATAGTCGAACAGATCGAGCTGCGACGGCGCCCCGCTCTGGAACAAATAGATCACGCGCTTCGCCTTCGGCGCGAAGTGCGGCAATCCCGGGAGGCCGTCGATGCCGGGGTTCGGGATTCGGGATTCGGGATTCGACGACAAGATCGTGGAGGCGCTCTGGGCGAACAGGTCGCGCTGTAGCAGCTCCGCGAGCGCCGCCATGCCAATCCCGAGTCCCGCCTGACCGAGAAAGCGTCGCCGGTCCATAGCTACTCCTTCATCACCACTTCGTTCAGGTTGAGGATGAGGCTGGTCACACTCGTGTAGGCGGCGAGCTCGCTGACGTCCAGCGTCGCGTCGCGCTGATATTCGCCGTGGCTCACGTACTTCAATGCCGCGTCGGGCTTCGACTTGAACAACTCGAGGTTGTCGACAAACGCATCCTCGAGCACCGCCGCTTCTGTCCTCTTGGGGGCGCGTGCGGTGGCCATGCGAAACGCGTACGCGATCCGCTCCGATGGTGACGAGCCGCCCTCCTTCATCACGCGCTCGGCAAACACTCGCGCCGCTTCGACGAACGTCACGTCGTTCATGAGGTCGAGCGCCTGAAGCGGCGTGTTGGTGAGCACCGGTCTGACCATGTGGCTCTCGCGTGCCGAGGCATCGAAGTTCGCCATCGAGGGCGGCGGGATCGTGCGCCGCCAGAACGTATACAGGCTGCGGCGATAGAGGTTGTCACCGTGATCCTGGACATACGCCCCGCCGCCGCCGATTTCGTTCCACAGCCCTTCCGGCTGATATGGCTTCACCGAAGGCCCGCCGGTCTTGTTCACCAACAGGCCGGACACTGCGAGCGCCTGATCGCGCACGACGTCTGCCGAGAGCCGCGCGCTCGGGCCGCGCGCGAGCAGGCGGTTGTCGGGATCCTTCGCGCGCAGGTCGGAACTGGCATGCGAGGACTGGCGATAGGTGGCGCTCATGACGATCGTCTTCTGCAGCGCTTTCACGTCCCAACTGGTTCGCACGAACTCGGTGGCCAGCCAGTCGAGGAGCTCCGGATGCGACGGCACCTCTCCTTGCGATCCAAAGTCCTCGGCCGTCTTGACGATTCCGGTGCTGAAGTACATCTGCCAGAAGCGGTTCACGGTCACGCGCGCCATCAACGGGTTCGCCGGATCGACCAACCACCGCGCCAGTCCCAATCGATTGGGCGGAAACGCGGTCGGCGACGAAGCGAGCGCAGCAGGCACACCCGGCGTCACGACGTCACCCGGCCTGTCGTACATCCCGCGGATCAGCAGGTGCGTCTCGCGCGGCGTCGGCATCTCCTCCATCACCATCACGGTGGGAAGACTTCGATAGAAAGTGTCTCGTTTGGTCTGCGCGTCGGCCAGATGGTTCCGCGCTTCGGCGAGGTTGGCTGGCAGCGCGTGTTCGAGGAAATAGTCGCGAATCTTGTCCGCCTGGGCAGCGCTGCGCTTCTCTTCGGGCATCGCCGCGATGTCGGTGACCGTCGTGAGATCGGCGAGCATGCCGGCCTCGGCTGCCGACAACGCCCGGTTGTAGATCCGTACATCGTCGAGACTGCCGCGGAAGCGGTTATCCACTCCGCCGCCGCCGCCAATGCGAAGCGGCTCGCGCTTTACGGCACCCTGGCTATTGACGTCGTCGAGCATGATCTCGAGCGCCTGGTCCTCGCCATCGACGTAGATCTTCACCCCACTCGCCCAACGCGACCCGGTGTAGGTCAGCGCGACGTGGTGCCACTCATTCAGCGCGATCGTCTTCTGCGTCCGCAGCCGGATCCCTTCGTCGACCCACTTGGTCACGTAGTCGTATTCGATCCTGCCGTCTCGCAGATTGAAGCCGTGTCCGTTTGGCTCGACGATGTCCTCGTCTCTCGTCACGATCGCGCCGTTCGGAGCCGTGGGATAAATCCACGCTGCCATCGTGTACCCATCGTCGTACGTCACGGTCGGGTCGTTCGCGCCGATCGCGCCTCGGCCGGCGCCGTAGCTGTCGAAGCCGGCGATGTCGCCGCTGAACTGGATGAAGTTCTTGCCGTCGAAGCTCGCCGCCTGCCCGATTCGGCCTGGTGCCAGGGTTGGAGCCGGAGCGTTCACGTCACCACGTTGTGGGGAGGCGGGTCGAGGGTTTCTCGTCTCCTGCAGCACCGCGACCTGCGGGGAGACGTCGCCGTCGAACGCGTAGTAAGCCACCAGTCCGCGCGTCGGCGCCCATGCCACCGGCGTCGCCTTGTCGAGCGAGCGCTCCCATGCTTGCTGCGCTCGCGTCACTTCAGGCTGCAGCTTCGCATACGCCGAGGCCGCGGCAGACAGTTCCTCGTCGAGCCGCTTCAACTGCGCGTCCTGCGCCGGAAGTGGCGCGGCCATGTATGGCGGCGAGTTGCCCACACGCCGGAACTTGCCGTGCTCGGGAACGTTGTTGAAGTACGCGAAGAGTTGATAGAACTCCTTCTGCGTGAACGGATCGAACTTGTGGTTGTGACATCGCGCGCACGCGACCGTCACGCCCATGAACACGGTCGAAGTCGTGTCCACGCGATCGACGACGTATTCGACGGCGTACTCTTCAGGAACGATCCCGCCCTCCGAGTTGCCACGATGATTGCGATTGAACCCGGTGGCGATCTTCTGGTCCAGCGTCGCGTTGGGCAGCAGGTCGCCGGCCAGTTGCTCGATCGTGAACTGGTCCCAGGGCATATTGCGATTGAAGGCGTCGATCACCCAATCGCGCCATCGCCACATGAAGCGTTCACCGTCGGTCTGATAGCCGTTGCTGTCCGCATAGCGCGCAGCGTCGAGCCAGGGGAACGCCATGCGCTCGCCATACTGCGGCGAGCGCAGCAACCGATCCACGACCTTCTCGTACGCGTTCGGCGAGTTGTCCTTCAAAAACGCGTCGAGCTCGGCTGGTGTTGGCGGCAGCCCGATCACGTCGAGCGACACTCGCCGAAGGAGCGTGGCCTTGTCCGCTTCGGGAGCAGGCTTCAGCCCTTCACGCTCGAGCCGCTGCAGCACGAAGGCGTCGATGGGATTCCGTACCCACTTTGGGTCCTTCAGATCCTTCGGCGGTTCCGGTCGCTTCGGCGGAATGAACGACCAGTGCTTCTGCCACGTCGCGCCCTGTTCGATCCATCTCGTGAGCAACGCCACCTGCCGCTCACCGAGTGGTTCACCGGCCGCGGCACCGTTCTGACTCCGCGGCATGCGCACGGCGGGATTTGTTGCCGTGATGCGTGCGATCACCTGGCTTCGCGCCGGCTCGCCAGGAACGATCGCGAACCGGCCATCCTTCAACGCATGCTTGGCGCCGTCCTCCGAATCGAACCGCAATGTCGCCATCTGTGTTCCAGGCCCATGGCACTGGAAGCACTTGTCAGAGAGGATCGGCCGGATGTCTCGATTGAACTCAATCGTGGCCGGGAGCGGCTGAGCCACGGGCGACGTGGCCTGCGGCGCCGTTTGAACGGCCTGCGTCAGGATTGCCCCGACCAGCAGGCTGGACGCACTCAGGAAGAGTCTGTTCATACCGCCCGTGCCCTCCGAGATTTCGGTGCGCCTATCCTACGTCCACCACACCTCCGTCGGCACGCGGTATCGCTACCAAACTTACGGTAAGGCGATCAGGACTCCCACCCTGCCAGCTCGCGGCAAACCCGTGGTCAGGACAGGTGTGCGGCCGACGTCGTACGTGGCATTGAACAGGTTCTCGACGGCCACGAACGCTGTGACTCCGCGGGCGAGCGTGCGGCCGGCGAACACATCGAAGACCGTGGCTCGACGCAGCGTGTAGACGTTCTGGTCGTCCTCGAACTGCGGGCCAGTGATGCGCAGTTGCGCCGACGTGCTCCAGGCCTTCGGCGTATAGCGGACACCGAGCCCGACGTTGTATTCCGGCACCTGCGGCACCTTGTTGCCGTTGAGCGATGTGTCGCCCTGGAAGGTCGAGCTGACGAATCCACTCCCGAACGTGGCCGACAGCGACGATGAGAATCGCATACTGGCCTCCAGTTCGAGGCCGGAGGCGTGAACCGTGTCGGCGTTCGCGCGCTGCTTGATGATCAGCTGCGGCGTGCTCGAGAGCGTGATCGCGGTAATCGCTTCGTCCAGGACGTTCCAGAAGCTGGTAATGCGCGCCGACAGGCGCCCACGCGTCACCATCACGCCGACATCACCGCCGGTCAACCGTTCGGGCTCGAGTGCGTCGTTCGGCCGTGTCTGCGTGTTCCCGACGCTGATGTTTCGATAGAGCTCGTTCAGCGTGGGCGCGCGGAACCCGTGATACGCGGCTCCGCGAACGATGACGCCGCTCTCGCCGAGGCGGTAGGACGCAGACGCGCGTGGATTGAACGACCCTGATGATTTCTCGAAGTCAGTTTGCCCGGAATCGGAGTGCCAGATGTCACCGTGAGCGCCGAGTGCAATCGTCAGGCGATCGCTCGGGCGCCAGGTGTCCTGCACGAACGCGGAGCCGAGGTGCTGAGTGCCGCCGACCTCGACGATCGGAAGCGCCTGGCCCTGCGCGAACGGCGTGTCGATCGACGAACCTTCGATGTAGCGTCCTTCAGTGCCCACGAGGACCGAGTGTGTTCCCCAGGCGCGGAACCACTGGCCACCGAGGCCGCCCGACGTTGACGGAACGGATTGATCGCGAATCAGCGTTTCCGCCGTTCGAGTGGCATTCACCGTCGTGAACGTCTGCCGATACTGCTGTGTGCCACCGAAGCCGCGCGCGCTGAGCAGGCCACCGGCCACGGCACCGGCCACCTCGCCCGAGCCCTGCCGCCATGCCGTGCTGTTGATCGACTGCGGTGTGCCGTTGGTGCGATCTTCGTCGAACACATTCGCGACGACGTCAACGCGCCATCCATTGGCCGCTTGATATCCCGTCGACGCGTAGCCCGATAGATGCGTCGATCCCAGCAGACTGTCGACTGGACCGCGCGGTGCGATCCCGGGATCCTGCTCGGTCGACACCGGGATGTAGCCGTCAATGTTGAACCACTCGCCGCTCGCGCTGTACCTCAAGCCGCGCGTGCGGCCGCCACCAAAGAGCGAGACGCGCCCAGTGCCGAGGCCGCCGCCCTCGACGAGCGCCGTTCCGGACGGCCGCGCCGGCCGCTGCGTGAGGAGCTGCACAACGCCGCCAACTGCGTCCGCACCATACAGGTCGCTGCCGCTGCCGCGCTGTACCTCGATGCGATCGAGTGCAACCTGTGGAATCTTGTCCCAGTAGATCCACCCGCCAAACGCATCGTTGAGCGGCACGCCATCGACGAGCACCAGCGAGCGGCTCTGTGCGGTGCCGCCGATACCGCGCAACGCCACGCCCTGTGCCGTCGGATTTGCGGTTCGCGACGAGGTCCGGCGAAAGAGGGTGAACCCGGGCACCATCTTCAACGCATCGTCCAGGGTGACCGCGGCAGTCGTCAGCAGCTCTGACGATGAAATCACGGTCATCGTGACCGTGGGATCGGCCCTTGGCGCGTCGCCGCGAGACGACGTCACGTTCACGGCTTCGAAGAAGGGCGCGGGCTGCAACGTGATCTGCAGGCTCTCTCCCGCGGCCGGCGCGAGCTGTGTCGCCTGCGCAAAACCGGGGGCCGACACCACGATGCGCAAGATCCCCTGGGCGTCGGTGACGAATTGAAATCGACCGTCATTCGCCGTGCGGTACTCCGCGACCGTGGCGCCAGACGCTTCGAGGCGCACGCTGGCGTTCGGTACCGGCGCACCTGATGCGTCGAGGACGGTGCCGGTTATTGGTGCTCCGGGCTGGCCAGCTGCAGCAAGACTAATGAGGATGAAGAGAAGTGCAGGCAAACAAGCTCTACTCTAATCTGAGAATCACTCCTCCAGACGTGCAAAGCGCCCGGTAGCCATCAGGGCCGGCATGTCCCGCGGGTCGATGGCAACCACCCGGGCGTCCGGCTCGATGCGATAGATCCTTCCGGATCCGGGACCGGCGAGGATCACCGGCGCGTCACCGCTATATCTCAGGCGGATCGTCTCGCTGGCCGCTCGCCGCACAGTCGGACTCGTCACCGACGGCGCTTGCGTCGTCTGCATCGATGAAGACCAGGCCGAAGTCTGCCGTCGGCGATCTCCGCAACAACCCATGACCGACTCTCCTTTCAACGACCGCTGCCGCACTCCATGACCGGGAAGGCACTAGCCCCCGTGCGCCTGATCTCTGTTCGTCACGCGCTCGAGCAGGCACGCACCACCAGATAGCGCCAGCCACGCCACCAGCCACGCCCAGAACTCGCGTGCAACGATGAGCGCGCATGGCGCGGCTACCCAGAGACTGGCGCAGTAAAAACAGTCCATCAGACGGCCGAGCATTCCTGATCCTGCCCAGCGGCGCGCGCGTACGACCACGTCCCACGGTCCGTCCTCAGCGACGACAAGATGACTGACGCGCCACGTCGCGAGCACCGCCACCAGCACGCGCATCCACAAAGGCCAGGTGTCCACGGCGTTTACCGGGCCAGGGCGTCGCTCTCGGTTATCGAGAGCGATGCCTTCGGCCCGTCATCCTCCTACGAGTTCACGATTGCCACAGCGACTGCGGGGTTCGTGTAGATCTCGATCGGGTCGTAATTCCAGTCAGCCAGATGACCATTATCGTGGCCGGCCGGGTTGAACGCGCGACTCGCGGCGTAGCACCCGAACGTGTATGCGCCTTCCGGCGACGTGATCGCGTTGATCGCATACCGCCCATAGAACTGCTCGCTGTTGTCGAGCGGTCCGGTGTGCCAATGCTGCGTGTGATTGCCAGGATCGGTGGCCAGCGTTGGCGCAGCGCCACCGCAGCCGCTCGCCCCAATGGTGGCGTGACGCAGGTGCAGAGCCGAGACCGAGACCTTCATCAGCACTTCGACATCGGCGGGCGTGGCTCCCCGGTGAATCGTGGGACAGATGCCGAGCAGGCTTCGACCGGGCAACGCGAACGCCGAGTCTGGCTCACTCGCGAATTTCCACGACAGCTGATCGAACACCACGGTGGGCGCCGTGTTGTCGATTTGCAACGCGACGTCCGGTGCCGTGGCCACCACGCTTTTCACCCCATTGCCCAGCTCGAGGCGCAGGATGTACTTGCCCGCAGCCGACGTCGACCACTCGAGCAGGAGGTTGTGTGGGTTCCAGCCGTCAGCCGCAGGGATCACGGGGTACCACCCGGCTCCATCTGATGACGGCCAGATCTGCCACGGCGCGCTCGGGCGGTTCAGCGGCCAGGTCAGCCCGACGAACGGTTGGAACGTGCCGCCGTTGTCGATGCTGTATTGAATGCGGTAGAACGCGGCCCCAGCCAGCTCGACGCACCCATAAAGCTGCAGCGTGCGCGAGAACGGCGTCGAGGCGAGCGGCTTTGGAAGCATCTCGACGAGATCGCCGGATGGATGTGGACGGTTCGGCCGCTTCGCGTACCCGACCACGGCATCGTGATAGGGATCTACCGGGTTGGGCTGGTTCGTCAGCGGCATCAACCCGGCATACAGAATGGCCGGCTTGTTGCCGCACGGCACGTCGGGCGTATTGCAGTTGTGCGAGACCAGCGCGTTGCTGGACGCGTACAACGTGGTGTTGGGGATCGCTCCGGCGTTCCAACGCACCTCGAAGAAACCCTCACCGTAAATTGTTTCTTCGGTGCCATCGTTGTTCACGTCCTGTGTCACGCGGAACGTGATGTCCGGCACATCGAGAATCAACGACCATTCCGGCAGCCAGCCGTCAACGCAGCGGAAGAACGGACCGATGAACTGCTGCGGATCGAAGCGGTCGAGCACCTTGGGGTCGACGTTGAGCTTCCCCGCAAGCGTCTTGCGAATGGCCTGCAGATGCCTGGCCTGCTCTGGCGCCGACGGGTCGAAATCGCGAAACTCACGTGCCACCGGCGGAGAGAGCTCCTCGGTAAACGCCCTGACATCGAGGCCGCTCGTATCCGGCTCGAGACCGCCGAACGCACGGGCTGCGTGCGTTGCGGCAAGACGATCGGCGAGATGCCGCGTCGCTCCAGCAGTCATGCGCGAGAGGACCGAGGACGATATCTCAGCCAGTCGAACGAGCGGGCCCGGATCCGGTTCAGGCGGGAATGGGCCACGTTCGGGAATCGGGCGGAGTTCTTCCGGGATCAAATCGAAGATCGATGGCCGAACGAAGATGTACGGGAAGCAGATCCGTTGCTTCCGCCATTTCAGGATCCAGTCGATGTCAAACCAGGGGATGTAGACGCAGAAGCGTCCACACTCGTCGGTCTTGACGGTAGCGATCTCTTCACGATGACAGAAGAGCGGATAGAACCAGCCCCACTTCCAGCCAGGCGGTCCGTACCACACCAGATTGCAGTCGGTGTCCTCGACATGGACAGTCGCAAACGGAACCGGATACTCGACACCAGTCACCGGATCCTTTCGAACGACTTGTCCACAGATTTTCCGGAAGAGTGCGATGGGCGGATCGATGATCCACCGGTGCTTCTCGAGCACGGCCGCAACCGTTTGCCCGACGAGCTCTTTGGCATCGAGGTCGTACAGACCGGCCAGACGCCTGGCCTGTACTGCGCTCAGTTTTCTGAGATCGGGCGTCTCGGTTTGCGCCCTTGGGCGTTTCTTTTCCATACCGCCTCCTGTTAATGCGCGGCTATCGCTGTCAAGGTCAACCTCTCGACAAGTGGTAGTGAACATGCGCGCGCCGCCGTTTCAGGCGACGAGACAGGCGGGTCGCTCACGCGGTCTGAGGAAGAATCGGATCGGAGATAATCGCCCGCAGGGCCGACCCGACGTCGGCGGAAGGCGGGCAGAGGCGCAATGACCAGTAGATACGTCCGAACCTCGGCCTGCCTGGCTCTGTTGATCGTCGTCGCCAGCTACGCGTATGCGCAGCGCCAGCGAGATTTCTTTTCCGGATTCGGTTCGCTGCGGGGGGAGCAAGGGGATCCCGCGGAACTACCGCCGCTCGAGTGGCCAGACCGCGACGCGGCCGGTTGCCACATTCTCTACACCAGCGTCCGCCGCGAAGCGAACGGATCGGGCTGGCGCACCGACTATCCCTGGGCACAACGCAACCTCTTGATCCGGTTGTCCGAGCTGACCAAGGCGCGAGTCAGTTGGCTCAAGCCGGGCGTTCCCCACGTATGGCTCGTTCGGCTGACCGATCCGGCACTCTTCCAATGCGCGTTCCTGATGGCGTCTGATGTCGGCACCATCGGTCTGTCGGAAGACGAAGTCGACGGCCTGCGGCTCTACCTGAAGAAGGGCGGGTTCCTGTGGGTTGACGACTTCTGGGGAGAGGCCGCCTGGGATCAGTGGACAAGCGAGCTGGCGCGAGCGATGTCCCCCACCGAGTATTCGATTGAAGACGTGCCGCTCAGCGATCCGATCTTCCAGTCGATGGCAGTGGTGAAGAAGATTCCGCAAGTCACCGGCATCGGCTTCTGGCGCGCCGTCGGTGGAAGGACCACTTCGGAACGCGGCGAGGAAACTGCGGTGCCGCACTTCCGCGCGATTCGCGACAACCATGGAAGCATCATCGCGGTGATGACCCACAACACCGACGTCTCCAATTCATGGGAGCGCGAAACAGAGGACCCGGCGTACTTCTACCAGTTTTCAGTCGACGGTTACGCGCTCGGGATCAATGTCGTTCTCTACGCGATGACGCATTGAAGAGGATCGCTATGAAAACCACGACGGTGTTGGCCTGTTCGATCCTGATGCTGTGTGCGGAAGGTGGTCAGGCGCAGGCACCTGCAGTCGCAACGCCTCCTCCACCCAACCCACCGGTCTGTCGCGTCGAGCCGTCATGGCCGCGCGTGCCGGAAGATTGGATCTTTGGTGCGATGGCTGGCATTGCCACCGATTCCAAAGACAACGTCTGGATCGTTCACCGGTCCGCGGGTGTCACGATGAAGAAAGCGTGCTGCAAGGCAGCACCCATCGTCATGCAGTTCGATCCGTCGGGTCGGCTGCTACAGAGCTGGAACGGCCCATTCGACGGCTACGAATTCCCGCTCCCCAACAACGAGCACGGGATCTTCATCGATTACAAGGACAACGTCTGGATCGCCGGGCGAGGCGCACCCGGGACGACTGAGAACCAGATCCTCAAGTTCGACAGCCACGGCAAATTCCTCCTGCAGATCGGACGACGCGGGCGTGGAACCGGAAGCAGCGACACCGCGAATCTCGGTCAACCCGCGGACATGGCGGTCTACGCGCCGACCAATGAAGTGTTCGTTGCCGATGGATACGGCAACAGGCGAATCATCGTCTTCGATGCGGATACCGGCGCGTACAAGCGGCACTGGGGCGCATACGGGAACAGGCCAGACGACGCCGCAGCGCGAACGGGTTCAAATCAGGGACCTGGAGATCCGCAGTTCAACCAGGTGCACACCGTGCGCATTTCGCGCGATGGATTCGTCTACGTCGCGGACAGGCTGAACCGGCGCATCCAGGTGTTCACGATCGAGGGGAAATTCGTGAAGGAGGCGTTCGTCCGTCGCAGCAGTCCTGAGGCTGCCGGCACCGTGTCGTCATTGGCATTTTCACCAGGCCCGGATCAGCAGCATCTCTATGTTGCCGACCAGGCGGAAGACGTCATTCTCGTCCTGGATCGACAGACGTTGACCGAGGTGGGATCGTGCGGCCGGCTCGGTCGGCAGGCCGGCCAATTCGTCTCACCCCACAACATCGCAACCGACTCGAAGGGCAACCTCTACGTCGCTGAGGATCTGGGAGGCGCGCGTCTCCAGAAATTCGTGTTCGACGGCCCGGGTCGATAGCCGCTGCAGCGATCATCGAAGGCGGTGCATTCAGCGAGTACGTAAAGAGCCCATTCAATCGATTCCTGCATCTTGAACTCGCTGCCTCACCGCTTGCGTGGCGTCGCGTACACCTCGATCCATGACACGTTCGAGCAACCGGCAAAGCCGTGTCCGCCGCCGGGCATGAGATCGACGAAACCGACCTCGTCCACTCGACTCAGGTCCGGATTGCCGACTTCCTTCATCGTGACCACTTTCACCGGATCGAGCTGAAACCAGCGCTGATCGTCGAAGGTCACTTCAGACACCACGAAGTTGCCTGAGTAGGCGATCGATCCCGCCATTGGCCTCTGCGGGCTCGTGAACGTCTGGCTGCCGACCAGCAGAGAACCATCCGCGAGCTTCACGACCGGATGAAGCACGTGCAGATTCTCCGTGCGCGT
>Ga0070674_100001029_pt1 | contig 14570 bp, 12 predicted proteins | sample KBSM33metaG_FD_65344 | JGI IMG/M metagenome (GOLD analysis project Ga0070674, IMG submission 65344) | Miscanthus rhizosphere microbial communities from Kellogg Biological Station, Michigan, USA - KBS M3-3 metaG | ecosystem: Host-associated > Plants > Roots > Rhizosphere > Soil ... | reverse complement strand
GACGCGCCAGAGCGTCCGCGATTACGTCATCGACATATCGGAGCATTGCCCGCCGGCGGAACAGCGGACCGCCGGCGAAAGGTGTTCGCTCGCCGTGACGCGCGGCGACTGCATACTCGATGATGGCGCGATGCTGCGGAAAGGTCCGCAACGCGTACTCCCCAGCTGCCGACTTCGACAGGATCGATCCTTCCGCTACCATCGCGTGAAGGCGACTGACGCCGAGCACCGACCACACGAGCGCATCGACCGTGAGGCTGTGAAGGCCGGCGCGGCTCACGAGGGAGCGATGGGCCGCAACCCATGGTTGCCAATAGTCGACGAGATTGGCGCGCGAATGCGCGCGGGCGGCAGCGACGTCGACATGGATCCATGCCTCCGATGGTGACGGTCCGCGCCGGCCGATGCCATGTCGCGCCAGCGTCAGCCAGGTCACGGCGTGTCGCTCGGCACGAGACTCGCCGATCGGTTTCCCCTCGATCACAGCGACACCTTTCGCTCCAGTTGCAGGTGGCGCTGCGAGTTCGTCGGCGGTCACATAGACGCCGTCGAAGAACGGCCGCGAGGACGCGGTCCCGAGCTCGGCGTGGACCGGCGCAATGTCGGCGACCGTAACCGGCCGGCGCGTGACGCAGACCACGTCGATGTCACTCGCGCCTGGTCGGAAATCATCGAGGGCGATCGACCCCACGACGTAAAGTCCAACCAGCAGATCGGGATGGCGGTCATCGACCGCAGCGAGGTATCGCGCGCAGATTTCGTCAGCGATTGCCGGAACGCCCATTTCCCGCCCCCGGGGAAGACAATGGGCGCGCCATGGCCAAACTGTGACGATCAGGCCGTCGCCTCGCCGAAGCCGAGGTTGGTTGGACGGCGCGGCAGCGGTGGAGCGGTGACCGAAACCTCCGACGGGTCGGCGCCCTCGACCGTGACATTGCGCGCCCAGAGGCTGCCGCCGCCGCTCAGCATGATCCCGTAGTGGATGGTGCCGGCGCCTTCGGGGACGTCGAGCACGACGCTGCGGCTGGTCCAATCTGCGTCGCCGATGAGCACACCGTCCTTGGTGCGGAACTGCATGTTGTCGAAGCGCATGTAGCGGCCGCCCGAGAGCGGATCGATGCGCATCCACAGGGCACCCTTGCCGGCGGCCTCGGAGCGAAGTTCAGCAGTGAGGCGCAGAGCGCGCCCGATGTATTCGTCGGCTGCGATTGATTGCATCAGCGTGGCGAAGCCTTCCTTGCTCTCACCGCTGCCGGGGATGCGTTCGAGACGTACGGTGCCGGGAGCGGTGTCGAGGCCTATGCGGTAGAGCTCAGGGGCGCCGCCGCTGACAATCCAGTCGGCCGGCAGCACCGGCGTGGCGTTTGCGGCTTCGATCCTGGCCGCAAGGATGTTCCAGTTGTCGACGCCGAACTGGCGGGCGACGAGCTCGAGGCTGACGGAGTGGCTGACATCGATCTGCCGTTCGGCGAGAGCTGTGCGCAGCGCCTTGGCCATGGTCTTGCTGTCGAGAAAAGTATGCATGGTCTGATCCTCACTGGGGCAAGTGTCGAGGTCAGTGCTCGCGTTGCTGACGGCTTGCCCATAGGGTCAAACCGATCCGGGTCGTACGTACATTCACCATCCCCGAGGGGTGCGAGCGGCAGGCTGCACGGAGCCGAGGAGAATGAAAGCGCCGCGCGCGATGTCTGTCAACCGGTGCCGAGTGGCGCCAGGCCGAGGAGCGGCAGGCAGTCGGGTATGGCGGTGATGGTGAAGGGCGCCGGTGGCTGCGCGGGCGGCCACGGCGTGCCGGCGCGGAGCCAGATCGCGCCGAAGCCCGCGCTCAGCGCGCCGGCGATGTCGAGCTCCGGGTTGTCGCCGATGAAGACGCAGTCCGTGACGGCAACGCCGAGTTGGTCGGCGGCGACGCGGAAGATTGCGGGGTCGGGCTTCTTGAGGCCGACGAGCTCGGACACGAGAACGCAATCGAGCAGCGGGCGGATGCCGATGGCATCGATCTTGCCGTTCTGCATGGCGCCGCTGCCATTGGTGATGATGCCGGTCTTGACCCCGTGAGCGCGGAGCCTGCGGACAGTGTCGAGGGCGCCAGGGTTGGGCGTGGTGAAACTGGGATAGACGGCACGATAGTCGGCGAGCAACGCTTCGGCGGTGATGCCGGTAATGCGCAGGGCCTTGATGACAGCCGGATAGATGATCGCCTTATCGACGCGGCCGTCGTCCTCGATCTCGAGGAACAGGTTCACGAATTGATCGGCGGTCGCCGGTGCAAGCGCCGCGGTGTGGCGCGCGTACTGATCGGCGACGAAACGGCGAATGGCCCGACGGATCAGTGTCTCATCGAGATCGAACAGGACGGCTTTGGGAGTCATGTAACCCGAACGGCGAGGTGGTGTACGCGCACCAGACCATGCCGCCCTGCCCGCCACAAGGCCGTGTCCGCTGGTCGGCGGGCCCCTTGCCAAGTGCGGCGGCGGCCTCTATCTCCGCGACCCCAAACGGAGGGCGGCGGCGATGGACAAGGCGGCGAGCATCATCATCCTCCATGGCCCCTCGAGCAGCGGCAAGTCGACGCTGGCGCGAGCGCTCCAGGCCAGGATCGAGCTGCCGTTCTGGCATGTGTCGATCGACCACCTCCGCGACAGCGGCATGCTGCCGATGGCGCGCTACGAGAGTGGGGATTTCGTCTGGCGCGAGCATCGAGCGGCGTTCTTCGATGGCTTCCACCGTTCGCTGCGCGCCTATGCCGAGGCTGGCAACAACCTGATCGTCGAGCACATCTTAGATACGCCGGGGTGGACGGCAACGCTGGCCGATCTGCTGGCGCCGTTCGACGTGTTCTTCGTGGGCCTGCAGGCACCGCTGGCCGAGCTGATCCGTCGGGAGGCCGAGCGCGGAGATCGACCGATCGGGGACGCGGAGCGCGACTTCAACAGCGTCCATGCCGGCATGCGCTACGACTTCGAGGTGTCGTCGGAGCAGCCGGTGGATCGGAACGTCGCGGCGCTGCTGGGAGCCTGGCGGACGCGGTCACGCTCGGCGTTCTTCACTCTGGGCCAGGACGCATAGTGCCGTTTGCAGGCACTGTGGTGATAGGCTGCAGCGTCCCCTGAGGGAGGCCACGGATGGACACTCAGTTCTACCACCAGGGCAGCCGGCAGCTGCAGGATGCGTTCCACAGCCGGCCGATCGCAGACCGGCTGGAGGAGGTGACGCTGCACACGGCGTTCACCTCGTCGGACCAGGCCTTCATCGAGAGCGCGATCTACTTCTTCCTCGCGACCGCGGATGCGAACGGGCACCCCGACGTGTCGTTCAAGGGCGGGCCGGCCGGCTTCGTGCGGGTGACGGGTCCGGCGGAACTCGCCTTCCCCGACTATGACGGCAACGGCATGTTCCGCAGCCTCGGCAATCTCGGTGTCAACCCGCATGTGGGCCTGCTGTTCATCGCTATGCATGGCCGGCCGCGCCGCCTACGCATCAGCGGGGTGGCGCGTATCGATCGAGATGATCCGCTGCTGGCGCACACGGTCGGCGCACAGATGATCGTTCGGGTCGCGGCAAGCGCCATCTTCCCCAATTGCCCGCGCTACATTCCGCAACTGGAGCTGGTGGCGGAGTCTCGCTTCGTCCCGCGGCCGGGCGAGCCCCCCGTCGAGCCGGGCTGGAAGAGCGACGAGGAGTTCGCCGACGCGATCCACCCGAGGGCGGAGACGTTCGGGGGTTGAGCGCGACGCCGCGCCCAATTTTAGGTATGTCTTCCTATTTGTGGCCAGCTTACTGGCGATGCTGGGATAGTTTTCCCACATTTTCGGCAAAAGAATAGGGCCAGCATCCGGATGGACGCTGGCCCTATTTGCGGAAGTCACATCCGGCCAGAAGCGGCCGGAGTAGAACTTACTTCTTGGCGGCCTTCTTGGCGGCGGCTTTCTTGGCCGGGGCCTTCTTGGCGGCGGCTTTCTTAGCCGGGGCCTTCTTGGCAGCGGCCTTCTTGGCCGGGGCCTTCTTGGCAGCGGCCTTCTTGGCCGGGGCCTTCTTGGCAGCAGCCTTCTTCACCGGCGCCTTGGCGGCGGTGGCGGGCTTGGCGGCCGGTTTGGCTGACTTCGACGGGGCCTTCGCAGCGGCCATCGGCATCGATTTGGTGTCACGGATATCGGTCAAGAGAACTTCTTCCTTTGCTAGAGCTGTTAGTTGAGCGGGCAAGCCGCGGTTGTTCATTCCTACTCGCATTGATGCCTTCGACGAGGAACAACCCAAAGGCGACAACGACGAACTCTACTACGGCATTGATGAATAAACCGATATTAAGCGCCGCCGTCCCGGGGAACTGCAACGCTGTTCGGATCGTCCATCACGACAAACAGATTTGAGAAATCTCGCTGTGCGGAGACAAGACTGGCCGTGGACATGAAGAGGTCATCTGCGAGGGAGGTGAAGATGGCACTCGATGCCGCCCCGATGACCACGCCAGTGGCGGGATCGACGACATTGCCCTTGATGGCGGGATCTTGGAATTCCCGGAACAGCGACACTGGACTCCTCTGTGGTCTGTCCACTCACTGGCGTCCGCCGACCCTCCCGGCGGCACCCTGCAAATCAGGAGATTCGCATTGCGCGGAGAATCACGCAAAGCGCGGCGGAATGCAATGGTCCGACTTAGTGTCAACTTGCCGTCGGCGCCGTGGAGAACGATAGTCGACCCACCGCCGCTCTAGAATGTTGACCGGCGGGTGAGTGGAACAGGATCATGAACGCCGACCAAGCCGCCGAGATCAGTCTGCGCCGCGCGGTCGACTTCATCCCCGAAGGTCTGGCCGTGTTCGACGCCGATCTGCACCTGGTCTATGCCAACGAGCGCTATCGCGAACTGCTCGACCTGCCCACCCGGATGGTGGCTTATGGAACGTCGCTCTATGATGCGGCGCTGTACGTCGGAAAACGCGGCGATCTGGGGGTCGGCGACCCGGTGCGGCTGGCAGCCGAGCGCGTGGAAACACTCACAAGCACCTCTGGTTCGGTGACGCAACGCCTTGGAAAACAAGGGCAAACGCTGGAGTTCCACGCCGCGAGGCTGCCCGATGGCGGGTTGGTGATCAGCATCGCCGATGTGAGCAAGCGGGTGGATGCGGAGGCGGCGCTGGAGCGCTCAAACGCCACCCTCGAAGGCCGCGTGGAGGAGCGCACGGCGGCGCTGCTGCAGGTCAATTCGGAGCTCGAACGGGCGCGCCGGAAAGCCGATACCGCCAACCGGGACAAGACCCGATTCCTGGCAGCCGCCAGCCACGACCTGCTTCAGCCGCTGAACGCGGCAAGGCTCTACACCGCTACCCTGCTCGAGCGGGAGCAGACCGAGACGGGGTCCCTCGCCCACTCCATCGAGGCCTCACTAAATGCTGTGGAAGAAATCATGTCGGCGCTGCTCGACATGTCGCGCATCGACTCAGGAGCGCTCAAGCCGGTCGCGGCGCCATTCCAGATTCGCGATCTGATGCGGAAGGTGGGCGTCGAGTTCACGCCGCTCGCGACCGAGAAGTCGATCCGGTTGAGCCTCATCGACTCCTCGGCGGTGGCCAATGCGGACCGCGCGCTGGTCGGTCGCATCGTCCAGAACCTGGTGTCCAACGCCATCAAGTACACCCGCCCCGGCGGCCGGGTGCTGGTCGGCGTCCGCCGGCGCGGCGGTCGCATCCGGCTCGACGTGGTCGACTCCGGCATCGGGTTCTCGCGCGAGCAGCACCAGTTGCTGTTTGCGGAGTTTTCGCGGCTCGAACAGGGCGCCCGTATGGCACAGGGGTTGGGGCTGGGTCTGTCCATCGTCGAGCGGCTGGTCGACGTGATGGGACTGACGCTCGATCTCGAAAGCATCGAGGGCAAGGGGTCGCGGTTCTCGCTCTACCTGCCCAAGGGCAAGATCGAGAAACCGGACGCGATCGAGGGTGAGCGCGTGGGCGAGACGGCGAGCCTCAGCGGACTTCGGATCCTGTGCGTCGACAATGAGCGAGCGATCCTGGATGCAATGGAAGGGCTGCTGCGCGGATGGGGCTGCGACGTGCGCTCGGCGCGATCGCTGCGCGACATCGATCGCGACCAGCTGCTGGTCGGATGGCTGCCCGACCTGGTGCTGATGGATTACCACCTCGACCAGACCTCAGGGCTCGATGCGGTGGAGTGGCTGCGGCACAATGTCGGCGGTCATCTGCCGGCGGCGCTGGTCACCGCCGACCGGACGGCAGCCGTCCGGGCGCTGGCCGAGGAGCGCGGCATAACGGTGGTGACCAAACCCGTCAAACCCGCGGCGCTGCGGGCCGCGATCAGCGGCTTGGCGACGCAGCGGCCGCTCAAGCCGGTCCGCAAGAGCTAGGTAGGAAGATTGTCTTCGGCCCGGTCCTATCGGGGCAGAAGCTACGCCGCGTCGGGCGAGAACAGCTGCTCGAACTGACCCTGCTCGATGCGCGACGCGGCGATCACCGCCTGGGTGCGGCTGTCGACGTCGAGCTTCTGCAGGATGGACGAGACGTGCGCCTTTACGGTCGCCTCCGAGATCGAAAGCTCGTAGGCGATCTGCTTGTTCATCAGCCCGTCGCTCAGCATCATCAGCACGCGGATCTGCTGCGGCGTCAGGGTCGAGAGGCGGCGGATGAACTGCGTCTGGTCGTCGTCGGCCCCAAGGTTAACGCCGTCGGGAACGTAGACCTCGCCCTTGAGCACGGTGTCGATGGCGGAGCGGATGTCGGCGGGGCTGACCGATTTGGTCAGGTAGCCGGCGGCGCCGAGCTCGAAGGTGCGGCGGATGACCTTGGGGTCCTCGACCGCCGAGATGATCATCACGGGAATGTCCGGATATTGCGCGCGGAGCAGCAGGAGGCCGGAAAAGCCATGTGCGCCGGGCATGTTGAGGTCGAGGAGCACCAGATCGCAGTCGCGATCGGCCTCGAGTGCGGCGTTTAGCGCATTGAGGTCGCCCGCCTCATCCACCCGCATGGCGCCGTCGACGCCAGACAGGGTCTGCCTGAGGGCGGCGCGGAACAGCGGATGATCGTCGACGATGATAAAGCGGCTCATGGGCTTGTCTTTACGCTCCGACCAGGCTCCGACCAATGCCACTTAGGGCGAAGAGCGGCCTTGAGTGGTCGCGTTTCCGAACCGGAAAGCCGCAGCCCACCTTTCCTGGAAACGCTCCTAGAGTTGCAAAATGCATCAGCATTTAACGCGTTCTTTACCATGTTCTTTAACAGTGCCGACTGAGCCCGACCGCGTAATTGCCGAGCGGGCGTTCCTTTTCAGGTGCTTGGGATATTTCCATGGCCCGCGCGTATCAGCAGTCCCAGCCGATCGATGACGATCACGACCACAGCCCTGCCGAGTGGCAATCGCTCAAGCGGGAGCTCATGGTCCTGCTCGACCAGGTCGACAGTCAGGTGACGCGGACGCGTGCGCCGGAGCGGCAGCGCTACGCCGAGCCGGATGCCGACTCGCGGCACCGTGACGCACTGCGCTCGGTGCAGCGGGCGATCACCCGGTTCGAAGATCCGATGCCGCCGCCCAACCTGCCGCCCAATCCGCGCGACAGCCTGCAGGCGGCGATCAACCAGATCCGCGCGAGCCAAGGCGAGCAGCGCTCGCGCATGGCGGCTCCGCCACCGCAGCCGGCCTCACGCGCGGTAGACTCCGCGCCGCTGTTCGACCGGCTGGCGCAGTCGGTCAACGGCCTCGGCAGCCGGCTCGAACGGCTCGAGGGTGAGATCAAGGCGCAGATCAAGAGCGGCGCCAATGTGAAGGACGTCGCCGAGCAGGTGGCGCAACTCGCCAATGTGGTCGAGCTGCTTGCCGGCGCCGTCGGCGAGACCGGCCAGGTCAAGCGGCTCGAGGGACAGATCGCCTCGCTCGGCAAAATCATGTCGCAGGGCCGCGAGATGGACATCCAGACGCTGACGCGGCGTCTGGACGATGTCGCCTCGACCGTCGGCAAGCTCGCCGAGCTCCAGGTCCACTACACCGACCGGGTGCAGAACCCGGTCGAGACCCAGGCCTTCCAGGACGGCATGCGCTCGATCGAAGAGAGCGTGCGCGCCGTCTATGACCGCATCGACTCGCTCGAGCGGCAGCGTTCGCTGGCGCCGCAGGATCTCGATCATCTGAGCGCCGAGATGGCGCGCTTCACCGAAGCCCTGCGCGATGGTCAGCAGGCGCCGATGCATCTGGTCGAGCTGGTGGATGCCCTCAATACCCGCATCGCCGACGTCGAGAGCGGCGACCGGCTGCTGCACGGGCTGCGCAAGGATCTGTCGGCGCTCCGCGACTCCGTGATCGTGGCGCTGACCCCGCGTTTCGATGCCATCGAAGAGCGGATGGAGACGCTCTCGACCCGTGACGACATGGCCGAGATCGGTCGCCAGATCGGGGTGCTCAGCGACCGCATCGGCGAGCGCCCGATCGATCCGGGCCTGGGCCAGCTCGAGGCGCAGGTGCGCCTGCTGGTGGCGCGCATGGACCAGACCGGCGAGCAGCTGTCGGGTCTCGCCAAGCTCTATTCGTCGGGCGAACCGACGCAGATGATGATGCCGGACTTCGACGCGGTCGCAGACCTCGTCGCGAGCCGGACCGCCGAGGCGGTGCAGCGGCAGGCGCCGATGGGCGTGGTCGGCTCGATGGATCCGTCCATCCACGACACCATCGCCCGACTCGAGGATCGCATCGGCACAATGCTGAGCTCGATGCGCCGCGATCCCGAGGTCGACGCCTTCGATGGCGTGCAGGCGGGTATCAGCGAGGTCAATGAGCGGCTGAAGCGGCTGGAATCTTCGCTCGTGGACCGGGTGGCTCCGGGCAGCAACGAGACGGTCCGCAAATCCGACATCGCGGCGATCATCGCCGATGCGCAGGAGACGATGCCAGCGCCGCGTCCGCGCGTCGACTCGATGCCGCGGAGCCCTACCGAGGACGCGCCGCTCAACGCACCGGCGTTCCCCGAACCCACCGGGCCGGTGGCGCAGGCGCTTGAGGCCAAGAACGGACCGCGCAAGCGTCACCCGGGGCTCGACGAGGACGTGTCGCTTACCGCGCGCTACGAGGCGCCGGCGGCGCCGATGCGGCCTGCCGGGTTCGATCCGGAGCAGGTCGAGCCGCCAGCGGCACCGCAGCCGAGCTTCGGCTTTGCCGACGCGCCCGCCGGTGCGCCGCGATCGGCCATTGCGGATGTACCCGAGCCGCCGACCCCGGCCGCAACGGCGCGAACCAACACCTTCATCGAAGCGGCGCGCCGCGCCGCGCAGCGGCAGACGGCAGCCAAGCCGGAAGCACAGTCGAACTCGCTGATCGGACGCGCTCTGGCGCGCTTCCAGGCCGGCGAGGCCAAGCCAGACGCAACTCCGGCGCCGGCCAAGCCGGAGTCGAAAGCCACCAAGAAGGCGCGACTGCTGGCGGGCGACAAGCCGGCCCGTACCGAGTTCAAGCCCGAGCCGGTCGTCCCGGCCCCTGGTCCCGATGGCGCAGCGGCGATGCCCACCATGTCGCTCGAGCCGTCGATCGGGATCGGCAAGCTCGAGCCCACGGTGGTGGCCAGGGAGAGCTTCCTCAGCCGGCATCGCCGACCGATCCTGTTGGGTGCGTTCGTCGTGGCGCTGGGCTTTCTCGTCGCCAACTTCGTGGCGCAACGGCTCAACGAGGCTGACAACGGTGCGCCGACGCCGGCTCCGCAGACAGCCAGCGAGGCTCCCGCCCCAGCGACAACCGGCGACATCAGCAATGACGTACAGGCGCCGGTGCTGGGAACGCAGGCGATCCCGCCGCGCGTGATTCCGCTCACCGACTCCTCGATCAAGACCGGTTCGATCACCCCGTCCGCGCAGGGCTTCACCAAGGACTCGGCGCCGGCGATGCCAGCCGCCTTTGCCGCGGCGACGCAGGTCGCAAATGCCGATCCTTCGGTGACCACGCCGGCACTGGCGCCGCTCACGCCCGACACACCGAGCCCGGTGAAAGTCGAGATGCCGCCCGATAATGTCGGGCCGCAGGATCTGCGCCAGGCGGCCTCCGACGGCGATGCTCGTGCGCAGTTCGAGGTCGCGGCGATTTATACCGAAGGCCGCGCGGTACCGCAGGACTACAAGGCGGCGGCGACCTGGTACGAGCGCTCCGCAGCGCAGGGTTTCGCGCCTGCCCAGTATCGGCTCGGCAGCCTCTACGAGAACGGCAACGGGGTCACCAAGGATCTGAATACGGCTCGGCTCTGGTATGAACGCGCGGCCGAAGCAGGTAACCGGATGTCGATGCACAATCTCGCCGCACTGTATGCCGGCGGGCAATTGGGCAAGCAGCAGTTCGACTCCGCTGCCAAATGGTTCGAGGAAGCGGCCAAACGCGGCCTGACCGACAGCCAGTTCAACCTCGGTATGCTCTATGCCCGCGGTCTCGGCGTCGCGCAGAGCATGCCGGACTCGTTCAAGTGGTTCTCGCTAGCGGCCCAGAGCGGCGACAAAGACGCGGCGAAAGCCCGCGACGATATTGCCCGTTCGCTTGACGCGGCCACGGTCGCCAAGCTCACTGCCGAGGTCAACGCGTTCAAGCCCGAAGCCATCGACCTCAAGGCGAACTTCGCGCCGATCGGCAGCTGGTCCAAGACGTTCGACCCCGGCGAGACGATCACCACGCGCGATATCGTCGCCAGCGTGCAGAAGGCGCTCGGCAAGCTTGGCTACGACGTCGGCACCCCCGACGGCATCGCCGGCAAGAAGACGCAGGACGCGATCAAGGCATTCGAGGGCGCAACCGGAATGTCTCAAGTCGGGCAGATCAATCCGCGCTTGCTCGCGGTGCTGGGCAGCCAGCCGGTCTGACGCCGATCATGTCTCAATATCGTCGCAAGTGCGGGCGATGCTGAGACGATGAACTTCCAAGGGGCGCGGAAAACCGCGGCCCCTTGTCTACATTTAGTCTCCTCGTTCGCGGGCTGAAAACAGCCTGCGGTCTGAAGGCCCGTCTTGCAGATCTATCTGCCGATCGCCGAACTCTCGATGAACCTCTTCTTCCTGATTGGAATCGGAGGAGCAGTCGGCTTCCTGTCGGGACTGTTCGGCGTGGGTGGCGGTTTCCTGCTGACGCCGCTGCTGATCTTTGCGGGCGTGCCCTCGCCGGTCGCTATCGCCTCGGTGACCGGGCAGGTCGCGGCGTTATCCACCTCAGGCGCCCTCAGCTACTACCGGCGAAATGCCATCGACCTGCATCTGGCGCTGTACCTGATCCTGGCGAGCACCATCGGCTCGATGATCGGCGTCGGCATCTTCGGCCTGTTGCGCGCGGCGGGACAGCTCGACCTCTTCATCGCCGTCTCCTATTTGCTGCTGCTGGGCTTTCTCGGCTCGCTGATGCTGACCGAGGCGGTGCGCTCGATCCTCAAGCGCCGCGGCGGCGTGGTGGTGCCCGACAAGATGCCGAGCCAGCACAGCTGGATGCACGGGCTGCCGATGCGCATCCGGTTCAAGAAGTCTCGTCTTTATATCTCTGTGCTGCCGGTGCTAGCGATCGGGCTCTTCATCGGCATCGTCGGAGCACTGCTGGGCGTCGGCGGCGGTTTCATCCTGGTGCCGGCGCTGGTCTACCTGCTGCGCGTCCCGGCCAATGTCGTCGTCGGCACCTCGCTTCTGCAGGTGGTGGCGATGATGTGCGTCACGACGATCCTGCAGGCGCTCACCAGCCAGAGCGTCGACGTGCTGCTCGCCTTCTGTCTGATGGTTGGTGGCACGGTGGGGGCACAGTTCGGCGCCTCGGCGGGCAAGTATCTGCGCGGCGACCAGCTGCGCGCGCTGCTGGCGTTGCTGGTGCTGGGCGTCGCGATCCGTTTCGGGCTGACATTGGTGCTGCAGCCGGCCGACACGTTCTCGATGGCAGTGCTCACCGCGGGAGGCCTCGGATGAGACGGCTCCTCCTCGCACTGATGCTGATCGCGACCGCGACGCCTGTCGGTGCCGAGAAACTCGCCTCGACGGTGTCGAGTGCAACGATCCAGATCACCTCGAGCTTCGATGGGGCGGTGCTGAGCCTGTTCGGCAACATCGAGTCCGACGTACACGGGCTTGCCGCGCCCGGGCCCTACAATGTGATCGTCGTGGTGACCGGCCCGCTGCAGGACCGGGTGACTCGGCTCAAGACCAACAATTGGGGCATCTGGACCAACACCGACCAGGTGACGTTCAAGCAGTTCCCGTCGTTCTACGATGTGCTCGCCAGCGGCAAGCTCGCCAACATCGCGACCCCCGAAGTGCTGGATGAAAAGAACGTGCTGCCGATCGAGCAGGCGCTTGCCTCGTCCACTCTGGGCGAGATCGCCAAATCCACCGAGTTCGGCACCGAGCTGGTGCGGCTGATGACCGAGCAGGGGCATTTCGCAGTGAAGGAAGACGCGGTTCGCTTCCTCACCACCAGCGCCTATGTGGCGCAGGTGACCCTGCCCTCCGACGTCGCCAACGGACCGTTCATCGCCCACACGATGGTGCTCAAGGACAGGCAGCTCGTCGCCGAACGCACCGAAGGCTTCTCGGTGCGCAAGAGCGGCTTCGAAAACTTCGTCTTCGTCGCCAGCAAGCAGCAGCCGCTGCTGTACGGGATCGTGTGTGTGATCCTGGCGCTGGGCACGGGGTGGTTGGCGGGCGTGATGTTCAGACGGTAGGGCGCACTGATCGAGAGTCCCCCCACCCCGGCTTGCTAAGGCTCGCGATGCTCGCCAAGCGCGCCGCCCTCCCCACGCGGGGGAGGGAAATCGTGCTGACTGATGATCGTGCCGCGGGCACTGTTTCCCTCCCCCGCGTGGGGAGGGAAGCGAAGCTTGGCCGCAGGCCTAGCGCAGCTGGGTGGGGGGAGTCGGCAGTCGGCTTACAGGCCCGCAACCAGCCTTCGCGTGCTCACTGGATACAGACGATTGCGGCCGAGCATGGTGACTTCCAGCGACTGGTAGTCGAACAACCCATGGAACGTCGGGCCGAGGATGTTCATGCTACCGGTGCCGGCGCCGTAGGCGGGGAGGACGAGCAGGCGGCCATCGTGGACGAAGCAGGGGCGGCGGGTACCGCGGCCATTGGCGACGACGGTCGCGGCGGGATGGAGGTGACCGGCGATGGTTGCCCGTGAGCCGCCACGCTTGGGTTCGTGCACCAGCTGAAGCCCGCGGTGCTCAAGGGCGTCGACGCAGGTGCCGCCGAGGCGATGCGGCGATGGATCGTGGTTGCCGCTGAGCCAGGTCCAGTGGGCACGGCCGAGCAGCGCCATCAGCCGCAGGCGATCGGCATCGAGCAAAGTCTCTGTGCCTTCGTCGCGGTGGAAGCTGTCGCCGAGCGAGACGACGCGCTCGGCCTTGGTCTGGTCGAGATCTTTCTCGAGGCGCTTGAGGGTCAGGCCGGTGTCGTAGGGCGGCAGCATCTGGCCGCGCCGGGCGAAGGAGGAGAACTTCTCGAGGTGCAGGTCGGCGACAAGCAGCATCGACTCGGCGCGCCAGAACAGGGCGCCCGAGACCAGCGGCTCGAAGATGTGACCGGCGAAATTGAGGAGCACGACCTGGTCCTCACTTGCCCACGCGGCGGCGGGCGCCACGTTGCCCCAGCTCATTGTTTCGCCCGCTCCTCTTGGGCAGGGACGGCACCGCAGTCCGCTTCGGGACCTTGGGCGCCTGGCCCATCGCCTCGCGCATCAATTCATCGGCGGCATCGGCCATGACGCTTTCGCGGGCCTCGCCGAAGATCGGCGTTTTGCCGATGTCGAGCAGAATCGGTACCGCGAGCGGGGAGATTCGGTCGAGAGGCTTGTGCGTGATGTTGTTGCGGATGCGGCGAAGCATCACGCCCAGGCGCTCGATGTCGAGCAGTCCGCGGGATGCATCGCGGCGCGTCGCCTGGATGAGAACGTGGTCGGGCTCGTGCTCGTAGAGGACGTCGTAGATGACGTCGGAGGAGACGGTGACCTGCCGGCCGGTCTTCTCCCTGCCGGGGTGACGGCGCTCGATGAGACCGGAGATGATCGCGGCGTTGCGGAAGGTGCGGCGCATCAACTGGCTCTCGTGCAGCCACTCCTCGAGATCGTCGCCGAGCATCTCTTCGGCGAAAAGCTCGTCGAGCGACAGGCGACCGGTGCGGATGAGGCCGCCGAAATCGCCCAGCCCCCAAATGGCGAGCGAATAGTCGGAGGCGACAAAGCCGAGGGGACGGGCGCGAGAGCGCTCGAGCCGACGCGTCAGCAGCATGCCCAGGGTCTGGTGCGCGAGACGGCCCTCGAACGGGTAACAGACGAGATAGTTGAGCGTGCCGCGCGGGAAGGTTTCGACCAGCATGGAGTCGGCAGGCGGCAGGATCGAGGCTTCATGCTGCAGCCGCAGCCAGTCGCTCACCTGGTCGGGCAGCTTGCGCCAGTTGTCGGGATCGCTGAGGAGGCGCCGCACGCCATCGGCGAGATAGGTCGAGAGCGGGAACTTGCCGCCCATGTAGGAGGGGATCTTGGGGTCGGTAGCATTGGAGCGGGAGACATAAGCCTCCGTCTCGAACATGCCCTCGTAGGCAACGATCTCTGAGCCGAAGACGAAGGTGTCG
>Ga0070674_100001024_pt1 | contig 14580 bp, 10 predicted proteins | sample KBSM33metaG_FD_65344 | JGI IMG/M metagenome (GOLD analysis project Ga0070674, IMG submission 65344) | Miscanthus rhizosphere microbial communities from Kellogg Biological Station, Michigan, USA - KBS M3-3 metaG | ecosystem: Host-associated > Plants > Roots > Rhizosphere > Soil ... | reverse complement strand
ACGCGCGGAACGAGCCGGTTCCACACCACGATCAACACGAGCACGCCGATGCCCACGACGGTCGTTGGGACCGACGCGTTGCCAAGATTGCCGAGCAGGACGTCGAGCCGGCCAAGGAAGTCACCCGGTACTGGCACGTCGAGCCTGATACCGAGCACGTCGCGCAGCTGCGTGCTGGCGATCACGAGAGCGATGCCGTTCGTGAAGCCGATCACCACCGGACGCGGGATGAAGCGGACGGCGGTTCCGCTGCCGGTCAGCCCCATGACGACGAGCACGACGCCGGCCATCATGGTGCACATGAACAGGCCGTCCATGCCGTGCTCGGCGATGATGCCCGACACGACGACGACGAACGCTCCCGTCGGCCCACCGATCTGCACGTACGAACCGCCGAGGGCAGAGATCACAAAGCCAGTCACGATCGCGCAGTAGATGCCGGCCTGCGGAGTCATCCCTGACGAAATCGCAAACGCCATCGCCAGCGGCAGCGCCACCAGGCCGACGGTCACACCGGCAATCAGATCGGACGTGAACGTACGAAGGGAATAGTCGCGCAGCGCCAGGATCGACGCTGGAAGGAACTCAGATTGGCGGGATCGTTTCTTGGACAACGAGGTCGGTTCGCCTCGGCTTCTATTCTACGGCTTGTCCTCGGTCCCCGGTCTCCGGTCCTCGGTCTCCGGTCCTCGGCAGCCTCCCGTTTCTTCAGGACGAAGCGCGAGACATCGACCCTTGCTTCACGCTAGGACCACAACCACGCGGCGCCCCGGACACCGCTCGCGTCGCCATGTTTGGCGCGTACGAGTCGCGTTCGGATATCCGGCGCCGAACCGGTCGCGGCGAAGACCCACGGTGACCAGAGTCGAGGGACGTTGTCGTACACACGGTCGATGTTCGACATCCCGCCGCCAAGGACGATCACGTCGGGATCGATCACGTTGATCACGCTGGCCAGTGCCCGTGCCATGCGCCGCTCGTATCGCTCCATCGTGGCCACAGCGCCGCGATCGCCCCGCTCCGCGGCTGATGCGATCTCACGCGGCAGCACACGCTGGCCGGTGCAGCGTTCATGGTCAGCGGTCATGCCAGGGCCCGAGAGGAACGTCTCGATGCACCCGCTCTTGCCGCAGTAACACGCCGGGCCCGGGCGCTCGCCGTCATCGGGCCAGGGCAGCGCGTTGTGTCCCCACTCCCCCGCGATGCCGTTGGCACCGGTCAATGCCTGCCCGCGCACGACGATGCCTGCTCCCGTGCCTGTTCCGACGATGACGCCAAAGACGACATCCGCCCCGGCACCTGCCCCATCGGCGGCTTCAGACATCGCAAAGCAGTTCGCGTCGTTGGCGATTCGCACACCGCGGCGGACACGCACTTCGAGATCGCGCTGAAGCGGCCGACCGATCAACCACGTCGAGTTCGCGTTCTTGACGAGACCGGTCGTCTCGATCGTGCCGGGAATGCCGATGCCGATGGTGGCGGCGACACCGGCGGTCTTCTGCAGATTGCTGACGAGCGCAACGATTGTGTCGAGGGTCGCGTCGTAGTCATCGCGCGGCGTATCGACGCGAACGCGCGCGAGCTCGCGGCTGCCGTCAAGGACGATGCCTTCGATCTTCGTGCCGCCGAGGTCGACTCCGATTCGCACGTTCCAGTAGCTGAAGCCTAAAGCCGAGAGCCTAGAGTCGAGAGCCCAGCATGCTCAGTTCCAGCGGGGCGGCTCCCAGCCGGACGGCGTGCCGGCAGGCTCCACTTCGAGGATCGCTTCCGCCGCGTGGATCTTCCCGCCGTACACCTTGAACGCTTCGAAGGTCGAGAACATCACGTCGTCTTTACCGCCAGGCACCGAGCCGCCACCGAAATCCTGGCGCAACCACACGACGCCCATCTCCTCATCGACGGCCACCACTCGATAGGTGACACCCGGGAGCTTGGGGATTTTCTGGTTCTTCATGTCCTCACAGCTTGGAGGCTGGAACGTGCAGCCGGGCCCGGCCATCTTCCGTCCGTTCTCGAAGCGGTAGGCGTCACTGGACATCGGTACATCAGGCATGACGAAGCTTCCCGCGCGCAAGCCGGCGGGATAGAGCGCGGCGATGCGAATCATCTCCTCCCGATCGTTCAGTTCCGACGGCTTCGGCACGTACGCCATACCGGCATTCGGTTTCGTGAACGCCGCGGGTTCAAAGAGGACACCCTCCTGCTTGCTTCTGACGGCCATCGTTTCGACTTCAGAGATCGCGAGCCCGAACACTTTCAGCCTCAGGGCGAGCAGCACCGGGCTGCCGTTCTCCTCGACGACGGTGTGCGTACCGGCCACGCCTTCGCGGACATCGAGAAAGTCCTGACGATACGGACGCAGCGCGGTGGCTGTCTTCCAGAGGCCGCCCTGGCCGAGCCTCGTCTCGACCGTGTCTTCGGTGAATCGCACGCGGCTGCTCGTGTGCAGCCGCTCCGGATCGTGCGCGACCATCGCCTCGAGATACGTCGTGATGAAATCGGCGAGGCACTGGCGATCGCAGCGCTGTGCTTCAGAGGTAGAAGGAAGCGCAAGAGCAAGCAGAACGGCGATCGCCGACAACGACAATCTCATACACGCAAATTGTAGCCTCAGGATGATGCCGGACTACGACACAGCGGCACCGAGACACCGAGAACTTAAGGGATTTTCTCTGTGCCTCTGAGCCTCGCCCTTCGACTATCGCTCAGGGCGTCCCGAGCAACGTCGAGGGACGGTGTGTCGTGAACATCAGGCACTCGTTAATAGAAATCGTGGGCATCAATCGACGCGGCGCCCTGGATGCCCTCGACTCGCTCGGCACGCACCGACAGCACGCCGTCCTGATGCTGCAGCACGCCCTCGATCATCAGGAACGGCTGGCCGACCACGGCGGTTCGCTCGCGATCGTAGAGATCGGGCCGAATGATGACGTTCGAGATCCCGGTCTCATCCTCGAGCGTGAGGAAGACAAAGCCCTTCGCTGTGCCGGGACGCTGCCTGGTGATCACCATTCCCGCGACACGCACTCGCCGGCCGTCCCGCGCGCGCGGCAGGTCGGCGGCGCGCAACACGCCGCGCAGTGCCAACTCGCTGCGCCGCAGCGCCATCGGGTGTGGCCCGATCGTCAGGCCCATGCCTGCGTAATCTGCCTGGAGACGCTCGGGGGCATCCATGGGGCGCAACGGGCTTCGGGCTTCGGGCTTCGGGCTTCGATCTGTCTCTGGGCTCTGGGCTCTGGGCTCTGGGCCTTGGGAGTTGGGAGTTGGACGTTGGGAGTTGTCGTCGCCTGCGAACAATTCGCCAGCAGGCCGTACAGCACGCTCGACTTGCCAGAGCGCGCTTCGGCGCTCATGGGTAAACGTATTGAGCGCACCGATATCCGCGAGCGTCGTCAGCTCGTCGCGACGCAGGCCGGTTCGCTGCACGACGTCTTCGATCGATTTGAAGCGCCCGGCGGGCCGCAGTTCGACTGTCCATTCATGTGAGCAGATGTTGCAGTAGTACCTTCGAATCGGGATTCGGGATCCGGGATCCGGGATCCGGGGTCCGGGATCCGGGATTCGATCGTTCTGAGTTCCAGTGTTCCCGAATCCCGAACCCCGAGTCCCGAATCCCGAGTCCCGGGTCCCGTCACCAACCACTTCGATCATCGACTCGTCATCGCAGCCGCACTTCGCGCACAGCGGTGGCGGGGCCATTGTCTTCGTGCGATCGAATGCCGCCATCGCCTGCCCCATGTCCTTTCGCAAGCCGTTCACGTACATGAAGCCGATGCGAATCCCGCCATCGTCCTCGACGCGACAGAGCCAGTCGGATTGCTGCACGTCGATCGGGTGGAAGCGGACGCCGCGGCGCTGCGCGTCCTTGACGAGCGTCGCGGGGTGATAGAACCCCATCGGCTGGTTGTTGAGGAGGGCCGTGTAGAACGCAGACGGGTAATGCACCTTGAGATATGCGCTCGCGTAGGCCAGCAACGCGAAGCTCGCCGCGTGCGATTCGGGAAATCCGTAGAGCGCGAACGACGTGATCGAGGTGATGATCCGCTCCGCGGTCTCGCCAGTAATGCCGTTCCGCGCCATGCCGTCGCGCAGCTGCACCTCGATCTGCTTCATCCGTTTCTCGGAACGCTTGAAGCCCATCGCGCGACGCAGCTCTTCGGCCTGACCACCCGTGAAGCCAGCGGCCACCATCGCCATTCGAAGCAGCTGTTCCTGAAAGAGCGGCACACCGAGTGTTCGCCTGAGCACAGGCTCCAGCGACGGATGCAGTGGCACGACTTCTTCTCTACCCGACCGCCGATTGAGATAGGGATGCACCATCTGCCCGACGATGGGCCCGGGACGAATGATGGCGACCTCGACGACGAGATCGTAGAAGTGCGTCGGTTTGAGCCGCGGGAGCGTGGCCATCTGCGCGCGCGACTCGACCTGGAAGACGCCGATCGTGTCCGCCTTCTGCAGCATCTCGTAAACGGCTGGATCGTTTTCTGGCATATGTGCCAGATCGAATCGGGCTCTGAACCGGGGCTCGGGATCCGGGATCCGGGATCCGGGAGTTCGATGTTCGGAATTCTCTGGTTCCGGGTTTCGGGTCCCGGGTCCCGGGTCCCGAGCCCCGGTATTGACCAGCTCAATGGCGTCCTGCAAAACGGCCATCATGCCGAGCCCGAGCAGATCGACCTTGACGATGCCCATCTCGGCGCAATCGTCCTTGTCCCACTGAATAACGACGCGCCCGGGCATGCTGGCGGGCTCGAGCGGCACGACTGAATCGAGCTCGCCCTGCGACACGACCATGCCTCCGGAATGCTGACCGAGATGGCGCGGCAAATCCTGGATGGCCATCCACAACTCGGCGAACGCGCGCACGCGCGGCATGTCGACCGAGAGGCCGGCGGCCTCCATGTTGCGCGCCAGCGTCTCGTTGGGGTCTCTGAACTCGAAGGCGTGCATCACCTTCGCGAGCCGATCGATGCGCTCTTCGTCGAGCGACAGCGCCTTCCCCACTTCGCGCGCCGCGCTCTTGTTGCGATACGTGATGACGTTGGCGGTCATTGCGGCGCCGCGCTGTCCGTACTTCTCGTAGACGTGCTGGATGACCTGCTCGCGCCGATCGCCGCTCGGCAGATCGAGATCGATGTCGGGCCACTCGCCGCGCTCCTCGGACAGGAAGCGCTCGAACAGCAGCTCCATCTTGATGGGATCGACCGCCGTGATCCCGAGGCTGTAGCAGACGGCGCTGTTAGCGGCCGACCCGCGGCCCTGCACGAGGATGTCCTGCTGCCGGCAGTAATTGACGATGTCCCAGACGATCAGGAAGTAGCCGGCGAGATCGAGTTTCTCGATGAGATCGAGCTCGCGGGTCATCTGCGCGCGCGCCTTGTCGTGATACGGGCGATAGCGATCGCGCGCGCCCACTTCCGTCATATGACGCAGAAACGATGCGGCAGTCTCGCCTGACGGCACGGGATAGATCGGGAAGCGATATCCCAGATCCGCCATCGTGTATTCGAGCCGCTCGGCGAGCGCTCGCGTGCCCGCGATCGCTTCGGGAAGATCGGAGAAGAGCTCCGCCATCATCTCGGGCGACTTGAGGTAGCGCTCGGCGTTTCGCGCCAGCCGCCGTCCGGCGGCATCGAGCGTCGTGTGATGCCGTACGCAGGTGAGCACGTCGAAGAGCGGCCGATCGGCCGGCGTCGCGCAGCGCACATCGTTGGTGGCGATGATCGGCACGCGAAACCCGCGTGCGAGCTCGACGAGCGCTGCGTTCTCACATTCCTCGTCACGCAGGAGGTGACGGTGCAGCTCGACGCACACGTTGCCGCGACCGAACAGACCGACCAGGCGATCGAGCAACCCCCCGACGCCGTGATGTCGCGCATCGAGCAGCGGACGGCCCGCGAGCGCGACGAGCCCGGTGGTGAAGCCCTCGAACTCCTCGAGCGTGAGCGCCCCTTCACCCTTCGGGGCGCGGAGCTTCATGCGCGTCACGAGGCGACAGAGATTTTTGTAGCCGTCGGCGGAGGCCACTAAAACCGGCAAGCGCCAGGTCGAACGACTTTCACTGCCACGACCCACAGAGGCACCGAGGCTCTGAGGAGATTTATGTGGTTTTCTCTGTGCCTCTGTGCCTCGGTGTGTCGGAGGGGGGGGAGGTTGCCGCGAAAACTCGATCGTTAACTCGGCCCCGATGATCGCTCGGAGCCCCGCCTGCTTCGCAGCCTTATGGAAGCGCGGCGCGCCATACACACCATCGGCATCGAGCAGTGCGAGCGCCGGATAGCCGAGCGACGCCGCACGCTCGACGAGCGCTTCGGGCAACGAGGCGCCCTGAAGAAAGCTGAAGGCCGATGCCGCGTGGAGCTCGATGTACATCCGGATGGTGGTTGGTGGACGGTGGTTGGTGGGAATGCGGCATAGTCACTAATCCACAACTCCTTCTAAGAACCATCTATCCGAATGGCGCTCGCGAAAGAGCCGATACGTCGGCCCATCCGCAAGCGCAACGTCCCACTCGTCGCGATCCCATGGACTCGGGATTCGGGAGCCGGGGTTCGGGAGCCGGGATCCGGGATCCGGGATCCGGGTATTCATTGTTCCCGGGCCCCGAGCCCCGGGTCCCGGGTCCCGGGTTTCCCACCAACCACCAGACGTTCGCCACGGGCCAGCGCACGAGTCGATGGCTCCCCCGCTCAAGCCGCGCGGCATGATCGAGACGCTCGATGGCTTGCCTTGTTTCGTATGCACGTGAATGGGAAGCGGACGTCGAAAACGACGAAGCGCGACGCGGACTCGGGATTCGGGGCTCGGGGTTCGGGATTCGCGGACTCGAGAACCCGGAACATCGATTCCCCGGATCCCGGATCCCGAATCCCGAATCCCGGAATCAGGCATGAACGTCTTCATCGCAAACGCTCCAGGCTCCCAGGAATCGACCGTGACCGCCGATCCACAGCGCGTCTCTCCCATGAGCGCATGGAGACGTGCCATGAGCGTTGAGACCTGTTCCGGTGTGGGCAGCGGACGCGTCAGCAGCGAAAACTGGACGATGCGAGCCGGCGTCGGATCGACGGCCACCGTCACGCGATCGATGGCTGCAGCGGGAGGGTTGGCTTCGAGATCGAGCAGCGCCAGCGTGCGGAGCGTGCGCGCGTCACGAATCGGCACCGGCAACTGCAGCGATCGCTCGTGCACCTCGCGCGTCGTGCCGTCGATTTTGATCAAATGCAGTCGCACGTGCAGCACAGCCGCGCCACGATCGCGCTGCACCAGGTGTGCCTCGAGTGACTCCATCAGGCGACCGAGCACGAACGAGAGCGGCTCGAGTTCCTCAATCGGCCATTCGAGCTCGAGCGTCTGCTCGAACCGTTCTTCCGGTACGGCCGGCACGAGCGGCCGCGCGTCTTCGCCGCGAGCGAGACGCTGCCAGTCCGTGTCCTGACGGCCAAGACGAGCCGCGAGATCGTCGGACGGCAATGCCGCGAGATCGCCGAGCGTACGCAGGCCCCAATGACGGAAGGTGGCGAGTTGCTCCGGGATTCGGGATTCGGGATTCGGGATTCGGGAGCCGGGGTCCGGGACCCGATCCAAATCGCCGAGCAGAGCGATCGGCAGCGGAGCGACGGCAGCGGCTTCGTTGCCCGGCTCGACGATCGTGAGACCGGCGCGATACCGCACGAGCAGTCGGGCAGCGGTTCGCGTGCCGGCAATCGCCACGCGCACGCGCAATCCGCGATCGGCAGCTGTTCGTCGCAGTTCTTCCGCAATCGTTCGCGCCTCACCGAACAATCGCGTCAGGCCGTTCAGATCCAGCACGATTTCCGCGTGGCTGCATACTTCGATGCGCGGAGAGAACTCGCGCGCCACCTCCGCCAGAACATCAGGCGGAGCGCCTTCAACCGTCGACAACGCACCGAACATGGAGCACCTCTCGCCGGGTCCAAAGAACAGGAACCAGGCCTACGGCACGACCGCGCGTACGCGCACGTCGCCATCAATCCGCTTCCGCGGCGACACCACCCGCACGCGGAGATCAACGCCTTGCAACAACCGGCTGCGATCGGAACCGCCCGCCCATGTCGATCGACCAGCCAGCGACAACGTCAGCCCGCCGGCGCTGCGGGCCAATGGCTCCGGTGTCAGCAGCACACATGCCGTGTCACTCCCCTCGATGACACGCTGCACGCGCGGCCACGTGGTGAACGGAATCTGCCTGAGCCTTGCCGGTGGCACATCAGCCAGATCGATCGCCACGAGACTGAACCCGCCAGCCTGCAGCACCAGGTTGAGCGCTTTGAGCGCGCGGTCGATCGCGGTCTCTGAGCTCTGGTCTCTAGGCTCTGGGCTCTGGGCTCTGGGCCCTGGGCCGAATCCCGAACCCCCAATCCCGAATCCCGAGCCGCCCCGGATCCAAAGCAATCGATCGAGATCCACACCCGCTGCTGTGGCCGACGCGACGTCGAGCCGATCGCAGGTATCGATGAGGGCGACGATCTCGCCCCGCCGCGTGGCGGCCGACATGAGCTGAAGCAGCAGCGTCATCCGCCCGGACGAGCACGGTCCGCTCAATTCCGACAAGTGACCACGCGGCAGGCCTCCCCTCAGACAGGCGTCCACGAGGGGCACATCCATGGGAAGCAGTGACGCAGGATCCGTCCACTCCCACGACGGCAGCGTTGTCGTCAGCGTGCGATCGAGTTTGCGGGCACGAAGGGCGGATTCGAGGACGGCAACAGCGGGATGCGCCATGATTTTCGCTCTATCTTCGCCAGACTATACGATCGAATGGATATGGCGATCAAGAGGCGAAAATAACTCCGATTACTCAGTATTTCGTCAGTCCACAATCTACGGTCCTCGGTCTACGGTCCCACGGCGGGTCTGCCTTCGACGGGGCTCAGGCCAGGTAAGACCCGCCGCTACGAACGACCGAGGACTGGAGACTGAGGACTGGGGACCTGTACCCGTGGACTGAAGACCGAGAAACACCGTCAGCACCAGCGCCGGCCACAGTTGAACCAGAAGGCGATCGACTGAGGTGGTGACGTGCCACGTGATGTCGAACGGCGTGGTGACGTAGACGACGTAATAGGCCACGAGCATCAGGCCGAGAACCAGCGTCATCACTCGCACCGATCCGCCGACACGAACGGCCATCCAGATGGCTACGAGACTCACGAGCGGAAACACCGCGTAAGCGAACGGCGCACTCCAGCGCATCGCGTGCTGAGCCACCAACTCGATGACAGTGGCATGGCGAGCGGGATCCAGGAGTCGCGTAAGGATGACCGTCAGCGACTGTCCCTCGACAAGGCCCGATGAGGGCGCCAGCGACAACTTGAACCACACAACCGCGATCAGAATCGGAGCGGCGCCGGCGATCGACCACAGCAGCTGCCGGCCATCGCGACGACGCACCGCGACGACGACAGCAACGAAGAACATCAGCAGCACAAAGACGACGCCTTCGTTCTTCGTCCATGCGGCCATTGCGGCGGTTGCTCCCGCGAGCAATGCCGGGATTCGGGATTCGGGATTCGGGATCCGGGACCCGGGGCCCGGGATCCGGGACCCGGGGGGCGGGATCCGGGACCCGGGAGGCGGGATCCGAAGCCCATCGCCAAACGTCACGGCCAGCGTGGCGACGATGAAGCAGGCGAGCGGAACATCGGCACACTGCGACGGCACCTGCGTGAGAAACGTCGTGGCGCCAAGCATCAGCGCGCCGGCGATCCATCTGCGCTGACCATCCAGCGTCGTCACCACGAGCGTCACGCACGCGATCCCGAAGACCATCGCGATCAGCGCAGGACCGAGCGTCGATTCGTGCCCCGCATAGGCCCACACGCGGGCGACTGATGCCGGCAGCAGCAACGGGTAATCAGGCTGCGACCACGCAATCGAAAGGAACTCGCGCCAGGATCCATCACCACCGCGAAACAGAAACCGCGCGTGCTGGTTCCAGATCGCCCACGCATCCCAGTCGCCATGCGGCGCGGCCATGGACGATGCGACAACCGACGCCAGGGCGACGATCGCAATCACACCGAAGGTCGCAGGCAGGAGCCAGGGCGCTCGGCCCTGGGCTTCAGGCTCTGGGCTTTGGGCTTTCGGCTTTGGGCTCTTGGCTTTCGGCTCTCGGCTCTTGGCGGCCGATGTCGTCCACCAACTGAGCGCGGCGACAATCGCCCAGGTCGCGACGTCGATCAGAACGAAAGCACGGCTCGCCGGTGCGATTCCACTGAAGATGAGAGCGGTGGACACGACCGAGGAGAAACCAATGCCGAGGCACAGCGCGAGCGCAAGAGACGCAGCGGCCGCCCGCGCGCTCATGACTCCAGCCGACCGATACAGGACGACTCCGATCGCGCACGCGGGGAGCAGCAACGCGATCGCCTCTCGCATTACTGCGTGCGCCTCTGATACACGCGGTAGCCTTCTTTGGAAGTCGCAACCGGCTCGAAGCCGACGAGCCGCGCGTCGCCAGCCGCGCGCGCTGCGTCAGGCGCGACGATCACGAATTCCAGATCGGTCCGCTTCTCGACGACACGCGGCGCGAGCGTGTACTGCGCCACGTAGTACGTCATCACACGATCGGCGCGGTCGTCGTCGGTGTCGTAGCGAAGAAAACCGACTGGCCCTGAGAGTGGCAATGCACGCGACAGCGCCCGAAACTCCGTCTCGAGAGCCGCCACTGGATCCGCGCCACGCATCATCGCGTTGCGGCCCGCGGTTATCACAGACACGAGTGCCCAGACAACTACGACGAGAGAGATTGCGCGCGTGAGCGAAGGACGCACCGGAACAAAGTGTAGGACAATGCAGAGAGATGACGCAGACGATTGAGTTGGGTGTTGATACCTTTGGCGATGCGACGGTGGATCACACGGGAAAGCAGCTGACGCAGGCCCAGGCGCTGCGTGACGTCGTCGAGCAGGGCGCGCTCGCCGATCAGGTCGGACTCGATTTCTTCTGCGTCGGAGAACACCACAGGAAGGACTTCTCCGTCTCCGCGCCCGAAGTCGTGCTCGCGGCGATTGCGAGCCGATCGAAGCGGATCTATCTCGGGTCCGCGGTCACCGTCCTCAGCACTGATGATCCGGTGCGCGTCTTCCAGCGATTCTCGACGCTCAACGCGATCTCCAGCGGACGCGCGGAAGTCATCGTCGGACGCGGCTCGTTCACGGAGTCGTTCCCGCTCTTCGGCTACGACATGTCCAACTACGAGGCGCTCTTCGAGGAGAAGCTCAATCTCTTCGCCGAGTTGCTCAAGGGGACGCCGGTGACGTGGGCCGGCAAGCTGCGCGCGCCGCTCTCGAACCAGATGGTGTATCCGCCCATCGAAAGCGGAACGTTGCGCACGTGGGTCGCTGTCGGTGGCAGCCCCGAGTCAGTCGTTCGCGCGGCGCACTACGGGCTGCCGTTGATCCTCGCCATCATCGGAGGAAGCGCACAGCGATTCGCGGGCTACTCGCAGCTGTATTTGCAGATGCTCGAACGATTCAACAAGCCGACACTCCCGATCGGTGTGCACTCACCCGGGCACATTGCGGCGACCGACGAACAGGCCAAAGAAGAACTATGGCCGCACTATGCCGGGCTGATGAATCGAATCGGCGCCGAGCGCGGGTGGTCGCCAATCGGCCGCGGCCAATTCGAGCGTGAAGCCGGCCCTGACGGCGCGCTCTACGTCGGCTCCCCGGAGACGGTGGCGATGAAGATCGTGACGACGATCAAGCTGCTCGGTCTCTCGCGCTTCGAGCTGAAGTACGCCAACGGCACGATGCCGCACGACAAGCTGATGACGAGTCTCGAGCTCTACGGGACGAAGGTCGCGCCGATGGTGCGCGAGCGACTCCACGACTAGTAAGCGGTAGGCAGTAGGCGGTTCACAGTTCACAGCAAACCGTGAACTGCCTACTGTGAACTGCATACCGCTTACTGCCTACTTCATCGCAGAGATCCGTACGCCTCCACCGCTCGAGCGGAGGCGCAGCAACGCCCCGCCGCCGTTGATCTCACCGCGCAGCGAGTTGCGGCTCGTGCCGTGAACAGTGACAGGCAGATCGGAGTGGACGTCGCCACCGGACGAACTAGCGTCAATCGTCAACGCGACACCAGGGTCCAGTTCAGTGCGCACGCCCCCGCCTGACGTGGTCAACTCGCCACCACTCTTGTTTCCTGCGCTGAACCGTACCGTGACCGGGCCTCCGCTCGTGTGCGCCTCCACGCGCCCGCCGGCCCCGCGCACCTGAACTCCTCCACCGCTGGTCGAGGCATAGAGATCACCGGAAACGGTCTCGATAGCGATCCCGCCGCCACTCGTCGTGGCTCGCAAGCTGCCACGGACGCCAACGATGTCGATGCTGCCACCTGACGTGCTGGCGACCGTGTCACCACCCACATCGCGCATGCGGATCGATCCACCGCTCGTCGATCCCTCGACCGGTGCCGAGACCGACTCGACGCGCAGACTGCCGCCCGACGTGCGCACGGTCAGCCGGCCATCCAACCGGGACGCATCGACGGAGCCTCCGGCCGTCTTGATCGTGGCTGCCGTCTTCGACGGCACATGCACGACGAATTGCGTGTTGTCGCCGAACCAGTCGCTGTTCCAGAAGCCTTTGATCCAGCTTCCTCGCCGCTTGACCGTCACGGTGACAGCGCCGGGGGTCTCGTTGAACTGCACGTCGAAGAGATCGTTGAAGTCATCCTTGGGGGACGTTACAGTCACCACCGCACCGGACGTCGAATCGCCGGTCAGCGTGACCGTCCCGATATCCGAGTCGAGCGTGAAGGTGCCACCAGGCTCGAGCGCCAGCCGGCGCTCGGTTTTGAAGTCGGCCCAGGCCGGTGACGCGAAAAACGAGATTCCGACTGCCACTGCCAGAAGCGTCTTTGTCCGGGTCATCGCTCTCTCCTTCGAACACGGCGGCTGTAACAAGCGGCATGCCGTTCGATTGACACGGGATTTGACGAAATCCGCCAGGCAGACGTTCATCACCGGGATCGTCCGTCCCACAAGCGGTCGCGATTCCGCACTGGACTAAGATTAGGGGCGTTCGTGAGCACCGCATCCACCCCGGTCCCCGACCCGCACTTCAGAACTGCTGAACCCACGCCGGCACCCAGCGCGCTCAACCGTATCGCGGCTGCGCTGACGTATCGCGACTTTCGCGTGCTCTGGTTCGGTGCGTTCCTGTCGACGATCGGAACCTGGATGCAGAAGGTCGCGCAGAACTGGCTGGTGCTGACGATCACCGGAACCTCGTCGGCGTTCTTTCTCGGGCTCGATTCGTTTCTCGGCGAGCTGCCGATTCTGCTGCTGACCGTGGTCGGTGGTGTCGTAGCGGACAGATACGACCGCCGCCGGCTCCTGCTCACCTCGCAGTACATCCAGATGGGCGCGGCGTTCACGCTGGCGGCCCTGGTGTTTTCAGGGCAGGTGCACATCTGGCATGTGCTCTCGCTGTCAGTGATCACCGGCCTCGCACAGGCATTCGGCGGGCCGGCCTATCAATCGCTCCTGCCATCGCTGGTCAGCAAGGACCACGTGCCGAATGCGATCGCATTCAATTCGATCCAGTTCAACCTGGCCCGCGTCATCGGACCGCTCTTTGCGGGCGCCGCGCTCGCGACCCTCGGCATGGTTGCGTGCTTCGGCCTCAACGGGTTGTCGTTCCTCGCCGTGATCGCGGCAATCCTGTCGCTGCACATCCGGCATATCCCACCGGCTGCGCCAAAGCGCATGCGCGAGGAGTTCAAGAGCGGATTCGAATACGTGCGAGACCATCCGGCGTTGCTCGGCCTGGCGGTGCTCGGCTTCGCCGGGACCTTTCTCGGCAACCCGCTGCTCACGTTCCTGCCGCTGTTCGCGCAGGACGTGTTGCACGGCGAGGTCACGCAGTACACCTATCTGATGTCGAGTGCGGGTGCCGGTGCTGTCGCGGGCGCGCTCGTCGTCGCCTGGCGGGGCCGCTTCCCGCACATGGGCCGCACCGTGCTGGTGATTCAGATCGTCTTCGGCGGGCTCATGATCCTGTTTGCGATGACGCGGATCTTCTGGCTGAACGCCGCTCTCCTGTTCGGCGCCGGCGCCTGCATGGTGATGGTATTCGCCACGCTGTCATCCCTCGTGCAGCTGAACGCGCCCAACGAGATGCGCGGCCGCGTGATGAGTTTGTACATGGTGGCGTTTCGCGGCGGAATGCCGCTCGGGAGCCTTGCCGGCGGATGGCTGGCAAACTTCGCCGGCGCACCAACGGTTCTCACCATCAACGGAGTGCTGCTGAGCGCCGTCGCATTCGCCTTCCTCGTGAAGAATCGTAAGATCCGCGAACTCTAGAGCAGTTTGCGGTTCGGTGTAGCCGTCAGTCCCTGGTGCTTCGTGCGTGGGTCTTGGTCCGTCCCGGGTCCTTCGCCCATGGTCCACAACGCACCGCGGACGATGGCTACACGGAATCGAAACCCGCAATAATCCTGACACGCAGGTGGTCGGCCGATACGATGATCGTCCGAATCTCCTCCGGCCTACTTCGCGGATCCGAGGACGAAGCCGATCGATCGCTCGATTGGGTTGTA
>Ga0070674_100001022_pt1 | contig 14594 bp, 11 predicted proteins | sample KBSM33metaG_FD_65344 | JGI IMG/M metagenome (GOLD analysis project Ga0070674, IMG submission 65344) | Miscanthus rhizosphere microbial communities from Kellogg Biological Station, Michigan, USA - KBS M3-3 metaG | ecosystem: Host-associated > Plants > Roots > Rhizosphere > Soil ... | reverse complement strand
ACTGATGGATCAGCCACGTCACTTTGTGCGGATGGCGCACGAAATACGTGGGAAATTTCGTCGCGATCACGCAATCGATCGTGCGTCCGTTGCTCTCGGAGAGATCGATCAGACGCCAGGCAGCGGCGTGCGCGAGGATCTCCTCTTTCGGGTACCACTTGAAGGGGATCGAGACGAGCTCTGCGTCGTATCCGCGCGCCCGGAGTTCGGCCACGAGGCTGCGCACGTGCAGCTCGGCTCCCCCTTCGACGAAGGGTACCTGGGCCTCGCACACGAGCACGGTGCGGATCGTCATCTGAACAGTGTGTCGGGGTCGGGATGAAAGTCATCCCGACCCCATTTTCTTACGTGGCAAACCTGAAGTTGATGATGTCGCCGTCCTGGACGATGTATTCCTTGCCTTCGAGGCGAACCTCGCCGTGATCGCGGCAGACGGCCATCGAGCCGCGCGCGATCAATGCATCGTACGCCACGACCTCGGCCCGGATGAATCCACGCGAGATGTCGGAATGGATTTCACCGGCGGCATCCTGCGCGGAGGTCCCCCGCGGAATGGACCAGGCGCGGCATTCGTCTTCACCCACCGTAAAGAACGACATGTAGCCAAGCAGGTCGTAGCTGGCGCGGATCACGCGCGCCAGGCCGGACTCCTTGAGGCCCAGATCGGCGAGGAACGCCGCCGCGTCGCCCGCCTCCAGCTCCGCGATCTCGAGCTCGATCTTCGCGCAGAGCGGTACTGCGGCCACCGATCCGCGGGACGCGAACGTCGTCAGGCCCGACAGGGCGAGCGCGGCCGCCGGATCGCTCCCCGCCGATGTGACATCTGCCTCGTCCAGATTGATCACGACGAGCAGCGGCTTGGCGGAGAGGAGCTGAAAGCCGCGCAGCCGGCGGCGCTCCTCGGTATCGAGACCCAGCGCGCGGAGCGGGGTGCCATTTTCGAGCGCCTCCCGGCAGCGGATCATCAGATCGCGTTCGCGCTCGAGCTCGGCGGATTTGGTCTTTTTCAGATCCTTGTCGAGGCGCTCGAGACGCCGTTCGGCGACACCGAGATCCGCCAGAATGAGCTCGTCCTCCATTGCCTGCGCGTCGCGGGCGGGATCGACACGGCCCGAGACGTGCGGGACGGCTTCGTCCTTGAACGCGCGCACCACGTGAACCAGCGCGTCCGCGTTTCGGTACGCCGCCACATCGAGCAGCGCCTGCGCGCCGCCACCCCCCGTGCCGGCGATATCGGCGAATTCGACCGTGGCGGGCACCCGTTTCTTCGGGTTGTACATCGCCGTCAACCGATCGAGCCGGTCGTCGGGCACGCGGGAGACGCCGATGGCCGCCTCGCTGCGGCCGTGACCGCGCGCCGGTTCACGAACCGCCGTCATCAGCTGGAACAGCGTGGTCTTGCCGGTGGAAGGGAAGCCGATCAGTGCCGCACGAAGCATTCAGTAGACCGTGATGAACCCCGCACTCTGAGGCCGTTCGAGGGGTTCACAAACGACACATCGTAGCACGCAGGTCCCCGTACCCTGCGGGTCGTGCACCTAAGCGGGACAATAGGTATCGGACGATGCGCCTCGGTCGAATACCCTCCCTTCGAACAGAAGGCGAAACTTTGGCGTAAGTTCAACTGATAGAGAGTTTTGCGTTGACAACACTGGACCCCTTGCCTACTATCCCGGTGGACTAGAGTGGAGTCTAGTGGACCAGGACACTGCCCTGCGGGGGAACGCGCCCGCCAAGATCGATGACAAGGGACGCCTCAAGGTCCCGAACGGCTTCCGTGTGCTCATTCAACGCGAGTACGGCCGGGATGTCTTCGTCACCAGCCTCAGCGGGGACAGTGTGCGCATCTATCCGATGCCCGTCTGGCAGGGCATCGAACAGAAGCTCGCCGCGATGCCCTCCACGCATCCGGCGCGGCTCAAATTTCTCGACCGCGTGAACTTCTACGGACAGAGGGCAGAGCTCGACGTGCAGGGGCGCGTGCTCATCCATCAGCGGCTGCGCGATGGCGCCGGCACGACCAGCGAAGTCGATGTCCTCGGTCAGTACAACTACCTCGAAGTATGGAACCACGACCGGTTCCTTGCCAAGCTGCAGCGTGATCCCTTCACCGACGACGACGCGCGCGCGCTGTCGGAGTTCGGGATCTAGGGCGGAGGCTGGTGGTGGCGATCCACGAACCGGTGCTCACAACCGACGTGGTGACGTGGCTGGCTCCCTCCGGAGGCGGTCTTTTCGTCGACTGCACGGTTGGCCTGGGCGGACATACACGCGCGCTGCTCGATGCGGGCGCGTCGCGCGTCATCGGCCTCGATCGTGATGCAGACGCGCTCGCGCTTGCCGGGGCATCGCTGGCGTCCTACGGCGATCGCCTCGAACTGGTTCACGCGGACTATCGATCGCTCCCGGCCGTGCTCGACGCGCGGGGGATCGATCGCATCGATGGTGCGCTCGCGGATCTCGGCGTCTCTTCACTGCAGTTCGACGCCGAAGGACGCGGCTTCTCGTTCCGGCGCGACGAGCCGCTCGACATGCGGATGGATCGCAGCGAGGGACCGACCGCGGCCGATCTCGTCAACAGCGCCGACGAGCAGGATCTGGCCGACGCGATCTTCCGCTTTGGCGAAGAGCGCTACTCCCGGCGCATCGCCCGCGCGATCGTCCAGGCGCGCGCGGCAGCGCCTCTGGCGACGACCGGCCAGCTGGCGTCCATCGTGCGGCGCGCCGTGCCGACGCGCGGCTATCAGCGGATCGACCCGGCGACGCGCACCTTTCAGGCGCTGCGCATCTGGGTGAACCGCGAGCTCGACGATCTCGATCGCTTTCTGCGCGACGCCGTGCGGCGGCTGCGCGATGGCGCCAGGCTCGTCGTGATCAGCTTTCATTCGCTCGAGGATCGGATCGTCAAGCACACCTTCCGCGCGCTCGATCGCGGCGGTGAAGCCATTGCCGCCGTGCTGACCAAGCACCCGGTGGTGCCTGGAGACGAGGAAGTGTCCCGCAACCCCCGCGCGAGGAGCGCGAAGCTGCGGGCCATTCGGCGCCTGTCAAACCAGACGGCCTGACGCGGAGCAGATCATGGAAGCCTTCGAATACGCGATCAAAAAGGACATTCGCAACAACGCGATCGTCCGCGAGATCGACCACGCACGGCACCGCGAGCTGTGGCGGTGGACCGCGACGGTCGCCATGGTCGCCGCCCTGCTCCTCTGCACCGCGTGGCAGCACTTCGAGCTACTCCGCCACGGCTATGAGACCGATCGGCTGCAGCGCGAGCGCCGCGAGGCCGAGGCCGTCAATCGCACGCTGCGCCTTCAGCGCGAGACGCTGCGGTCGCCACAGCGAATCGCGCACCTCGCGGAGACCAAATACGGAATGGTCCAGCCGAAGTTGAGCGATGTCTTCATGATCGATCGCGTCGAAGCCGCCGAGCCGCCGGCTCCATCCATCGTCGCCAGCCGTTGACCGAGGAGCCGCCGATGAGCGCCCCGACCTCTGACTCCTGGCGGTTGACGGTTCGTCCCCGTCTTGCTGCCGTTCTGGTGATGCTCGTGGCGTGGTCCACCGGCATCTCTGCGCGTCTGGTCTACCTGCAGGTGTACCGGCAGTCCGAGTACGTGCAGAAGGCGGACAGGCAGCAGCAGCGTGTCATCAGCTATGCCGGTACGCGCGGAGAGATCCTCGATCGTGAGGGCCGGGTGCTGGCGTACAGCGTTCCCGCCCAGTCCGTGTTCGCGGTGCCATCCGCCATTGACAATCCGGCCGCTGTGATCAAGGGCCTGTGCAGCGTGCTGACGGATTGTTCGCGTGACGTTCGCGCACAGCTGCGGGAGCGCCTGTCAAACAAGAAGCGGCAGTTCGCGTGGGTGCGGCGTCTGGTCACCGACGGCGAGGCGGGTGCGATTGCACGACTCAAGCTCGATGGCATCGGACTCAGGACCGAGAGCCGCCGTGTGTATCCGAATGGATCGTTGATCGCGGCTGCGCTCGGGTACGTCAATACCGACAGTGTCGGGCTCGGCGGGATCGAGCAGGCGTGGAACAAGTCGATCAGCGGCAGACCCGGCGTGGACTTCGTGCAGATCGACGCCAAGCAGCGCGTCTACAGCCGCAACGAACAAGCCCCGATTCCGGGCAACACCGTCGAGCTCACCATCGACGAGTCCCTGCAGTACGTCGTCGAGCGCGAGCTGGCCGCCGGTGTCGCCGCGAATCGTGCGGCGGCCGGCACCGCAATCGTGATGGATCCCGCGACGGGAGAAGTGCTCGCCATGGCGAGCGTGCCCACGTTCGATCCCAACGACGCGGGCGACGTGCATCCGGAGACGCGCAAGAACCCGGCAGTCGAGAGCGTCTACGAGCCGGGGTCGACCTTCAAGATCGTGACGGCTTCGGCTGCGATCGAGGATCAGGTCGTCCCGTTGAGCCGCGTGTTTTCGGTCACCTCGGGCTACATCATGATCGGTGATCGACGGATCAACGACTCGCATCGCTCGGCAGTCGATCTGACCTTCGAGGAAGGCCTCATCAAGTCGAGCAACGTCGTGGCCGTCCGCGTCGGCCAGATGCTCGGTGCGGATCGGCTCTCGCGGTACGTGACGCGCTATGGATTCGGCGCCAAGACCGGTATCGGCCTCGCGGGTGAAACCTCTGGGATCGTCTGGAATACGTTGACGCCGAGTGCGCTCGCCTCGGTGTCCATGGGCTACCAGGTCAGTGTGACACCGCTGCAGATGGTCACTGCCGCCAGCGCCGTCGCCAACGGCGGCGTGCTCATGCAGCCGACGCTGATTCGAGCTGAGCGCGTTGGCGAGCGTCGTACGGTCTTTCAGCCGCATGTCGTTCGGCGTGTCGTATCGCCAGAGACCGCAGCGACGCTGACGTCGGTGATGGAAGAGGTCGTCCAGCGCGGCACCGCAAAGGCTGCGCAGATCGAAGGCTACCGGATTGCCGGCAAGACCGGGACGGCTGCGAAGATCGTCGACGGACACTACTCGAAGAGCAAGTACTACTCCTCGTTCGTTGGTTTCTTTCCGGCCGAGAAACCGCGTTTCGCCATGCTGGTGGTGATTGACTCGGCGTCGGCCGGCGCGTACTTCGGCGGCGCGGTCGCCGCGCCGATCTTCAAGCGCATCGCCGACGCAGCCATCCGTCAGTTCGGGATCCCACGCAGCTTCAACCCGCTGGCGCCTGTGCTCATCGAGCATCGCGACGCCGTGCGGCTGAACGTGTCCGCGCCTGTCGTTCCGCCGATGCTCACGGCGACCACAGCGGATCCGGACCTCGTACCCGACCTGAGCGGACTCACGGCTCGCGAAGCCTTGCGCCGCCTGGATCAGCTGCACGTTCGCGCCCGTCTCCACGGCAACGGGATCGTCGTGCGCCAGCGTCCCGCCGCGGGCACACCGCTCGAGCAAGCAGATGAGTGGCAGGTCTGGCTGGACCGGGCCGCGCCCGCATCGTCAGCGATGCTGACGAGCGACGACAGCGGGGAGCCTCGCCCATGACAGTCGGAGCGCTGCTCGAGGTGCTCGGTCCGCCTGGCCTGCTCGCGGAGACCGCGCGAGTGCCGGTGGACGTCGCCTCGACGCGCGCGACCGGAGTCGCGTACGACTCGCGGCGCGCGACCGCCGGCAGCATCTTCGTCGGGCTGCGCGGCCAGCATGCCGATGGCGCTACTTTCGCGCCGCAGGCCGTGGCCCGCGGTGCTGCGGTCGTCGTCGCCGAGACACCAGCGCCTGCAGCGCTCGACTGCCCGTGGGTCGTCGTGACTGACGCGCGCGTCTCGATCGCCGTACTGGCCGCGGCGTTCTACGACTACCCGACGAGGGCGCTTCGCCTCGCTGGCATCACCGGCACGAACGGCAAGACGACGACGGCGTATCTGCTCCGGTCGATCTTCGAGGCCGCAGGCCTTCCGTCCGGTCTGCTCGGGACTGTCGTCTACAGCACCGGCGGCGAGGATCGCGAGGCGACACGGACCACGCCGGAGGCGCCGGATCTCGAGGCGCTCTTTCGCGACATGGTCGATCGCGGCCGGCGCGCGGCCGTGATGGAAGTGTCGTCGCACGCGCTGGCGCTGCGCCGCGTCGACGCGCTGCATTTTTCGGTTGGAGTGTTCACCAATCTCACTCGCGACCATCTCGACTTCCACGGCGACATGGAGTCGTACGCTGCCGCCAAGCGTCGCCTGTTCGAGCTGCTGCCGGACGGCGCTCCGGCCATCGTGAACCTCGACGATCCGAAGGCGGCGTACTTTCTCGAAGCGGCCCGGAAGCCGGTCACCTATGCGCTGCGGCGGGTGGCAGACGTCACACCTGTCGATCTGACGCTGTCTCTGAACGGGCTGCACTTCGATACCGCAACGCCCGCGGGAGTCGTTCGCGTGCGATCGAGCCTGGTCGGCCGCCCGAACGCCTACAACATCCTCGCGGCCATTGCGACGGCAGTAGGACTCGGTCTTCCGATCGCGGCTATCGAACAAGGTCTCTCGTCGCTGGTAGGCGTGCCGGGACGATTCGAAGTGGTGTCGTCGCCGAACGACGACGTCACCGCCATCGTGGACTACGCGCACACCGACGATGCGCTGAAGAACCTGCTGGAGACGGCGCGGGCGATGGCGGCAGGACGGCTGATCACGGTCTTCGGCTGCGGCGGCGATCGAGATCGCACGAAGCGGCCTTTGATGGGCGCCGTCGCCGGTCGCCTGAGCGAAGTGGTCGTCGTCACCTCCGACAACCCGCGCAGCGAAGACCCCGGGCGGATTGCCGAAGAGGTCATGCGCGGCATGCCCGCTCCGAGCGAGCACGTCGTGCAGGCGGGCGGTGCGACACGCACGGTTTTCGGACCGGACGCCGTGACCATTCTCGATCGGCGTGCGGCCATCGAACACGCGATCAAGGTGGCGGCCCCTGGCGATCTCGTCATTCTCGCCGGCAAGGGTCACGAGAAGACGCAGGTGATCGGGGAACGCGAGATCAAGTCCGACGACGTGGAGTTGGCTCGCGAGGCGCTGATGCGCCGCCGGACGCGTACGAAGGTGAGTTGAGTGGCGCTCGAGGGGCCCGTGGTGCTGACGGCCGCTGTGGTGGCTGCGGCGACGGGTGGGACGGCACTCTCCGAAGGCGGAAAGGTCTTCGGACGGTTTTCGATTGATTCGCGGACGCTGCAGCCCGGCGACGCGTTCATCGCGCTCAAGGGCGAGCGCTTCGACGGCGCGGCGTACGCGGAAGCGGTGCTCGGCGGCGGCGCGTCGGGTGTGGTGATCAACCGGGCGGCCGGGCTGGGTGCGTCGCTCGCGGCACGGTGGCCGGGGGCGGCGATTGTCGAAGTCGACGACACGCTCACGGGCTTGCAGCGGCTGGGTCACTACGTGCGGCGTGAATCGGGCGCTCGCGTTGTCGCGATCACGGGCAGCGCCGGCAAGACGACGACGAAGGAGCTGGCGGCGACGTTTCTGGCCGCGCAGTACCGGGTATTCAGGAACGCGGGAAACCTGAACAACCACGTAGGACTCCCGCTGTCACTTCTCGAACTGGTGGCGCGACCGGATATGGCCGTTGTCGAGCTCGGAATGAACCATCACGGTGAGATCAGGCACCTCGTCTCGATCGCGGAGCCGGACGTGCGCGTCTGGACCAACGTCGGCGACGCGCACCTGGGGCATTTCGAGTCAGCGGACGACCTCGCGACGGCCAAAGCGGAGATTCTCGAAGGCGCCGATCCGTCGTCGCTGGTGGTCGCGAACCGTGATGACACGCGGGTCATGCGTCACATCGAGGCCTTCACAGGACGCGTGGCGACGTTCGGCTTTTCCGAGCAGGCGGATGTTCGTGCCGCCGATGTCGAGGACGCCGGCACACTGGGCACGCGCGCCCGTGTGGAGACGCGAGCCGGCTCGGTGGACGTGCAGGTACCGCTCGTCGGGCTCGGCAACCTTCTGAATGTCCTGGCAGCCACCGCCGTGGCGCTGGAGTACGACGTGCCGTTGAAGGCGGTCGCCGAGACTGTTCGATCGGTGAAAGCGGCGAAACATCGCGGCGAAGTGGTCCGCCTGCGTGACGGCATCACGCTCGTGGACGACTCGTACAACTCGAGTCCGTCCGCGCTTGGCCGCGCGCTCGATGCGATCGCGCGCGATCGCGGGCACAGGCGGCGCGTGGCCGTGCTCGGCGAGATGCTCGAGCTCGGCGAGTTCAGCACGGCGCTCCATCAGCAGTGCGGCCGGACGGCGGCAGCGGCCGGTGTCGACGTGCTGGTGGCGGTCGGTGGTCCACCCGCGGCGCAGCTGGCGGCTGCGGCGCGAGCCGCCGGTCTCGGAAAAGGTTCAGTGCACTACGTCACGACGAGTGAGGAAGCCGCCGACCTAGTCGCGAAGACGGTCGCTGCGGGGGATCTCGTGCTCGTGAAAGGCTCTCGCGGGATCAAGACCGACGTGGTCGCCACGCGAGTGATCGCGGAGTGGAGCTGAATGCTCTTTTACCTGCTCTACTCGCTGCACGGCACGTTTTCGGTCTTCAACGTGACGCGCTACATCACGTTTCGTACGGCCGCCGCGAGCCTCACGGCGTTGATGCTCAGTCTGCTGCTCGGCCCATGGATGATTCGCAAGCTGCGGGAATTTCAGATCGGTCAGGTGATTCGCCACGAGGGTCCCGCGTCCCACCGGGCCAAGGCGGGCACGCCAACGATGGGCGGACTGCTCATCCTGACCGCTTCGCTCGTGCCGACGCTCCTCTGGGCGGACCTGGCCAACGTCTATGTCTGGATTGCGGGCATCGCCACGACGGCCTTCGGCGCGATCGGGTTCGCCGACGACTACCTGAAGATCACGCGCCACTCCCATCACGGGCTGCTGCCCCGCTACAAGATGGGGCTCCAGATCGTCGTTGCGCTGGGCGTCGGGTTCTCGATGCTGGCGCTGGCGCACTACAACGTCTATTCGACGAGGCTGATCTTCCCGTTTTTCAAGTGGCTGATCCCCGATCTGGGCTGGGGATACGTGCTCTTCGCGGTCGTGGTGCTGGTCGGAGCGACCAATGCCGTCAATCTCACCGACGGCCTCGACGGCCTGGCGATCAGCACGTTCGCCATTGCGGCCGCCGCGTACACGGGTCTGGCGTATGTGACCGGTCACCGCGTCCTGGCCGAGTACCTGCTGCTCGTGCGGTTCCCGCCGGCCGCCGAGCTCACGATTTTTTGCGGATCGCTCGTCGGCGCGAGCCTGGGTTTCCTCTGGTACAACTCGTACCCCGCCGACATCTTCATGGGCGACGTCGGGTCACTGGCCCTCGGGGGCGCGCTCGGCACCGTCGCAATCCTCATCAAGCAGGAACTGCTGCTGCTCATCGTGGGCGGCGTGTTCGTGCTCGAGGCCGCCTCGGTCATCGTGCAGGTGGCCTCGTTCAAGTTGACCGGCAAGCGCGTGTTCCGGATGTCGCCGCTGCACCATCACTTCGAGCTGATCGGGTGGAGCGAGCCGAAGGTCATCACGCGCTTCGTGATCGTCGGAATCATCTTCGCGCTCTTCTCGCTCACGACGTTGAAGCTGCGGTGAGCGGATGGGTACGGAGTTCTCGGTCGAAGGACAGCGTGTGACGGTCGGAGGCGCGGCGCGAAGCGGAATAGCGGCGGCCGAACTGCTGGCCGCAAAGGGAGCCCTGGTGACGGTGAACGACGCGCGATCGTCGGTGCCCGAACGCGACCGCCTCGAGTCGCTGGGGATCCGCGTCGCCGCTGGCGGCAACGATCCGGCGCTCTTCCGCGGCGCCGACCTGATCGTGCTCAGCCCGGGCGTGCCAGTCGAAGCCACGTTTCTGGACGAAGCGCGACGCGCCGGCATCCCGATCATCGGCGAGCTGGAGCTCGCATCGCGCTGGCTGCGCGGACGTGTGATCGCCATCACCGGAACGAAGGGGAAGTCCACGACGACGACGTTGACCGGCCGGATGCTCGATGCCGCCGGCTTCAGGACGCGTGTCGCTGGGAACATCGGCACGCCGCTCAGCGCGCATGTCATCGACTCGACCGCCGACACGCTTCACGTAGTCGAGGCCAGCAGTTTTCAGCTCGAGACGATCGAACGCTTTCATCCATGGATCGCCGCGGTGCTGAACCTGTCGCCGGATCACCTGGATCGCCACCCGACCGAGGCCGCGTACGCCGCGGCAAAGGCGCGGATCTTCGAGAACCAGGACCGCGCGGATTGGGCCGTGGTGAACGCGGATGACGTCGGAGCACGACGACTGGCGGCTGGAAGCGTGGCGCGGCGGCGGTGGTACGGATTCGACGGAGTCGCCGAAGGCGTGACGGTGATGGGCGGCACGGTTGTCGAGCGCGGACCGGATGGCGACGTGCCGCTGTTGCCGACGAGCAGTGTGCGCGTCAGTGGCCGCCACATCCTCAGCGACGTGCTCGCGGCGACAGCAATCAGCCGCCTCGCCGGGGCATCGCCTTCCGCGATTGCCGACGCCGTTCGCGGATTCACAGGACTCGAGCACGCGATGGAGCTCGCCGGCGACGCGGGCGGCGTGCGGTTCATCAACGATTCGAAGGCCACGAACATCGCATCGGCGCGCCGATCCATCGAGGCGGTCGATCGAGGGCTCGTCGTGATCCTCGGCGGTCGGTTCAAGGGCGGCGATTTCCGCGAGCTGCGGGATCCGTTGCGCGGGCGGGCCGACGGCGTGGTCGCCATCGGCGAAGCGCGTCCGCTCATCGTGGACGCGCTCGGCGATCTGCTGCCGGTCCGCGAGGCGGGATCGATGGCTGACGCGGTGCACACCGCGTGGACGATGGCGCGACCCGGCGGCACGGTGGTGCTCGCGCCGGCATGCAGCAGCTTCGACATGTTCGTGGACTACGCGGAACGCGGACGACGGTTCAAGGAGGAGGTGGCGCGGCTGGCCCGGAGCGGGCCGGCTTCCGGAGAGCCGTGAGCAGTCGTCAGTCGGCGTGCGCGCTTGAGAGCTGGCCGCTGGGAACGCAGGCTGCCCCGGCCTGCGAGGCTGGTGTCTCAACCCCGACGACTGATGACTGCTGACGGCTTTGCGGACGAGTGGACGGCGGGGTCCACTCGCGCGCGCCACATGTTTCGGTCGAACGCGCGGCGAGCATTAGGGCCGTGCGATGAGGACGGCGGGATCGACGATGGCCAGGAAGCTGAAGTCGGACAAAGTGCTGTTCGTGACCACGGTGCTGCTGGTGTTTGTCGGCGTGGTCATGGTGTACAGCGCGTCCGCCATGATGGCCCAGCAGAAATATCACGACGCGTACCACTTCCTGCTGAGGCAGGTCATGTGGGCCGCGCTCGGCCTCGGTGCGCTGTCGCTCGTGATGCGGGTCGACTACCGCGTTTACCGCCAGCCAATCGTGATCTGGACCACGCTGGGCATCGTCTGTCTCGGACTGATGGCCGTACTCCTGCGCGCACCGATCAACGGCACGCGGCGGTGGTTCGGTTTCGGTGGCTTCGGCATTCAACCGTCTGAGCTCGCGAAGCTCGCGATCGTCCTGTTCACCGCAGCGCTCCTCGAAAAGCGGATGGCTCGAATCAACGACCTGCGCTACGCGCTGGTGCCGGTCGCGATCGTGGCCGGGCTGATGGTCGCGTTGATTCTTGCGGAACCAGACTTCGGCACGTCCGTCTCCATCGTCCTGGTGGTGGGACTGATGGTGATAGCGGCCGGTCTGAACTGGCGCTACATCGTCGGCTGCCTGCTGGTCGCCGCGCCGGCGGTCTGTTTGCTGATCTGGCTTGCCCCGTACCGGATGAGACGCTTCACCATCTTCCTCGATCCAGAGAGCGATCCGCGCGGCGACGGCTTCCAGATCCTGCAATCGCTCATCGCGGTCGGCACGGGAGGCGTCAGCGGGCGCGGGCTCATGCAGGGCGTCCAGAAGCTTTTCTTCCTGCCTGAGGCTCACACGGACTTCATCTATGCCGTCATCGCCGAAGAGCTGGGGCTGATCGGCGCGGCCCTCGTGCTCGCGGCGTTCGTCGTCATCGCGTGGCGCGGGCTGAGGATTGCGAGCCGTGCGCCGGATCCGTTCGCCGCATTCATTGCTATCGGACTGACGGGCATGGTCGCCGTGCAGGCGCTGATCAACATCAGCGTCGTGGTCGCGTTGATGCCGACGAAGGGCATTCCGCTGCCCTTCGTCAGCTCGGGCGGCTCGTCACTCGTGATCGGCCTCGTTGGCATCGGCATCCTGCTGAACGTGTCGCAGCATGCCTCGACTGCGCACGCTGTCGATGGCGAGCGATGACGGCGGCCGGCGATCGCCGTGCGCCCATCGTGCTGATCGCGGGCGGTGGCACGGGCGGGCATCTCTACGCGGGCATCGCTGTTGCGCGCGAGTTCGTGGCGCGTGACGCGCGAACGACAGTGACGTTCGCGGGTACGGCGCAGGGTATCGAGGCGCGTGTGGTGCCTCGCGAAGGGTTCGGACTCGATCTGATTCGAAGCGGAGGGCTGAAGGGCAAGTCGATCGGCGCGCTGGCACGAGGGCTGATGCTGCTGCCCTTGAGTGCGCTGGACGCGTGGCGGGTGCTGTCGCGGCGCACGCCGGATGTGGTGATCGGAGTCGGTGGCTACAGTTCCGGTCCTGTCGTGTTGCTGGCCGCGCTGCGGCGCATCCCGACGGTCCTGCTCGAGCAGAACGCAGTGCCGGGCCTGACCAACCGGCTGCTCGGGCCGTTCGTAAACGCTGCGGCGGTGTCGTGGGACGACACGCTGCCGTACTTCGGGCGAAAGGGGTTCGTCAGTGGCAATCCCGTACGGTCGCAGTTCTTTGCGATTCAACCGTCGCGTCGCCGCGAAGGGGCCGACGATGCGGCGCGGGTGTTGATCTTTGGCGGCTCTCAGGGCGCGCACGCGATCAACGTGGCCGCTGTGGCGGCAGCGCCGCGGCTGGCCGGAGCAGCCACGCCTCCCCGGATCACCCATCAGACCGGGGAGCGAGACCTGGCGATGGTGCGGGAAGGGTACGAACGGGCGGGGCTCGTGGCCAGGGTCGAGCCGTTCCTCTATGAGATGGACCGGGAAGTGAACGACGCCGATCTCGTCGTCTGCCGGGCGGGGGCCAGCACGCTGGCCGAGATCACAGCCGCCGGACGGGCGGCCGTGCTCGTGCCGCTGCCGACGGCGACCGACGACCACCAGCGGAAGAACGCGGCGGTGCTCGCGACGCGCGGAGCCGCGGAAGTGATCGATCAGTCCACGCTCACTGGCGATCGGCTGGCAGATGTCGTGCTCGCGATGGCGGCGGACGCCGAACGGCGGCAGCGGATGGCGGCGGCGGCACGGACGCTCGCAAAACCTGGCGCCGCGAAGGCGATCGTCGACCGTGGGCTGGCGATCATCTCGGCCGGAGAGCGGTGAGGCAAGAACGGTGCTCGGGCGCACGCGCGCGGTTCACTGCATCGGTGTTGGCGGCAGCGGCATGAGCGCGATCGCGGAAGTGCTGCTGCACGAAGGTCTGCGGGTGAGCGGCAGCGACGCGGCCCCGAGTGAAGTGACGGAGCGGTTGGCGACGCTCGGGCTCGAGTTCCACGCGGGTCATGCCGCCGCGCACGTGGGAGATGTGGACGCGGTTGTGGTGTCGTCGGCGATCCGGAGAACGAATCCTGAAGTGGTAGAGGCTCGACGGCGCGGACTGCCGATCGTGGCCCGAGCGGACATGCTGGCAGCGCTCATGCGGCCGCGATTCGGGATCGCGATCGCAGGCGCACACGGAAAGACGACGACGACATCGATGGTGGCGCTGATGCTCGAACGTGCAGGACTCGATCCGACCGCGGTGATCGGCGGACGCCTGCCCGCCTTCGGCAGCAACGCGCGCGTCGGCCGCGGGGAGACGTTCGTGGCCGAGGCCGATGAGAGCGATCGGTCCTTCCTGAGGCTGGATCCGGCGATTGCGGTCATCACGAACATCGACCGCGAGCACCTCGACGCCTATGCCGGGTTCGACGACCTGGTCTCCTCGTTCGCGGCCTTCGCGAACCAGGTGCCGTTCTACGGCTCCGCGATCCTCGGCGTCGACGATCAACACGTGCGGGACATGGCGCCGCAGGTGACTGCCCGCACCGTCACGTTCGGCATCGACAACGGGGACGCCGACGTACGTGCGACCGATGTCACGCTCGCCGCTGGCGGCAGCCATTTCGGCGTGGAGCGGAAGACAGACGGTTCGCCTGCGCGTCTCGGGTCGGTCCAGCTGCACGTCCCCGGGCGCCACAACGTGGAAAACGCGCTCGCCGCTATTGCCGTTGGATTGGAGCTGGATCTGGAGCTCTCGAAGATGCGGCCAGGTCTCGAGGCGTTCCACGGCGCGGAGCGGCGGTTCGAACTGAAGGGCGAAGTCAACGGCATCCGCGTCGTGGACGACTACGGCCACCATCCGACCGAAGTCGCTGCGGTCATCGCCGCCGCACGTGCCGGACACGCGGGGCGGGTCATCGTCGTGTTTCAGCCGCACCGCTACACGAGGACGTCACAGCTCGGCGGCGAATTCGCGTCGGCGCTTTCCGCGGCGGATCTGGTCGTGCTCACCGACATCTATGCGGCCGGTGAAGATCCGCTCCCTGGCGTTGC
>Ga0070674_100001021_pt1 | contig 14599 bp, 13 predicted proteins | sample KBSM33metaG_FD_65344 | JGI IMG/M metagenome (GOLD analysis project Ga0070674, IMG submission 65344) | Miscanthus rhizosphere microbial communities from Kellogg Biological Station, Michigan, USA - KBS M3-3 metaG | ecosystem: Host-associated > Plants > Roots > Rhizosphere > Soil ... | reverse complement strand
GGCCTGCAGCCGAAGCGCGCCGAGGTGATCCTCGCGGGGGCGTGCATCGTGCGGACCGTGATGGACAAGCTCGGCCAGACGTCGCTGACCGTCAGCGACCGCGGCCTCCGCCATGGCGTGCTGGCGGAGATGTTCGGCCGCTAGGCGGCGGGATCGCGGTCGTACAGCCGGCGCGCCCAGACGTAGCCCAGCGCCGAGATCACGAGGCACCACCCGACGGCCACCACGCCACTGGTTCCGATCGGTGTCCCGAGGAGCAAGCCGCGCACGGTCTCGATCAGCGGGGTGAACGGCTGATGCTCGGCGAACCAGCTCAGGCCGTCGGGCAGCGACTCGGTCGGGACGAAGGCGCTGCTCAGGAACGGCAGCAGGATCAGGATCATCGGGAGGTTGCTCGCGGTCTCGACACTCTTGGCCGACATGCCGAGGGCGACCGAGAGCCAGGAGATCGCGAACGCTGTCAGCACCAGCAACCCGACCGCGGCGGCCCATTCGAGCGGACCCGTGGTGGCGCGGAAGCCGATCAGCACCGCGACGACCACGACGATCGCGATCGCGATCATGGTCTGGATCACGCTCCCGATGACGTGGCCGGTCAGGACCGAGACGCGCGCGATGTCCATGGTCTTGAACCGGGCGATGATGCCCGTCGTCATGTCCATCGAGACGGAGATCGCCGTGCCTTGCGCCGCGCCCGCGACGGTGATCATGAGGATGCCGGGGACGAGATAGGTGACGTAGTCGGCGCGACCGCCACCGGCGAGGCCGAGCCCTGCTCCCATCGTCCCGCCGAGGACGAACACGAACAGGAGCAGGAACACCACCGGCATCCCGGCGATGAAGAAGGTCAGCGAGGGGTAGCGGCGCATCCGGCGGAGGTTGCGCCGGAGCATCGTCGCCGAATCGGCGACGACGAGCGGGGAGGCGGTCATCGGGGCATCGCTTTCTGTGTGTCGTCGCCCGTGAGCGACAGGAAGACGTCATCGAGGTCGGGGGTCTGCAGCGAGAGCTCGCCGACGTCGATGGAGCTGGCCTCGAGCCGGTCGAGGATCGCGCGCAGCGAGTCGATGCCGCCGTCGCTCGGGACCTGGAGCGTGAGCGACTCGTCGTCGCGCGTCGCGCCGTCGAAGACGGTCGCTGCCCGGTCGAGCCGCGCCACGTCCGCGAACGAGAGCTGGACGTGGCCGCCCGTGACCAGCCGCTTGAGCTCGTCGGGCGTCCCCTCGGCGATGAAGGTGCCGTGGTCGAGCAGGGCGATATGGTCGGCGAGGCGGTCCGCCTCCTCGAGGTACTGCGTCGTCAGGAAGATCGTGACGCCACCGGCGACCAGCTCCTGGATCGTCTCCCACATGGCCCGCCGGCTCCGCGGGTCGAGGCCCGCGGTCGGCTCGTCCAGGAAGATGATCCGCGGGTCGCCCACGAGGGTCATGGCCAGGTCGAGGCGCCGGCGCATCCCGCCGGAGTAGGTCCTGACGGGCTTCGCGGCCGCGTCGACCAGGTCGAACCGCTCGAGCAGCTCGTCGACGCGCCGATGGCCGGCCGCCTTGCCGAGGTGGCGAAGATCGGTCATCAGCCGCAGGTTCTCCTCGCCGGTGAACAGGTCGTCCACCGCCGAGAACTGGCCCGTGACGCCGATGATGCCGCGGACCGCGTCAGGTTCACTGACGATGTCGTGGCCGGCGATCCGCACCTCGCCGCCGTCGGCGGAGATCAGGGTCGACAGGATCCGGACCATCGTGGTCTTGCCGGCGCCATTCGGCCCGAGGAGGGCGAAGACCGTGCCTTCGGCGACGTCGAGATCGATGCCGTCGAGGACGACCTGCGTCCCGTACGACTTGCGCAGTCCGGCGACGTGGATCGCGATCCGGGGATCGAGGGCCGTCATGCCACACCTCCCCGATGGTCGGCGTGGAGACGCCCGCTGTCAGATGTCGAGGTCTTCCACGGCTGGTTGCCTGGCGAAACCGGCCACGCTCTCGTAGAGCTGGGGCGGGATCCGCGAACGGAGCTCCTCGAGCGACTCGATGACCTCGAGGATCGACTCGGCAGGCGTGTTCCCGTAGCTGATCTCGCCGATCCCGAGGTAGCCGCGCCATCCGGCCGGCTTGCCCTCGGCATTGAGCACCGAGAAGTCGGGACTTCGCTCGATGTGGAGCACGTACTTGCCCGTCCGGCCACGCCAGACGCGGAAGGTCTCGACGCGGCTGTACGACGTGTTGACCCACTCGCCGAGGAAGACACCGGTGAAGCGGACCTTGCGGCCCTTGCCCGGCCCCACGCGGACGATGATCTCGTCGAACCCCTCTCGCCTTCCTTCCTCGACGTCGACATAGCGACGGAGGGCCGCGGAGATGGCGGCCGAGAGGTTGTCGCCGGCAAGCTCCTGGGCTCGCTGGTAGATAGGGAGGTCTCCATCGGAGACGTAGATCGTCTTGTTCGGCACCACGACATCGTAACTCCAACGCTTCGAGGTAACTATACGTAGCAGTATACGTATAGTGCTGCGGGCGTCAAGGGCATGCCACGGCGTCTCGATGACGGGCGATCACGCGTGCACCGGACCGGCGGCTGACGCGATATCGAAGGGTCCGCTGTAACGAGACCGTTCCGGCCGGCATCTGTAGGTCATGATCGATAGCGTGATCGCAGAGGCGGAGCCACAGCGGTCCATCATCGAACGCGCGATCGCGGGCGATGAGATGGCGTTCGCCCGGATCGTCGCCGCGCACCACGGGGACATGGCGCGGATCGCGTTCTTCGTCTGCGGCGACGCCGACATCGCCGAGGAGGCCGAGCAGGCGGCCTGGTCCGTCGCCTATCGCCGGCTGAAGGAGCTGCGCGACCCGGACCGCCTGCGCCCGTGGCTGATGTCGATCGCCGCCAACGAGGCCCGCCAGATGGCCCGGAGCCAGCGGCGGCGCACGGTCCGGGAGCTGTCCGTCACCGACCACGCCCGGCCCCGCGACACCGACCACGCCGCGTTGATCGACCTGGCCGACGCCCTCGGCCGGCTCGACCCGAGGGATCGGGCCATCGTCGGCCTGCGCTTCATCGGCGGTTTCGAATCCGCCGAGATCGGCGGCGCGCTCGGGATGACCGCCACCGGCGTCCGCGTGCGCCTCCACAGATTGCTCGAACGGCTGCGAAAGGACCTCGGCGATGAGTGAGCAGAAGACGACGGATCCGTTCGAGGCGCGGGTCGCGGATCTCGTCCGTGCCTACACGGACCCGGCGGGCGCGCGGCCGATCGACTCGCTCGCGGTCTCGCGCGCCGCGATGACGTCCGCGCGGGCGTCCCGCTGGTCGACGCGTCGCCTTGGCGCGGGCGCGGCCGGTCGCCGCGTCGACGGCGGGCGCTGGGCGGCGGCCGCCGTGGCCGTGGTCCTCGTCGGTGTCGTCGGGGTGGCGGTCTGGTCCCGGCCGTCGAACTCCGGCATCGGGCCCACACCGTCGGCGTCAGCCTCGTCGGCACCCAGCCCCGCCGCATCGGCGGTCGGCCCGGTACCGGAGGTCCTTCATCATCTGTGGCAGCGACCGCTGCCGGTCGCGCCCGGACCAGCCTGGGCGACCGCGTTCCTCGTCCTGACGGACGGGCTCCTGGGCGTCGGGCCGGACGTCGGCGCAGCCTCGCATTCGGCCGCCGCGGCCGCGGGGCCCGAGACGCTCGTGGTCACGGCGACCGCCGACACGACGGGATGCGCGGTGGGGGACCTCGGCGTCTACCGCTTCGCGTTGGAGGGAAAGGGCACCTTCATGACCCTGACGGCGATCGGGACGGACGCGTGCGCGACCCGCGAGGCGGCGCTGGCCGGCCCCTGGGCGCAGGCGGACCTGCCCCCGCCGAACGAGGGCCTGACGCTGTCCCCGGGGACGTATCAGACGACGGGGTTCGATCCCTTCACCGACGACGCGACCCCCGGCCGGCTGTCGTACACGGTCCCGGCAGGGTGGAAGGTGAAGGAGGATGCGTCGACGGCATTCGTGCTCCACCACCTACCGGACGCGTTGCCGGGCCAGCCCGCGACCGACACGTTCATCTTCATGATCGCCCAGCCACGGCTGGCGGCGGCCTTCGAGGAGGGCGCGGTCTGTGGCGAGTTCGTCGATGCGCCCGGCGTCACGAGCGGGGTCGACGACATCGTGGGCGCGCTGCGCGCCCGGCCCGGCGTGATCGCCACGCCCCCGACCGCGGTGACGATCGGTGGCTACGAGGGCACGCTCATCGATCTCCGGTTGGATCCCTCCTGGACCGGTGGCTGCACGGCGCCGGACGGACCGGTCGTCGGGATCCCGATCCTCAGCGGACCGGGATCCGGGTCGGGCCCCTCGGTCGGCCTGGCGCCGAACGCGCCGGTGCGGCTCATCCTCGTCGACGTCGGTGACGGGCGCACGATGGCCATCGTCGTCGCCTGCGCGGAACCCTCGACGCTCGCGTTCTTCGACGCGCAGGTCGCCACGGCGATGCCGGTCATCGAGAGCCTCGAGCTGCACCCGCCGACGCCGTAGGAGCGAGGCCGGATCCGGCCGATCGTCGGGGTTGAGAGCATCGGCTATCCTTGGCGACGCGCCGACATAGCTCAGTGGTAGAGCAGCTGTTTCGTAAACAGCAGGTCCTCGGTTCAAGTCCGAGTGTCGGCTCCACCCTCTCGTGCTCGCCTGTCTGGCGCTGCGCTCACCGTCGGATGGGGGGTCACGGTCCCGACCGGCATGGCCCGAGCCCATGGGCTAAGGTGGTCGGGTGGCACATGCAGAAGCCGTGCCGCCCTCCGACGTCATCGAGCCCAGGATCCGGCAGACGCCGCGCCCTCAGCGACCTGAGACCGCCCGATCGCCCGCCGTGCCTCGCCCGTGGCCAGGTCGATCGATGCTGATGGGGCGGACAGCAACCCGACGTCGGATCGTCACGTGACCGACGCAGCTCGTTCGCGGCGCCGCGGAACGGCCGCCCGTCGACCCGTCATCGGCATGGTCGGGACCTTCGACGTCGCCAACTTCGGTGACCTCCTGTTCCCGGAGATCGCGAAGGCCGAGCTCGAGCGCCGACTGGGGCCGGTGGATCTCCGCCGGTACGCCCCACGCCGGATGGCGAGCCCGCCATGGCCCTACGCCGTCGGTTCGATCGACGATCTCGTCGGGTCGCTCGGCGAGATGGACCTGCTGATCGTCGGCGGCGGCCACCTCGTCCGGTTCGACCACAACGTCGCTCCGGGATACGGCGTGACCGCCAGCGCCGTCCCGCATCCGTCCGGCTACTGGCTCTCCCCGACCCTGGCCGCCGTGGCGAACGGGGTGCCCGTGGCCTGGAACGGGCTCGGGGCATCGGCCGATACCCCGGCGTGGGCCCGCCCGCTCCTTGCCGGCGCGCTGCGCGCGGTCGATCACGTGGGCGTTCGCGATCGTGCGTCGCTCGACGGGCTTGCCGAGGTCGCCCCGGGGGTGAAGATCGACCTCGTGCCCGACTCGGCGTTCGGGATCGCGTCGCTCCTGGCGGGCGATCCTGCACGCCTCCCGGCCGAGCTCCAGGGGTCGCCGTACGTCATCGTCCAGGCGTCGGCCGGCCTCCGCCCCCTGGGCGATCGACTCCCGATCGCCGTCGAGCGTGCCCGCGCGGCTGGACGACTGGTGCTCGAGCTGCCCGTCTCGCCAACCCTCGGGGATCGCGTCGGGACCCTTGGCCAGCTCGGCGACGTCGTCACCCTCGACGAATGGCCGCCACCGCTCGCCCTTGCCCGCATCATCGCCGGCGCACAGGCCGTGGTGGCCCAGAGCATGCACCTGACGATCGTCGCGGTGGCGCATGGCGTCCCGGTCGTCCGTCGACCAGGTCCGTCCGGCACGAAGTACGCCGACCTCGACGGGCTCCCCGGCGTCCGCCTCGTGCGGGACGGCGAGGACCTCGGGGACCTGCTCGTCAGCCTCGGCCCGTCCGTCCCGTCGCCGCGCGTGCTGGAGTCGGTCGCCCAGCTCGAGCCGCACTGGGATCGGATCGCCGGCCTCGTGCGCGACGATGCACCGGCGGCCCGCGATCGACGCCGAGGGATCGTGAGCGAGATCCTGGTCGAACTGCCGGCAGTCCTCGAAGCCGCCGAATCCGCCCGGTCCCGCGCCGCCGAAACCGCCCGGTCGCACCTCGCCGAGGACGAACACCGCGCTGCGGAGGCGCACGAAGCGATCGCGCTGACGGTCCGGCTCACCGAGCAGGTCTCGACGCTCGAACGCGCGTTGCAGGCGATGACCACGCGCGAACGGGAATCGAGCCAGGCCGTCCTCGACGCGGCGCGGCGGACGACCGAGCTCGCGGAACGTATCGGTCGGCTCGACACCGAGCTCACGAACGAACGAGCCCAGGGAGAGGCGGACCGCCGCCGGGCCGAACAGGACCTGGCCCGCGCGCGGTCGGAGCGGAACAAGGCGCAGGCAGAGGCCCAGAAGGTCAGATCGAAGGCGGCCGCATACGACCGTCTGCGGTCGCACCGTTCGTTCCGGGCCGCGATCGCCGCGGCTCGCCGCGGCCGCCACGCCACACAGGCGCTCGGGTTCGGCACGCGAGGCGCGGGCGCCGCCGCCACCCGCCGGCATCCGGCCGCGGCCAGTGAGGGCGAGGCCCGGGCACTGACCGCCGCCCTGGTCAAGGAGGCACCCGGTTCGCGCCGGACGACGGGGCCCTCGGTCAGCTTCGTCATCCTGAACCGGGACGGCGTCGACCACCTCCGGCGACTGCTCCCGGCCATCGCGGCGATGACCTATCGCACCTTCGACGTGATCGTCGTCGACAACGGGTCAGCGGACGGGTCGATCGACGAGCTCGGAGCCTGGGCCGAGCGCCTGCCGCTGACCGTGATCCGGAACGCCGAGAACCGGTCGTTCAGCGACGCCAACAACCAGGCGGCGGCGGTCGCGACCGGTTCGCTCCTCCTGTTCCTCAACAACGACATCGAACCCGTCGGACCGGGCTGGCTGGGCCATCTGGTCGACACGCTCGAGGCGCAGGGAGCGGCGGCGGTCGGAGCGCGGCTCATCTATCCCCGCCGACCCGAACGCGAGAACGAAGGCGACCTCGGCTTCCCCGACCTGACGCTCCAGCATCGCGGGATCCACTTCGTCGCCGCCGATGGCGTCCCGACCGGGCGAAACCTGGGGACCGGGAGCGACCCTCGCTCGGTGGAAGCCAGCCGTGTCGGCGAGGCCGCCGCCGTGACCGCCGCCTGCCTGCTCATCCCGCGTGATGTCTTCACCCAGGTCTCGGGCTTCACGACCGGGTACGCCTACGGGACCGAGGACGTCGACCTGATGATGAAGGTCAGAGCCGCCGGCGGCCGAGTCGTCTACGACGGCGGTGCGGTGCTCTGGCACCGTGAGTACGGGACCCAGAACGCTCAGGGCCGCGAGTGGAAGCGGCACAACCGGATCCGCAATCGACAGCGTTTCGTGGACCGATGGGGTCCCCAGGCGTTCCGGACGGTGCTCCGTGATCGCGTGCTCGGCGAGCGGCGCTGGTCCGAGGCCCCGCTCCACGTCGCCTTGACCCTGACCAAGGACGATGCCTCGGCCGGCTGGGGGGACTACTACACCGCCCACGAGCTGGGTGACGCCCTTGCGGGCCTCGGATGGCAGGTCTCGTACATCGAGCGGCGCGGCGACAAGTGGTACGAGCCCGACCCGACGATCGACGTCGTCGTGTCCCTGCTCGACAGCTTCGACATCCGACGGATCCCTCGCGGGATCGTGACCATCGCCTGGATCCGCAACTGGACGGACCGCTGGGTCGAGCATCCCTGGTTCGACGAGTACGACGTCATCCTGGCGTCCAGCCCGGCCAGCCAGGACATCGTCGCGAGCAGCTCCGAGCATCAGGCGGCCCTCATGCCCCTGGCGACGAATCCCGAGCGGTTCCGGCCGGGAGAGGCCGCTCCCGAGCTGCGCAGCGACGTGGTGTTCGTCGGCAATCGCTGGGGTGTGGCCCGCCAGATCGAGGACATCCTCCCGAAGATCGCGACCGACCACCGGGTCCGCGTGTTCGGTCAGGGCTGGGCCGAGTCCGCATTGGCGCCGTTCGACGAAGGACCGCTGGAGTACGGCCGCCTCGTGGACGCCTACAACTCGGCGACGCTCGTCGTCGACGACACGGCCGGTCCGACGCTCCCATATGGGTCCGTGAACTCGCGGGTCTTCGACTCGCTCGCCAGTGGCGCCCTCGTCGTGTCCGACAACGAGGTCGGCGTCCGCTCGCTGTTCGGGGAGCGATTCCCGGTCGCGACCGACGCGGACCAGGTTCGCGCCGTCCTCGACTGGATCGAACGCGAGCCGGCCGCGGCCGGCGAGCTCCAGGCGTCGCTCCGGGAGCAGGTGCTCGAGCGGCACACGTACCGCCACCGCAGCGAAGAGGTCCGCGACCATCTCCTGCGGTGGGTCGAGGCGGACCGCTATGCGATCCTCGTGGGAGCACCGGACTGGGAGCGCGCGCCGTCCTGGGGCGACTACCACTTCGCACGGAGTCTCCAGCGCCAGTTCGAGGCGCGGGGTCATCCGGCACGGGTCCACCTGCTCGACGAATGGGGTCGCTCACCATCGGCCCGGGCGGATGTCGCGATCCACCTGCATGGGCTCAGCGATCATCGACCGCGGCCCTCGCAGTTCAACATCCTGTGGATCATCAGCCACCCGGACCGCGTGACCGCCGCGATGTGCGACCGTTACGACCTCGTGTTCGTCGCCTCGACCGACTTCGCGAGCCGGCTCGCGGCGCAGGCCCGCGTGCCCGTGAAGCCGCTCCACCAGGCGACCGATCCCGAGCGCTTCCACCCGGCGACCGGTGGGCCGGCCCACGAGCTGCTCATGGTCGCGAACACGCGTGGTGTCCGGCGCTCGATCATCGAGGACCTAACGCCGACCGTGCACGACCTGGCCATCTACGGCAAGGGGTGGACGCCCGATTTCGTGGACCCGGTCCACGTCCGGGACGAGCGCATCCCCAACCGGGACCTGCATCGCTACTACTCGGCCGCGGCGATCGTCCTGAACGACCACTGGCCGGACATGCGGTCCGCGGGCTTCCTCTCGAACCGCCTGTACGACGCGCTCGCCTCCGGGGCCTTCGTCGTCTCCGACGCGGCCAGGGGGATCGAGGACGAATTCGACGGCGCCGTGGTCACGTACGCCGACCGGCAGGAGCTGCGCCAGGTCGTCGATGCGTACCTCGCGGATCCGGCCGCTCGCCGTGCCCTCGCCGACCGCGGTCGCGAGGTCGTCCTGGCCCGCCACACGTTCGCCCACCGCGTCGACCAGATCCTGAAGGAGGTCGAAGCCGTCGGCGGTGCGCGCCCGCGGGCCATCGAGCGGTGGCCGGAGATCGACCGCTGGCTCGCCCGACGCGGGAACCGCGTCGCCGCATCCCAGCCCGCGTCGCCTGCCCTGCTCACCGGCCCCGGCGATACCGCCTGAGCCGCCGGCACGGTCGCGCAGCGGCGATCCGTCCGAGCGGTCCGTCACCGAGGTCGCCCGCGCCGCCCGGCGCGCCGCCCATCAACCGTTCGGTTGACCCGGCCATCGACCGAGCGCGGCGCGAGATCCGGCCAGCCCGCCGATGCCGTCGACCCGGTCCGTGGCCGATGCTCGGGCCATGAATGTCATCGAAGTCTCCGACCTGACCAAGCACTACGGCGATCGCGCCGCCGTCGACGACGTGTCCTTCTCGGTCGAGGAGGGCGAGATCTTCGGCATCCTCGGCCCGAACGGCGCCGGCAAGACGACGACCGTCGAATCGATCGTCGGCCTGCGGACGCCCGACTCCGGCACGATCCGGGTCCTGGGCCTCGACCCACGACAGGATCGCGACCGCCTGCGCGCCGTCGTCGGCGTCCAGCTCCAGGAGAGCGAGCTGCCCGACCGGATCACCGTCCGCGAGGCGCTCGACCTGTTCGCCTCGTTCTATGACGATCCCGCGGACCCACGCCGTCTGATCGACGAACTGGGACTCGCCGAGAAACGAGACACCGCGTATCGCCACCTCTCTGGCGGGCAGAAGCAGCGCCTGTCCATCGCCCTCGCGCTCGTCGGCCAGCCGCGGATCGCGATCCTGGACGAACTGTCGACCGGCCTCGACCCGCAGGCACGCCGCGACACCTGGGACCTTATCGAGTCGATCCGCGGCCGTGGCGTGACCGTCGTCCTCGTGACCCATCTCATGGAGGAGGCGGAGCGTCTCGCCGATCGGGTCGCGGTGATCCGCGACGGCCGGCTGGTCGCGCTCGACACGCCGGCCGGCATCGTCTCGATGGTCGACCCGGAGCAGCGGCTCCGCTTCCGACCGTCGGCACCGATCGAGGATCGGCTGCTCACCGACCTTCCCGAGGTCCGGAGCGTCCAGCGGACCGGCGCCACGCTCGTCGTCACCGGGACCGGCAACCTCATCGGCGCCGTGACCGCCGTCCTGGCGCGCCAGGACGTCATCGCCAACGACCTGCGTGTCGATCAGGCCAGCCTGGACGAGGCGTACCTCGCCCTGACCAGCAGCCGGTCGCCGCGCACCGCGAAGGAGCTGTCATGAAGGAGCTGCGCGCCCTCGTCGCCACGGAGGCGAAGCTGCTGTTCCGCGATCCCATCACCTGGCTGGCGGCGATCGCCCTGCCGTCGGTCGTCCTGCTGATCTTCGGGTCGCTCTTCCCGCCGCTGCCGGACCCCGAGCTCGGCGGCCAGCGCTGGCTCGACCTGTTCGTGCCATCCCTGCTGGTCATCACGTTGGGGACGCTTGGCGTCCAGACGCTGCCCATCCGCCTCGCCACCTATCGCGAGAAAGGGGTCCTGCGCCGCCTGTCGACGACCCCGGCCCACCCGGCCCGGCTGTTGGCCGCGCAGCTCGTCGTCTACAGCGTGACCTCGGTCATCGCGATGGTCCTGCTGGTGGTCGTCGGCCACCTCGTCTACGCGATCCCGCTGCCCGGTCACCCGCTCGGCTTCCTCGTCGCCTTCCTCTTCGGCATGACCTCGCTCTTCGCGATCGGGCTCATCGTCGCGGCGGTCGCCCCGTCGAACCGGGCCGCCACGGCCATCGCCATCCCGATGTTCTTCGCGGTGATGTTCCTGGGCGGCGTGTACTTCCCACGGGTGATGCTGCCGGAGATCCTCGTCCGGATCGGCGACTACACGCCCCCGGGCGTGCAGGGCCTCCAGGACGCCTGGCTCGGCAACGTGCCGCAGCTGGCGCCGCTCCTGGGGATGGCGGTCGTCACGGTCGTGCTCGGCGCGATCGCCGTCCGGTCGTTCCGGTGGGAGTGACGGGCCGGTCGCGCATCCCCGTCTCGGCGGCCCCGGCGTGGAGTAGCGTTGCGCCATGAGCGCCGATCCGCGGCCGGCCTGGGAGCGATACGGCGACCGGATGGTCGACGTCTCCGGGTATGCCCTGCTCGCGATCGCGACGATCCTGGGTGTCCTCGGCGGGCCACGGGACCCCACGACACCAGCGGATACGGCCTGGCGGCTGACGACGCTCGCGATCGCCGCGATCGCCGCCGCCTGGATCTACCTCCTCTACACGCGGATGCCGCCGCCCCGGCGAGCCGACCACGTGCGCATCCTCGTGTTCTTCGTCGGCGTCCTGATCCTGGCCTCGATCCTCATGGTGCGCCAGCCGTCGTTCTTCATCTTCATGATCAGCGGGTTCTTCTACGCCTCGATCCTGCGGCCGCTGCCGCTCGCGTTCGTCGGCGTCGGTGCCTCGTCCATCCTCGTGAACACCCTCATCGCGGGCCTCCCGCAGTCGCCCGAGGCGTGGACCTTCTACCTCTCGATCATCGTCATCCAGACCGTCGTCATCGGGGTGAGTGTGGTCGCGGGCGAGAAGATCGCGGAACAGAACGAAGAGCGGCGCCAAGCGCTCGCCAAGCTGGAGGCGGCGACGATCGAGAACGCCGGCCTCCACGCGCAGCTGCTGACGCAGGCCCGCGAGGCGGGCGTCCTCGATGAGCGCCAGCGCATGGCCCGCGAGATCCACGACACGATCGCCCAGGGCCTCATCGGCATCGTTACCCAGCTCGAGGCCGCGGACCAGGCTCGTGACCGGCCGGACGATCGCGACCGGCACCTGTCCAATGCCGAGCGATTGGCCCGGGAGAGCCTCACCGAGGCGCGCCGTTCGGTCGAGGCATCGGTCCCGACCGCGCTCGAGGCCGGGACGCTGCCGGACGCCCTGGCCGACGTCGCTCGCGAGTGGTCCGAGATCAACGCCGTCCCGGTGGCGGTCGCCGTGACCGGGGACGTCGTCGCGCTCCATCCGGAGATCGAAGTGGCCCTCCTGCGGATCGCCCAGGAGGCGCTCGCCAACGTCGCCCGCCATGCCGGAGCGTCGCGCGCCTGGCTGACGCTGTCGTACATGGGCGACGTCGTGACGCTCGATATCCGCGATGACGGGATGGGCTTCCGCCTCGACGAACCGGGTTCCGGCGACGGGGCCGGCTTCGGGCTGAACGGGATGCGCCAGCGCGTGACGCGCGTGGCCGGCTCGCTCGCGATCGAATCGGAGCTCGGAGGCGGGACGGCCGTCTCGGCCCGCGTCCCGGCGATCGTCGCCGGCTCCCCGGTCGTCGCGTCGTCGTGAGCCCCATCCGGCTGCTGATCGTCGACGACCACCCGGTCGTCCGCGACGGGCTGCGCGGGATGCTCGCGGGCGACCCGGATCTGGAGGTCGTAGGCGAGGCGGCGGACGGGAGCGAGGCGCTGGACCTCGTCGCGTCACTGCACCCGGACGTCGTGCTCATGGACCTCCGCATGCCGGGGATGGGCGGCGCGGCCGCGATCCGGAAGCTCGCCGAGCAGGGTGCCGAGGCCCGTGTCCTCGTGCTCACGACCTACGATTCGGACAGCGACGTGGTGCCCGCGCTCGAGGCGGGGGCGACCGGGTACCTCCTGAAGGACGCGCCGCGGGAGCAGCTCGTCGGAGCGATCCGGGCCGCGGCGCGCGATGAGGCCGTCCTCGCGCCGTCGGTCGCCACGCGGCTCGTGAGCCAGCTGCGCGCGCCGGCACAGGAGGCCCTCAGCGACCGCGAGCTCGAGGTCCTGACCCTGATCGCCCAGGGCGAGACGAACCGCGGCGCCGCCGCTCGCCTGTTCATCTCCGAGGCGACCGTCAAGACGCACCTGCTGCACATCTACGCCAAGCTCGACGTCAACGACCGCGCGGCCGCGGTCGCGGCCGGCTACGAGCGCGGGCTGCTCGTCCCGCACCGGAGCTGAGCGCCCGACGACCCCTCCCGCACGCGGGATTGGAACGTCCCTGTCACGGGAACCCCCTGTCCCGACCGCGCCGCATCGGCGTCGCGCGGACGATGGTTGCGGCACACCGAAAGGAGTCGATCGCGATGTGCCTGACCTGTGGCTGCATGGATGCCCACCTCGAGATGGGCGAGTCGAACATCACCTACGAGGACATCAAGCGGGCCGCCGACGAGAACGGCCGCTCGGTCGCCGAGACGCTCGACATCATGGAGCGGACCGAGGCGAAGGACCGGGACGAGCACAGCCAGGAGTACGCCAGGACGGCCTGACCGCGGCTTCGGCGTCTAGCCGCGGTCCGTGAAGGGCGCCCTCGCCGCCTGCGCCGGGAACGGGGAGCCCCAGAAGCCGGTGGCGTGCCGGATGCGGCCGTCCTCCAGCTCGAGCACCGCGACGTAGTCGAGCACCTCGTCGCCGTAGCGCAGCGGCGCCATCAGCACCCAGACACCGCCCGAGCCGACCAGCCGCGGCGGCCCGGCGAACTCGGGCTTGACCTCCACGGCGGCCATGGCCGCGAGGACGTTGGCGCGGCCGGTGAACCGCTCGCCCGACTGCGGCCATTCCATGACCATCTCGTCGTGGGTCAGCGCCGCCACCTCGTCAGCGTCGCCGCGCTCGGATGCCGCGAAGAACCGCTCGACGACGTCGCGGTTCGCCTGGTCCGCGGCGCCGTCCGCCATGGTCAGGCCGTCGCCCCGCGGGCGGCCTTCGCCGGCTGGAGGACCCGGATGGCGTTGCCGAACGGGTCGCGGATCCCCATGTCGGTGCCGTAGAAGTGGTCCGTGGGCTCCTGCGTGAAGTCGGTGACGCCGCGAGCCTTCAGCGTCTCGTACAGCGCCCGGGTGTCGTCCGTATGGATGACGAGCGAGCCCATGGCGCCTTTCGCGATCAGCTCGCGGAGCTGGGCCGCGGTGGCCTCGTCGTGGACGGGCGGACCGGGCTCCTCCAGGAAGATCTCGACCTCGGGGTTCGCGGGGAAGCGCACGGTCAGCCAGCGGAACGGGCCCTGCTTGATGTCCTGGCCGACCTCCATGCCGAGCTTGTTGACGTAGAAGTCGAGTGCCTCTTCCTGGTCGAGGACCTTGACCGAGGTGACGGCGAGTGTCGTGGTCATCGTTGGTGTCTCCTGTGCGTGGGCGCGCTGGACGACCCGATGCTACGGAGCGGGCGCGGCAGTGGCTTCTCCGGGACTGCTCGTTTTCAGGGGCGCCCCAGCCGCGACCCATGGCCGCATCGCCATCATCTGGAAGCAGTTGGGCGCGACCATCGGCCCGTGCTCCCGGCGATAGCCGGACGGCGTCTCGCCGACGATCTCGCGAAACGTGCGGCTGAA
>Ga0070674_100001013_pt1 | contig 14683 bp, 22 predicted proteins | sample KBSM33metaG_FD_65344 | JGI IMG/M metagenome (GOLD analysis project Ga0070674, IMG submission 65344) | Miscanthus rhizosphere microbial communities from Kellogg Biological Station, Michigan, USA - KBS M3-3 metaG | ecosystem: Host-associated > Plants > Roots > Rhizosphere > Soil ... | reverse complement strand
GACGGACATCTGCAGACGGTCGCATTCGAGATTGAGAGGAACCTTATCCGCAGGATCTATAGCGTGAGCAATCCGGACAAGCTCAAACACCTGACGCCCGCGTGAGGAGGGTTGAGACATGGATGCTCGTCTGCACACGTTGAAACACTTGCTGGAGTCGGCCGTGGAGGGAATGTCCACCGAGCAATTGAGCTGGCATCTGCCGGGAAAATGGTGTGCCGCGGAGGTGCTGGAACATCTGTACCTGACCTATGTCGGAACGACGAGAGGATTGGAGAAAGTACTCGCACGCGGCACGCCGCTGGCGACGAGGCCATCACTGACGCAGCGCGTGATGACGTTCGCAGTCGTCGCATTGGGCTACATGCCTCCGGGACGAAAGGCTCCCGCAATCGTGCAGCCCACCGGGCTGCCGCCAGAACGAGTTCGAAACGAGATTTGGGCGAAGCTCGTGGCCATGGACGCGATCATCTTGCAGTGTGAATCCCGCTTCGGGAGCCACATCAAGTTGCTCGACCATCCAATTCTGGGTGCGCTGAATGCTCCACAGTGGAGAACGCTGCATCTGGTTCACGGAACGCACCACCAGAAGCAGCTCATTCGGCTTCGCGTGTTGGCCTCACGGGATCCAGCTGGGTAGCTTCGACGCCTGTCGAATCCAACTCGCAATGACCTCTTCGTCGGGCTGCTTGTCCTCGTGGATGTCCAAGTAGCGCACGTCCTTATGCTTCGACTCGCCGGGTGGCAGAGGACGCAGCGACGTGCCGCGGAAGAACGTCACCTTCACATACTTCGCGAAGCAATGGAAGCTGAGGAACCAGCCCTGGCCCTCGACTCCGTAGAAGGGCGAGTTCCACTTCACCGCTTTGGTGACGCCGGGGACCGTGCGCACGATGAGTGCGTCGAGGCGACGTCCCACATCGCGTTTCCAGCCAGGCATCGCCGCGAGGTAGGCCTGCACCGGCGCATCGCCGTCAGCCTTCGCGATCTGAGGATTGCCACCCGATAGAAGAGTGGGCTTGGCGCCCTCAGGACTTCGCCTTCTTTGATGGCTTCGACTTGCCAGAGCTGTTGAGGGCGACGGCCTGGCGGATGAGCGCTTTGAACGCGGATTCGTCAACCGCTTCTCCTTCGTGGATGTCGATCGCGCGACGCACGTTTCCGTCGAGACTCGAGTTGAAGAGACGCGCGGGATCCTCGAGCGACGCGCCCTTGGCGAACGTCAGCTTGACGACACTCTTATACGACTCGCCGGTGCAGATGATGCCGTCGTGCGACCACACCGGCGTGCCGGGCTTCGTGGGTTTCACCCACTTCCATTCCTCGACGACGTCGGGGTCTGCCTTCTTGATCAGCGCGCGCATCCTGCTCAGAGTCTTGCCGCGCCAGTCCCCGAGTTCGGCGATTCGATCCGAGATGAGCTGTGCTGCCGACTCGCTCGCACCCGATTTCTTCATGCTCTCCTCCCGCTGCGCCACCTGGCAGCATATGGCAGCGTGAACAAATACAAGCCGGTGAACAGGAGTAGGAAGAGGGGAGGTAGCGGCGAATACGTCACCCAGGGCGGCGGCGCGCCTTGCGCCAGGGCGACGAAGTTGGCGATGACGGTCACCGTGAAGGCGATGGACACCCACCGGTGGAACTGACGAATCGAGTTGCTCCAGTTCACTTCGACCTCCCCTGACCTGGCGTCTCGACGCCGAACTGCCGTGCATACTCGGCATGCAGCCGCTGCCAGCCCTCGAACGTCAACGCCTCGGGGCCGACGATGCGACCGATGGGTGTTCCGTCGAGAAGGTGTTCCAGCACATCGAAGCACACGTGCCACCCGGCCGCACCCATCGCGATGTAGCGACGATCGATGTTGGTCCACAGCGTGAGGCGTGTGCCTCCGCCAGCAGCTTCGAGCTCCCACCGCATGTCGAAGCCGCCCCACTTGTACTCGAGCAGCCGGGGAGCGTCGGCTCGCGTGACGGTTGTTTCGGACACCATCGGCGTGGGCGCTCCTACCGTTGTGAGCCTCACTGTGGTTCCCACGGCGCCGAGATTTTCGTCGGCGTCAAAGGGCGCCCACTCGCGCAGATGCGCGGGGTCGGTGATCGCTTGCCAGACTTTTTCCGGCGAGTGGCGCAGCTCTCTGACCAGCACGAGCGTCCACGTCTCGCCGTTCTTTTCTACATTCGCCCCTCTGGCCGGGCCGGGTGCGTATTGCTCGCGAGTGGTCACTTTCTTCTCCTCGTCTTGCGTTTCGTCCGCGTCGATCGATCCATGCGATCGAGATGCCGTTCGAGCGCATCCAGGTGAGCCGACCAGAACCGCCGGAACTGAGCGAGCCAGGCGTCCAGCTCCTGAAGAGGCTCGGGGTTCAATCGATAGAGACGACGCTGTGCGTCCACCGTAGCCTCCACGAAACCGGCCTCGCGCAAGACGCGCAGATGCTTCGATACGGTCGGTTGCGACATCTCGAGCTGCCGCTCGATTTCTCCCACCGTCTGTTCTGACGACGCCAGGAGGCTCAATATCGCCCGACGGTTCGGCTCGGCGATGATCTCGAACACAGATTCCACGAGTCTTATATACCTGTTGAGGCATATACGAGTCAAGGCATGTACAAGCTGGACGCAAGGAGCCTTGTGGCAACCACCAACCACTAACCAGTTGCTATAATCCCCCCCGACATCCAGAGCGGCTCGCCCGACGCGGCGAGTCCCGGCAACCTGCCAGGACCGGCAAGGTGCCAACGCGCAATCCTGCGCGGATGTGGTCGCAATGCGACAACAAAAGGTCCCGCCGAGTAACCCTCGGTCGTCTGGGTGTCTTCTCTCATACAGGAGACACCATGATCGACAGCGACACCCCCGAGCCGCTCCGCAACATCCCGATCAACATAGTCGTCGACGGCGTCGAGATCACCGGCGAGATCCTCTTTGCCCGCTTCAACGACATCTCCGTCGTCATTCATTCCCCGGTGTCCGGCCTTGGCACCGGCCTGCACGTGCCGTGGTTCAGATACGGCTACCCGCAGTTCGCGCTCGCGACGCGGTCCGGCCTCACCGAACGCGGCGTGCGGGAAGCCAAATGGCTGCTCATGGCGCTATTCGACTATTCACGCGGGCGACGATCCGGTTGGGGTATCTCACGCGTGAGCCCGGACGGTCACTGGACGGAAATCGTTAAGGATTTTTGACTGTGACCTGGGCTGTCACTGGTCCCCTCTAACCTGCGATCTGTATGGAAACAATCCTGCTGGTCGTCGTCTTCGTGTCGCTCTCGGCTGCCGTCGTCGTCCTCGTACTGAACAGGAAGGCCGTGCGCGCGCTTGGGAGCGAGCTCGAATCGCTGCCGCGCAGTATGGACACCACGCTTCGCGGCGAGCTGCGGGAGCATCGCTCCGAAACCTCGGAGTCGCTGCACCGCTTCAGCGATTCGCTCGTGCGCCAGGTCGACGCCCTTCGGGCCACCGTTGACGAGCGCCTGCGCACGATGCAGGACGACAATGCCACGAAGCTCGATCAGATGCGGCAGACGGTGGACGAGAAGCTGCAAAGCACACTCGAAGCTCGCCTCGGCGAATCATTCAGGCAGGTGAGCGAGCGGCTCGAGCAGGTCTATAAGGGTCTCGGCGAGATGCAGGTCCTAGCCACCGGGGTCGGCGACCTGCGGCGAGTGCTCGCGAACGTGAAGACTCGCGGCACGTGGGGCGAAGTGCAACTCGCTACCTTGCTCGAGCAGGTGCTCGCCCCCGATCAATATGCGTGCAACGTGGCGACGAGCGACACCGGCAGCGAGCGCGTCGAGTTCGCGATTCGTTTTCCCGGACGCGGCGGCCACGATGGCCCGATGTGGCTGCCGATCGACTCGAAGTTCCCGCTCGAGGATTACCAGGCACTGCTCGATGCGTCCGATCGCGCTGACGTTGCCGCCATCGACGAGGCGAGTCGTCGTCTCGTCACGCGCGTCAGGCACTCTGCGAAAGAGATCTCGAGCAAGTACCTGAATCCACCGCAGACCACTGACTTCGCGATCATGTTCCTGCCGAACGAGGGGCTCTACTCCGAAGTCCTCCGGCGCCCCGGCCTCGCCGACTCTCTCCAGCGCGATCACCGCATCGTCATTGCCGGCCCGACGACGCTGTGGGGGATCCTCACGAGTTTCCAGATGGGATTCCGAACGCTTGCGATCGAGCGCCGATCGACGGAAGTATGGGCGCTGCTTGGCGCGGTCAAGACAGAGTTCGCGAAGTTCGGCACGGTGCTCGACGGCATTCAGAAGAACCTCCATCGCGCGGCGTCGAAGATCGACGAAGCGCGCAGAGGGACGCGGACGATCCAGCGTAAGCTGTCGGACGTTCAGGAATTGCCGACAGCCGACTCGACCGCACTCGTCGAAGGGCTCGTCATCGACTTCGAGGAGGAGGGCGAATTGTTACCGGGCTGAGGCACAATCAGGCCAGGAGAAGAAGCTGTGAACATTCTGTTGTGGGTGCTGCAGGTGTTGCTGGCTGCGGTGTTCCTCGCGCATGGACTGCTGTTGCTCATGCCACCGCCCGAGATCGCGGCTCAGATGCTCATGAGCCTCCCGCGCTGGTTTTGGGTCTTCCTTGGTGTGGCCGAACTGGCCGCGGCGGCGGGCCTCACACTGCCCGGGCTTACACGCGTGAAGCCGTTCCTTGTTGCATGGGCAGCGGTCGGCATCATGATCGTCATGATCTCGGCGACGGGTTATCACATCGTTCGCGGCGAGATCAGCTCCGCCGTCGTGACCTTTGTACTGCTGATCATCGCCACCTACGTCGCGTATGCGCGGGCGAAGGCGTTCCCGATTGCACCGAAACGCTCACTCGCGTGATTGGGGTTACTGATCGGTGGCAGGCGAGCTGACAGTTCGACCGTCGATCTCCGAATACCTGTAGGTCATTCGTAGCGTAGCGGCTCCGCCGAGCAGTCGTACCTGGGCGGTCGACTCGAGCGCGACGGGAACAACGAGGCCGTTGATCCGCTCGTACTTTCGAATGATGTCCACGTTCTTCACCCAGAACGACGGACTCTTGGCAAGCCGCCCCTCGAGACGCACGAGGTTGCCATCGCTCGGCTGCAGAAACATCGTGCCGTCTACGAGCACGGGCTCTTTGCGGCGGGGCAAGAGCAGGACGTTCGCGAGACCATCGTCGTCCACACCGTTGGGTTGAAAGGTGTAGTTTTCGCGCGCCAGGGAAGATCTTGCAGAGTCTCCCTGACTGATGACCTCGCGCTCACCCTCGAGCACGGCCCGCAGGACTTTCCCGCGAATGACACTCGATCCGCCCTCTGAGGTGATCTCGTAGTCGAAGCCCTTCCCGGGCGAGTACTTAGTGACGGCCTCCAGCCATCCCTGTCGATCGCCACTTGTGGCCTCGAGCCGCCGAATCGCTCGATATGCGGGCGAGGCGTCGTTCTGCGCGAGGAACTGCTGAATCGTATTGTCCGCAGCGTCCGTAACAGTGGCCTGCAGTCGCGGAGCGATTACGGTTGCCGCTGTCAGTATGGACCCACCGATCAGCACGAGCTTGGCTGCGTAATTCACTGCCGAAGGCTATTGCACCAACGGTGCCGCTTTCAGCAGCTCGTGCAGTCAGCCTCGCATCTGTTGCACTCGCTCGCCGACGCTGCACAACAGTTCCCCCAGGATGCCCTCGTTCACCGGCTTGACGAGATGCGCGTAGAAGCCCGCATCCTCAGAGCGCCGGTGATCCTCGTCCTGGCCCCAGCCCGTCACGGCCACCAGGACGGGGCAGGCAGTGTGTGCGTGCCGTTCGCGGATCAGACGGGCCACCTCGTACCCGCTGAGGCGTGGCAAGCCGATATCGAGTAAGACGAGTTGGGGTCGTATTTTCACTGTCGCTTCGACCGCTTCAACACCGTCGTGCACCGTGTGGGTCTCGTGTCCTTCTATCCGCAGAAGCGTCGCAAGCATGTCCGCTGCGTCGACGTTGTCGTCGACAACCAGAACCCGCAGCGGCACCGCCGTGACTCCCGGCCGGCGAGCGATCGGCGTTGACTCCTGGACGAGCATGTCAACAATGATCGGCAACCGCACGATGAACTCACTGCCACGAGCGAGGCCCGCGCTGTTCACCTCCACAGTGCCACCGTGCATTTGCACCAAGGTCCGGACAAGGGTCAGACCGATGCCGAGACCGCCTGTCGAGCGGTCAAGTTCAGTATCCACCTGGGTGAACAAGTCGAATATGCGTGGAAGCTGATCGGCCGCTATACCGGCGCCCGTATCGCGCACTCGGATGACGACTTCGCTTTCTTCCGCGCGCTCCACTGTCAGCCAGATCTTGCCTCCCCGCTCGGTGAACTTGCTGGCGTTGCTCAAGAGATTGCCGACAATCTGCGCGAGACGCGCGGGGTCGGCGTTCAGATAGAGGGGCGTCTCCGGCAGCGTCACCGCGAGGTCCTGTGCCAAGGCATCGCTCATCACTCGAACGCTCTCGACGGCGTGGTAGACGACCGACGACAATTCGACCCGCTCCATCCGCATCACCATCTTGCCGCTGCTGATCCGGCCGGCATCCATCAGGTCGTCAACCAGTCTCACCATCTGGCCGACCTGCCGATTCAATACCTCCATCGCCGTGTCGAACGCATCGCTGGAGGGCTCGGTGCTTCGTGTCTTCCACAGAACCTCCACAGAGTTTCGGATCGGTGCGAGTGGAGTCCGCAGCTCGTGGGCCAGCGTCGCCAGGAACTCGTTCTTCCGCCGGTCCGAGTCCCTCAGCGCGTCCTCGGCCGCCTTGCGCGCAGTGATGTCATAGAAGCAGTTGATCGCGCCTGTGATGTCCCCCCGCTCGTTCTTCAGCGGTCGAACGTTCACGACGACGGTGATTCTCGAGCCGTCTGGTCGCTCGATCTGCACCTCGACATCGCGCGCCTCCGCGATCGCACCGGAGATCACTTCGGCCATGGGGCACGCGTCGCGCGGCATGAAACTGCCGTCGGGACAAAACAGCTTGAACGAGCCGCAGAACCGCTCGTCAGTGTCGCCCAGCGCAGGCTCGCGGCCCCACAGTTCCACTGCGCGGCGGTTGTATTCCTGAAAGACACCAGAGCCATCGCAGGAATAGACGGCGACCGGGCCCAGGTCGAACAGCGTGCGATAACGCTCTTCGCTGTGGTGAAGTGCCTCCTGCCTGTGATGCGCGCGGTCGCTGGCCCATTGGGGCTTGGGCGCACTCGTTGAGACCCGTTTACGTAGCTCGGAGACAAAACCAAATCGATCGGATTCACCCAAGGCTGCCCCCCGCTCCCCCGGCGGCTGCCAGCTCGTTCGGAAAACGGCAGTGACGTGCTGCTCAGAGAAGGATTGAAGTCTGCCAGCATAGTTGCGGAAAAACCCGTATGTCTGGTCAATACAGCTCAGTGGAGATGTTTCTTGCGCGTGAAGGGCGTGAGCTAGCGGAGCGTCACGTTGTTGAGGAGATTCGTGGTGATTCGGTAGCACTCACACGACGCGTCTTCCAGTTTCGCGCGATTCTCAATTCGCAGAACGCCGCGACGATACGAAACGAGCCCGGCCCGTTGCAGCGTGCCGGCAATCGCGGTGACCGTCGGTCGGCTGGCGCCGAGCATCATCGCCAGGAATTCCTGCGTCAGCGGGAACTCGTTCTTGCCAACCCGGTCGTGTGCCAGGAGGAGCCAACGAGCAAGACGCTGCTCGACTGAGTGTTTCGCGTTGCAGGCCGTGGACTGCATCACGAAGCCAAGGTGCGCGACGGCATAGTTTGAGAGGAGCCTGTAGAACGAGCCCCGCCGATCGAACTCCCGACGGAAGGCCTGTACCGACATGCGGTAGCACACCTCCGCGGCGGCCTGCACCATCGAAATCGACGTCGCCGGCTGCCGCCTGTCGAGGATCACGGATACACCCACCATGCCTTCGCGTCCAACCGTCGCGACTTCCACCATGCTGCCATCGTCGAGCACGGTGACAATCGAGCAGAAACCCGAGGCGGGGAAGTAGACATCCTCGATAAGCTCGCCGCGCTTGTGAACCACGTTCTTCAACACCAGCGGAACCGACACCAGCGAGCGACGGATGCGCCGAAAGTCCTCGGGTGGAAGCTTTGCGAGGAGGAGATTCGGCGAGTGCGGGCTCGCGCGCGTAGACGTTCTTCGGGGGTTCTTACGGTCCGTTGGCATTGGCAGCCTCGTTCCATCCGGTGGGGACGGACTCAAAGAGGCTGCCGGGGGCCAGGCGTTTACCCTCGCGGGCGAGGCAGGCGGTAGGCTCTCAGGAAGTGCGGCTACCTTAACACGTTTGTTGTATGTGCCTATTTGACAGTGGTCTGTCAAAAACCTACACTCGCCTCCCCTTGGACGCAGCCCGGCCGATCAGCGCCTGAGCTGACAGCCTTACGCGTCATCCGCGAAAGCCTCGTCTTTCTTACGGAGGCGGGCGATGCGCCGGAAATTCGATTCCGTTGATTTCCTCTCGAAGATAGGCGCGGGCAAAACGATTTTGCGGTGTGTGAAGGGGCAGGCGCTCTTCACCCAGGGCGACGCGGCCGATGCCGTTTTCTTCCTGCAAGACGGCAAGATGAAGATGACGGTGACATCGGAGGGCGGGAAAGAGGCGGTGGTTGCCCTTGTTGAGCAGGGCAGCTTTTTCGGCGAAGGGTGCCTGAACGGTCAGCCTCGTCGTTTGGCGACTGCGTCGGCGTTGACCGAGGCCTCCGCGATGCGCATCTCGAAAGTGGAGATGCTTCGCGTCCTCAAAGACGAACCAGTCTTCGCTGCACGGTTCATGACGTACCTGCTCGAGCGCAATAGTCGTGTGGAGGAGGATCTCGTCGATCATCTTTTCAACTCGAGCGAGAAGCGCCTGGCGCGAGTACTGCTCCTCCTCGCCAACTTCGGCAAGGAACAGGAGCCCGAGGCGATCCTGCCGAGGGTCACGCAGGAGATGCTGGCTGAGATGGTTGGGACGACGCGATCCCGAGTCAGCTATTTCATGAACAAGTTTCGTAAGCTGGGCTTCATCGATTACAACGGGACCCTCGAAGTGCACAATTCGCTGCTCAACGTCATCCTGCGCGACTAGCCGCTCCAGGCTTCTCCCTCCACGCAACCTCCTAGGGCCGGCTCACGAAGGCGGGCGTGAAGTAGCACTTCAGGGGTCGCTCGAGACGATGGCTTCCGCATTGCAGCCTCTGCAGATCTGGCGATCTTGCCAGTCTGAAGGATGGCTCCAATGTGCAAGCTCTCTCGTCTCCTGGCGATCGGCGCCCTAGTGATACTCGCACCCTGCGTCGCTCTTGCCCAGCAGGACCGCGGGGTCGCGGCTCAGCAGAACGTTCCGCAACAAGTTCAACAAGCTGAAGGCAGCGTCGCGCGTCAAGTGAAAAAATGGGCGATTGGCGTTCAGGGTGGTGTCGGCCTCGACCCAGAGATCATCGACATCGGCGTGCATGCCTCGATTGGCCCGATCTTCAGCCCGAATCTGAAGTTCAGACCTGTCTTCGAGCTCGGTGCCGGCGAGGTCACGACCATACTTGGACTCAACCTGGACTTCATCTACACATTCCCGGGATACAACCGCGAGACGATTTGGATCCCCTACATCGGCGGGGGCCCCAATATCGGTCTGAGTCATCAAAGCTTTGCGACCGAGGACAGCGACAACGTGGACGCCGAAATTAACGGCGAGGACGTCGACGAGACCGGGGGCCGTTTCGACTTCAGCGACACCGATTTCAACGGCGGCATGAACTTCATAGTCGGCATGCGAAAGCAGAACGGCGTGTTCTTCGAGCTGAAGGCGACCGCGTGGGGTGTCTCGAACATTCGACTCCTCGCGGGATTCAATTTCTAGGTCGTCTCTGCGCGCGCGAAGTTGCTGGTGGGAAGGTCAATCAGATGACGGTTACGGAAGAAGTCGAACAGTTGAAGTTGCGCTTCGAGAATCTCTCTGGCTTGGTACCTGAGGATCACCCAGGGAGGATCGGCTTGCAAGGATGGTTTAGGGCGCTGGTCGCGCAGGCGCAATTGCTACTGATCGTGTTCAACCTGCAAGCCATCATCGAAGCCAAGGCGGGCTCGGACGTAGGGGCGGACCAGGATCTCACTCTCCTCACACTCGCCCAGCTACGGGAAGCGGCGACGGCGGCAGAGAGCCTGGCGCTCAGTGACGGGTTGAGTCTCTGACGCGCCGATGCGAACTGGATGTGGGATGAAACGTCGTTGTTACCCGAGCACCAGCAGCTTGGCGAGCCAGATCGCAAACACGATCGCAATCACGATAGCCACCCTGGTGACGCGCTTCTGTCTCTGACGGTTGCGCCTCGCCCCCGACGCGATCCATCGCGCCCACGCTCGATCGGATTCCTTTTTGGCCTCGGCCGACATCACCAGGTTCATTGTCATGGCTGATGATGTCTGATGCGCGGGCTCGAGTCTGTGCAGTTGTGCACATGAGGGGCTGTGCAAGAGTGAACAGCCTCGGGCTCGTCGTCTCTCATACGATCGATCTGCTCGTCGCCGCGATCTGCGGCGCGTCGACGTCCCCGCAAGTCCACACTCGTGCGGAGCGTGTCGTCCGCTCGTGAACGATGCGCTCAAAGCTAAAGGGAGTCTTTCATGAACAGTACGCACGCGTTCGTCATTTCGATGAGCCTCATCGTCAGCGCGCAGGCCGTATCCGCTCAGGAGCTATCGCGCTATCGCGCCTACGCGCTCGAGAGCAGCGTCGAGTCGGTCGTCGCGACCATCGGCGCGCGTGCGCCGGCGGCCCGGACGCTGCACGAGCGGCCGGCGAAAATTCAGCAACTGGAATGGCGGACGCCATACGCAAGCCCCGGAGGCGGCGAGTCTGCCGATCCGGTTCGAGACGTGGCGTTTTCGTTCGTCAACGACGCGTTGTATGAAGTGCTCGTCACCTATGATCGCGATCGCACAGCAGGGCTGACGGACAACGACATCATCGAGTCTCTTTCGTCTTCCTACGGCCCGCCGGTGCTCAAGTCAGCAATCGTGCGAACCGATCTGCCGTCCAACGCGCTCGAGGATGCCACCGTGCTTGCGCAATGGAGCGACGCAGCCGCATCGTTGACGCTCCTTCGCGATACGTTTACGCCGGAGTTTCAGTTGGTCCTGGTGTCGAAGGCGTTGAGCGCAAAAGCCCGAAGCGCGAGTCGCGAGGCGGTCAGGCTGGATGCGCTCGAAGCACCACAACGAGAGTTGGCACAACGCAAGAAGGACGTCGCCGACGCCAGCGCCACACGTGACAAGAACCGCACCGAGAACAAGGCCGCCTTTCGGCCCTGAGTGCCCAACGACGCATCACTCGGATGAACTAGGAATGGCCATCGAGCGCGGAACGAAATCTCCGAAGCAGCCAGAAGACGCCAGTCCCGGCTGTTTCCCAGGCATCGGTCTGGTCGGCGCTGGCAAGCGACATCAGGCCGGCAAGGGCGATGGCCTTGTTGCGCTCGCCCGCCATGATGCCGAGAGCCGAGCCGTCGCCGAGGCTGCGCCGCACGTTCCAGCTATAGCCCGTCGGGCTCAGGATGAAGTCGCCGCCCGGCGGGTTGGCTGTCAGAGTTTCTCGTCTAAACATCGTTCCACGATGACGTGGAGTTGCGGTGCTCGACGATCCATTGCGTGCTCATCCGGCCCAGACTGGCTTCGCGAGTCTGGTGAGGGCCGCGTGCCCAGTAGAGGAGCATTGCGGCAGTCAGCGCGACAAAAATCCCGATCATGATCATGTGAGCAATCGTCCCAGATTCGCCAGTAAGGCGGACTATCGTCGGTTTTCGTTGATGCTCTCGCTCATCGTCGGCTGCGGGTCATTCCACAAGAGAAGGATCGCAAGCGGCGGGAGCAGGCCGAGCGCGGCCACAAAGATCACGCCTTTCCAGGGCAGATTCAGGGCGACTGCACCGACGACTGCCAGCGCTATCCACACTCCACACAACGTCATCTTAATTCGTTGGAGCTTCATGTCTGCAGCATACGGCTGGGGTCATTCGCCGTCTGTTCAATAGTGCACGTCGCGTGGCAAGCAAACCGGCACTAGAATCTCGTTCCGGCCGGCTCCGCAATCCGTTTTGTGGTCGGAGCCGTAGAACGTGACAAGGGACTCTCACCTGCACGCCACAGCTCTCGGCGCGACAACGGCTGACGCAGATCTGCGCCTGGTTGGTCGATTGGCATCCGGCGACCTGGATGCCGCCGGCGAGCTCTACGATCGGCACGCGGGCAAGGTGCTCGCCCTCGCAAGGCGAATCCTGCGCGATGACGGCGATGCCGAGGACGTGGTCCAAGAGGTGTTCTCGCAAGCGTGGCGCACCGCCACACGCTTCGAGCCGGGTCGCGGATCGGTGGCCGGCTGGCTCCTGATGATTGCGCGCACGCGGTCGATCGATCGGCTGCGCGCGAAGCAGGCGCGACCCGACACGATTGGCGACGTCCTGCTCGAGACGATGCCCGGCAACACCGTTGCGCCTTCGGAGCAGGCGATCGCGAACGAGCAATACGCGCGCATTCGTCAGGGACTCGGGGCGCTCCCCGCCGAACAGCGGACCGCGCTCGAACTGGCGTATTTCGAAGGGCTCTCGCAGTCCGAGATCGCCGAGCGGTTGGCGGCACCGCTCGGCACGATCAAGACTCGTATCCGAACCGCGCTCACGACCCTGCGCCGGAGCCTGCGGCCATGACCATGGATCGCCACGACACGATCGGCGCGATGCTCGACGAATACGCCCTGGGACAACTGTCGCAGGACGAACGCCGCGACGTGGAAACCCACGTCCGCGAATGCGACGTGTGCGCCGCTGACTTGCGCGAGCTGACGGTTGTGATGGAGGGGCTCGCGCACTCGCCCGATCCGGTCGCACCGCCGCCAGCGCTCAAGCAGCGCGTCCTCGCGTCGCTCGCAACGCAGCCGCAGGAGCCGCGCCGTGCGACGGCCGACTCGAACGTCGTCGCGCTGCCGCGATATGGCGTGAAGATCCGGCGCGGTCTGCATCCCGCATGGCTCGCCGCCGCGGCGGTCGTCATTCTCGGGCTCGCGGTCGCGCTCTATTCCTCCGACGCGACTCGTCGTCTGCTCGTGGACGATGTGCAAGAGGCTCAGGCAGAGGCAGGAGACCTCCGCCGCCGACTCGATCAGTACGCGGGACAGGCGGATCTGGCGGTCTCGATCCTCACCGCAAGCGACATGCAACCGATCGCGATGAGCGGAAAAGAAAACGCAACGGCATCGACTGCGCGTGCGTACTGGAGTCCAACTCGCGGACTGCTCATTGTCGCCAACGATCTTCCCGTGCCGCCGCCGGGGCGCATCTATCAGGTCTGGGTGATCGGGGGAGGGAAGCCGTTCAGCGCCGGATTGCTCGGCGAGCAGGGCGCAGGACGCGGCATGCTGATCGCCGCGCCGCCGAGCGGCGTAGCTCCGGGGGCCGTCACCGTCGCCGTGACCGACGAACCGCCAGGAGGATTGCCTGCACCGAGCGGAGCGATCCGCTTGGCGGGCTCGATCTAGGACGGCTTCTACGTCAGGCGCGGCTCACGCTACTCCGGACGTCAGTGACGAATCTCCGGCGACGACGCTTGCAGCGCCTTCAGACCCGATTTACTCGCTTCACTTCACGCCGCGAACAGGTCGCCTCTGCCGGGCTCGCCCGGTGAGCCGACGCTCGACACGGATCCGCGACGGCGGTGCGGCTGGAGCGGAGCGATTTGTTCGCGCCGCGACACGCTAGGCGAATCAGGTTCGATCACCGCTTCAAGCCCAGTGCATCGAACACTGCCTCGGTAACGACATTCGATGGGGCGCGCGGTGGCCGTCCGCCATTCACAGCACCGCCCGATTGGTACGTGAAGTAGTTCTTGGCGAACCCGATGGCGAGTCGTCTCGCCGGATCGGCGTAGCCGAATGAACCACCTCCGCCGACGTGGCCGAATCCTTCCTCCGATGCCAGCGGCCCGGTGTCGCGGCCACGTCGATAGCCAAGCGAGCGCCTCGCTCGGATCCGGTACACCTCGTCCCACTCGTAACTCTGGAGCTCGATGCCCGCACGGATGCGCGCTTCTGGCAGAACGCGCACGCCATCGAGCTCGCCCCAGTTGGCGAGCATCGCGTAGTGACGCGCCAGCCCGCGCGCGCTCATGATGCCGCCGGAGCCTGGGATGGACGCCTGCTGGACGTCGCGCCGATTGAACACTTTCGCGACGTACGAACCGGCGGGTTCGCCAACCATCCGCGCGTCGTAGTCGGCCGGCGCGGGCGGGGCGTCGGTAAGGACGGCGACACGGTGCAGCTCGCGATCGGGCACGCCCAGGTAAACGCCATTGATCCCGAGTGGCTTGCAGATCTCGTCTTGAAGAAATTGGGCAATCGTGCGGCCGTCCACGCGACGCAGGATCTCGCCATTGATGTATCCAAAGTTGAGTGAGTGGTACGCCGTGCGCTGGCCGATCGGATACAGCGGCTTCAGCGCCGCGATCCCGCGACACATGCGATCCCAGTCGGGCAACCAGTCGGGTGTGTAGCCAACGGGCGTTTGTGGCACGCCAGTCTGGTGCGACAGCGCATGGCGCAGAGTGGCGTCGCCCTTACCGTTCTGCGCGAACTCCGGCCACACCTTCACGATCGGCATGTCGTAACTGAGCTTGTGCTTCTCGACCAGCGCGTGCATGCA
>Ga0070674_100001009_pt1 | contig 14705 bp, 11 predicted proteins | sample KBSM33metaG_FD_65344 | JGI IMG/M metagenome (GOLD analysis project Ga0070674, IMG submission 65344) | Miscanthus rhizosphere microbial communities from Kellogg Biological Station, Michigan, USA - KBS M3-3 metaG | ecosystem: Host-associated > Plants > Roots > Rhizosphere > Soil ... | reverse complement strand
TTAAAAGGTTCTAAGGTTCTAACCCCAGCGCTCGGCCTCGCCCGGACGTCAGAACCGAGAACCGAGAACGTTAGAACTTTAGAACGCTAGAACTTTTGAACCTCTGGGAGGCGACCGCATGGCGACAATCAAAGTGAGGCAGAACGGTCCGTACCTCGTCGAAGGCGACGACGTGACGGTGGTGGACTGGAACGGCGCCACATATCAGATCGCGAAGCGGCCGTTCGCGCTGTGCCGCTGCGGCGGATCGACGAGCAAGCCGTTCTGCGACGGCACGCACTCGAAGATCGGCTTCGCCGCGGCCGAAGCCGCGGTGCCCGGCAGCGACGAGAAGCCCGCTCAGTGACAAAGATCGTCACCGCAGCCTGACGCTCCGCGTCAATCCACCCGCTCGTACCTGCACGGTATTGCCCGCGCTTTCCAGCGCGGCGCCCCTCGAAACGCGGCACCCGGCTTGCGGAGCTTCTCTGCGGCATTACATGACCATGACCCGTGTCGTCCTGTGCGCATCGATGGTCGCTGCGTTTGTCGGCCAGTCGCCGGTCGTGGCGTTGGCGGTGTCGCCCCAGGTGAGCGCCGCGGACGCGGCGCCGCCGACACCGAAGGAACAGGCGCTGATGGAGCACGCCTGCCGCGCGACACAGCGGCCGGGCGCGGCCCACGATGCCTACGAAGACTGCCTCGCGGCACGGCTGGTGTCGCTGCGCGCTGATTTCGGTACGGATCTCAGCCGGCTGTCCTCGTCGGCGCGCGGCAAGATCGACGCGGCCTGCAGCACGGCGAACGCCTCGCTCGGACGCGAAGCCTATGTCAGCTGTCTGAGCGGCCAGCTGGCGTCGCTGTCCGCCAGCCGGGCCCGTACGGCACGCCCTGCGGCCCCCGTCACGATGTTGCCCCCGCAAGGGGCCGTCATGCCGTCGGCGGCGCTGGTGATCACCGCGCCGCAGGAGGCGTCGCTGGTGTCGATGAAATCCGGGACTCTTGTGCTGACGGCCCTTGGTGCGGTGACCGCGCTCGGCGTGGTGGCCGCCGTCGTCGTCTTCGGCATGAAATCGAAGCGCGCCCCGCAGGTGTGCCGCGTCTGCAGCACAGCGCTGCCCGGCACGGGCGATCTATGCGCGGCGTGCCGGCACGACGCCGCGGAGCCGCTCCGGCGCGCGGCCGGCGAACGCGTCGAACGCCAGCGGGCTGAGGAGGCGGAGCAGCGGCAGCAGCGCGATCAGGCGGACCAGCAGCGCCAGGACGCGCTGCGTCAGGAGGAAGACGATCGCCTCCGCCAGCTCGAGAATCAGCGCCGTGCGGAAGACGAGGAACGCCGGCGTGAGGAAGACGCGCGTCAAGAGGAAGCTGAGGCGCGACGGCAGTATGCGGCGCCACCGCCCGCTGTCTCAGCAACGCGGTCCGACGAAGGCGAGTCGGAGTTCGATCCGTATCTCGGCCTCGGATTGCCGCCCGACGCCACCATCGAGGCGGTGCGTGCGGCGTACGAAGAGGCGAGGAAGAAGTACGATCCCGATCTGGTCGAGCACCTCGGCTTCGACGTCAAGGAGCACTTCGCCGAAAAATCCAGGACCGTCGAGCGAGCGTATCGAATGCTGACCGACGGCGCACAGATTGGATAATCGGGTAATCGAGTAATCGGGTAATCGATCGGCAAATCGCCCAAACAATTACCCGATTACCCAATTACCCGATTACCCGATCCTGTTTCTACTGGGCGATCTTGTTGCCTGCGACGTAGACCGCGCTGATCTTCTTGACGTTCGAGATGTCAGCCAGCGGATCGGCATCGAGCACGACGAAGTCGGCCCATTTGTTCGCCGCGAGCGTCCCGATCTCGCCATCGAGCTTCATGCAGCGCGCCGCGTCGCGTGTCGCCGACGCCAGCACCTTCTGGGGCGTCAGCCCGGCCTTCGCCATCAGCTCCAGCTCCATCAACTCGAAGTAGCCCTGGAAACGCGCCGGCGGACCGGTGTCGGTGCCCATGGCGATGGTCACGCCGGCGTCGGACAGCTTCTTGAGGTTGCGGCTGGCGACCGGGAGCTGCGCCTTGTAACGCTGCGCCGACTTGCTGCTGTGCATCTGCTCCTGGCGCGCCGGCTGCTTGAGCGTCTCGACCGTCTTCGGATCCACGTGCTTGAGAAACAGCGGATCGGTAAACCACGACGGCGTCGACTCGTAGACGAAGGTCGACACCTCGCGCATCAGCGTCGGGCAGTAGCACACGTCCTTGCGCTTCAGCATCGCGACGAATGCGTCGTCGACCTCGACGTCCCGGACGCTGTGAGCGATGAAGTCGGCGCCCGCGTCGAGCACCTGCTTGGCGTCCTCGAGATAGAAGAGGTGCACGGCGACGCGCAGACCCTTCTTGTGCGCCTGATCGATGACGGCGCGGTAGATCTCGGGCGCCATCTTGGCCGTCGTGCCAAGGTTGTCGTCGACGCGGATCTTCACGATGTCCACCTTCATCGCCGCATCCTCGTCGACGAGCTTGCGCGCCTCGTCGACGGTCTTCGGCGCGAGCACCGGCCCGGCGACAAACAGACGCGCGCGGTTGAGCGACGGCGTTTTCTGGCTGTCCCGTGCCGCGATGCTGGCCGCCTGGTCGTCGCCGAGCGAGAAGACGGTGGTGACGCCGTAGGCCGCATACGTCCGCAGATCGTTCTGGACGTTCTCGGCCGAGTATTTCCCGCCCTCGAGGCCCACGGTATTGCCGACGTGGCCGTGCGCGTTGACGAGTCCGGGGATGACGGTCTTGCCGGCGAGCGGCACGCGCTCGGCGTCAGCGGGAATCGTGACCGCCGGCCCGACGGCGACGATCCGTCCGCCGCGCACGAGGATGGTGGCGTTGTCGACCGGCGCGCGAGCCGTCCCGTCGATCACGCGAGCGCCGGTGAAGGCTTTCGTGGGTGAGGACGGCTGCGCGTTGAAGACCGGCGACGAGAGGATGACGAGGCTGGTCACGGCGGCGAGTAGCGATTTCATGGGCACACTATAAACCAGCCGGCGTATGCGACACTATCCGCGATGCATTGGAAGGACGCCGGCCGGGCGACGCTCCGCCGTGCCGGTTTCGTGGTGCACCGATGGCCCGGCAATCGGTTCGATGCCATGGAAGACGCGCTGCGGTTGCTCCACCGCAGCGGATTCCGTCCCCGCATCGTGATCGACTGCGGCGCGAACTGCGGGCAGTGGTTCGGCGTCGCCTCGCGGGTGTTCGCGGACGCGGATTTTCACCTGATCGAGCCGCAGTCCTATTGCTGGCCGGCACTGGAGCGGGCGTCCGAGTCCCATGGACGCACCCATCTGCACCGAACCGTCGTGACGGCTCCCGGCCGCACGATGGTCGGCATGGCCCGCGGCGGCTCCGAGGGGAGCACCGGCGCCTTTGTCGTCTCGCCGGACGAGGCCACCCCGGCCGATGTGGAGTCGCCCGCGACGACGCTCGACAGGCTGTTGGCGGCGCGGGTGGCGGCCGGCGACCGCGCGCTCCTCAAGCTCGACATCGAAGGTCACGAGCTGCCGGCGCTCGAAGGCGCGAGCGATCTGCTCGAGCGGGTGGAAGTCGTCGTCTCTGAAGTTCGCTTTTTCGACATCAACCGGCACGGCCGTCCGCAGTTCGGCGACGTGGCCGCGTTTCTCGAGGCCCGTGGTTTCGCGCTGTTCGACTTCGCCGCGCTCGGCAGCCGCGCCCGCGACCTGCGTCTGCGGATCGGCGATGCGATCTTCGTGCGGCGGGACAGCCCGCTGGAGCAGGACGTCTCCTGGGACTGACCCGCCGCCTCCCGACGTTTCCCGTCGTCCTCGCCGGCGCCGCGGCCTTTCTCAATCTCTACATGACGCAGCCGCTGCTGCCGCTTCTGGCGCGGCGGTTCGGCGCCTCTACGTTCGAGGTCGGCCTGACGATCACGGCGCCGACCGTGGCGGTTGCGCTCACCGCCCCGTTCATCGGCCGGCTGGCGGATCGGCTGGGACTGCGGCGCGTCATCGTCATTTCGGTGTGGACCCTGACGGTGGCCACCGCGCTCGCGGCGACGTCCTCGAGCCTGCGACAGCTGATTTTCTGGCGGTTCGTGCAGGGCGTCGCCACGCCCGGCATTTTCGCCAGCACCATCGCGTACATCCACGAGGTCTGGCCCGCCAGCCACTCCGGCCGCGCGACGGCCGCCTACATGAGCGGCACGGTGCTCGGCGGGTTCACGGGACGGGCCGTGGCGGGCCTCGTCGCCTCCGATGCCAACTGGCAGGGCGCGTTCGTCGCGCTCACCGTGCTGACGGCGTTCGTTGCGGTCACGCTGTCGCTGTGGCTGCCGCCAGAGCCGCGCCACGCGCTGCCGGTCGCCCGTCTGCCCGCGCACCCGATGCACCTGTTCCGCAATCGCCGCCTCGTCGCCACGTGCGCCGTGGGATTCTGCATCCTCTTCACGCAGGTGGCGATGTTCACCTACGTCACCTTTCACCTCGCGGCGCCGCCCTACGGCCTGAGCACCGTCGCGCTCGGCTGGCTCTTCGTCGTGTACCTGGTGGGAGCGGCGGTGATGCCGTTGTCCGGGCACTGGGTCGACATCTACGGACATCGCACCGGCATCGCCTCGGCGATGACGATTGGCGGCGTCGGCGCGCTGATGACGCTCCTCCCGTGGCTGCCCGGCATCGTCTGCGGCCTGACGCTGTGCGCCACCGGCGTGTTCATCGCGCAAGGCACCGCGAGCAGCTATATCGGCGCGGTGACGACGCAGGACCGCGCGCTGGCGGTCGGGTTGTATTCGACGTTCTACTACGCCGGCGGGAGCGTCGGGGCCGCGCTGCCGGCGGCGCTGTGGACCCGGGCCGGCTGGCCGGGATGCATCGCGCTCATCGTCGCCGTGCAGGCCACGGGCGTCGTGCTCGCCTTCAAGGAGTGGACGCCGGCGCCGGCGAGCCACGAGGTCGTCCTTGGGACGGGGGACTAGAGGGCAGGGATCAGGGATCAGGGATCAGCGATCAGGTGGTCGGCGGCAGCGGAGCGGTCCCGTCCGTGGACTCTGACGGCGGCGGGGCGCCCAGGAGCTCACGCAGCTCGTCGCCTTCCATCACCTCGATCTCGAGCAGCCGGTAGGTCACCGACTCCAGCTTGCCGCGGTGGTCGGTGAGGATCTGGCGGGCCTTGTCGTGCGCGTCGGTGAGGATGCGTTTGATCTCCGCGTCGATTTTCTGCGCGGTGTCCTCGCCGTAGAGCCCGCGCTCCTGCGGCATCGGGATGTCGAGGAAACGCTGGCGCTTGTTGCCGTCGTAGTTGATCGCGCCGAGCTCGTCGCTCATCCCGAACTCGGTCACCATCGCGCGCGCGATGTCGGTGGCTCGCTGCAGGTCGTTCTGCGCGCCGGTGGAAATCTCGCCGAGCGCAATCTCCTCCGCGGTGCGCCCGCCGAGCAGCACTGCGAGCTGGCTGTGCAGATCGGTGCGCGTCATCAGATAGCGATCCTCGAGCGGCAGCTGCATCGTGTAGCCGAGCGCGCCGAAGCCGCGCTGCACGATCGAGATCTTGTGGACCGGATCGAGGCCCGGCAGCACGGTCGCGACAATCGCGTGCCCCGACTCGTGGTAGGCGACGATGCGGCGCTCCTTGTTGCTCATCACGCGCTTTTTCTCGAGGCCGGCGATCAGCCGATCGATCGCCGACTCGAAGTCCAGCCGATCGACAGCGGTCTTGTCGTTGCGCGCCGCCAGCAGCGCCGCCTCGTTCACCAGGTTGGCGAGGTCGGCGCCGGCGAAGCCGGCCGTCCGCTGCGCGATCACCTTCAAGTCGACGTCCGGGCTGACTTTCACTCCCTTGGCGTGAATGCGCAGAATCTCTTCGCGCCCCTTCACGTCCGGCTTGTCGACGAGCACCTGACGATCGAACCGCCCGGGACGCAGCAGCGCCGGGTCGAGCACTTCGGGCCGGTTGGTCGCGCCCATGATGATCACGCCCTTGCGCGAGTCGAACCCGTCCATTTCGGCGAGCAGCTGATTCAGCGTCTGCTCGCGCTCCTCGTGGCTTCCGAGCGGGCTCTGGACCCGGACCTTGCCGAGCGCGTCGAGCTCGTCGATGAACACGATGCACGGCGCCTTGGCCTCGGCCTGCTGGAAGAGATCCCGGATGCGCGCCGCGCCGACGCCGACAAACATCTCGACGAACTCGGACCCGCTCAGGCTGAAGAACGGCACGTGCGCCTCGCCGGCCACGGCCCGGGCCAGGAGCGTCTTGCCGGTCCCGGGAGGGCCGACGAGCAGCACGCCCTTCGGAATCCGGCCGCCGAGGTTGGTGTACTTCTTCGGGTTCTGCAGGAACTCGACGATCTCCTTGAGCTCCTCCTTCGCCTCGTCCACGCCGGCGACATCGGTGAACCGCACCTTGACTTCATCGTCGGCGTAGATTTTCGCGCGGCTGCGCGCGAACGACATCACGCCGCCTTCAGCCCCGGACATCCTCCGGAAGAAGAACCCCCAGATGCCGACGAGGAAGAGGAGCGGGATGATCCAGCCGAGCAGGTCCGGCAGCCACCGGTTCATCACTTCGCCGGTGTACTTGATGCCGTTCGCTTCGAGCTCCTCGACGAGCTTGGGATCCTCGACGCGTGTCACGGTGAACTGCTTGCTCGGCTTCCCGTTCGGCGTCGGCACCTCCACCTTGAGCGTGCCGCGCACGATCTGGTCGCCGATGAAGACCTCGGCGACTTCGCCGTTCTTCACGGCGGTTCTGAATTCCGAATACGACAGCATGCGGCCGGCCGGCGCGAGGAAGTACATCTGCGCGAGGACCAGCACGGCGAGGAACGCCAGCCCGTACCACAGCGGCGACGACGGCCGCGCGCCGAGCGCCTTCTGCCCGCGGCGGTCGCCGCCGCGGGGATTGAATCGAGGTGTGGGTTTGGGGTTAGCCATGTCAAAGGGTCGAGTGGGTCAGACCTACCCGACCTTTGCCGTCTCCTGCTTCTTCTCGAACACCAGCCCGCCGGCGCCGGCGTCCACGACGATCGTATCGCCTTCGCGGAAATTGCCGTCGAGCACCCGCAGCGCCAACGGATCGAGCACCGACCGCTGGATGGCCCGCTTGAGCGGCCGGGCGCCATAGGCCGGATCATACCCCTCGCGGACGAGCTGATCCTTGGCGGCGTCGGTCAGCTCGACGGTGATCTTCCGCTCTTCGAGGCGCCTGGTCAGGCCGCGGAGCTGAATCTCGATGATCCGCTTCATGTGCTCGCGCCCGAGGGCGTGGAAGAAGATGATCTCGTCGATCCGGTTCAGGAACTCCGGCCGGAAGTGCTCGCGCAGCGCTTCCATGACGAGGCGCCGCGTGCCCTCGTCGATCTCGCCGCCTTCGGCCATCGAGCGCTCGGTGATCGCGCCGCTGCCGAGATTCGACGTCATGATGACGACGGTGTTCTTGAAATCGACCGTGCGGCCTTTGCTGTCTGTCAGCCGCCCGTCGTCGAGCAGCTGCAGCATCACGTTCAGGACTTCGGGGTGCGCTTTCTCGATCTCGTCGAACAGGACGACCGTATAGGGACGGCGGCGCACCGCCTCGGTCAGTTGTCCCGCCTCGTCGTAGCCGATGTACCCGGGCGGCGCGCCGATCATCCGCGACACCGTGTGTTTCTCCTGGTACTCCGACATGTCGATGCGCACCATCGCCTGCTCGTCGTCGAACAGGAACTCGGCGAGCGCGCGGGCCAGCTCGGTCTTGCCGACGCCGGTGGGGCCGAGGAACATGAAGCTGCCGAGCGGCCGGTTGGGATCCTGCAGTCCGGCGCGCGCGCGCCGGATCGCGTTCGCCACGGCGGCGATCGCTTCGTCCTGGCCGATGACGCGCCGGTGCAGCCGCTCTTCCATCTGCAGCAGCTTCTGAACCTCGCCCTCCATCAGGCGGCTCACCGGGATGTGGGTCCACTTGCTCACCACGTCCGCGATGTCTTCCTCGTCGACTTCCTCCTTGAGCATCCGCTGGCCCTTCTGCAGCTCGGCCAGCGTCCCCTCCTGCTCCTTGATCTTCCGGTCCAGCTCCGGGACCTTGCCGTACTGCAGCTCCGACGCCTTCTGGTAGTCGCCGGCGCGCTGCGCGCGCTCGATCTCCAGCCGCAGCGCCTCCTGATCTTCTTTCAGTTTGCGCGACTGCTGAATGAGCTCTTTCTCCTGCTGCCAGTGCGCCGACAGCTGCCCGCGCTCTTCTTTGAGATCGGCCAGCTCGCGCTCCAGCTTGGCGAGGCGTTCCTTCGACGCTTTGTCGCGCTCCTTGCGCAGCGCCTCTCGCTCGATCTCGAGCTGCATGATCCGGCGTTCGAGCTCGTCGAGCGCGGCGGGCATGGAGTCGATCTCCATCCGCAGCCTCGACGCCGCCTCGTCGATGAGGTCGATCGCCTTGTCGGGCAGGAACCGATCCGCGATGTAGCGATGGGAGAGCACGGCTGCCGCCACGAGCGCGGCATCCTTGATCTTCACGCCGTGATGGAGCTCGTAGCGCTCCCGCAGGCCGCGGAGGATGCTGATCGTGTCCTCGACGGTCGGCTCGCTCACCATCACCGTCTGGAACCGCCGCTCGAGCGCGGCGTCCTTTTCGATGTACTTCCGGTACTCATCGAGCGTCGTCGCGCCGACGGTGTGCAGCTCGCCGCGGGCGAGCATCGGCTTCAGCATGTTCGACGCGTCCATCGATCCTTCCGACGCGCCGGCCCCGACGACGGTGTGGAGCTCGTCGATGAAGAGAATCACCAGGCCCTGCGCGTCGGTGATCTCCTTGAGCACGGCCTTGAGGCGCTCCTCGAACTCGCCCCGGTACTTCGCGCCGGCGATGAGCGCGCCCATGTCGAGGGCGACGATGCGCTTGTTCTTGAGCCCCTCGGGCACGTCGCCGCGGACGATGCGGCTGGCGAGGCCTTCGACGATCGCGGTCTTGCCGACGCCGGGCTCGCCGATGAGGACCGGGTTGTTCTTGGTGCGGCGCGAGAGCACCTGGATGACGCGGCGGATCTCCTCGTCGCGGCCGATGACCGGGTCGAGCTTGTCCTTGCGCGCCAGCTCGGTGAGGTCGCGGCCGTAGCGCTCGAGCGCCTGGTAGGTGCCCTCAGGGTTTTCGTTGGTCACGCGCTGCGATCCGCGGATGCTGGTGAGCGCCTGCAGCGCCTTGTCGCGCGTGATGCCGTGCGCCTTGAGCAGCTGCGCGGCGGGCGAGCGGCCGCCTTCGTCGGCGATGGCGAGGACGAGGTGTTCGGTGCTGACGAACTCGTCCTTCAGGCGATCGGCCTCGGCCTGCGCCTGATCGGTCACGAGCTTCATGCGCGGCGACATGCCCGGCTGCGACCCGCCGTACGCCTGCGGAAACTTTTTCGCCTGGTCGCGTGTGTCGCGCGCGACGACAGCAGGGTCGACGCCCATCTTGCGCAGCAGCTCCGGCACGATGCCTTCGCGCTGCTCGGCGAGGGCAATCAGCAGATGTTCAGGCTCGAGCTGAGGGTTGTTGCTCTGCTGCGCGAGCTCGAGGGCTGCCGCCACGGCTTCACGCGCCTTCTCGGTGTACTTGTTGATGTTCATCGTCCGTTTCCCGTTGACTGTCGCCGCGTTGTGGCGCGGCCCTTTCAGGGCCGCGACGCGGGGCTGAAAGCCCCGCGCCACAAGCTACGCGGCTGAATTCTTCGTGCCCGCCTCCAGCTTTTGCAGCTCCTCGAAGTGCTTGCGCTGCTCGGGCGTGACTTCCTTCGGCAGCTGCACGTCGACCGTGGCATAGAGATCGCCATGCTCCTCGGGCTTGCCGGGCGCCGGCATCCCGTGGCCCTTCAGCCGGAACACCTGCGCGTTCTGCGTGGTCGCCGGAATCTTGAGGCGAAGTGATTTGCCGCCAAGCGTCTTCACTTCAGCCTCGCCCCCGAGCACCGCCGTGGTCAGCGGAATCGGCACGCGCGTGTAGAGATCTCGAGCTTTGCGCTCGAATTGCGGATGCGGCGCCTGCCTGATCCGCAGATAGAGATCGCCTGGCTGCGCGCCGCCGGAGCCCGGCTCGCCCTCGCCGGCGACGCGCACGCGCGAGCCGTCGCCGACGCCGGCCGGAATCCGCACATCGACCGTGCGCGACTGGCCATCGTGCTGGATCGAGAAGCGGCGCATCGCGCCCTTGTACAGGTCGTCGAGCCCGAGCTCGAGCTCCTGTTCGATGTCGCGTCCGGGGCGGGCCGCCGAGCGGGTGGCGCGCGCCCCTCGCGCACGTCCCCGCGGCTCCTGCGTACTCGCGCTGCCGCCAAAGAAGGTCTGAAAGAAATCGGAGAACGGGTTCGCGTCTCCGAACATCTCGCGCATCTCGTCTTCGGACATCGTCCGGAAACCGCCGCCCTGGGGACCGCCGCCGCCGTAGTTGACGTTCCAGCTGCCGCCCTGGCGCGGATCGAATCCCTGCCCGCCGGCGGCGCCGGCCTGCTCGTACTGCCGCCAGTTGGCGCCGAGCTCGTCGTATTTCTTGCGCTTGTCGGGGTCGCCGAGGACTTCGTACGCTTCGGTGATGCCCTTGAACGTGTTCTCCGCCGTCTTGTCCCCGGGGTTCACGTCGGGGTGGTGCTTGCGCGCCAGCTTGCGGTACGCCTGCTTGATTTCTTTCTGGGTGGCGGTCTTCGCCACTCCCAGCGTCGAGTAGTAGTCCTTGAAGTCCATCGCTAGTCTTCGCCTATGCCCAGCATCCGGCTCAGTTCGTCGAACTCCTGCGTGATGCGGCGGCGCGCGTCGCGCGACGGCACGGCGTCGTCGCGCATCAGCGGGCGCAACCGCTCGATGACGGCCGCGATCGACAGCAGGCGCTGAACGCCCGCGAGGTTGATGCCGGCATCGTCCACCAGCCGCTTGATGAGCTTGAGCCGCTCCAGCTCGTCTCGCGAGTAGAGCCGCATGCTCCCGATCGTGCGTGTGGGTTGAATGAGACCGAGCCGCTCGTACTTTCTCAACGTCTGCGGATGCATCCCGAGCATGCGGGCTGCGCTGCTGATGAAGAAGAGGTCCTGATCGGGCTCCATGACGTCCCGGCGCAACCTTGCGCCGATCCGAGTGTAGGACCTGATACGGACCGTGTCAACTTGAGCAGTAGTATTCTGGTCGCGAATGATTGAGAGCTCCGACCTCCTGACCATCGCCCTCCTCGTCGCGCTCGAAGGTCTGCTCAGCGCCGACAACGCCCTCGTGATCGCCGTCATGGTCCTCGGCCTGCCGAAGGAGCGGCGCCGCGCCGCCTTGCATTACGGCTTGATCGGCGCATTCGCCTTTCGCATCGTGGCCACGCTGCTCGCGATCTACCTCATGCAGCTGGTGTGGGTGAAACTGCTTGGCGGGCTCTATCTGCTGTATCTCACCTACTCGCATTTCCAGGGCGGGAAGACTGCGGAAGAGCGGCAGTCTCCGCCCCAGGCGACGCCGTGGCTCGGGCTGAGCGCCTTCTGGGCGACGGTCGTCCGCGTCGAACTGGTGAACCTGGCGTTCTCGATCGACTCGATCCTGGTGGCGGTCGCCGTGTCGCCGAAGCGGTGGGTCGTGCTCTCGGGCGGCATCATCGGGATCGTGGCGATGCGGCTCGTGGTCGGGCAGCTCATCGCGCTGATCGAGCGGTTCCCGACCCTGGTCGACGCCGCCTTCCTCGTCATCGCCTGGGTCGGGGCCAAGCTGATTCTCGACTACTTGCATGCCGCGGGCTACGTCCACGTCGAGATTCCTCAGTGGATCTCGCTCGGCCTGATCGTCGTGATCCTTGCGCTGGCGCTGGTCTACGCGCATCGGAAAGAGCGACGTCAGGGAAGAACCGAACCGGACGCCAAGCAATTGCTCGCGGACGAACAGGTCGAGCGTTGAATTTACTCCGGCCGCGCCGAGTCACCGAATGGATCGCGCTCACGCTGGTGATCGCGCTCGTGGTCGCGACCGCCGTATCCGGCGTGTGGCTTTCACGCTACGCGGTGGCGGTTCATCGCCTGACGCGGGGCATCGGCGACACCGTCTTCTACGGCGCCGACGGGCAGCCCTGGTTCCGCCTCAACGGGCAGCGGCACGACGTCTCGCTGAACGAGATTGCCCCCGATCTGCAGCACGCGGTCGTGGCGGTCGAAGATCGGCGGTTCTATCGCCACCCCGGCATCGATCCCATCGGGCTTGGTCGCGCCATCGTTCGCGATCTCCAGCCCGGGGGACGCCTCGAAGGCGGCAGCACGCTGACGCAGCAGCTCGCGCGTACGCTGTTCCTTTCGAACGTCCGGACCTACGGCCGGAAGATCAAGGAAGCCGGCATCGCGCTGCTCCTCGAAGCGCAGCTCACCAAGAACGAGATCCTGGAGTTCTACCTGAATCGCGTCTATCTCAGCGCCGGCGTCTACGGCGTCGAGACGATGTCCGAGCACCTGTTCCGGAAGCCGGCGAAGGCCGTCTCGCTGCCGGAAGCGGCGTTCATCGCCGGGCTGATCCGCGCGCCGTCGGCGCTCTCGCCCTGGTCGAACTACGACGGCGCCCTCGAGCGCAGCCACCTCGTCCTGGCGCAGATGCGCGGCCAGGGCTTCATCACGCCGGCGCAGGAGCAGGCGGCCCGGCGCGCGCCGCCGAAAATCCAGACCTACCGCCAGCCGGGCGATCCCCGGGGCGGGTACGCCAAGGACTACTTGCGCCAGCAGTTCCGCAACGAGTTCGGCGGCGACAACCCGCCGGACTGGCAGGTCCACACGACGTTCCAGCCGGCGCTGCAGGAAGCCGCGGAGCGGGCGGTGGCCACCGGGCTCGATCGGCTGCGCCGTCCCGGTCTCGAGGCGGCGCTCGTCGCAATCGATCCGGCGACGGGCAACATCCTGGCGATGGTCGGCGGCGCGGACTACGCGCGCAGCACCTTCAACCGCGCCGTCCGCAGCCGGCGGCAGCCCGGCTCCGCGTTCAAGCCGCTGGTCTATGCGGCCGCGCTCGAGCATGGGTACTCTCCGGTGTCGGTGCTCACGAACCTGCGCCACGTCACGGCGCCCAGCAACCCTGAGTGGAGCCCGCGCAGCGGCGAGGGCGAGCAGGTGGACGAGCTCTCGCTGCGCGCCGCGCTGCTCGAATCGAACAACCCGGCCGCCGCCGATCTTCAGCAGCGCGTGGGGTCGCGCGCCGTGCTGCGGCTCGCGAGCGATGCCGGGCTCAGTGGCCTGCCCGACGTGCCGTCGCTCGCCCTCGGCACCGGCCTCGTGTCGCCGCTCGATCTGACGGCGGCCTTCACGATGTTTCCGGGACAGGGCCGGGTCGCGCGGCCGCGCGGTGTCATCCGCGTCTTCGATTCAGGCGGCCGTCAGGTCCTCGATCGCCCGGCGCAAGGCGAACAACTCATCAGTGCGGAAGCCGCGTATCAGATGACCTCTATGCTGCGCGACGTCATCGAGCGCGGCACCGGGACGCCGGCCCGCTCGCTGGGCGTCCGTGGTCCCGTCGGCGGCAAGACCGGGACGACCGACGACTATCGCGACGCCTGGTTTGTCGGATTTTCGACGTCGGTCGTGGTCGGTGTATGGGTCGGATTCGATCAGCCGGCGCCCATCGGACGCGACGGATCCGGGGCCCGTGTGGCGCTGCCAATCTGGGCGGACTTCATGAAGCGCACGGCACGTCAGTTGCCTGCGCGCGAGTTCACAGTTGCACCCGGCCTGCGCGCAGAGGAGCTCTGCAGCGTGTCGTACGTGCAACCGGTCGAGGGGTGCCCGACCTACACCGAGTTCTTCAAAGAGGGCGACTCGGTGCCGTCTGCCTTGTGCGCGCTTCACCGCGGCACGCTCAAGCAGCGAACGACGCGCGCCATCGAGGGATTTATCCGTGGCCTCGGAAGCAAAATCGCCGGCATCTTCCGCCGCTGACGCCGTGGCGAACCCCCTTCGTCTCCTCGTCGTGGACGATGAGATCGCGCACGCCGAGATGGTGGTCGCGTTCCTGCGGTCGGGCGAAGGGTGGCCCGGGGCGGACATGAAGATTGCCACCTCGTACGACGATGCGCTCGACGCGTTTGCGGCGCAGCCATTCGACGTCGCCTTCTTCGACTACTGGCTGGGCGCCCGCGACGGCCTGAGCCTGCTGCGCGATGTCCGGCGCCGCGGCGTCGAGACGCCGGTGATCGTGCTGACCAGCCGCGGGGCCGAAGAAGTCGCGGTCGAGGCCATGAAGGCGGGCGCGGCCGACTATCTCAGCAAGTCGAACCTCTCGGTGGAAGCGCTCGAGCGCGCGATTCGCCACGCGCTGGCGCTCCATGCCGAGGAACGGCAGCGATGGCACGCGGAGGCGGCGCTCCGCGCGAGCGAGGAGCGGTTCCGCGCGCTCGTCGAGAACAGCTCCGACGCCCTGCTGCTCATCGACGCGGAAGGCCGGATCACCTACGTCACGCCTTCGTCCGAGCGGCATCTCGGGTGGCCGTTGAAACAGATGATCGGCCGTTCGATCTTCGACTTCATCCATCCCGACGATCGCGAGATGGTCGGCGTGCGCATGGCGGAGACGCTCAACAACCCGCTCGGCTCGGTCAGCCAGGAGGTGCGCTTCCAGCACGCGGACGGCGACTGGCGAATCATGGAAGGCGTCGGCGTCAACCGCCTCGACGATCCGTCGGTCGGCGCGATCGTGGTCAACGCGCGGGACATCACCGAGCGCCGGAAGCTCGAGGACCAGCTGCGTCATGCGCAGAAGATGGAGGCGGTCGGGCAGCTGGCCGGCGGCGTCGC
>Ga0070674_100001007_pt1 | contig 14708 bp, 12 predicted proteins | sample KBSM33metaG_FD_65344 | JGI IMG/M metagenome (GOLD analysis project Ga0070674, IMG submission 65344) | Miscanthus rhizosphere microbial communities from Kellogg Biological Station, Michigan, USA - KBS M3-3 metaG | ecosystem: Host-associated > Plants > Roots > Rhizosphere > Soil ... | reverse complement strand
GTCGGCGACGGTCCGATTGACCTGGTTCTGGTTCCAGGTTGGGTGTCGAACATCGACGTCACAACGTCGCCCGCGCAACTCGCCCGCCTGAACGCGACGCGGCGCGCAGCAGGAGCCGCGCGCCGAACACATCGACCGCGTTGCCTTGCGCCGCAAGACCAAGCCGCCGCGCAGCCTCGACCACCGCGGCCGGATCGAAGACCTCGATCGTGAAGGCCGAGATCCCCTCCTCGCGATCTGCGGTGGCGACGAAGTCGACCTCGCCGCCTACCAGGGCCAGCCGACGGCCGCCTTCGGCTGCGAGCGGCGCTGCGAGTCCGAGCACCTCGGCCCAGCGCGCCGCCATCGCGCTCGGATCGTGCGCCGCGACGGTGACGCCGACCACTCGCTGGGCGCCCGCACGACCCCGCTGCGGTCGCCAGCCGGGTCCGCCCCAGCGCCAGCTCCCCGCCGGCTGCGGCTGATCGACCGAGACGATCGCGCCGCCGAGGTCCTTCGGATGCAGATGCATCGCGCGGATGTCGGCGAACTCCGCCTGCCACACCGTCCGCACGCCCAGCGCCGCGATGCGCGCACGCTCGCGCTCGAAGTCATCGGTCTGAAGCAGCAGCATGTAGCCGCAGTCGCCGCGGCGGTCGAGCGCGCGACCTGCGGCCGAGCCCTCCTGGATGGGCGAGATCAGCTCCACGAACTGGTCGCCGAACGCATAGACCGCGTTGTCGATGCCGAACACGGCGACGTCGGGATCGCGGAAGGGTGGGTCGAGGCCGAGCAGCGAAGCCAGCCTGGCGCGACCGTTCGCCAGGTCGCGGACGGCGAAGACGATCTGGCGGATGCGCATCATGTCGCGTCCCTCGTCGTCAGCGACCGCCGAACTGCGGCGCGCGCTTGGCCATGAACGCGGCGACGCCTTCGCGATGATCCGCGGTGCTGCCGGTCCAGCACTGCGTGAACGCCTCCCGATCGAGCACCGCCTGATACGGCTCGACCGAAGCCGCCTCGACGTTCTGCTTCATGTAGCGATAGGCGACACGCGGACCGCGCGCGATGCGTACCGCCATCTCCATCGCCGCGCTCATCAGCTCGGCGGCGGGCACGACCCGATTCAGCAAGCCGAGTTGCAACGCATCGGCTGCGCTCAGCACGTCGGAGAGCAGCAGCAGCTCGAGCGCCTTCGCGGAGCCCAGCGTGCGCACCAGCGGCCATGTGATGCCGAAGTCGCCACTGAAGCCGACCTTCGCGAAAGCCGTGGTGAGCTTGGCGCTGTCGGCGGCGAGGCGCAGGTCGCAGGCGAGCGCGACGCCGAGGCCGGCGCCTGCGCATGGGCCGTTGATCGCGGCGATCGTGATCTTCGGGATCGCGTGCAGCAAACCCGAGAAGCGCTGAACCGCGCGCTGGCGGTCGACCCTTTGCTCCAGCGTCAGCTCGGCGAGGGCCGACGCGTCACCCATCGCCGTGACGTCGCCGCCGGCGCAGAAGCCGCGGCCCGCGCCCGTCAGCACGATGCAGCCGATCGCCGCATCGTCGGCGCAGCGCTCGAGCGCCGCGATCGCGCCGTCGATCATCGGCCGCGAGAGCGCGTTCAGCCGCTCGGGGCGGTTCATCGTCAGCACGGCCACGCCGTCGCGCGTCTCGACGCACAGGTCGTCTGAATCGTTCGCATCCATCGTCATCCCCCTTACCGTTTGCGCCTTTCGCCCTTTGCAGGCTGCGCGTTGTACGCGCCGATAGGGTACTCGGTGCAGCGGTCGGCGACGCCTGGCGAACTCACGCGGTCGCACCCTCACGCGTCGAGAGGGTCCGCGCACTGTTCCATCGTCGATCGCCGTTGCCGACGGACTCGGCTCGCAAGTAGGCAGCACCCAGTGGCCCCGACTCGCCATCCGCGTCGGGTCTCGATGACGTCCGGAGCCACCAGACCTTGCAGGACAGTCCTGGACTGAACGACGACGATCAACCGATGAAAGCCGGGGGGGCATTTGGACGTCAGTGGATGCCAATTTGGCCTGCCCGGACTCAAGAAGGCCCTACCCGCCCGCGACTGAACCGAGGCCGGCCAGTCAAGACCTCCAGTCAGGAACCAGTTCGAAGGTCAGTCCAGAGTGGTCCTCCAGGCGCTGGATCAGGCGGTCGCCGAAGATTCTGCCGATGAGCGCTCTACTTGATCACCTCGTTGGCGCTCAGCAGAAGGTCAGCGCGTGGCTCAAGTCCAAGGGCGGCGGCAGTCTTCAGGTTGACAACGAATTCAAAGCCCGTCGGCTGCATCACTGGAAGTTCCGCGGGCTTTGCGCCCTTCAGGATCGCGCCAATGTAGAGACCTGCTTGGTGGTACATCCAGGTGATGCTGGGGCCGTAGCTCAGTAGCGCGCCGGCGGCGGCGAACTGTCGTACGAATCCGATGCCAGGGAGGCCGTGCGCCTGCCCGAACGCGACGATCTCGCCGCGCCGGTCCAGGATCAACGGGTCGCTGGCAGTAACGTATCCATCAGCCTTGAGCCGAAGCGCCTCGGCCAGGGCGCCCGCAAGCTCGTCCGGCTTTCTTGCGTTGACGATGACGACCTCGCGACGGAGCACGCGCGCAGCCGCGAACCCGTCCTGTTCCTCCGCCTTTGCGGTGAAGTTGTCAGGATTCATGACCATCGCGATGCGACGAACATTCGGCGCAATCTTGGTCAGAAGCTCAATGCGCTTCCCGCTGAGGATGGATGAGAAGAGGTTGACGCCGGTCAGGTTGCCGCCTGGCCGGTTGAGGCTCGCGACCAATCCGTAGCCCACTGGGTCGGCTCCAATGGTGAAGACGATCGGAATCGTGCTCGTCGCCGATTTGGCGGCTCGCGCCGAGGCGATATCACCAGTGGCGGCGATCGCCGCGACCTTCAGCGCGGCAAGGTCCGCCGCAAGAGCGGGCAGCAACGCATAGTCGCCCTTGGCCCAGCGGTACTCGATGCGAACGTTGCGCCCTTCGACGAAGCCCGCCTGCGCAAGCCCCTCTCGGAAGGCCACCGCGTTGAATGCGTAGGTGTCTGGCGAGACGGGGTTTAGGAAGCCGACGACAGGCGTATTGCGTTGCGCCTTGGCGTGGTCCATCGCAACATGCGCCGTGCCAACAAACGCGACGAACTTGCGACGGTTCATTTGCCTCCCGGCTCGTGGCCAGATCGACGACTCGTATTGATGCAGCAGGTTGCCGGTGCGACGATCTAGCCCGTCAAGAGGCCAGCGCACTCACTGACTGATCAGATTCTAGAGCTTGAGACACTGGTCGCGAGCGACAGCTCGCACTCGGCAGGTGGGGGTGGGAGCGACAAAAGAAGCAGACCTCAGCTGTCCTGATCGAGACTGGACCTGACAAACGCCGCCTGACAAGTTCGAAGCCACCGCAGCGTGCGGTCGACTTCGATACCTTGCGCCCGGCTCCTACCTCATTAGGCGAGTCGGCGCGCATGCAAGCTCGCGGACGGGGCGGCGTTTGTGGCAAGCTTTGGTCGCTATGCGCCAGCGCCCGCCAGCCTTGTCCCGCCGCCGCCTGCTGCGCCTGCTGGGGGGCGCAGCCACGCTGCAGATTCCGTCGATCGCGCTGGCCGGCTTCAATTTCTTCCTGAGCGAATACAGCGCGACCCGGGCCGAGCTGCAAGCCGAGATGGCCAGGCGCTTTCCGCTGCAGCAACGCTACGCGGATCTCTTCATCGTGACCTTGCGCGATCCGCAGCTCGGCCTCGATCCGCCGAACAATCGCCTGAGCGTCACCGCCTTGCTGGACATCGCCAGCCCGCTGCTACGCCCGCCAGGTGTGGAAGGCCTGGTGTCGGTCAGCAGTGCCCTGCGCTACGACGCGCCGGCCCGCGCGGTGCGTCTGAACCAGCCGCGCGCCGACCGCATCGAGGTGCAGGGCCTGGGCGGACGCGACGCCGAGCGGCTGCAGCAGATCGGCGCGGTGGTCGCGCAGGAGCTGCTTCGCGACCAGGCGCTCCACACGTTCGACGCCAAGGACCTGACCGTGGGCAGCAAGGTCTACGAGATCGGTGAGATCACCGTGCAACAGGATGGCGTCAAGGTGCAGCTCAAATGAACGTTTCCCAATCGCGGACTCCGGCGACAGGTCTTGCTGATCCCGGTGAGACGAATCGAGTGGGGATCTGACACCGCTGCCAGGTCGATCTTGGTTACGACACCTTGGCGCAAGCATGATGATGCTCGCGGCTCAGGGGATGAAGATCAGCAGCAAGTACGCCAGAAAAAGGCTCAGGTGGACCACGCCTTGCAGCACGTTCGTGCGGCCGCTGCCGAAGGTCAGCGCCGCGGCGAAGAGCGTCAGTGCGGGCATGACCTGACCTTCTGGTGGAAGTCCGAGCTCGAGCGTGGTGTGCCCGGCCATGGCGACGATGATCACCGCGGGGATCGTCATCGCCAGCGTCGCGAGTACCGACCCAAACAGCAGGTTCATTGATCGCTGGATCTGATTTGCACGTGCAGCATGAATCGCGGCAACGCTCTCCGGTACGAGCACGAGCACCGCGATCAGCAGCGCTCGGAGAGCCTCCGGTAGGCCGAACACCTCGATCGCCGTGTTCAGATTGACTGCGAGGTCTTCCGCGAGCAGGACCGTCGCGACAAGCAGCAACATCATCCATCCTGTGTGACGCAGGACGGCCGTTGCCCGTGAGCGCCCCTGCTCCACCGCCTGGACGGAGTCAGCTACCGGCCCGGCCAGCGGGCTGACTTCAGCGAAGTCGGACCGGTGCCGGGTCGTCTGCAGGAGCAGGAACACGGCGTAAAGGCTCAGACACATGGAGATCAGGAAAACCTGCTGACCCCGCGACAGCGTCGGCCCCAGCGTGGTGATCGTGTAGTTCGGCAGGATCAGGCCGACAACGGCCAGCACCACGATCACGCCCAGGTAGGCGCTGACGCCACGGAGGTTGTATTCCTGCTCCCGATAGCGCAGCCCGCCGAGAAGAAGCGCCAGGCCGACGAGCCCGTTCATCATGATCATGACCACCGAGAACATCGTGTTGCGGGCCAGCGTGGGATTCGCATCACCGGTCAGCATCACGGCACCTATGATCATGATCTCGATGCTGCCGACGCTCAGCGTCAGGATCAGGGTTCCTGAGGGCTCGCCGAGAAGGACGGCGAGTTCGTCCGCATGGCCAACGACCCGCAGCGCACCGGTCACGGTGGCCGCGAACAACCATACGAACACCACGAGGCTCGCCACCGGAACCAAGCGGGTCGAGAGGAGCTGGCCATGGAAGGCGAAAAAGGCCGCCGCCGTGCCGAGCACGAACAAAAGCGGCAGCACACCGCGCGTTCGTCGTGACACGACCAAGAGTATTTCGCCCCAAGCTCTCGCAGGGAACGCAAACTTCATCACATGCGCCCTGAACGGCGGGGGCGATCGAACATGAAGCGCAGTTCACCTGTGGGTTGCGACATCTGCGGTGGTGACGTCCTGCACAGCCGATCGAAGATTCGTCGTGGCGTTGTTGCAGCAGCGACTTTGAGTCGTCGTCGTTCCCGCCGAGGCCCGATGGGCCCGGCGCGTGAAAGAACGAGCGGTTCGGCGACGCCTGCGTGGGCACCGAGCAGAACCACGCGTCATGCTCGGTGGCGGCGAGAGCTCCCCACTGCGCGAGGCGTTGCAGCACAGCTCCCCGGACCTATCGCGCCGCACTGTCCTCTGCAATCTGGTTGGCTTCCCTTTCACGATGCGTGGAGTACTGCTTCCGGCGTGTCGTTGATCGTCGTTCGCCTCAATTCGCGCCGCTCGCCTATGTCGTACCGCCTACCTCGGTGCAGGGTGCTCCGGTTGTCCCAGATCACGAGGTCTCCCAACTGCCACTCGTGCCTGTAGACCCGTTCCCGCTGCGTGGCGTGCTCCAGGAGATCGAGCAGGAATATCCTGCCTTCGGCCGTGGGCCATCCGAGGATCTGGCGCGCGTGCACGCCGACGAAGAGCACCTTGCGGCCTGAACCCGGATGGGTGTGCACGAGCGGCCATACCGCCGGCGGGATCTCCTTCTTCTGCTCGTCGGTGTATGCCTCGTCTCCCAAGAGAATCCGCGTATGGAGTGCATAGTGCTCCGCGTCGAGCCCCTCGATTTGGGCCCGCGTCCTTTCGTCGAGCGTGTCGTACGCGTGGCGAAGGTCCGCGAATTCGGTGTCGCCGCCCCAGCTCGGCTTGATAACGCAGTGCAGCATGGAGTAGGCGGCACGCGGTTTCATGAAGGAGCTGTCGCTATGCCAAAGCTGGTTGGCGAAGTTCGACAGGTTCTTCGGCGAGTCGCGCGGGGCCACGTTGCCTTGTACGTCGACGTTGGAGATGTCGATCAGCCGCTCGTCCTCGAGCCGCTCCGGCCGCTTGAATACCCGCTTCAGACCGATGTCAAGAGGCCCGAAGGACGTGGCGAAGTTGATCTGTTGCTGCGCGGTCAGCGGCTGGCCGCGCCAAACGAGCACCCCGTGCTCGTTCATCGCGGCATTGATGGCTCGCACGTCCGCCGGCAACAGCGGCTGCGTCAGGTCGATGCCGCTCGCCTCGGCGGCGAAGACAGGGTGAAGGGGCGTGAGTTGCAAGGACATGGCAGGCTCACTCGACTTCGATCTTGGCTTCGCTGATGACGCGGGACCAGCGTTGCATTTCGCTCTGGATCAGCGCGTCGAACTGCTCGGGCCGGGTAGTCACGACTTCCATGCCGAGGTCCTCGATCCGTTTGCGCGTGTCGGGCACGGACAGCACCTTGGCAGTATCGGCCTGGATCTTAGCAACCACCGCCTTGGGCGTTGCAGCGGGCGCGACGAAGCCCAACAAGCCCACCACTGCGAAGCCCGGCACCGTCTCGGCCGCGATCGGATAGTCGTAGCCCGCCACCCGCTGGTCGCCCAGCGTGGCGATCATCTTCATCTTGCCGGCCTTGACGTACGGGATGACCGACAGGAAGGGATCGACCACGACATCGAGGCGCCCGCCCATCAGCTCGGTGTGCGCGGGCGCGCTGCCCTTGTAAGGGACATGCAGCATGTCGAAGCCCGCCTGTCGCTTGAGCAGTTCGGCGCCAAGGTGCGTCGTGCTGCCGGCCCCCGGCGTTCCATAGCTCAGCTTGCCGGGATTCTTCTTCGCGAAAGCGATCAGCTCGGCGAGGTTGTTGAACGGCGCGTCGGGCCGCGCGACGACTGCCTGCTGCAGGATCACGATCTGGGTAATCATTGCCAGGTCTTTCACCTGGTACGGCATCGTCTTTCGCAGATAGGGATTGACCGCCAGCGACGAGTTCACCATGCCGAAGGTGTAGCCGTCCGGCGCGGACTTGGCCACGAAGTCAACGCCGATCGCGGTGCCGGCGCCGGGCTTGTAGTCGATCAGCACCGGTTGGCCCCAGGCTTCCTGCAGCTTTTGGCCGATCAGGCGGCCCACCGCGTCCGTGGGCCCTCCGGGCGGGAACGGGATGATGATCTTCACGGGCGCCTTGGGAAACTCTTGCCCGACTGCGGGCACGGCGGCGCCGAGGGACACCATAGCGCCTAGCAGGCAGGCGGCGATCTTCTTCCAGTTCATCCCTTGTCTCCTTGATCCAGGCGTTGCCACTGGGACGATCGCCGATACCACCAAGCTCGCGAGTGTACGAACGCGTGCAACCAGGGCAAATCGTGTAGGCGATGGAGCGACCCCGGGTTCTGCTTCGACTTCCGCGCTCCCGGCGTCAAGTTGCAACCGTGCTCCCTGAGCCTCAGCCGAGGCCACTATGCCGGCGCCGACCTGCTCGGTGTCAGCTTCTGAAGCAGTGGCGCGACGATGTCCATCGGCAACGGAAAGACGATCGTCGAGTTCTTGTCGGCTGCGATCACCGTCAGCGTTTCCAGATACCGCAACTGGATCGCCTGCGGCTGCCGGCCGAGGATCTCCGCGGCTTGTGCCAGCTTCTCGGCGGCCTGCAGCTCGCCCTCTGCGTGGATGACCTTGGCGCGGCGCTCGCGCTCGGCCTCGGCCTGACGCGCGATCGCCCGGATCATCGATTCGTTGAGGTCCACGTGCTTGATCTCGACGTTGGCCACCTTGATGCCCCAGGCGTCGGTCTGGCTGTCGAGGATCTTCTGCAGGTCGAGGTTGAGCCGTTCGCGCTCGGACAGCATCTCGTCGAGGGTGTGCTTGCCGAGTACCGTGCGCAGGGTCGTCTGCGCGAGCTGGCTGGTCGCGGCCAGGAAGTTCTCGACCTGGATCACCGCGCGCTCCGGATCGACGACGCGGAAGTACAGCACTGCGTTGACCTTCAGCGTCACGTTGTCGCGCGAGATCACATCCTGGCTGGGTACGTCGACGACCACGATGCGCAGGTCGATGCGGACCATCTGCTGGATGCCCGGAATGAGGATGACGAGGCCCGGGCCCTTGACGCGCCAGAAGCGCCCGAGCTGGAACACGACGCCGCGCTGGTACTCGCGCAGGATGCGCAGGGAGCTGGCCGCCAGTAGGGCCAACAGAATCAGGACCGCCGAGAGTCCGATCGGCACTGCGATCATTTGAAAACTCCTCGTGAGGTGGCTGCTTCCGCAGCCGGGCTCACCTCGAGGGTGAGGCCGTCGACGCGGGTGATGCGCACCCGCTGGCCGGCGCGCAGCGGTTGAGCCGCCCGCACCCGCCAGCGCTCGCCGTCCACGCTCGCCCATCCTTCGCCGCTTCCGAATTCGATGATCTCGGCAACGGTTCCGATCATCCGCGGCGTGCCGGTCACGACGGGACGCCGCCGCGCCTTCGCCGCCATGCCCGCCACGCCGATGACGAAGGCCGCAGAGGCGAGTGTCACGCCCGCGACGAGCGACGACGGAATGCCGAACCCGGGCAACTCGCTGTCGATGAGCAGCAGGGCGCCGAATCCGAACGCCGCCACCCCGCCGATGCCGAGCGCGCCGTAGCTCGGCACGAAGGCCTCGGCGACGAAGAACACGATGCCCAGCAGGATGAGCGCCAGCCCGGCGTAGTTCACCGGCAGCATCTGCAGGCCCCAGAGCGCGAGGAGGAGCGAGAGGGCGCCGATCACGCCGGGTGCGACGAAGCCGGGGTTCATGAACTCGAACAGCAGGCCGTAGACGCCGATCATGAGCAAGATGAGCACGAGGCTCGGATCGCTGATCACGCCGAGCAGTCGGCTGCGCCAGTCCGGCTCCAGCATCACGACGGGGGCCTGCGCGGTGGCCAGCTTCACGCTGGCGGACCGGGCATCGCCAAGCGGAAGCGCGCGGCCGTCAAGCTGGCGCAGCAGGTCGCGGACGTCGACTGCGATCAGATCGATGACCTTGCGCGCGAGGGCGTCGCTCGCACTCAGGCTGGCCGACTCGCGCACCGCCTGCTCGGCCCAGGCGACGTCGCGGCCGCGCAGCTGGGCGAGGCTGCGGATGTAGGCGATGGCGTCGTTGATGCGCTTCGCAGCCGACACGTCATGGCCGGCATCGGGCGCCGATGCTCCGCTCGCGGCTCGCCCCGGAGGCTCGGCATCCCGGCCGGGCATCGGCAGGCCGATGGCGATCGGCGTTGCCGCGCCCAGGTTGGTGGCAGGCGCCATCGCCGCGATGTGTGCCGAATAGAGGATGTAGGTCCCGGCGCTCGCCGCTCGGGCACCCTGCGGGGCGACGAAAGCAGCCACCGGCACCGGCGAAGCGACGATGTCCTTGACGATGCTGCGCATCGACGTATCCAGCCCGCCCGGGGTGTCGATCTGCAGCACCACCAGCTGGGCGTGCTCGCGTGCCGCGCGCTCCAGCGAACGGGTCACGTATTCGGCCGCGGCCGGTCCGATCGCACCGTCGATGCGCAGCACGAACACCGCCGGCGGTTCGGCGCTCACGTCCGCGGCGATGGCGAACAGCACGAGCATGCACACCCACCAGGCGCCACGCGTCGCAAACGGCTTCACCCGACGCGAAGGCTGACGATGCGAGCGCATGGCGATGACCGTCGAGAGTCGAGGATCGATTGGCCGGCGAAGCGACGATCCGAGCGTACACCCGTGGCCCCCGGCGGGTGCTGACCCGCAGGGCAACAAGGTCAGGCTGCGGGAGCAGCCAAGGTGGCTGGCGGACGAGTGCCGCATTTGCGCTCGCGTGTTTTCGACGAAGAGGACACGCGGTCCGCCCTCGGCGCCCCAGCTCGACACCGACCGCCTGCGCCGGGGGCTGCGGACATTGATGAAGACGCGTGCCCTGACGCGCGGGCAGACGCATGAAGGGCAGACCTGCTGTCCTTCATGGAGACAGTTGGTCAGATGGCTGACCGTGCCGTTCGGATGAAGCAGGAAAAGCTACGCCTTCACTCGTTCCAATGTTGGGTCGTAGAACGGAGCGAGCTGGGCATCGGCCTCGTACCGTTCCCAGCCGATCTCGATCTCGAATTCCTGCGCGGCAAGCCAGTCGGATGTAATCGGCTCGTCGGCCCTGACGTACCCCATGCCCGAGGAGGCTTCGACCCGGTGCCCATACATGCCTGAGGTGATGGCACCCGAGGGCCTTCCGTTCGCGATGATCGGCTCCTCCCTGTAGAGCAACCGATCCGTCGCCTTGAGCCGAAACTGAACCAGGCGCTTTTTCGGTGCCCCTTCGGCCTTCTGGCGCAGCAGCGCTTCCCTCCCAAGGAAATCGACGGACTTGTCCCAGGCCACCGCGAAGCCGAGGCCCGCTTCGAGGTTCGTGTCCTCGACGCCGACATCGTCACCCCAGTGGCGATACCCTTTCTCCATTCGACAGGCATTCATCGCGTGCATGCCGGCCAGCGTCAGCCCGAACTCTGCGCCCGTGTCGCGCAGCTGCTCGAAGACATGCAGAGCGAACTCTCCCGGGATGTAGAGCTCCCAGCCCAACTCCCCGACATAGGTCATGCGGCTGGCCCGCACCGGGGCGTAGCCGAGCTCCACGATCTGCGACGTCCCGAAGGGAAAAGCCTCGTTCGAGAAGTCGGTGTGCGGCGCCAGCTTCTGCAGCACGGCGCGCGACTTCGGGCCCATGAGCCCCAACATCGGCAAGCCGGCGGTCAAGTCAGAAACGAAGCAATGGCGCGCGCGTTCCGCGTGGCGCTGCAGATAGGTGAAATCACGCAACTGAGTGGGTGCGGCCGAGACGACCAAGAATTGCGTTTCGCCGGTGCGCGTGACCGTCAGATCCGCTTCGATCCCGCCCCGCTTGTTCAGCCACTGGGTGTAGACGACCTTGTTCACGGGAACGTCGATCCGGTTGCACGAGATCGTCTCGAGCACGGCCAGCGCGTCGCGCCCCTCGACCAGGAACTTGGTCATGGTGCTCTGGTCGTAAAGGGCCACGGCGTCGCGCGTGGCGCGGCACTCGCGCGCGGTGTGGGGGAACCAGTTCTGCTTGCCGTAGCTGTACTCGTACTGCGGAGCCACTCCCTCCGGCGCGAACCAGTTGGGGCGCTCCCAGCCAGCCAGCTCGCCGTAGACGGCACCCTCCTTCTGTAACCTGTCGTGGAAGTGAGTGCGCCGCGCGCCGCGCGCGGTGGTGTATTGATAGAAGGGCCAATGGGTCTTGTAGAGCAGGCCGAGCGTTTCCACGGTCCGGTCGTGCAGGTAGCGCCGTCCGCCCTGGAACGGAAGCATGCGCTGGACCTCGATGTCGACGAGGTCCATCGGTGGACGCCGATCGCGGATCCATTCCGCAAGCACCTTGCCGGCACCGCCTGAGCTCTGGATGCCGATCGAATTGAAGCCGCAGGCCACGAACAGATCCTTGACCTCCGGCGTCTCACCGAGCAGGTAGCGATCGTCGGGCGTGAAGCTCTCGGGACCGTTGAACCAGGTCTGGATGCCGGTCCGTTCGAGCACCGGCAAGCGTGCCACGGCCTTCTCGAGCACGGGCATGAAGTGGTCGATGTCTTCCGGTAGCGAGTCGAAGCTGAAATCCTCGCGGATGCCTTCCATGCCCCAGGGCTTGGCCTTGGGCTCGAAGCAGCCGAGCAGGATCTTGCCGGCGTCTTCCTTGTAGTAGGCCCACTCGTCCGGAATGCGGAGCACGGGAAGATTGCCGGGAAGGTCCTTGATGACCTCCGTCACGACGTAGAAGTGCTCGGCCGCATGCAGCGGGAGGTTCACGCCGGTTCGGCGCCCCAGTTCGTGCGACCACATGCCGGCGGCGATCACGACCGTCGATGAACGCACCTCTCCCCGATCCGTCACCACACCGATGGCGCGACCGCCTTCCGTCAGGATGCGCTCCGCCTTCGCGTTCTCGATGATCCGCGCGCCGCCCATGCGCGCGCCCTTGGCGTAGGCCTGCGTCACGTCGACCGGGTTGCATTGCCCGTCCTTGTCGAGGAATACGCCGCCCACGACGCCGTCGATACGGAGGTGCGGATAGCGCTTCTGGATGTCCAGCGGCGTCACGACATCGACCGCGAGGCCGAAGTTGCGCGCCATCGAAGCCAGGCGCCGCAACTCCTCCATCCGCTCGGGATTCAAGGCCACGGAGATGGAGCCGTTCTGCTTGAAGCCGGTCGCCTGCCCGGTTCCGCCTCGAGGCTGTGCAGCAGCTCGGTCGTGTACTTGGCGAGCTCGGTGAGGTTGCGGGTCGCGCGCAGCTGGCCGACCAGGCCGGCAGCGTGCCACGTCGTGCCGCAGGTCAGCTGCTTGCGCTCGAGCAGCACCACGTCGCGGATGCCGAGCTTGGTCAGGTGGTAGGCGATGGAACAACCGACGACGCCGCCGCCGATGATGACGACGTCCGCGCGGGATGGAACCGATGCTGTCATGGCTGCTGGCGTTTCACGGATGGACACAAGGGAAGGATCAGTCGAACCTTTGCGGCGCGTACGGCGCCACATCGATGCCGGGAGGGCGGCCATCGACGAGGTCCGCCACCAGCCGGCCGGTCACGGGACCCAGCGTCAGGCCGAGGTGGCCGTGGCCGAAGGCGAGAAAGCAGTTGGCATGTCGCCGTGTCGCCCCGATCACGGGCAGCGAATCGGGCATCGAGGGCCTGAAGCCGAGCCAGCGGCTGCTCGCCTCGGTCGAGGCGGACGGCAGCGCGCGACGGACATCGGCGACGAGCCGGTTCAGGTGGCTGTAATCGGCTGGGGCATCAAGGCCGCCGAACTCGACGCTGCTCGTCATTCGAAGGCCGGTCGGCATCGGCGACAGGATCACGGAGCGATCGGTCCAGTAGACCGGCGAGCGCAGCCGCGGCGCACCCTGCAATGGCAGCATGGCGTGGTAGCCGCGCTCGGTGTCGAGCGGCACGCTCTCTCCCAGGTGGGCAGCCAGCGTCTTCGACCACGCGCCGCACGCCACGACGACGACGTCCGCTGCAGCGATCCCGCTCTTGGTCGTGACGCCGGCCACGGAGCCGTCCCGGAAGCTGAAGCCCGTCACGGCCTCTTCACGGAAGGAGGCACCCCCGCGCACGAGATGCTCGCCCAGCGCGGCGGTGTAGGCATGCGGGTCGCCGACATGATGGCAGTCGGGATGGAAGACGGCTCGCGCGAAGATCGGTGCGAGCGCGGGCTCGTGCACCCGGAGTTCATTCGGCCCGAGCTCCTCGCAGCGGACGCCCAGCTCTCGCATGGCCTCGTAGCCCGGCCTCGCCCGCTCGAACGCGCGAACCGACTCGTAGGCCTTCAGCCAACCTGTGGGCCGGAGGCGCGCGGCGATGCCCGCCTGCGCCGCGAGGTGCCGGTGCTCCTCGACGGATGGCCGGAGCAAGGCCGAGAGCGCTTGCGAGATCTGCGTGACGCGAGCGGGCCGGCTGGCGGCCACGAAGCGAACCAGCCACGGCAGCAGCGCAGGCAGGTACGCGGGCCGGATGTGAAGCGGGCCGTCGCGCGACAGCAGCATCGAAGGCACGCGCCGCAGCGTTCCCGGCGTCGCCACGGGCAGGCATTCGGAGTTGGCGACGATCGCCGAGTTGCCGTAGCTCGCGCCATTTCCGAGGCCGCGCGGGTCGAGCAGCGTGACCCGGTAGCCGCGGCTCTGGACGTGGAGGCCGCAGCTGATGCCGACGATGCCGGCACCGATCACCACGACCGACCTGGGCGACCCGCTGACGCGCACAAAGGCCTACGTGTTGCCTTGGGCGTTGCGCCAGGCGATCGCGGCCTTCAGTCCCTCGCCGGCACGAATCCGGTTGAACTCGATCCGCTCGGGGCTCATGTTCGCCTCGATCAGCAGTGCAGTGTCCAGCCCCGCCTTGAGCGATTCGCGCAGGCCGCGGATGTCCAGGCTGCGGTTGATCGCCTGTTTGGTCAGGCGAACCGAATGCGCAGCCGCCGAGCGCATGGCGCCGGCCAGTTGCATCGCGCGCGCGAGGGCCCGTCCTTCGTCCACCACCTGGTTGACCAGCCCCATCTGCAGCGCGCGCTGGGCGCTGATGTCATCGGCGCCGGTGAGCAGCAGTTCCTTCGCGAATTTCGGGCCGGCGATCCACGGCACGAGCAACGCCACGATGGCGGAACCGAATCGCACTTCGGGCTCGCCGAAGATGGCCGTGCTGTCGGCGACGGTCAGGTCGCAGGCGAGCGCCAGCTCGAGCGCGCCAGCGAGGCAGTAGCCGTGCACCGCCGACACCGTCGGCTTCGGGCAGTCCCAGAACCTCATGATGAAGGCGAAGTCCGCCTCCAGCAGCGCCGTCCAATCGTCCAGCGTGGTCGGCTTCTTGGCCGCGGACTCCTTCAAGTCGAAGCCGGCGGAGAAGGCTCTTCCCTCGGCACTCAGCACGAT
>Ga0070674_100000999_pt1 | contig 14751 bp, 14 predicted proteins | sample KBSM33metaG_FD_65344 | JGI IMG/M metagenome (GOLD analysis project Ga0070674, IMG submission 65344) | Miscanthus rhizosphere microbial communities from Kellogg Biological Station, Michigan, USA - KBS M3-3 metaG | ecosystem: Host-associated > Plants > Roots > Rhizosphere > Soil ... | reverse complement strand
GCACTTCGACTTCGTTATAATCAATGCGCTGTTCGAAACGGCGCTCTTCGACCTGAAGGCGATCGTTCACTCCCAGCGTCTCCGATACGCTGCACTGAAGCGGAGCAAGCCGGCCGTGTTTGCCGCTCTTCAGCTGCCCTAGCCCCTCAGTTCACAGACCGGACAATCGCCCATGGCCCGCATCACCGTCGAAGACTGTCTCGTCAAGATCCCGAACCGCTTCCAGCTCGTCCTCGCCGCGACCTACCGCGCGCGCATGCTGAGCCAGGGCCACGCCCCGAAGATCGAGACCAAGAACAAGCCCGGCGTGACCGCGCTGCGCGAGATCGCCGCCGGCGAGATCGGTCTCGAGATGCTGCGCAAGGTTCCGGTCTGACCGACTGACACGCGGTCCGACGAGACCGCCGCCCTGCTGCGGATACCCGGCCTGTCTTCCCCGGCCGGCGATCCGCGCTAAATTCGGGGCATGGCCGTGCGTTCTCCGAGTGTGGTTCGCGACCCGCGTCCCGGGTCGGGAAAGCGCATGACGGCCGCACCAGCCGCCACCGCGAACGATGCCGCCGCCGCCTCGTTCGCGACCCTGACCGCGAAGCTCGACTACCTCGACGCCGCCGACATCCGGCGCGTTCGCGACGCCTATCGGTTCGCCGACGAGGCCCACTTGGGGCAGTTCCGCGCGAGCGGCGAACCCTACATCACGCACCCGATCGCGGTCGCCGGCCTCTGCGCCGAATGGAAGCTCGATGCACAGGCGATCATGGCCGCGCTGATGCACGATGCGATGGAGGATTGCGGGATTCCGAAGGCCGAGTTGATCGAGCGCTTCGGGGCCCCGACCGCCGACCTCGTCGACGGCCTCACGAAGCTCGACAAGCTCCGCTTCTCGACCCGCGAGGAATCGCAGGCCGAGTCGTTCCGCAAGATGCTGCTGGCGATGGCGCGCGACGTTCGCGTGATCCTGATCAAGCTCGCCGACCGCCTCCACAACATGCGCACGATGGACGCGGTGGCACCCGCCAAGCGGACCCGCGTCGCGAGCGAGACGCTCGAGATCTACGCCCCGATCGCACACCGCCTCGGCCTGAACCAGACCTACCGCGAGTTGCAGGAGCTGTCGTTCCAGCACCTGCAGCCCTGGCGCCACTCGGCGCTCTCGAAGGCGGTGCAGAAAGCGCGCGGCTACCGGCGCGACATCGTCGAGCGGATCCAGCGCGACGTCGAGAAGTCGTTCGCACAGGCGCACCTCGGGGCGCAGGTGTACGGTCGCGAGAAGACGCTCTATTCGATCTACCGCAAGATGCGCGAGAAGCACCTGACGTTCGCGCAGGTCAACGACATCTTCGGCTTTCGCATCGTCGTCGCGACCTTGCCCGAGTGCTACCTCGCGATGGGCGTGCTGCACCAGCTCTACAAGCCGATGCCGGGCCGCTTCAAGGACTACATCGCGATCCCGAAGGGCAACGGCTACCAGTCGCTGCACACCACGCTGGTCAGCCCGCTCGGCACCGCGGTCGAGTTCCAGATCCGCACCGAGCCGATGCACGCAGTCGCCGAGAAAGGCATCGCTGCCCACTGGATCTACAAGACGCACGGTGCGGCGTCGGGCCAGGCGCAGGACGCGCAGCGGCTCGGCGCGATGTGGCTGCAGTCGCTGATCGACATCCAGGACGAGACGCGCGACGCCAACGAGTTCCTCGAGCACGTCAAGATCGACCTGTTTCCGGATGCGGTCTACGTGTTCACGCCGAAGTCGAAGATCCTCGCGCTGCCGCGCGGCGCGACGGCGGTCGACTTCGCCTACGCGATCCACTCCGACGTCGGCGATCACTGCGTCGCCGCGAAGGTCAACGGCGAGCCGGTCGCGCTGCGCACCGAGTTGCGCAGCGGCGACGTCGTCGAGGTCGTCAGCGCGCCGGGCGCCCGGCCGAATCCGGCCTGGCTGAACTTCGTCCGCACCGGCCGAGCGCGCTCGAAGATCCGGCACTACCTGAAGAACATGGAGCAGGAGGAGTCGCAGGACCTCGGCGAGAAGATGCTCGCCCAGGCCTTGCGCGCCGAAGGTCTCGTGCTGCCCGGCGACGGCGCCGACGACGCAGCCCTCTGGCACCAGCTGACGCGCTGGAGCGGCAACAAGAGCCGGCACGACCTCTTCACCGACATCGGGCTTGGTCGCAAGATCGCCACCATCGTCGCAACCCGCCTGGCCCGGCTGATGGCCGAGCGCGGCTCGCGTCCCGATCCACTGACGTTGACGATGGGCCGCTACGCGGTCGACGATTCGGCGCCCTCGCAGGGCATCGTGCTGATCGATGGCAGCGAAGGCGCGTCGGTGCAGCTCGCGCCGTGCTGCCGGCCGATCCCGGGCGATCCGCTGGTCGGCAACCTCGGCCGCGGCGAAGGGCTGACCGTGCACACGGTCGAATGCAGCGTCGGCAAGCGGCTGTTCGAGCGCGACAGCGAGCGCTGGATGGGGGTCGAGTGGGCCGAGCAGCCGACCCGGCCGTTCGAGACCGCGGTCTCGCTGCTCGTCACCAACGGCAAGGGTGTGCTGGCCCAGGTCGCCTCCGCGGTGAGCCATGCCGAGGCCGACATCACCCACATCGACATGGGCCACGAACGCGCCTCGGAAACCACCGAGCTGCGCCTGCTCGTCAGCGTGCGCGACCGCCTGCACCTCGCCGAGGTGATGCGGATGCTGAGGCGCTCGCCGGCGGTCCTGCGCGTCGCTCGCGTCAAGCCGTAGACCGCTGCCACCTCGCGCCGATCAGGCGCGTGAATCCGACGCAGCCGGCTCCGGATACGCCACCGCGAGCACCTCGATCGATTCGATGCCGCCCGGCGTCGCCAGCTGCAGCTCGTCGCCGACCCGCGCCTTCAGCAGCGCCCGCGCGATCGGCGACACCCAGCTGACCTCGCCGCGCCCGCTCTGCGCCTCGTCGACGCCCTTGATCGTGATCGTGCGCTCCTCGTCGCGCTGGTTCACGTAGCGCACGGTCGCGCCGAAGAAGACCTGGTCGTGGCCATGGTGCAGCGACGGGTCGACGACCTCCGCGATGTCGAGGCGCTTGGTCAGGAAGCGGATCCGGCGATCGATCTCGCGCAGGCGCTTCTTGCCGTAGATGTAATCGCCGTTCTCGGAGCGGTCGCCGTTCTTCGCGGCCCACGACACCGCCTCGACGACCTTCGGGCGTTCGTCGTCGAGCAGGCCGAGCAATTCCTCGCGCAGGACCTTGTAGCCGGCCGGCGTCAGGTAGTTGCGGACACCCTGCGGCAGCGACGGCAGCGCGATGTCGTCGTCGCCCGGATCGTCGGCATCGCCCTCGGGCTCCCGGGTGAACGCCTTGTTCATCGCTGCTTCGCCATGCACTTGGATCGGATGTCCGCACCATTCTCGCGGTGCGGACAAGGCGTTGCCGACGACCCGGAATTCGCGGTGGTCAACCCGCGGCCGACCCTCGGCGCGTTGCCACCGCGCCGGCAAGTCGCTTCAGCACGAGCGCGGTCTGCTCGAAGCCGAGGCACGCATCGGTGATCGAGACGCCATGCTTCGGCGCGACACCGCGCACCAGGTCCTGGCGGCCCTCCGCCAGATGGCTCTCGATCATCACGCCGGTGATGCGGCGATCGCCGCGCGCGATCTGGCTGGCGACGTCCTCGGCGACCTCGACCTGGCGCCGATGGTCCTTGCCGCTGTTGCCATGCGAGACGTCGATCATCACCTGCTCGACCAGGCCGACGGCGCGCAGGGCTCGGCATGCCGCCTCGACGTGCTCCGCATCGAAGTTGGGGCGGGCGCCGCCGCGCAGGATCACGTGACAGTCGTCGTTGCCGCGCGTCTCGAAGATCGCTGCCATGCCCATCTTCGTCATGCCCATGAAGGCGTGCGGCGCGCGGGCCGCGAGGATCGCGTCGGCCGCGACCTTGATGCTGCCGTCGGTCCCGTTCTTGAAGCCGACCGGGCAGCTCAGCCCGGAGGCGAGCTGACGATGACTCTGGCTCTCGGTCGTGCGCGCGCCGATCGCGCCCCAGGCGATCAGGTCGGCGATGAACTGCGGGCTCAGCAGGTCGAGGAATTCGGTTCCGGTCGGTAGCCCGAGCATCGTCAGCTCGAGGAGCAGCCGGCGCGCGCGCTCAAGGCCGTCGTTGATCGCGAAGCTGCCGTCGAGGTGCGGATCGTTGATGTAGCCCTTCCAGCCGACCGTGGTGCGCGGCTTCTCGAAGTAGGTGCGCATCACGATCAGCAGGTCGCGCTGCAGTGCATCGGCTTCGTGCTTCAGTCGATGGCCGTATTCGAGCGCCTGGTCGTGATCGTGGATCGAGCACGGACCGACGACGACGATCAACCGGTCGTTGCGTCCATGCAGCACGTCGGCGATCGCGTCACGGCTGCCTTCGACGATCGCGAGGGTCTCGTCGCGCACCGGCACCCGCTCCTGCAGCAACGCCGGCGTGATCAACGGCCGCACCGCACCGATCCGCACGTCGTCGATACGGGTGGTATCCAGCGTGCTGTCTCGCACGCCGATCTCGCGGTCGTGCAGGGGGTCGTCGAGACGCGTCATCGGCCATCGCTCCTTCGCTGTCCGGCGATCCCTCGGAACAGGACGCTGCCGGGCGCCGTACCGCTCGCCCGGCGAGACGGCGCGCGATTGTCGCCGTTTCGCAAAGAGGCGACGGATCGACAGCGGACGGAGCGCCGTCGGGCGCAATGGGCAAGAATCGGCTCGACATGAGCGATGCATCGAGCGGCTCTGCCGAGCTCGCGAAGCCGAACCTCGGCCCCTGGGCCCCCCTGGCGCAGCCTACCTTCCGGATGCTGTGGGTCGTCTGGGCGACCGCCAACTCCTGCATGTGGATGAACGACGTCGCGGCGGCGTGGCTGATGACGTCGCTGTCCTCATCGCCGGTGATGGTGGCGCTGGTCCAGTCGGCATCGACGCTGCCGGTCTTCCTGCTCGGCCTGCCGAGCGGCGCGCTCGCCGACATCCTCGACCGTCGACGCTATTTCATGGTCACGCAGATCTGGGTCGCCGCGGTCGCGCTCTTGATCTGCGCGGTGGTCAGCTTCGGTGCGATGACGGCGCCACTGCTCCTCGCATTGACGTTCGCGAACGGCATCGGGCTTGCGATGCGCTGGCCGGTCTTTGCCGCGATCGTGCCCGAGCTGGTGCCGCGATACCAGCTGTCGGCGGCGCTCGCGCTGAACGGCGTCGCGATGAACGCATCGCGCATCATCGGGCCGATCCTCGCCGGCGCGATCATCGCGAGCCTCGGCAGCCCCTATGTGTTCGCGCTCAATGCGGTGCTCTCGGTGATCGCGGCATTCATGATCAGCCGCTGGAAGCGCGAGCAGAAGGTCAGTGCGCTGCCCGGCGAGCGCTTCGTCGGGGCGATGCGGGTCGGCGCGCAGTACGTCCGCCAGTCGCGCGCGATGCATTCGATCCTGCTGCGGGTGATCCTGTTCTTCCTGCAATCGACGGCGCTGCTCGGGTTGCTGCCGCTGGTTGCGAAGGGCCTGCACGGTGGCGACGCCGGCACCTTCACGTTGCTGCTCGCGTCGATGGGCGCGGGCGCGATCGGTGCCGCGCTGTTCCTGACCCGCCTGCGCACCGTGATGAACAGCGACGCGGTCGTCGCCTACGGCGCGCTGATCCAGGCCGGCGCGATGCTCGCCGTCAGCGTGGCGCCGAACCTGCTCGCGGCGATGCCGGCGATGGTCGTGGCCGGCGCCGCGTGGATCGCCGTCGCCAACTCGCTGACCGTGTCGGCGCAACTCGCGCTGCCCGACTGGGTGCGCGCACGCGGGATGTCGATCTACCAGATGGCGCTCATGGGCAGCAGCGCGGCCGGGGCCGCGCTGTGGGGACAGGTCGCAACCTGGACCAGCGTGCGCACCAGCCTGGTGACCGCCACCGTCTGTGCGGTCACGGGCGCGTTGCTGACCCGGCGCTATCTGCCGCCGTCCGGCATCGAGGAGGACCTGACGCCGACGCTCTACCAGCGCCCGGCCGGCACCGAGATCGACCTCGACCCGCGCGAAGGACCGGTGCTCGTCACGGTCGAGTACGTGATCGATCCGGCCCGCACCGACGAGTTCCTCGTCGTCATGGAAGAGAGCCGGCGCAACCGGCTGCGCCACGGCATGCTGTCGTGGGGCCTCTATCGCGACGCTGCCGACCCGCGGCGCTACAGCGAGCACTTCGTCGATGAGTCATGGGTCGAGCATCTTCGCCACTTCGAACGCATGACGGCGTTCGACATCGCGTTGCGCGAGCGTCGCTTCTCGTTCCACGTCGGCGAGTCGCCGCCGAGGGTCACCCGCTACATCGGACAGGCGTTGCGCCAGTGATGGCGCCGCCGCGGCTCAGAGCCCGAGGTCGTCGAGCAGCGCGTCGGGGACGGTGTCCTCGAACTCGGTGATCTGCAGCCCGTTCATCAGGTCGTACGAAGACGACCGCCAGTTCGCCTCGTCGGCGCGGCGCGCGAGCGCGTCGACCGCAGCGGTCTCGGCCTCCGTGTCTTTTCGACTCTCCAGGTGATCGGGCGCAATCGAAACGGGCGGGGCGTCGAGCGAGGGCTGCCAGTGACGACGGGGGCCCTTGAAACGGATGCGCTGGTTCACCGGCTCTCTTCCCTGTTCGATGCGAGGCCCGGTCGAAAAGGATCGAGGGGCTGGACGTGGGAACTTAGTCCCAAACAGACGTCTGAACAACGCCCGGGACGATAAATCGGTGCTGCGCCCCCTGATCCGAGGGGGTGCCACCTCGGACTGCGATGCGACGATGCCACCTTCGCACGCACCCAAACCGGCACGCAGGATGAACACCCTTCTCATCGCGACCTTGAGCGGCGCCGGGGTCGCCGGCGCGTGCACCTGGCTGGTCAGCGCGTGGTGGCATCGACGCCGCACGCGATCGCTGGTCGCCCAGGTGGTGCGCCTGGATGCCGAGCTCGACCGTCTGCGTGCACCGCGACCGCCGGGTCGCGCGGATGCCGGGGTGCGGACCGATGGGTCGGCACTGCGGCCCTCGATGGGCGTCCCGCTGGCCGCCCTTCCGCATCGACGCCGCCTCTGGCCGACGCTGCGTTCACGGGTCCGCACGCTCCGCGATCGAAGGGCTTCGCTGTCGACCGCACTGCCCTTCCTCGACACCGTCGCATCGACCCGTCACACCGCCGCATCGGGCGATCCGAACTGAGCCGCTCCCGTCCCCCGCAGGAATGCGGATGCCGGTTGTCACCGGCTGAGGCGACCATCGATCACGCCCCGGATCGCCGTTCGAGCACCGAGCTCATGCGCTTCGCGCGCAGGCGCTCCCCCGTGATCGCGGACGACGTCTCGCGTACGATCGGTCCGATGTTCGACATGCTGAGCCTCTCGGCCCACCTGCCCGAAGTCCGGCTGGCGCCCGGGGAGGTCGTCGTCAACGAAGGCGGCACGTCGGGCGCACTGTGGGTACTGGTATCCGGCTCGTTGCAGGTGCGCAAGGGCTCCGTGGTCGTCAACACGATCGCCCGGCCCGGCGCCTTGATCGGCGAGGTCTCGGCGCTGCTGGACACGGCCTACAGCGCGACCGTCGAAGCGCTCGAGCCCACGGTCCTTCGTCACGCGGCCGACGGCCAGGCCTTGCTCGCGAGCGATCCACGCATCACGCGGCTGGTCGCCGTCGGTCTCGCCGAGCGCCTGAATTTCGTCACCACCTACCTGGCCGACCTGAAGCACCAGTACGGCGATGCGCCCGGCCTGACGATGGTCTCGGACGTGCTGAACCAGCTTGCGCAGCGCCAGGCTCCGAAGGCCCGGCCCGGTTCCGCCCGCGACCCGGATCCCGCTTACTGACCAGCAAGGACACGCTTCGCTTCGATCGAACCGGCGGGCGGCGCGTCGCAACGCATTCGATGCCGATCAGAACACCGTGCGCTCCGGTGCCTTTGGCGCCTCCAGCGACAGCGCCTCACTGCCGAGCAGCGAGCGCCACGACGCGGTTCCGGCCGCCAGGTCGATGTCGACGAACGTCGGCACCGGCCCGATCTGACGTCCCGGGTTGAAGACCCAGGTGCGGCCGATGCGATGAGCCCACGACCCCGCCGGCTTGAACGGCGACTCGTGGACATGGCCGGTCAGCACCAGGTCGGGCTGGTGTTCCGCGATCCAGTCGCCGAGGTCGGCATCGCCGTAGTCGCGCCGGCCGGTCCAGCAGACCGGCGTGCCGAGCGGTGGCCAGTGGTAGACCCAGATCCAGTGCGCCGGCCGCTGCGCTGCGTCCTCGGCCAGCCGCATCGCCAGGGCGGCTCGTCCCGACGGGCCGTCCCACCACGGGCACACGGTGATCAGCGTGTCGCCGATCAGGAACGAATCGCCGTCGGTCGACACGCCGGCGGCCCGTGCCTCACCGAGCCAGAGCGCGGCCTGCTCGCCTTGCGCGTCGGGTCCGGTCAGATCGTGATTGCCCGAACTCGCCGCCACGCGGGTGACGTTCCCCAGAAGCGCGAGGTAGCGCAGGATCACGACCGACTGCGCATCGAGTGCGACCGCCGAGCTGATGTCGAGATGGTCGCCGGCGATCACCACCAGATCGAACGACGGCGCCGAGCGCACGACCCAGTCGAGTTGAGGAAGCGTGTAGTGGAGGTCGGAGACCAGGAGGATGCGCAAGATGGCCGACGCCGCCGAACGGAGCGCGCATCTTAGGGCTCGGCGCGACAATCGGCCGTGCGTGTGCTGGTCATCGAAGACGACGAGGGAATCGCGGCCGGATTGCGGGTGCATCTGCGCCAGCACGGCTGCGCCGTCGATGGCGTCGGTTCGATCGCCGAGGCCTGGCACGCGCTCACCGCGGGACCGTTCGATCTGGTGCTGCTCGATCTGGGCCTGCCGGACGGCGACGGCGCCGAGATCCTGCGCCGCATCCGGCGCGCACCCGAAGGCCGTTTCCCGCATCCCGCGACGCCGGTGCTCATCATGACCGCTCGGGACGAGGTGGCCTCGCGCATCGCCAGCCTCGACATGGGCGCCGACGACTATGTCGTCAAGCCGTTCGATCCGGACGAGCTGGCTGCGCGCATGCGCGCGCTGCGCCGGCGCGCGGCCGGCCGAGCCGAGGCGGTTCTGCGACGCGGCGAGCTGACCGTCGATCCGGCCGCCCGCACAGTGCTGCGCAACGGTCAGCCGGTCGAGCTGTCGGCGCGCGAGTTCGACGTGCTGCTCGCGTTGATGGAAGCAGCGCCGCGCGTTCTCTCGCGATCCCAGATCGAGGAACGCCTGTACGCCTGGCAGAGTGGTCTCGAGAGCAATGCCATCGAGGTGCATGTGCACCGGTTGCGCCGCAAGCTCGGCGATTCGGTGATCCGCACCGTGCGGGGCGTCGGCTATTTCGCGCCGGACGGAGAGGACGGATGACGCGCCAGTCGTTGTGGCGCCACCTGCTCGCCTGGGTGCTCGGCGCGCTGGCCGTCGTGTGGGCCGGCTTCGTCGTGGTCGGCTTTCAGACCGGCCAGCACGAGGCCGACGAGCTGACCGACGGCCACCTCGCCAGCGTCGCGGCGTTGCTGCTGAACCTGCGCGGAAGCGACCTGCTGCCACCCAGCCAGCAGGTCGCTTCCCAACAGCTCAGCAGGCCGGAGCTGAAGAGCCACGACTATCAGCAGTCGCTCAGCGTGGTGATCTGGGACGTCCAGGGCCGCGTGCTGGGACAGCTCGGCGAGGCACCGGTTCCGCCTTTTTCCACGGACGAGGGATTCGCCGACCTCGTGCTGGGCGCCGAGCGGACCGGCTGGCGCACGTTCGCGCGCTGGGACCGCGCCGAGCCGGCACGCCGTGTGATGGTCATGCTGAAGACGGAAGAGCGCGACGAACTCGCCTCCGACATCGCCGGCCAGGTGGCCCAGCCCGGCCTCTGGTTGCTGCCGACCATCGCGCTGGTACTGGGCCTGGCGATCCGGCGCGGGCTGCGGCCGCTCCGCGAGCTGTCCGAGGACGTGCACGCGGTCGATGTCGTGCAGCATCATCCGCTCGGCCTCCGCCACCCGCAGGTCGAGTTCAGGGCCATCGTCGAGGCCATCAACCTGCTGATGCAGCGCAGCCGTGCCGCCCTCGCCCGCGAGCGCCAGCTCGCCGATGAAATCGCCCACGAGCTGCGCACCCCGCTCGCGTCGATCGCGCTGCATGCGAGCGCGCTGCAGGGTCCGCTCGACGAAGTCGACCGGCGCCAATCGCTCGACCGCCTCGCGCAGGACGCGATGCGTTCCGGCCATGTGCTCTCGCAAGTGCTGGCGCTGGCGCGTGCGAGCCAGACCGAGATGACCGAAGCGGCGCAGCCGGTCGACGTCGCCGCGCTGGCCAGACGGGTGGTGTCCGACTTCGCGCCGCAGGCGCTGTCGAGGGGGCATTCGCTGGCCTATGCGGGACCCGCCGAGTGCACGCTGCGCGGCCATCCGGTGCTGCTCGAGCTCGCCTTGCGCAATCTGGTCGAGAACGCGGTCAGCCACACGCCGGCCGGCACATCGATCGACGTGCAGCTCGAAGAGTCCGGCCGCTGGCTCCAGGTCCGCGACGATGGTCGATCGCAAGCCGTCCCGGGGCACGGCACGGGCGCCCCGGCCCCGCGGCTCTCGCTCGGGCTCGGGCTCGGCCACCGCGTGGTGGAGAAGGTCGCCGCGATCCACGGCGGCGCGTTGCAGAAGATCGAACCGGTGGACGACGGCCTCACCACGTACCGCATCTCGTTCGGTCGGGAAGCAGTCGCTCTCGACCGCGGGTCGGACGGCCTGCCCGATGTTCTGCACGAGGTGGGGGCAGGACCGGAGATGCGTTCCATCACGACCCGTACCGGTACCGCGGCGCCTTAGCCGGCGCGGCGCCAGGTGCCCCGCCCTTCCCGTATCGGCCCGATCCCCCTGCCTGCGTCGATGTCGAGACCGACTCCTCCCCGGACAAGGCTTGGCTCGACCCAGGGTGCAGTCCGCGGCGCGGCCTGGCCGGCGTGGCCGCTTCCGCTCGTCGCCGGTGCACTGCCGCTGCTGGCGACGCTGATCGCCTACGCGTTGTCGGTGCGGCTGGGACTGGTCGATCCTTGCAACCCGCTCCTCGACGGCTGCACGTCGATCAGCCGTGTCGGCCGGCACGGATTGCCGAACCACCTGTTTCGCGCGCTGCTGCTGCCGGCCGCAGTTCTGCAGGGCCTGAGCTGGATGCTCTGCGGCGCGTGGCTGCGCGGCCTCGGCGCCGCGCCGACACGCAAGCTCCGCGCATTGCCGTGGCTCGGGCTCGCCGCTGCGACCTTTCTCGTGCTCTACGGCACCTTCCTCGGCACCGAGGGGGTCGCGTACCGCTGGATGCGGCGCTATGGCGTGGTGGTCTACTTCGGCGCAACCTGCATCGCGATGCTGATCGTCAGCGGCGCGGTCCAAGGCCTCGTTTCGAAGTCGCGACGCGTTGCAGGCACGCTCTACGCGCTCTGTGTCGCGCTCCCGCTGCTCGGCCTCGTCAACACGCTGACGCCGTGGTTCGGGGCCCGCGCCGAAACCATCGACGCGCTGCAGAACAGCACCGAGTGGTGGGGCGGCCTGATCTTCACGCTGTTCTTCCTTGCCGTTTCCTGGTTGTGGCGCGCCGACCGATTCGAGATTCGAGCCTCGAGTCGTCATTCGGACGAGGCCTGTTGACGCCGCGGGAGGGCACGCTGGTTGCCGACAGTCCGTGGGTGGGGGAGTCGTCGGTGACCGCCCGTATCATCGAATGCAGGGCGCCGAAACCCGATGCCCAAGTCCGGAGGCCTGGCGGTGAAGACGATCGATGAGATGCTGAGCCTGCACCTCCTGAGCGGCGAGCAGCACGCCCAGATCAGCGCGTGGATCGCCGATCTGAAGACGCCCGAGGCGATCCTGCAGATGCCGGCGCACCTGTGGCGCGCGCTCGAGCTGGCCAGCGTGCTGATCAACTTCGATGCCGACGTGACGCGCGCGCCGACCTTCGGCTTCGACTAGGGCCTGACAGGCCCTAAGCCTCCGAGGTCCGACGCGGGAGCGAAAGTCCCGGCACCTCGCCGCCCGCCGGCAGCGCCCGCCGCTGCGCCGCCGCGCGCTCGACGTGCCGGCACGACGCGACCTCCTCGGCGAGCAGCGCGCGCCGCGCGGACCGGTATGCCTCGCTCGCGTTCGGAAACGTCGATCGTGGCGTGCCAGGTCGCGTGCCGGTGTCAGGTCTTGCGAGTCGCCATCGTGTCATTCTGTTCGTCATCGGTCGATCGTCGAAAGGCTGGTCATCGGCCGAGTATTTGTCGGTAGGAGGAACGCACAGGCCGACTCCCGTGCGGCCGCTGGCGCGAGCCACGGCATCAGCCGACTCGGATGCACGGGCGCCCGAACCCGCAAGGCCTACACGGGAATGCGGCGCGCCGGAGTGACGAGAGAGTATGGTCAGCAGACGGCCGCACGCATGGAAGGATGCATCGTGAAGCACACCGTCATCGCCCTTTTCGACTCTGCCGAGACCGCAGAGAGCGCCGCGGAAAGACTTCGCAGTCAGGGCTTCGCCGAGGCCTCGGTCCATGCCGGGACCGGTGCGGCGGATCCCGATGCCCATCCGCTGCCCCCCGCCAGCGCCATCGAAGGCGGTCCGGCAAGCGGACTGCTGCATCGCCTCGCCGTGCTGTTCGGCGTCAGCGACGAGCCGCACATCGACCACTACCAGGAAGCCGTCCGACGCGGCGGCAGCCTGGTCCACGTGGAGGCGCAGGATGAGGCGCAGGCCACGGCGGCGCGCGACGCGCTGCTCGCGCTCGGCGCTGCGAATATCGACGACCGGGTCGAGGAATGGCAGCAGCGCGGTTGGCGCGCCCGGCTCGGGGCAGCCCGCAGCCGCGCGCCGGAATCCGGGACCGGCACCGCTGCGGTGTCGTCGACCCAGGCGCCCGCCACGCCCAGCGGCCGGCCGGTCGTCACCCACCGGCACGAGGTCAGCATCGGTGGCGTGCGCGTGTACGGCCACGGAGCGGCAAGCCCGTTCGAGGACCATGTCGAGGCGTTCCGGGCCGACTACACGGCGCGCTTCGCCGGCACCGGCCGCAGCTACGAGGAATTCGAGACCGCCTACCGGCACGGGCATGCGTTGGCCGCCGACGAGCGCTTCAGCGGCCGCTCGTGGGACGACATCGCGGCCGACGCCCGCGCCGACTGGGAACGACGCCATCCGGGCAATGCGTGGGAGACGTTCAAGGACGCCGTCCGTCACGCGTGGGAACGCGTCACGCGCTGAGTGACGCGCCGCGCGCCGAGACGTCCCGATTCGCGCGGGGCGGCGCGACGGGCGCATCGATCGGGCGCCGCGAACAATATCGGCCCGACCCGCGCGGAGTCCCTGCGCCGACCTAACATCGCTGCTTCAGGATGGCGGCTTCCGGCCGCGGGACAACGGTCGATGGTGCGCAACTTCCGAATCGCGAAATGGCTGGCGCTCGGCGCCGCTGCGCTGCTGTTCGGCCGCCAGCAGACCCGGCGCGGTGTCCGCAAGCTGGTCGCCGACATGACCGTGCCGACCGCGGTCGGGCCGTTCCCCGAGGCGGCAACCTTCGACGCCCTGCCGGCCCCGGTATCCCGCTACCTTCGGCGGGTCTTGCCGGCCGAGCGGGCTGCGATCGCCGGCGTGACGCTCCGCCAGCGCGGCCAACTGCGGACGACGGCAGAGAGCGACCGCTGGATGGCGTTCACCGCGTCGCACTCGGCCAAGGTCAGCGAACCCGGATTCGTCTGGGATGCGCAGGTGAAGGTGATGCCGTTCTTCCACATCCACGTCGTCGACACGCTGAAGCACGGCGTCGGCGCCGGTCGGGTCCGGCTGATGTCCGTTCTGCGCGTGGCCGGCGAAACCGGGACGCCCGAGATGAATTCCGGCGCCTTGCACCGCTACCTGGCCGAAGCCGTCTGGTATCCCGCCGCCTTGCTGCCGAGCGACCGCCTGACGTGGTCGGCGATCGACGAGTTCACCGCCCTCGCGACGTTGAAGGATGGCCCGACCGAGGTAGCGCTCGAGTTCCGGTTCGCCGACGACGGCGAGGTCGAGAGCGTCTTCACGCCAGGCCGCTGGGGCATCTTCGACGGCGACTACCAGCAGAAGCCGTGGGAAGGGCACTTCAGCAACTACCGCCGGATCGACGGCGTGCTGATACCGATGCGCGGCGAGGCGGGCTGGTACACCGAGGCCCGCCTCGACATCGTCTGGCGCGGCGAGATCGAGACCGTCGAATTCGCGTCGAATCGTCCTTGACGGTTCAGCGGGCCGGGACGCCCGGCCCGTCGACCACGCCGTGCAGCGTGCGATGGAAATGGACGATCGCGCTTTCGAACAGCCCGAACTGGAACGTCTCGTTGGCGCCCGAAGCCAGGCCGCGCTGGATGGCGACGGCGGCCTCGCGGTCTTGCAGGGTGCCGGCTTCGATGAACCGCAGGTCGCGGTCGAGCGCATCGCGATCGGCCCCCTTCGACGGGTCGCGATGCGTCAGCGTGTAGTTGACGAGTCGGGTGCGGTCGACCGCCATCGGTTCGATCACGATCATCGTCGTGTTCTTCGAGAACGTCACCAGCATCACGTTCGGGAACAGGTGGTAGACGTAGGTCAGCACGCCGTCGGCCGAGCGTTCTTCCGGCTGCACGTCGCGCAACCGGTCCACGCGGCGGTACGGAAACGTCACCCGGCTGTTCGGGCCGAACTGCTCGATCACGTTGAGGTTGTCGAACTGGATCGGGAAGAAGGTG
>Ga0070674_100000996_pt1 | contig 14778 bp, 15 predicted proteins | sample KBSM33metaG_FD_65344 | JGI IMG/M metagenome (GOLD analysis project Ga0070674, IMG submission 65344) | Miscanthus rhizosphere microbial communities from Kellogg Biological Station, Michigan, USA - KBS M3-3 metaG | ecosystem: Host-associated > Plants > Roots > Rhizosphere > Soil ... | reverse complement strand
ACCTTCTCGCCGTAGCCGCCGACCGGCGACGCGATCACGAAGAACACGAACCGCTTCGCGGGGCGCACGCCCAGGAACGGCTCGGTCGCGATGATGGTGGGACGGATGTAAAGCGACGTGCCGGCCGAAGACGGCACCCAGTCGGCGTCCGCGCGCACCAGCGACAGGATCGCGTCGCGCATCAGATCCTCGTCGATGGCGGGGATGCAGAGGCGATCGCCGCCGTCGTGCATGCGCTTGCAGTGCCGATCGAGGCGGAAGAACCGGATCTTGCCGTCGGCGCCGCGGAACGCCTTGAGGCCGTCGAACATCTCCTGCGCGTAGTGGAAGACGGCGGCGGCGGGGTCCAGCGAGAACGGCGCGTAGGGAACGACGCGCGGGTCGAACCAGCCGCGCTCACTCTCCCAGTCGGCGATCGCCATGTGATCGGTGAAGGTGCGGCCGAAGACCAGCTCGCTGTCCTGCGGGCGCGGCTTCCGCGTCGCTGCGAGCTGCAACTTGAATGTCGACGGCGACGGCATGGGCGTGAGGATAGATCGCCGGCGGCCGAGGGGCCAACCCCGCCGAGCGCTCGAGCGCTATCGGCCCCGCGCTGCCCGGCGCCGACGGACAGCGACGCCGGCCAGGACCAACCCCGCCACCGCGGCGAGCCAGGGAGACCGGCCCGACGGCCGCGATTCCGCCACCGCGCAGGACAGCCCGGAGCCGCACGGATTGTCCAGATGGCGCGTGACGAGGTTGGAATCCTCGTTGCCCGCCCAATCGACCGCGCGAACCACGTAGTCGCCGGGCACGAGCGACGCGCCCCAGGATCCGCTGCACGCGACGCTACCGTACGCGCCCGTGCCCCCCACGAGCTCCTGGATCAGCGTCAGCGACGATCCTTCGCGCCGGTAGAAATTGTACCGAACGTCGCCGGCGGCGACATCATCCGACGCCGTCGGCCAGGAGGCCTCGACGCTGTAGACGTCGTACGTGCCGCAGCAGGCGTCGCTGTTGCAGGTCTGGTGGGACGTCGCGCCGATGGTCGTGATGCCTCCAAAGACGGGAGGCGCGGTGTCCACGACCGCGCTCGTCGTGAACGACGCGAACACCTGCGGATCCGCAGCCAGCGGGCATGGGTCGACGCCGATACCACTGCAGGGAATCGTGCGCCGATCGGCGAGCTGGTAGGCGTGGTTCGGCTGCAAGCCGCCTTCCGGACGAATCACCACCGTGCTGCCGAGAACCTCCGTGCTCGCCGCGACCTCAGATCCGTCCGTCTCGAGCAGCAAAAGATCCGATCCGAAGGCCGGGATGTTGAGGGGGGTCCCCGTCATGTTGTACTTGACCACGAGGCGCGCATTCGTCGGGACAGCCTGCTCGGGACCGGGCCAGACCGAACGCGACGAGATCCCCGGAGCGGCAATCGAGCACGCCTGCGCCGACCCGGAGAACCGGGACGACCATGACAGGGCTGTCAGTCCCAACGCGATGGCGACCCACGCTTTCACGACATTTCCTCGTAGAGCCGGCATCGTAGCAACCGTCGCGCCAGATCGGACCCTCACCTAACCCTCTCCCGCTCACGCGGGAGAGGGGATCGGATGTGCGCGGGAGAGGGGATCGGATGTGCGCGGCTAGAGGCTGAGGACGCCGGTGCGGATCAAGTACGCGAGGCGTTCGCGCTGGTCCTTGTCGAGGAGCGCGTGCAGGCGCCCGAGGGCGCCGGTCACCGCGTCGCGCAGGCGCTCGGCGGTTGCGACGCGCGCACCGGCGGCTTGCTTGGCCTTGCCGTCGTCGAACGTATCGCCGGCGACCGCGTCGGCGAACGCCGACAAGGACCGCCGTCTATCCACCTCGGCCTGCGCGCGCTCGGTCTTCAGCTCGTCCAGGATGCGGGCGAGCTCGCTGACCTGCCGCTCGTCGAGCTCGAGCTTGTACGCCAGGAAGCGCAGCGGGCGCCGGACGCCGAATGCGCCGCCGCCGAAGCCCTCCTGGTCGCCGTCGTCGGGCCCGCCGCCGTGACCGCCGCGGCCGTAGCCGCCCGCCCACTGACGAGCGCCCCACCCCGGCCCGCAGCTCCCTTCGTCCCCACAGCTCGCTTGGCGCGCACGCCACCATGACACCATTGCTGGATGCATCTTCGTTCTCCTTTCGCCGAGGCCTTCAGCTCCCGGCGGGTTTTCCCGTGGGCGATATGCCTCACGGGTGTCTTGCGAAACCAAGTCTAAGCCCAGGTTCCGGATCGTCAAACGGGAGCGCCGCCGTCGGTGGTAAAAACCTCGGCCATGCCCAGCTACTGGCTGATGAAGTCCGAACCCGGCGTGTTCTCGATCGACGACCTTGCGCGCGCCAAGGACGGCACCACCAGGTGGGATGGGGTGCGGAACTACCAGGCCCGCAACATGCTGCGCAACGAGATCGCGGTCGGCGACGGCGTGCTCTTCTATCATTCGAGCGCGGAACCGCCGGCGGTCGCGGGGACAGCGGTCGTCGTCCGGGCGGGCTACCCCGATCCGACGCAGTTCGATCCGCGCGACAAGCACTTCGATCGGGAGGCCTTGCGCGACGACCCGCGCTGGTTCGCGGTCGACGTGAAGTTCGAGAGCAAGTTCGCGCGCGAGGTGACGCTGTCCGAGCTGCGCGCCGCGCGCGCTCTCGCCGACATGGAGCTGTTGCGGCGCGGAAACCGCCTGTCGGTGCAGCGCGTGACGCCCGGCCAGTGGAAGGAGATCCTCAAGATGGGCGCCAAGGCGGAAAAGCCGGCGAAGAAGACGGGCGCGAAGTCATGAACGCGCCCGCGCCCCGCACGCACGGCGTTCACCACGTCGCGATCCAGGTGCGCGATCTGGAGGCGATGGAGGCGTTCTACGGCGGCGTGCTCGGCTTGCCGGTGCTGCGGCGCTGGCAGGGCGAGGACGGCGACCGATCGATCTGGTTCGACCTGCACGACGGCGGCTTCCTGGCGATCGAGCGCGTCGCGGGTACGCCGCACCGGCACGACGGCTGGAACACCGACGAGCTGGGCATTCACCTGGTCGCGCTGGCGATCAAGCGCGAGGAGCGCGACGCCTGGGAGGCGCACGTGACCGCGGCGGGCCACGAGGTCGTTCACCGCACCGACTACACGCTGTACGTGCGCGATCCCGAGGGGAACCGCGTCGGCCTGTCGCACTGGCCGGACGCGGGCTAGCGCCGAGCGACTAGCGCCCGGGCAAGCGCGGCACGCCGCGGTCGTCGCTGTCCAGCTGGCCCTGCTTCTGGTTCGCGTCGGCCAGCGTCTTCGCGGCTTGCTGGCTGGCGGCCAGCGCGACCGCGCTCTGCATCATGCTCTGGATCTGGGCGGGCGTCATGCCGCCGCCCGCGCCGCCCGAGCCGAGATCGATCGGCAGCGGAAATACGATCGTCGACGACGCCTCGCCCGAAACCTCGACCAGCGTCTGGTAGAGGCGCAGCTGCAACGCGCCCGGATGCGCGGCGATCATCTCCGCCGCCTGCGCCAGCTTGGACGCCGCCTGCACCTCGCCCTCGGCGGCGATCACCTTGGCGCGCCGCTCGCGCTCGGCCTCCGCCTGGCGCGCCATCGCCCGCTGCATCTCCTTGGGCAGCTGGATGTCCTTGATCTCGACCGCCGAGATCTCGACGCCCCACTGCTCGGTCCGCGTGTCCAGGATCCCGCGCACCTCGCTGTTGATCGCGTCCCGGTGCGCCAGGATTTCATCCATGTCCATCTTGCCGAGCACGGCGCGCAACGTCGTCGACGCCAGCTGCAGCGTCGCGGGCAGGAACTCCTCGACCTCGAGCACAGCGTGCGACGGCGACGCCACCGACGCGTAGACGACCGCGTCGACACTGATCGAGATGTTGTCGTGGGTGATGATCTCCTGCGGCGCGATCTGGATGGCGCGCGTGCGCGTGTCGACCACGCGCATGCGGTCGATGCCGAACGGCAGCAGCAGGTTGAGCCCCGGCGACGCCAGCTCCTTGCGCGCCCGTCCGAACCGGAACACGACCGCGCGCTCGTACTCCTGCAGCACCCGCACGCCGGTCAGCAGGAGCATCACGCCGCCCGCGACCGCCGCTCCAACCAGAAGTGTCAGCATGCGCGGAAATCTACCACCGTGCCGGCGGAGGCGCCGGCCGCGGCCCTACAGCGAGCGCCGGGGCAGTCCGTAAAGCTCGCGCCCGCGGCGCCCGCCAAAATACCAGAGCAGCAACAGGCACCAGCCCACCCCGAGCGCGGCGACGACCGGCGCGCCCGCGGTCGCCGCGTTCAGCGTCGCGACCAGCTCGGCCTGCGACTGCCCGGCCGCCTCGCCGCCCGCGGCGATGATCTCCGCCAGCAACGGTCCCGCCGCGGCCACGACCTCGCGCGAGATCTGGATCGAAAGCGGCAGCTCACCCAGCTGGTACACGATGCCGAACACGGCGGTCACCAGCGCCAGCCGCCGCCCGTTGCGATCGCGCGACAGCACGGCGGCCACCGCGTACAGCGTGAACACGCCGAACACGATCATGGTGATCGCGTCCACGCGCAGCCCCACCCGGTGGCGGTGCTTGATCTCGCGCAGGATCGGCTCGACCTTCCGCACCGCCTCCTCGGCGGCAGGCGTGCGCGCCAGGCCGCGCAGGGTGCGCAGCTCCACCGACCAGGGATCGCGGATCAACCGCAGCCCGCTCACCAGCGTCATCCCGCCCGAAAGGAGCATGGTCGCCGCGAGCACCACCATCCAGACCGGGCGATGGGTCGGAGGCTGGGCGCGCAGCATGGCCGGGAGACTACCTCACCCCGACCGGAAATCTCGAACGTGACAAAAGCCCGCGCATGGCCCAAAGTCGCTGCCCGCATGCATCAACTCATGGACCTCTTCCACAAGATTTATGACGTCCAGGGGATCGTCCAGATCGGCGGCATCGCGCTGATCGCCGCGATCATCTTCGCCGAGACCGGACTCATGATCGGCTTCTTCCTGCCCGGCGATTCCCTGCTGGTGACCGCGGGCATCTACAGCACCAGCGCGAATCCGACGGCGGCGCCGCTGTTCAACGTCGTGTGGCTCAACCTGGCCGTCATGGTCGCGGCGGTCGTCGGCGACACGCTCGGCTACTGGATCGGCGCCAAGGCCGGGCCGAAGATCTTCACGCGCGAGAGGTCGCTGTTCTTCTCGCGGAAGCACCTGCTGCGCACCAAGGAGTTCTACGAACGCCACGGTGGCAAGACGATCATCATCGCGCGCTTCGTCCCGATCATCCGCACGTTCGCTCCGGTCGTCGCCGGCGTCGGGAACATGAGCTACCGCCGGTTCATCAGCTACAACGTCTTCGGCGGCATCGGCTGGTCGCTGAGCATGACGATGCTCGGCTTCACGCTGGGCAAGATCCATCCCCAGATCACCAAGCAGATCGACAAGGTCATCATCGTCATCATCGCGGTCTCGCTGATGCCGATGGTCATCAGCTGGCTCGCCAATCGGAACAAGAAGGCCCCGCCGACGGTGGCCGTCTAGACCCGACGATGGCGAAAGCGAAAGCACCCGCGCCCGAAAAGCCGCGTCCCGCCCCGAAGGTCGCCTTCCCGAAAAAGGCGCAGGCGCCGACGCACGCGGAGTTCGCGGCCCGCCTCCCGGCGCCCGTCGGCAAGCGCTTCGAGGTGCTGCGGACGTACCTGCAGAAGCAGGGCGCTGCCGAGGACTTCTACTTCTACGGTCCGCGCACGGGTTGGGGCTACCGCCACATGAAGGGCGATCAGTCGCTCTGCTCGATCGTTCTGTCCGCGGGCCGCCTGGTCGGCATCGTCGCGCTCGACGCCGCCGCGCAAGCGCAGGTCGCGTGGAACGGCCTCTCCGACGTCGGGAAGCGCGCTCGCAAGCTCGCGCACGGAACGCCCGCGTTGCTGTGGCTGGACGTACCGCTCGACGGCGTCGGCGCGACCGACTTCAAAGCGCTGCTCAAGGCCAAGCTCGCCCGCGGCTAGCCCGCGGCTAGCTTCCGCGCGCTGCGGCTGATTCTTGCCGGCGGCACGCGCAATTTTACCGGCCGCGCGCGTGCGGTGTGTGTGGTTGCATGTGCGCGTGCTGCGCTTCGCCCGCCTTGGCCTCGCTTCGTCTTTGCTGGCGGCGGCGGTCTGTTCGTGCGGCGCGCAGCCGTCGGATCTGCAGGCGAATGTCCGCGTCGCCGCCGGACGTCCCGGTGCTGGTGCCGCCGCCGGCGCCGTCGCCGCCACGCCCGCCCCGGCGCCGAAACCGCGCGCCGGCGACGAGCGCATCGACGAGTTGCTGGCCGCCGTCGCCGCCGGCCGCGAAGGTGACGGGCTTCCGGCGCGGATCGAGACGGCCCTTCGCCGCGACGACGACGCGGTCCGCGCGACGCTGGCGTTCATCCGCGGCGACAAGGCGACGAAGATGGTCATCGACGCGCTCGCCGCGTCCGGAACACCGGCGGCGCAGGATGCGCTGTGCAGTCTCGCCCGCGATGGCCGGCTGCCCCGCCACATCCGCGCCGAGGCCGTGTCGTCGCTCGGCCTGGTCCGTGGCCCCACCGTGGCGACGATGACCGAGGTGGGCGAGCTGATCCGCACGCGCGAGCCGGATCTGGCCGCGCCGGCGTTGTTCCTGGCCGGAACCGTGGCGCGCGCCGGACGCGTGGATCATCCCGTCCACGCGGCCGCGATCGAGAAGATCGTCATCGCGGAGTCCGCGCGCGCCCGCGGTACGGACGAGCTGCTGGACGCGCTGGCGGCGCTGGGCAACCTCGGCAGTGTCGGGGTCCTGCCGCGCTTGCGGACGGCGCTCGCGTCCGGCGATTCGCGCGTCCGCGCGGCGGCCGCACGCGCGCTGCGGCTGGTCCCCGACGCAGAGGCCGATCGCCTGCTGGTCACGACGCTGCGCCGCGATCATGACCCGACCGTACGCGCGGCAGCGATCTTCGCAGCGGGATTCCGAAAACTCGATCCGCTGGTTGGCGCGCTGTCCGATACCGCGCAGAGCGACCCGACCGACTACGTCCGTGCTGGAGCTGTCACGCTGCTGGCGCGCAACCGTCAGAGCGCGCCTCAGTAAGCGGCGACCAACGTTCGCGCACGGCGTGCGGCGTTCCCGCTTACTTCGAAAACGCGCGAAAGCGTTTTTTTTCGATTTCCTTGCCTGCTGTTTCGAGGTCGTTCGACCTGCAATAACCCGAATGTGTTCTAGGGGTTCTCCCGTAAATAATTTTCAGGTCATCTTTTTTGTTGCCCCACTACAGCCCCCGACCTACTAACGGTCGTAACCTTAATCGCCCTTTATTTTCCCCCCAGAAAGTAAGCGGCAAAAGGCTCCGCCCTTTCTCTTAGCAACAGTTCGCGCGCGGCGAACTGGCCCCCAGTAGCTCGCGAAAGAGGCAGGCATGTTAGCGCGGAAGAAACGTGGACGGCGGGAAGCTGCCGTGCGCGATACATTAAAAACCGTTCGTTCGACGGTCGATACGGTCGTGCGTCGACTCGTGGGTAGTGCTGATCCCGAGTACGAAGACCTCGTTCAAAGTTCGCTGGTCAACGTACTCGCCACATTCGACGGCGGAAAGTTCCGCGGCGATTGTCCGCCGCGAGGCTGGGCTGCGGTCATCGCCCGCAACGTGGCCGTCGACGCCATCCGGGCGCGCGCGCGCGAGCGCCGCGTGATCGCCCACGACGGTGACGCCGTGGCGGATGAGCGCGGGCGCGCCGAGGGCGACCTCGGACCCGAACGGTTGACGGACCTCCACGAAACGCTGGAGCGCGTGAACCGCGCGCTGCGCGGTCTGGGCCCGAAGAAGGCGCGCGTCGTCTACCTACACGACGTGCTCGGCTACCAGCTGGAAGAGGTCGCCGCCATGCTCGGGACGTCGGTCGCCGCGGCTCAGTCGCGGCTCGTCCGTGGCCGCCGCGAGATCATCGAGACCCTCGGCCCGGAATCCAACCCGATCGTGCGCCGCGGGCGCAACGATATACCGGGCGAAGCGCGTCCCAGGCGGCGCAAGCCGCGGTCCCTCGTGCTAACCTGACCGCGGGTTTACGGGGACCCAGGGAGGAATTTAATCGGCGGCAACGCCGTTACCGCCGCTGTCCCCAGCCACCCAACCCCTGGAGGGTCCCATGGCTGCATTCGGAACGCTTACTTTGCTCATCGCGCTGGTGGTCGCCACCTATGCAGGCGTGGCGTCCGTCATCGGGGCGCGGCGCGGCAATCGGCGGCTGATCGCTTCGGGACGGGCGGGCGTCTACGCGCTGGCAGCGGTCCTTGGTTTGTCCTCGGTCGCGCTGGTTTACGCGTTCGTGTCGCACGACTACTCGATCAAGTACGTCCACCACTACTCGGATGCGGCGTCGCCGCTCTTCTATCAGATCACCGCGTACTGGGGCGGCCTGGACGGTTCGATCCTGTGGTGGGTCTTCTTGCTGTCGGTGTTCTCCGCCATCGCCATCTACACCAACCGCAACCGCCACCGCGAGCTGCTGCCGTACGCGGTGACCGTGCTGATGGCGATCGCCGACTTCTTCCTGTTGGTGATCGTTTTCAAGAAGAACCCGTTCGACACCTACCTGACGGACATCCCGATCGCGGGCAAGGGCCTGAACCCGCTGCTGCAGAACGCGTACATGGTCACGCACCCGCCGTCGCTCTACACGGGCTTCGTCGGCATGAGCATCCCGTTCGCGTTCGGCATGGGCGCGCTGATCTCGGGCCAGCTGGACGACACGTGGATCGCGTCGGTGCGCAAGTGGACGCTGGGCGCGTGGTTCTTCCTGTCGATGGGCCTGACGCTGGGGATGCTGTGGGCTTACGAAGAGCTGGGCTGGGGCGGCTTCTGGGCGTGGGACCCGGTCGAGAACGCCGGCTTCTTGCCCTGGCTGACCGCGACCGCGTTCGTGCACTCGATCATGATTCAAGAGCGGCGCGGGATGATGAAGATCTGGAACGTCACGCTGCTGATCGTGACGTTCTTCCTGACCATCTTCGGGACGTTCATGACCCGTTCCGGGATCGTGCAGTCGGTGCACGCGTTCGGTCAGGACACCGTACTCGCCTGGATCTTCGTGATCTTCATGGTGATCATGTTGATCGTCTGCTTCGGGTTCGTCATCTATCGAATGCCCGAGCTGAGATCGCGGGCGCGCCTCGATTCGTGGCTATCGCGCGAGGCGGCCTTCCTCGTCAACAACTGGATCCTGCTGTTCGCCGCGTTCTTCATGCTGTTCGCGACGATGTTCCCGACGCTGTCGGATGCGATGTTCCACGAGCGCATCAACGTGTCGGCGCCGTTCTTCAACCTGTGGATGGTGCCGATCGGCCTGACGTTGTTGTTCCTGACCGGCGTCGGCCCCCTGCTGGCGTGGCGCAAGGCCACGCCGGGGAACCTCGTCTACCAGTTCACGGTACCGCTGGTGTCGATGTTGATCGTGATCATCGCCTGCCTCGCGTTCGGCCTGCACAGGCGGGAGGTCGACGCAGACATCGGCCTGAGCCCGCCCGACAGCGCGGGCACGCTGGCGCCGCTGATCGCGGCGGTGAACTACCTGCTGCGCGGCTTCGCGATCCTGAGCAAGAAGTTCGGACCGGTGATCTGCTTCGGCCTGTGCGCGTGGGTGCTCGCCTCGATCTCGCAGGAATACTGGCGCGGCATCGCCGTCCGCCGGCGAAACACAGGTCAGGACGTCTTCTCGGCCACCATCGGGATGCTCATTCGCGGCCGGCGGCGCTACGGCGGCTACCTGGTGCACCTCGGCGTCATGCTGATGTTCATCGGGTTCGCGGGCAGCGCGTTCCAGAAGGAGAAGACCGCAAAGCTGGGTCCCGGGGACACCGTGAGCTTCGAAGGCTACACGGTGCGGTTCGACAAGCTCGCGCACGAGGAGGACCGGCAGAAGGAGATGGTGACCGGCGAGCTGACCACGCTGGTCAAAGGGAAAGAGATCGATCGGCCGCGGCCCGCGAAGTGGTTCTTCCATAACCACGAGAACGAGCCCACGACCGAGGTCGCGATCCACCGCTCGCCCGTCGAGGACCTGTACGTCACGCTGGGCGGCTACGACCTGTCCGAGGGCACGGCGACCATCAAGGTGGTCCGCAACCCGGCGGTGGACTGGATCTGGTTCGGGTTCATGTTGCTCGCGATCGCGACCGGGATCGTGATGATCCCGGAGAGCGTGATCGAGCGGCTGACGGCGACCGTATCGGCGCCCGCCCCTGCGGGCGCCCGATCGGCGACGGGGGCCGCGGGCATCGCGCTGTGGATCGCGCTGGGCGCGGGCGGCGCGCTGATGCTGGCGCCACAACCGGCCGCGGCGCAGATGGCGGGCAGCGCGCACGAAGCGCCCCAGCCGGTGGGACCTGACGAGAACTGGCTGGTCCGCAACATCATGTGCCAGTGCACCACCTGCCGTCACAACCTGCTGGAATGCGAGTCGGAAGGCTGCGGACATTCGATCCAGGATCGGATCACGATCCGGCAGCTGCTGGAGCAGGGCCGCACGCGCCAGCAGGTCGTCGAATACTTCATCAAGAAGTACGGCGGGCAGGTCGCGCTGGCCGCGCCGATCGACCGCGGCTTCAACCGGCTGGCCTGGCTGTTTCCGTACAGCATCGCGGCGCTCGCTGCCGGCGGCCTGGGTTACGGGGCCTACCGGCTGGCGAAGCGGCCGCCCTCACCCGCCGCCGCCGAACCCTCGGTGGCTGATCAGGAGCTTGCCGACAAGCTCGATGACGAGCTCCGCAATCTTGACTGAGACCACGCCCGGGACCGCTCCCGCGCCCCGCCGGAGGCGGCGCTTGCCGTTGTTGTTGTGGGGCGCGGCGGGCGCCGCCATCGTCCTGGTGTACGGCCTGGTCGTCGAGCACATGCGCTTCGGCCCGCCGCTGGTGATGCTGGCGCTGGGCGGGATGACGCTGGCGTTCACGGCGGCCGCGCTGTGGCGCATGATCGATCCGCTGGCGCGCGCCGAGTCCGCCAGCGCGGCCACCGTCGTTCAGGGCCGCGGCGCCATGCGCGAGCTGGAACGCGAGAAGCAGCTGGTGTTGAAGGCGATCAAGGAGATCGAGCTGGATTACCAGATGCGCAAGCTGGGTGACCGCGACTACCGCGAGATGGTCGAACGTTACCGCAACCGCGCGATGCGCCTGATCTCGGAGCTGGATGCGGGCGGCGACTACCGCGGGTTGATCGAGAAGGAGCTGAAGCTGCGGCTCGAGCTCCCCGTGGCCGATGCGCCGTCGCCGGCAGCGACGACGGTCGCGGACGCCGCGCCCGCCCCCGCGGCGACCGCGGCACCGGCCCCCGCCGCTACGCGGCCAGTCTGCGCGAGCTGCAAGACCGAAAACGACGTGGACGCGAAGTTCTGCAAATCATGCGGCGGAAAACTCTAGCGGCAGCCGTTCTTGCGACCGCGCTGCTGGCGGCGCCGTCGACCCGCGCGCAACCGATGGCGGGGGGCGGTGGCATGCCCGACCTGTCGCGCATCGTCGGCCGGCCGCTGGCCGTCCCCGGCATGCCGACCGGCACGGTCAGCGTACGCGTCGGGCGCAAGATGCCCGTCAACACCGTCAAGGACGTCGAGGTCAGCGCGATCATCAAGGGCACGAACGGCGAGTCGCGCAAGCGCGTCCTGAAGACCGACGAGAGCGGGCACGTGCTGTTCGAAGGCATGCGCCCCGGCGACCAGTTCCGGGCCGAGGTGAACCTGGACGGCGAGCACCTGCAGACCGAGACGTTCACCTTGCCGCCGGAGGGCGGACTGAAGACGATGTTGCTCTCCGGCCTGGCGGGCGGTGGCGGTGCACCGGCGGGCGGGCCGGCGGGCGCCGCACCGGAGGGCGGCAGCGCCGAAGGCGGCGCGCCCGCGGCGGGCGGCGAGCAGCGCCCGTTCGCACTCGGCGCGACCGCGGGCTCGGCGACGGAGGACGCGTCGCTGCCGGTGGGGACGCTGGAGGTCCGCCTGCGCGACGAGGCCGGCGCGCCGATCGCCAACCACTCGGTCCTGCTGGGCATGGTGAACAAGCAAGGCGAGGTCGAGTCCCGGCGTGGCAAGAGCGACAACGACGGCCTGGTGCGCTTCACCGGCCTCCCGGCGGGAAAGAGCACGGGCTACGCCGCCGTGATCGAATGGCGCGGCCTGCGGCTGAACACCTCGCCGTTCGCGATGCCCGAGGTCGGCGGCGCGCGCGCCGAGATCCGCGCGCTGGCGCGCACCGCCGATCCTTCCGTGGTCACCATCGGCACGGGCGGCCGGCTGGTCGTGCAGTTGAACGAGGACCAGCTGCAGTTCCTCGAGTTCCTGCCGCTGGAGAACACCTCCGACCGGATGTTCGATCCGGGCCCGGGCGCGTTCGAGATCCCGCTACCCAGAGAATTCGCCGGCGCGCAGCCGCAGGAGAACGAACGCAAGGTCGAGGTTCGGCAGGGTCACGGCATCGCTGTGCACGGCGCGATCGTCCCCAAGCGAATGCAGCTGGCGGCGACCGACGCCGATCGCCGCGCCGAGGAAGTGGTGTTCGGTTTCGTGCTGCCCTACCATGACGACACGCTCGACTTTTCGCAGCCGGTGCCGAACGGAATCGGAGGGTTCACGCTGATCACCGAACAGAAGGTCGCGGGACTCACCGTCAGCGGCCCGGGGGTCGGCGCCCGCGAGGAGCGGACATTGGGCGGCCGCAAGTACTGGGTCATGCCGGTCACCCCCGTGCCCGCCGGTGGCGCGATCACGTTCACGCTGTCCGGCCTGCCCTCGAACGCGTCGTGGGGACGCACATTCGTGTTCTGGGTGTCGATCGCATTGTTCCTATCGGCGTTCGTCTTTGCGCGGACGCCGCAGTCGGGCAAGGGCGGCAAGACCCGTTCGGTCGAAGAGGAACGCAAGCGCCTCCGCGACAAGCGCGAGGCGCTGTTCGCGGAGCTGGTGACGCTGGAACGCGTCGCGCGCACGGCGGGGACGCCGGCGCCCGCCGAGCAACGCCAGCAGCTCGTCGCACGGCTGGAGCAGGTCTACCAGGATCTCGCCGCCCTGGACGAACGTCGCGCGGCATGAACCCGTGAGCGCGCTCGAGCTCTCGGCGGTCGGCAAGATCTACGGGGGACGGCGCGCGCTGCACGGCGTGAACGCGCGCTTCGAAGCGGGCCGCGTCGCCGCGGTGCTGGGGCCCAACGGCGCGGGTAAGACGACGATGCTGGGAATCCTGTCGACGCTGGTGTCGCCCACCAGTGGTTCGGTGCGCTGGGGCGACACGCGCCTGGAACGCGGCTCGCCGCTGCGGGCGCGCATCGGCTACGTCGGCCACGATCCCGGGCTGTACGGTGATCTGTCGGCGCGCGAGAACCTGCGGTTCTTCTGCGCGCTGCACGGGTGCGACGCGACGCCGGCGCGCGTGGACCGGTTGCTGGCGCGGGTCGGGCTGGCCGACGTGCCGGCCGACGCGAGCGCGCGCACGTTCTCGCGCGGGATGCTGCAGCGGCTGGCGCTGGCGCGCGCGCTGGCCCACGACCCGGCGCTGCTGCTGTTCGATGAACCGTCGGCGGCGCTGGATCCCGCCGGCGCCGCGTGGCTGCAGACCGAGCTGGCGGCCGAACGCACCGCCGGCCGCACCGTCATCCTCGTGACCCACGACCTCGAAGCCGCCGCCGCGATCGCCGACCAGGTGCTGATCCTGCGGCGCGGGCGCGTCGTCCGCGACGAGGCGCGGGCGGGCGGATTCCCCGTGGACGTCCTGCGCGGCATCTACCGGGAGGCGACCGGTGGCTGAGCGCGCGCCGCCGCCGCAGGGATTCTTGCGCCAGGCGTTGCTCGTCGCCGCCAAAGATCTGCGCATCGAATGGCGAAGCCGCGAGGTGTTCGCGACGATGACGTTCCTCGCGGTCGTCGTGGTGCTGATCTTCAGCTTCGCGTTCGTCGTCGACGGCGCGCGGCCGCCGCCGCCCGTCGTGGCGGGCATCCTCTGGGTTGCGGTCGTCGTCTCGGGCACCGTCGCGCTGTCGCGCGCGTTCGATCGCGAGCGGGAGGGCGAGGCGATCCGATCGCTGCTGCTCGCGCCCACGCCCCGCAGCGCCATCTACCTCGGCAAGCTGATCGCGACGGCGGCCTTGATGCTGGTGACGGAGACAGTCTTGACGGCACTTTGCATGGTGCTGTTTGCCGCCCGCTTCGACGCGCTGATGGGGAGGATGGCGCTGCTGCTCGTGCTGGGCACCGTCGGGTTCGCCGCCGTCGGCTGCGTCTTCTCGGCGGCGCTGCTCCGCGCCCGCGGGCGCGACGCCCTCCTCGCGACGCTCCTGTATCCGATCATCGTCCCGGTGGTGATGGCGGGCGCGCGCGGCACCGCTCAACTGCTCGACATCAAACCTGATCTCGAGGGGGCCGCGTTCTGGACTCAGTTCCTGCTCGCGCTCGACATCCTGTTCGTCACCGCCGGACTGTGGGCGTTTGACCCAGTTGTAGGTGGAGACTGACCATTTCTCGACGGAGATCGCAGGTCTCCGTGCATTGACGAGCTCAACCGCGGCAACTAGACTCGTCTCGCTTCGCCTTCTGTCCCTCCCAGGAGGTTCTTATGCTGCGCCCCTGTCTTGTCGCCGTGGCCGCAATCCTGACGGCGTCAGGTTGTGCGGGCCAGGGCTCGGCGCTCCCGGGCGATCCCGGCAGCGCCGGCAACGGTCCAGGTGCAGCCGGTAACGGCGCGGCCGGCAACACGGGCTCGGCAGGCAACGGTGCCGCCGGCAACGGCGCGGCAGGCAACGGCGCGGCCGGCAACGGCTCCGGCGTCGCGGGCGACACCGGCAGCGCGGGCTCGAGCC